>Ga0209181_10013613_pt1 | contig 10158 bp, 9 predicted proteins | sample MAT05_FD_187208 | JGI IMG/M metagenome (GOLD analysis project Ga0209181, IMG submission 187208) | Freshwater microbial communities from Lake Fryxell liftoff mats and glacier meltwater in Antarctica - MAT-05 (SPAdes) (version 2) | ecosystem: Environmental > Aquatic > Freshwater > Ice > Liftoff...
ATCATCCCCGTCAAGGACATCTGGCTCTACCCACTGAGGCAGAACTTTCGAGCCGTTCTCCGCGCCTGAAGGCCTCTGCCTGAGAGACCGACATGCGGGTTCACCGAATGTTTACCCAAAAAGCCAAACGGGCTAGCCCTTGTGGAGCTAACCCGTTGATTTATATGGTCGGGGCGGCGGGATTCGAACTCGCGACCCCTTGCACCCCATGCAAGTGCGCTACCAGGCTGCGCTACGCCCCGACAGAATCCCCTAGTATACCGTGCGCAGGTTCCTTTCAGGCCGACAGCAAATTACGGATCGAAAGCAGTTCGGCGCGCAGCATGTCTGGTTCGATCGGCTCACGCGCGCGCATGTCATGCCCGGTGGCAAATTCGTCGCCATCCAGCGCCGATTCGGTCTGAACATCCTCGCTTTTATCACCATCGCCGAGCGGGTCTGCGTCCGTTGGTTCGGCCAACTGCGCTGCCATGCTGCCGTCTGCCAGACGGTTGCGCGCGCCGCTGATCGTGAATCCCTGGTCGTAGAGCAGGTCGCGTATCCGTCGTATCAGCAGCACTTCATGGTGCTGGTAATAGCGCCGGTTGCCGCGCCGCTTCATCGGCTTGAGCTGTGTGAACTCTTGCTCCCAGTACCGCAGTACATAGGGCTTCACCGCGCAGAGTTCGCTGACCTCGCCGATCGTGAAGTAACGCTTCGCAGGGATCGCCGGCAGCGTTTTATTCATTGAAATCAATGGTTTCAGCGACTAAAACTAGACTCTACTCGAAGTCTTCATCTGGTGGCGTGTCACCTTGCACGATCGATTTCAATTTGTGACTGGCGTGGAAGGTAACGACATTGCGTGCCTTGATGGGGATCGACTCGCCGGTGCGCGGGTTGCGGCCGGGCCGTGGCGCCTTGCGGCGGATGTTGAAGTTTCCGAAGCCCGAGAGCTTGACGTCGTCGCCGCCGACCAGCCTGCCGTGAACGATCTCGAAAAACGCCTCGACCATGTCTTTCGACTCGCGTTTGTTGAGGCCGAGGCGGTCGAACAGTAACTCGGCGAGCTCGGCCTTGGTCAGTGTGGGCGTTTCCAGCGAGTGCAGGATCACGCTGTCGGAGGGGCTGTCTGAGATGTCCATGATGGGGTCCCCGGTCAGGCGTCAGGCGCGCAGCCGGCCGCCGAGTGCGGACGAAACCCGCGCCAGGGCTGCGGCCACGGCGGCGTCGATGCGCTCGTCGGTCAGCGTGCTGTCGGCATCCAGCAGTTCAAGCCGCACGGCCAGGCTGCGCTCGCCGGCCATCAGGCCAGGCGCCGGCGCCGCGGGCCGGTAGATGTCGAACAGCGTGGCCGTTCGGATCAGGCCGGCGCCATCGTCCAGCAGCACGGCCGTCAGCGCGTCGTGCTTGACCGCATCGGCCAGCACGAGCGCAAGGTCACGTGTGACCGCCTGCTGGCGCGGGATCGGCTCGAACGCCGGCACGGGCGTCTTTAGCACGGCTTCCAGGTCCAGTTCGAACAGCATCGGCGCCTGCGGCAACTCGTAGGCCAGCCGCCACTTCGGGTGCATTTCACCGACAAAACCGATGGCCAGACCATCGAGTTCGATGCGGGCGCACCGGCCGGGGTGCAGCGCCGGGTGGGTGTCGGCCACGAAGACAGGCATGCGCGGCGCGAGCAGCGCCTCGACATCGCCCTTGGCATCGAAAAAGTCGACAGTTCGCTCCTTGTCGCCCCATTGCTGCGGCACCGCGGAACCACCGGCCAGCGCCGCCACGCGCATCGGCTGCGCGATGCCGGCCACGCTGCGGTCGCCCTCCTGCACTGTCGGGTCGCGGCGGAATACACGCCCGAGCTCGAAGACGCGCACACGGGCGGCCTTGCGCGCCAGGTTGAATCGCTGCACGGCGATCAGGCTGCCGATCAGGCTGGAGCGCATGGCGGCCAGCGGCGCGGCAATCGGGTTGAGCACCTTGATCGGGTCGGGGTTGCCGGCCAGTTCATGCTCCCAGCGCGCCTCGACGAAGCTGAAATTGATGGTTTCCTGATAGTCCAGCGCGGCCAGCGCGCGGCGCACCGCGAAGGCGCTGCGCCTGGACTCCGGCAGCACGCGGGCCGTCACCGGCGCCAGCGGCGGTACCGCCGGCAGCTGCGGATAGCCGATGACGCGGATCACCTCCTCGATCAGGTCTTCCTCGATCGCCATGTCGAAGCGCCAGCTCGGCGGCGTCACGCTCAACGTGCCCTCGCCTTCGCTGAACCGAAGCCCCAGGCGCGTGAAGACGTCGGCGCACATCGCCTGCGTGAGCGGCATGCCGATCACCTTGGCGGCGCGCGCCACGCGCAGCGTCACCGGCCTGGATTCGGGCATGTGCAGCACCTGATCATCGAGCGGGCCGGCCTCGCCGCCGCAGATCTGCAGGATCAGCCGGGTGATGTGCTCGATGTGCAGCGCGGTCGTGGCCGGATCGACGCCGCGCTCGAAGCGGTGGCCGGCGTCGGTGCTGAAGTTGTAGCGGCGCGAACGGCCGGCCACCGCCTCGGGCCACCAGAAGGCGGCTTCGACATAGACGTTTTTCGTCTCGTCGCTGACGGCGGTGGCGTCTCCGCCCATGATGCCGGCCAGCGACTCCACGCCCAGCACGTCGGCGATCACGCCCACCTTGGAGTCGACCTCGATCGTGCTGCCGTTGAGCAGTTTGAGCGTTTCACCGGCACGGCCCCAGCGCACGATGAGCTTGTCGTGGATCTTGTCGAGGTCGAAGATGTGCGATGGGCGGCCGTATTCGAACATCACGTAGTTCGAGATGTCGACCAGGGCCGTCACGCTGCGCTGGCCGCAGCGCGCCAGCCGCTCGACCATCCAGGCGGGAGTGGCCGCCCGGGTGTTTACGTTGCGCAGCACGCGGCCGGAGAAACGGCCACACAGATCGGGCGCCTGCACATCGACCGGCAGGCGTTGATCGTGCGCGGGCACGACCGCCTCGATGGCCGGTGCAATCAAGGGCGAACCGGTCAGCGCCGAGACTTCGCGCGCGATGCCGAACACGCTGAGCGCATGCGCCAGGTTGGGCGTCAGCTTGAGGGTGAAGACCGTGTCGTCGAGCTTCAACCAGCTGCGCAGGTTCGCGCCCAGCGGCGCGTTGGCGGCCAGTTCGAGCAGGCCGCCGTGGTCGTCGGCGATCTTCAGCTCACGCGCCGAGCACAGCATGCCCAGGCTGTCGACACCACGCAGCTTGCCGACACCGATCCTGAACGGCTTGCCGCCTTCTTCCGCCGGCGGCAACTCGGCCCCCACGATGGCCAGCGGCACGCGGATGCCGACCCGCGCATTCGGCGCACCGCAGACGATCTGCAGCGGGCCATCGGGCGAAAAGACGCCGGCGTCGACCTTGCAGACCTGCAGCCGGTCAGCCGACGGGTGAGGCGCGGTTTCGACGATTTCTGCCACCACGACGCCACTGAAAGGCGGGGCCACCGAGCGCTGTGCTTCGACTTCCAGCCCCGACATCGTGAGCAGTTCGGCCAGTTCTGTGGTGCTGATGGGTGGGTTGCAGAACTCTCGCAACCAGGACTCTGGGAATTGCATGTCAGGCTTCTGTGTGAACTCTTTATGGCGGCTTCGGCACTGCTCGGGACTGCGGCGCCGCGTTAGCGGAACTGCGACAGGAAGCGCAGGTCGCCGTCGAAGAACAGGCGCAAGTCAGAGACGCCGTAGCGCAGCATGGTCAGCCGGTCCGGGCCCATGCCGAAGGCGAAACCGATGTGGCGCTCGGGGTCGAGTCCGTAGTTGCGCACCACATTCGGGTGCACCTGGCCGGAGCCGGCCACCTCGAGCCAGCGGCCCTGCAGCGGGCCGCTGGCGAACGCGATGTCGACCTCGGCCGAGGGTTCGGTGAACGGGAAGAACGAGGGCCGGAAGCGCACCTCCAGATCGTCGGTCTCGAAGAACTGGCGCAAGAAATCGCTGAAGACGGCTTTCAGATCCTTGAAGCTGACGTTTTCGCCGATCCACAGGCCTTCGCACTGATGGAACATCGGAGAGTGCGTGGCGTCGCTGTCCACGCGGTAGGTGCGGCCGGGCGCGATGACGCGGATCTCCGGCATCGGCACGCCCGCGGCCAGCGCGCCGGCGTGGCGCGCGGCGTGCGCCCTGGCGTAGCGCACCTGCATCGGGCTGGTGTGCGGACGCAGGTTGAGCCAGCGGCCGTCGGCGTCCTTCATGTCGACGTAGAAGGTGTCCTGCATCGAACGCGCCGGGTGGTTTTCCGGGTTGTTGAGCGCGGTGAAACTCATCCAGTCGGTCTCGATCTCGGGGCCGTCGGCGACGTCGAAACCCATCGAGCCGAAGATCGCTTCGATGCGCTCCAGCGTGCGGCTCACCGGATGCAGGCCGCCGGTGCCCCGGTGGCGTCCGGGCAGCGTGACGTCCAGCGCCTCGGCATGCAACTGGGCTTGCAGTTCGGCATCCGCCAGGCGCTCCCGCTGTGCCTGCAGCGCGCCCTCGATGCGTGCCTTGGCCTGGTTGATCTCGGCGCCACGGGTCTTCTTCTGCTCAGGCGGCAACGCGCCCAGGCCCTTCAGCAGGTCGGTGAGGCGGCCGGTCTTGCCGAGATAACGCGCCTTGGCATTTTCCAGGTCGGCGCCGTGCGACGCGGCGCTGAAGTCGGCCATCGCTGTGGTCACCAGTGTGTCGAGGTCGTTCATGGCGAGAAAATGAAAAAAGGCCGCCCCGAGGTGACGGCCTTTGAATGCTTGACGCGCCGCCGGCGCGGAGCCGGCAGCGAAGAATCAAGCCAGTTGGGCCTTCACCTTGTCGACGATGCTGCTGAAACCAGCAGGGTCGTGGATAGCCATGTCGGACAGAACCTTGCGGTCGATCTCGATGTTGGCTTTTTTCAGGCCGGCCATGAACTTGCTGTAGGTGATGCCGAGGCCGCGAGAAGCGGCGTTGATGCGCGCGATCCACAGTTGACGGAAAACCCGCTTGCGGGTGCGGCGGTCACGATAGGCATATTGGCCCGCCTTCATCACCGCCTGTTTGGCGATGCGGAAGACGTTCTTGCGGCGGCCGCGGAAGCCCTTGGCCAGGGCCAGGATCTTCTTGTGACGGGCATGTGCCGTGACACCACGTTTGACGCGAGGCATGTGTTTCTCCTAGTGCGTTGTGGGTGGAATCAAAGACCGGCCAGCGGGAGCATCTTGGCGATGCGGCCCATGTCGGTCTCGTGCACATTGACCGCGCCGCGCAGGTCGCGCTTGCGGCTGGTGCTCTTCTTGGTGAGGAGGTGGCGCTTGAACGCCTGACCGCGCTTGACGGTACCCCCCGGACGCACGCGGAAGCGCTTCTTCGCGCTGCTCTTGGTCTTCATCTTGGGCATTGAATGCTCCTTCTATGTGCACCCCTGCGGGCGACGCCAGTTCCTGGCATGCTTGGTGGCCCGCAACGGCTTCTTGCCGTTGCACTTGCGTGCTCTGGCTTCTTGCCGTTGCACTTGCGTGCTCTGGCTTCTTGCCGTTGCACTTGCGTGCTCTGGCTTCTTGCCGTTGCACTTGCGTGCCGCGGCCTCCTCCGACAGCACGGTGATGAGACCGCGCCGCCGAAACTACAACGTTCTCAAGACTTTCTCTTCGGCGCCAGCACCATGATCATCTGGCGCCCTTCGAGCTTGGGCATGTTCTCGACGATGGAGACATCCGACAGTTCATCCCTGATGCGCTCCAGCAGCCGCATGCCGATGTCCTGGTGGGTGATCTCGCGGCCGCGGTAACGCAGCGTGACCTTGCCCTTGTCGCCGTCTTCCGCGATGAAGCGGCGCAGGTTGCGCATCTTGATGACGTAGTCACCTTCATCGGTGCCGGGACGGAACTTGACTTCCTTGATCTCGATGACCTTTTGCTTGCTCTTGGCTTCGGCGGCCTTCTTCTGTTCCTGGTACTTGAACTTGCCGTAGTCCATGAGCCGGCACACCGGAGGGTCTGCCGTCGCCGCGATTTCGACCAGATCGACGTCGAGTTCGCCGGCCATTCGAAGCGCTTCCAGGATGCTGACGATGCCAAGCGGCTCGTTCTCGACCCCGTTCAGGCGCACTTGTGGCGCCATGATTTCCCGGTTCAGCCGGTGCTTGCGCTCCGCATTGGGCACACGGCGGTCCATGAAGGTAGCGATAGTGTCAACTCCTCAGGCAGCCCACAGGCACACGCGGGCCACGATTCAAAAAAAACAGAGCGCGCTTGGGCTTCAAGCCCTCGGGTGGATGTCTGCCTGCAGCTTCGACGAGAAGTCTGCTAGGGGCATCACGCCGAGGTCGAGATTGCCGCGGGCGCGCACCGCAACGGCCCCGTTTGCCTTTTCCTTGTCGCCTACGACGAGGATGTACGGAACCTTCTGCAATGAATGCTCTCGTATTTTACGGTTGATTTTCTCGTTGCGCAAATCAAGTGAGACTCTAACTCCTTGTTTTTGCAGCGTTTTCGACACGGACTCGGCATATTCGGCCTGTTGGTCGGTGATCGGCGTCACAAGCACCTGCACAGGCGCCAGCCAGGCCGGCATGGCGCCGGCATGCTGTTCGATCAGGATGCCGATGAAACGCTCCAGGCTGCCGACGATGGCGCGGTGCAGCATCACCGGATGAAGGCGCTCGCCGGACTCGGCCACATAGACCGCGTCCAGCCGCTCGGCCATCGAAAAATCGACCTGCATCGTGCCGCACTGCCACTGCCGCCCGATGGCGTCTTTCAGCGTGTACTCGATCTTCGGGCCGTAAAACGCACCGTCGCCGGGCGCGATCTCGAACTCGCAGCCGCTGCGGCGCAGGCTTTCCATCAGCGCGTGTTCGGCCTTGTCCCAGGTGGCGTCGGACCCGATGCGCGCCGCCGGCCTTGTGGCCACCTTGTAGATGATGTTCTGGAAGCCGAAGTCGGCATACACACGTTGCAGCAGCGCCGTGTAGGCCACGCATTCGTCCAGGATCATGTCTTCGGTGCAGAAGATGTGGCCGTCGTCCTGCGTGAAGCCGCGCACTCGCATGATGCCGTGCAGCCCGCCGGTGGGTTCGTTGCGGTGGCAGTTGCCGAACTCGCCGTAGCGCAAAGGCAGGTCGCGGTAGCTCTTGATGCCCTGCTTGAAGATCAGGATGTGGCCGGGGCAGTTCATCGGCTTCAGCGCGTAGTCACGCTTCTCCGACTCGGTCGTGAACATCGCGTCGCGGTACTTGTCCCAGTGGCCCGTCTTCTCCCACAGGCTCTTGTCGAGCAGTTGCGGGCCCTTCACCTCCTGGTAGCCGTTGTCCTGGTAGACACGGCGCATGTACTGCTCGACCTGCTGCCACACCGTCCAGCCCTTCGGGTGCCAGAACACCAGGCCGGGAGCATGTTCGTCCATGTGGAAGAGGTCGAGTTCGCGGCCCAGCTTGCGGTGGTCGCGCTTGTCGGCCTCTTCCAGCATGTGCAGGTAGGCCGCCAGTTCGTCCTTGCTCGGCCAGGCCGTGCCATAGATGCGCTGCAGTTGCTCGTTGGCCTGGTCACCGCGCCAGTAGGCTCCGGCCACTTTCATCAGCTTGAAGAAACGGAGCTTGCCCGTGCTGGGCACGTGCGGGCCGCGGCACAGGTCTTCGAAAGCGCCTTCGCGGTAAAGAGAGACATCCTGGCCTTCGGGGATGCTGCCGATGATCTCCGCCTTGTAGTGCTCGCCCATGCCCTTGAAGTGGGCGACAGCCTCGTCACGTGGCAAGACGCGGCGCTCGACCTTTTCGTCTTTCGCGGCGAGTTCGGCCATGCGCTGCTCGATGGCGATCAGGTCTTCTGGCGTGAAGGGTCGCTTGTATGCAAAGTCGTAATAGAACCCGTTCTCGATGACCGGGCCGATCGTCACCTGGGCGTCGGGGAATAGTTCCTTGACGGCATGGGCCAGCAGGTGGGCCGTGGAATGGCGGATGATTTCCAGGCCGTCGGCGTCTTTGGCCGTCACGATGGCCACGGTCGCATCGGCCGCGATGAGGTGGCTGGTGTCGACGAGCTTGCCGTCGACACGCCCGGCCAGCGCCGCCTTGGCGAGGCCGCTGCCGATCGAAGCAGCCACGCCATCGACTGTCAGCGGGGACGCGTACTCGCGTCGGGAACCATCGGGAAGCGTGATGAGAATCATAGTCGGGACTCCAGAAAACAACAAAGCGCGGTGGTGAGCCGCGCTTTGTTTCCGAGAAAGGTGGGAACGTGACAGCGCGGCAGTTAGGCCTTTGCAAAACCGGTCGCAGTCAGCGGTGTCATAACCATGGTGCCTTTCCCGTCCTTGTTGGTTTCAGGGGCGATCAGTTTAACCGATGGCGGCTTCAGGCCAACGGCCTGGCTTCGAACGGCCGGCCGTCCTGCACGAGCTCGGCGAACTCGTCGGCCAGGCGCTGGCTTTCGGCGATGGCGCGGCGCCAGGCCTTGGCACGGGCCTGAACATCGTCACCATAGGCCTTGAAGTCGGCGCGGTCCGGCAGCTTGCCACCGGGCAGCGTGGCCACCCACTCGGCGCTCGGCGACAACAGCACCAGGTTGGCCAGTTTCGGGCTGGCGCGGTGGCGCTGCTTCCATGCCTTGTCGAGCCAGCCGGGCACGACACGGTTCTGGAAATGCGGGTAGAGCACCAGCCCGGCATCCATGGCGGCATAGTCCAGGTGCAGGTGGTAGTCGGTGATGCCGCCGTCCCAGTACGCGCCGGGTGGGCCGCCCGGTATGTCGTGCACGGCGTCGAGCCAGAACGGGATCGAACAACTCGCCAGCACCGCCGTGCCCAGATTGCCAGCAGTCAGCGCCACACGGTGGCTGCGGTAGTCCGACAGCGGAAACGGCAGTGCCTCTCGCGGATCACCGAACACCACACGTTCCAGCCAGCCGCCCAGCGCGCGCCGGCCGGCCGCATTGGCGATGAAGGCGCCGGTGTAACCGACCGGCGTGCGCCAGCGGCCCTGCCGCGCCAGCAGGTGGCGCCCGCGGCTGGTGAAGACATGCAAGCGGTACCTGGGGTGCGCAAGGATGCGCAGCGCATGTTGTCCCAGCCTGTCGTCGAGCTGTTGCCCGAGCATCTGGCTGACGACCGCCGCTTTCGGCGCCTTGCCAGGCGCATGTTCGTACTGCTGGGTGACGTAGTCCTCGGCCAGTTGGGCCAGCGCCGCTTCGGGGTCGGGCAGGCAGGCGCAGGCCAGTCGCCAGGCACCGATGGAAGCGCCGAGCAGAAACACGCTCTGCGTGGCCTGCGGCAGCCATTGCCCGAACAGGTAGCGGTCGAGCGGGTTCATCACCAGCCCTTTCGGGCCGCCGGCCGCCGCCGGGATCACCCGCACATCGGCCGGGCGCAGGCCGTGCTCGCGCAGCTGCGCCAGCGCACGCGGGCCGGCAGACACCTGCAGCGCGCGTGTCACGATACGTCAGCGAGGTTTCTGCAGCTTGGCGAAAGCCGCGGCCATCGCGTTGGCCTGGCCGCCGGCCTCGGCGCCCTGGCCATGACCGCCACCTCGCGGGCGTTCACCGCGCCCGGCCGGGCGGAAGTTGTTGTCGCCGCGCGCCTCGCCCCGGGCGGGCACGGGCGCGTCGAGCTTCATCGTCAGCGAGATGCGTTTGCGTGCCAGGTCGACCTCCAGCACGCGCACCTTCACCACCTGCCCGGTCTTCACGATCTCGCGCGCATCGCTGACGAACTTGCTGGCCAGCTGGCTGACATGAACCAGCCCGTCCTGGTGCACGCCGAGGTCGACGAAGGCGCCGAACTGCGCCACGTTGCTGACCGTGCCTTCCAGCACCATGCCGGGCTGCAGGTCCTTGATGTCGTCGACACCGTCGTTGAAGCGCGCCACCTGGAAGTGCGGCCGCGGGTCGCGGCCCGGCTTCTCCAGCTCGGTGAGGATGTCCCTGACGGTGATGGCGCCGAAACGCGCATCCGCAAATGCTTCTGGTTTCAGATCGCGCAGCACGTCGGCGCGCCCCATCAGCTCGCTGACCGGGCGGCCGGTGGCAGCCATCATCTTCTGCACCAGCGGGTAGGTCTCCGGGTGCACTCCGGTCAGGTCCAGCGGGTCGTCACCGTCCCTGATGCGCAAAAAACCGGCAGCCTGCTCGAAGCTCTTCGGGCCAAGTCCCGAGACGTCCAGCAACTGCTTGCGGCTGCGGAAGGCCCCGTGCGCACCACG
>Ga0209181_10013614_pt1 | contig 10157 bp, 8 predicted proteins | sample MAT05_FD_187208 | JGI IMG/M metagenome (GOLD analysis project Ga0209181, IMG submission 187208) | Freshwater microbial communities from Lake Fryxell liftoff mats and glacier meltwater in Antarctica - MAT-05 (SPAdes) (version 2) | ecosystem: Environmental > Aquatic > Freshwater > Ice > Liftoff...
CTTTGGCGGGTATGAATCGCCTGAGGGGTATGATTACCCATGGGATTCGTGTTTTTTTACGCCAGTCGAATGCGCTCCATGCTGGTTGGCAACACCGTGCCCGTACGATCGTAAATGCCTGCGCGCCATTCAGCCCGAGGAAGTTTTTCGTGCGATCACCGAAGCTATGGAGAAACGAATCGCATTGCCGTAGCTCGGCCCAGTCGAGCGATCTAACGCCTGTCCAACCGTGCGCGGCAGCGGCGACTCCTCGACGTGAATGAACGGGCTCGTTTCGCTCAAAAGGCGGGAAGAAAATCCACGGTCGGGGATGTTGAACAAAAAGTGTTTGAGCCGAAACTCGACGCGGTGGTGGCGTGAAGATATCAAACGTGTTTTTTTTGGGTGCGAAAGTTCGGCGTCTCCTCGTCGAGTGCCAGGAGCGAAGGGTAGGGTGTGATATTGACGTCCGGCATGGCAACGTGCTCACTCGTAGGATCTCAATGTTCCGCCAACTCGCCAAAGATGCCCTCCAATACTACGCCGCGCGTCTCCCCTATCATCGAGGCAAATGGCGGGTGATCGAAGGCGCTGTCCGCGTGTTCGGCATTGAGGCGGCCGATCATGGGCTGGTTTTTGAGGTCGAACGCCAGGGATTGCGCTGGAGCCTTGGCATAGAGTGCGCGATGCAGCGCAAGTTCTACTACCACGGCGCAATGGATCCCTACGACGAGCGCGAGTTTCTGCCGCTTATCCGCCCGGGGTCGGTGTTCTTCGACATTGGCAGCTATTTTGGATATTACGGATTGCTCGCGGCGCAGCGCGGGGCACATGTTTTTGCCTTTGAACCGGCGAGTGCCAACTTTCGCTTGTTGCGGCATCAGGAGGCGCTGAATCGCCTCGACCGCTTCCAGATGTTTCCGATTGCCCTTTCCGATTGCATTGGGCGCACGACGATGAGCGTCGCTGCCGAGGGTAATCGCGGCACCGGACGGATCGATGCTCTGAACGATGGCGCGACGCCCGTGGAACAGATCGTGACCACGACGCTCGACGCCTTTGTGCGCGAGCACGCGATCGAGCGTTTGGATGCGCTGAAACTCGATGTCGAAGGCGCCGAGTGCAAGGTTCTCTCCGGTGGTTCAGAGACGCTGGCGCGCTTCCGACCGACGATGCTTATGGAATTAAACCCGCATCGACTTGAACGCTTCGGGGTCAGCGAAGAGCGGTTGCTCGCGATGGTGCGGGAACTGGGCTACTGCCCGTGGCGCGCCACCGCCCGTGGCTTGGTGAAATACAAGCACCTCGGGCCGGACGAAGAATACTGCAATCTCCTTTGCCGGCCAGTGTGACGAGTGTCCGCGTGCGGGAGCGCCAGGCTGAATCGACATACAACTCATTGAGTGGAAAATCTTGATTTGTGTTTCATTAAACAGACTCCCTCTCGATTTGGGAACGCCTTCGTCGTCCGGTTGATTCACATAGTAAATCCGCTGAATGTCGATCCAGCCTGGTCCGCGATGTGATCGTCACATGGGCGGAGAGGCTGCCGACAAATTTATCGACCTGGCCCACCGTCTCCGCAACTCTCGTCCGTGGTGAGGCACGCAGGGTGGCTACTCGCAAAGGCCAGCGAAAATTTTGAGAAGCAGTAGGTCGTGCGTCAATTGGGGCCACCGCTCCTTTTCGCCTTGCTTCACTTAAGGAAAAGCCAAAAATGCAGACGCATTCCGGCAACTTGCTTAAGTTTGGTTCTGGGATTGGACCGCTTGTGAAATTTTTCACAAAGCGGGCTTGCAATGCTTCTCGCGAAACCACAATGTCGCCAAAGATTTCTACCCCGCTCCATGCAGACCGCTGATTTCCTCAAGTTCCGAAGCACCGAAAAACTCTAGGGCATGGCGAATATTTTCCCACGCGGGAGCAACCTTCTCCCACTCAAGATCGTCGTTTGCGTGATGTTCCTCGTGCCGGCCATTTCGGTGGGGATGTGGTACTATTTTACGCCGAAATACACTCGTGTCGGATATCAGCCTGCCCAGCCGGTGCCGTTTCCGCACGATGTGCATGTGGCGCAGTTGGGGATGGATTGCCGGTATTGCCATAGTCACGTCGAGACGGCGGCGCATTCGAATATCCCGACGACGCAGACCTGCATGAACTGTCACACTGCGGTGCAGAAGGACAATCCGAAGCTGGCGCCGCTGCGCGAGTCGTGGGCGACGGGCAAGCCGATGGAGTGGGTGCAGATTCACAAGACCCCCGACTACGTTTATTTTAATCACTCGGCGCATGTGAATCGCGGGGTGAGTTGCGTGAGCTGCCACGGCAAGGTGAACGAGATGAAGGTGGTTTATCACGCGGAGCCGCACTCGATGGCGTGGTGTCTCGACTGTCATCGCAATCCTGAAAATGCGCTGCGTCCGCTCGATCAGATCACGAATCTGAACTGGAAGCCGGAGGAACTCGACGCTCAGGCGTTCCTCGCGAAATACGGCAAGCCGCCCGGCCACGAAGGGAAAGATTACTCGAAAGTCTCCAAGCTCAGTCAGGAGGAGATCGGCCTGACCCTGAAGGACAAGTGGAAGATCAACGCTCCTGACGCCAACTGCTTTGGCTGCCACCGATGAAACGCATTTTCCAACACCCCACTGCGCCGGCTACCGGCAAGAAATATTGGCGCTCGCTTGGGCAGTTGCAGGACACGCCGGAATTTCGCGGCTGGTTGGAGCGGGAGTTTCCCCAAGGCGCTTCGGAGCTGGTTGGGGGCGATGTTTCGCGCCGGAACTTCCTGAAATTGATGGGTGCTTCGACGGCGCTCGCGGGGCTCGGATTGAGCGCTTGCCGCCGTCCGGAAAAGCATCTCGTGCCGTTCACGCGCGGTGTGGAGTGGTCGATTCCTGGCAAGGCGTTGTTTTTCACGACGGCGCGCCCGACGCGCAACGGATACGCGCCGCTCGTGGCGACGACCTACGATGGGCGTCCGACCAAGATCGAAGGCAATCCGCTCCATCCGGCGAGCAAGGGTGCGACCGATATTTTTTCGCAGTCTTCGTTGCTTGATCTTTACGATCCGGATCGCGCGAAGGTCATCCGCAACGGCAAGCCGGCGGATAGCGCGATTTTCGAGAAGGCGCTGGATGAAATCCTCAAGAATGTCGGCGACGGCTCTGGTTTGGCTTTCCTTTTGGAGAGCGACAATTCCCCGACGCGCGAGCGGCTGCGCGGCGAGATTGAGAAGAAATATCCGAAGCTGACGTGGGCAGTTTACGAGCCGCTGGCTGGAGAGTCGCTGGACGCGATTTATGGCGCGGGCGTGACGGCGGTTCCGGCGTTCGAGAAGGCGGATGTCATTCTCGCGCTCGACAGTGATTTCCTCGGTAATGAAAGTGACGTCGCGACGACGCGTGCTTTCACCTCGCGCCGCAAGGTGACGGGGCCGGACACCAAGATGAACCGGCTTTATTCGGTCGAAAACCGTTACACGGTGACCGGCGGCATCGCGGATCATCGTCTGCGCGTGGGGGCGAGTCAGATCGGAGCTTTTGCGCTCGCGTTGGCCAATGAAATCGGCGCGGCGATCGGGAATGCGGATCTGGTCAGCGCGGCGAAAGCGGTGTCGGCGTCTGCGGTGAAGTTCAATACGGACTGGATCAAGTATTGCGTTGAAGATCTCGTGGCGGCGAAAGGCAAGAGTCTCGTGATCGCTGGTTCGCGTCAGCCGATCGCGGTACAGGCGCTGGTCGCGGCGATCAATGCAGCGCTCGGCAATCTCGGGCAGACGGTCGTGGGTCGCGCGGCGACGGAAAAAGCGGCAGCCACGATCGCTGATCTGGCGCTGGCGATCACCGGCAAGAAGATCAAGACGCTCTTCATCGTCGGCGGGAATCCTGTTTACAACGCGCCGGGCGATTTGAATTGGGCGGAGTTGCAAAAGTCCGTCGAGACCGTGGTTCGTCTCGGCACGCACGAAGACGAGACTTCCGCTTCCGCGAAGTGGAATGTGCCGCTCGCGCATTATCTCGAAAGCTGGGGTGACGGTCGCGCGGCGGATGGCAGCTATGTTTCGATGCAGCCGATGATTCTCCCGCTCTTCGGCGCGTGGAGTGATCTCGATCTGCTGGCCAAGATCGCTGGGCTGCCCAAACCTCAAGGGCCGGAGCTGGTTCAGGAGACGTTCAATCAGCTCAGCAAGCCGGCGGATTTTTCCGCCGCGTGGGCGAAGTTTTTGCACGACGGTTTCCTCACCGAGAGCGCCGCAAAGCCCGTGGCGCTCGCTTTCAATGCCGCGGCCACGACCAAGTTTGTCACCGAATCGCTGAGTCTGAGTTCGCCGGACGACAAGACTTTCGAGGTCGTCCTCACGGCTTGCGCAAAGGTGGACGACGGTCGTTACAACAACAACGGCTGGCTCCAGGAAATTCCCGATCCGATTACCAAGGTGACTTGGGATAACACCGCGCAGATCAGCCCGGCGACGGCAAAGAGTCTCAAAGTCGGCGACGGCGATTTCATCGAGATCGAACTCCAGAATCGCAAGATGGAGATCCCGGTGATCATTGCGCCGGGCCACGCGGACGGATCGATTTCGGTCCAACTCGGCTACGGTCGCAGCGTCGTGGGGCGTGTGGGCAAGGGGACGGGCTTCAATGCCTATCCGCTGCGCACCACCGGCCAGCCTTACTTTGCGGTGGGCGCCAAGGTGCGAGTGACGGGCAAGGACTACAAACTCGCGCTGACACAAGAGCACGGCACACTCGAAGGTCGCGGAGGCGACATCACCCGCGTCGGCACGGTCGAGGAATACAAGGCCGACCCGGATTTCGCGAAGACGATGGGCATGGATGCGCACATCCCGCCGAACGTTTCGCTCTACACCAACCCGCCGCTCGACGATCAGCATCAGTGGGGCATGGTCGTCGATCTCAATGTCTGCACCGGTTGCTCGGCGTGCATGGTGGCCTGCCAGGCGGAGAACAACATCCCGATCGTCGGCAAGGAGCAGGTCGCGAATGGCCGTGAGATGCATTGGATTCGCACCGATCGTTATTTCGCCAGCGTGGACGAAAACGATCCCGATCCGGAGCTGATTTCGCAACCGATGATGTGCCAGCACTGCGAGAATGCGCCGTGCGAAACCGTCTGCCCGGTCAACGCCACGGTCCACAGCGAGGACGGCCTGAATGTGATGGCTTACAACCGCTGCATCGGCACGCGCTACTGCGCGAACAACTGCCCGTTCAAGGTGCGCCGGTTCAACTTCTTCGATTACAACCAGCGCAAGATCGAGGACGGCGGGCTCTACAAGTGGAACCTCATCTCGCCGAAAGGCACCGAGGACACGATCAAGCTCTCGAAGAATCCGAACGTCACCGTGCGTATGCGCGGCGTCATGGAAAAATGCACCTTTTGCGTGCAGCGCATTCAGGAAGCGAAGATCGGGGCGAAGGTCGCGGGCCGCGATTCGGCCAACACGCGGATCCCGACCGACGCGTTCACCTCGGCCTGCGCGCAGGTTTGCCCGGCGGGAGCGATCACCTTCGGCGACATCAAGAATCCCGAAAGTGCCGTCTCCAAGCTGCGCGAAAGCGAGCGCGGTTACCGTCTCTTCGAGTATCTCGATATCAAATCCCGCGTCACTTACCTGGCGCGCATCCGCAACCCCAATCCGAAGATGCCCGGCGCGGAAAAAGTCGGCGCAGCGATGAAATCCCAACACGCGCATGGCCCCGGTCATGACGCCAAAGCCGGAGCGCATCACTAATGGCTGAATCCACCGTCACACTCGAAACCCCGCCGGAACTCGAACGCCCGGCGCTGGTTGATCACAAACGCTCGATTGGCTGGATCACCGACAAGGTATCGGTCATCGTCGAAGCGCCCACGCCGCTCTGGTGGTGGGTGGCGTTTTTGCCCTGCTCGGTGATCGCGCTGATCGGGCTGTTTTGCATCGGATACCAGATCTCGAATGGCGTGGGCGTCTGGGGCGAAAACAAGACGGTCGGTTGGGCGTGGGATATCACGAACTTCGTTTTCTGGATCGGTATCGGCCACGCCGGCACGCTCATCTCGGCGATCCTGTTCCTCACGCGCCAGAAGTGGCGCACGTCGATCAACCGCGCCGCCGAGGCGATGACGATCTTCGCGGTCATTTGCGCCGGCATTTTCCCGGGCATCCACGTCGGTCGCGTGTGGATGGCGTGGTTCCTCGCGCCAGTCCCGAATGCGAACGGCATCTGGCCAAACTTCCGGTCGCCGCTGCTCTGGGACGTGTTCGCGGTTTCGACCTACTTTACGGTGTCTCTGCTTTTCTGGTACACCGGCCTCGTGCCGGATCTCGCGATGCTGCGCGATCGGGCGAAGTCCCGGGTGAAGAAATTCATCTACGGCATCTTCGCTCTCGGCTGGCGCGGCTCGAACCGCCAGTGGCGACACTACGAAATGGCCTACCTGCTTCTCGCAGGCCTTTCGACGCCGCTCGTGCTTTCCGTGCACTCGGTCGTGTCCTTCGACTTCGCGACTTCCATCCTGCCCGGCTGGCACACGACGATCTTCCCGCCTTACTTCGTGGCGGGTGCGATCTTCGGCGGCTTCGCGATGGTCCTGACGATCCTCCTCCCGTCGCGCCTGCTGTATCCGCAGCTCGGCGATCTGATGACCCGCAGCCATGTGGACAAGATGGCGAAGATCATCCTGCTGACCGGCTCGATCGTCGGTTACGCCTACCTGATGGAGCTGTTCATCGCCTGGTACGGCGCGAATCAATACGAAAAGTTCACCTTCTTCCAGGCCCGCATGGGCATCGACAACCCCGGCTGGTACGCGTGGGCGTATTACGTGATGATGTTCTGCAACGTCATTTCGCCGCAGCTCTTCTGGATCAAGTCGATGCGGACAAACTACATCGCCGTCTTCATCGTCTGCATGTTCGTCAACGTCGGCATGTGGTTCGAGCGCTTCGTGATCATCGTCACCTCGCTCGCTCAGGATTTCCTGCCCTCCTCGTGGCGGCATTATTCGCCGTCGATCACCGAGGTTGGGACGTTCGTCGGCACGTTCGGCATCTTCCTTTCGCTCTTTCTGCTCTTCATGCGTTTCCTCCCGATGGTTTGCGCCTTCGAGGTGAAAGCGATCACGCCGGAAGCGGATCCACATCGTCTCCCCGGCAAGGAGGGGCACCACTAAAATGGCTGAATATCGCAAAGTCTATGGCTTGGGCGCCGAGTTCGACAGCGCCGCTTCGCTCATGCAAGCCGCGGAGAAAATCCGCGACGCCGGTTTCTCGAAGTGGGACGTGCATTCGCCGTTCCCGGTCCACGGCATGGACAAGGCAATGGGCCTCGGCAAATCATGGTTGAGCGCGCCGGTTTTCGTCGGCGGTGCGGTGGGTGCGGTCACCGGTCTGCTCCTGACCTGCATTCCATCGTTTGGAATTTATCCGCTGATCGTGAATGGAAAACCGTACGACTGGCGCACGTTGCCGGCGTTTTTCCCAATCATCTTCGAGCTCACGATTCTATTCTCGGCGTTCACGATCATCGGCACGCTGCTCGTCATGAACCAGCTCCCCAAGTGGTATCATCCGGTCTTCAACTGGGAGCGGTTTTCGCGCGTCAGCGACGACGGTTTCTTCCTCGTGGTCGAAGCGCGTGACCCGAAATTCTCCGAGACCAAGACCCGCGCTTTGCTCGAGGAAATCGGCGGCACCCACGTCACACTCATCCACGACTGATCATGCTGCGCTTCTTTTTCATCGCCTTCATTCTCGGTGGGATTTCGATCCTCGCGCTGGCCGGTTTCCGTGGCTCGAAAAGCCCGCTGCCGCCGATCGAGATTTTCCCGGACATGGATCATCAGCCGAAGTTCCAGCCGCAGCATCCGAGCGGATTTTTCGCCGACGGTCGTGCTGCACGGAAGCCGATCGAGGGCACGGTGCCGCTCGGCTACACGCTGCCTGGTTCGTATTTCCAAGCGGGCGCGAAAAACGCGACCCTCCAGCCAAGCGGATTCACTAATCTGCCCGACTACTTCAACACCGGCCGGATCGGTGAATTCTACGGCGACGGTTTCCCGCTCGATGTATCCGAGGACCTGATCACCCGCGGCCAGCAGCGCTACGACATCAATTGCGCGATCTGCCACGGCAAAGGCGGCATGGGCAACGGCGTCGTCGGCCAGTATGGCGTCGCGGCGATTGCCAATCTCTTGGACGACCGGATCAAACAGCAGCCCGACGGCCAGATCTACAACACCATCACGCACGGCAAAAACACCATGGGCGCTTATGGCCCAAACATCGCCGTCGAAGATCGCTGGGCGATCGTCGCCTACGTCCGCGCGCTCCAAAAGAGCCAGTCGCTGCCCGTCGCGCAACTCTCGGAAGCCCGCCGCCAGGAACTCGAAGCCAAACCATGAGCGACCACTCTCACGCCACTCCGCCCGCGGCGGAGACCTTTGACATTAAAAAGGCCGGCGCCCTGCCGTCCATTTTACTCGGCGCGGGCGTCGTCGGGATCGTCTGCAGCCTGATCGGTTTCTTCGTCTCGCGGACGCAGTTCGCGCATTCCTGGCTCTTCGGTTTCAGTTACTTCTTCACGATCTGCGTGGGTGCGCTGTTTTGGACGTGCCTGCATCACGCGACCGACGCCGAGTGGTCGGTGGTCGTCCGGCGGCAGATGGAAAACGTGGCCAAACTGTTGCTCTACTTCGCGCTGTTTTTCATCCCGCTGCTCGCCTGCCAGCCGCTCCTTTGGAAATGGTGGAACATCGCGCCCGGCCACGATGTGTTGCTCGATGCCAAGTCCGGCTATCTCAACCATCCGTTCTTCTACGTCCGCGCGGTTTTCTATTTCGTGATGCTGGCGTGGGTCGCGTTCTCGCTCTGGAAGCGCTCGACCACCCAGGATTCCGACGGCGCGGCCAAACATACCGTCGTGATGCGCAAATTCGGCATCGGCGGCATCCCCGCTCTCGCCGTCTGCCTCACTTTCGCCGCGGTCGATTGGCTGATGGCGATGAACCATCACTGGTTTTCGACGATGTGGGGCGTTTACATTTTCGCCGGTGCGGCGGGCAGCTCGATGTCGCTCCTCGTGCTCATCATCACCGCGCTCAAAAAGCAGGGTTACCTCTCGGTGGTGAACGACGAGCACTACCACATCATGGGCAAGTTCATGTTGGCCTTCACGGTGTTCTGGGCCTACATCGGCTACTCGCAGTACATGCTCATTTGGTATGCGAACATCCCGGAAGAGACGATCTACTTCCGCCTGCGCAACACCGAGAGCTGGTGGTACTTCTCGCAGTTCCTCGTCATCGGCCGCTTCTTCCTGCCGTTCCCGGTCCTGCTCTTCCAATTCACCAAGAAAACCAAGCTGATCAATGGTGTCGCGATCTGGATTTTGCTCATGCAACTCCTCGACCTCTACGTCGTCGTGTTGCCGAATCTGCACCGCACGGGCGTGTCGTTTAGCTGGCAGGATCTGACTGCGCTCATCGGCATCGGCGGCATTCTCGGCTGGCTCTGGTTCCGCCACGTCGTTCAGTCCAACCTTTTCCCGACGCGCGATCCGCGCCTCGCCGGTTCGCTCAAACTTACCAACTGATATGGCGTCCGACTCTCCTCGCACGGTCAATGGATCCCTGGTTTTTCTCGGCAGTTTTGCCGCCTTCTGGGTGGTCGCTTTCGCGGCCATCGGCCTGCTCGCGTTGAATCGCCCGAAAGTGGACGAGATCGAGGCGAAACGCGCCGGGCAACGCATCGCCACCCGCGAGAAACTGGACGCGGAAACGCTGGCGAAGATGCAGAGCGTGGGTTGGGTGGATAAGGCCAAGGGCATCGTCCATCTTCCGGTCAGCGAAGTGGCGCCCATCGTCGTGGCCGAGTTGAAGGCGAAAAAGCCCGCGCCTTCGCAGATCAAGGTCGATGCGCCGCTGCCGATGCCCCCGCCCTACGATCCGAATGCCGCGGAACCCGCCCCGCTGGCACTCTCTTCGTCTCCACAAGGTGCGGACACCGTTCGTTTCACCGCTCCTGCGACGCCCGAGCCGGCCGCCGTTCCGGCACCTGCTCCCGCCGCCCCGGCCCCGGCGGCAGCACCCGCGCCAAGCCCGAACCCCGGCCCTGCTTTGCCCGTCCCGAATACGCCGCTTCCAAGTCCCGCACCCGCACCCGCACC
>Ga0209181_10013615_pt1 | contig 10155 bp, 9 predicted proteins | sample MAT05_FD_187208 | JGI IMG/M metagenome (GOLD analysis project Ga0209181, IMG submission 187208) | Freshwater microbial communities from Lake Fryxell liftoff mats and glacier meltwater in Antarctica - MAT-05 (SPAdes) (version 2) | ecosystem: Environmental > Aquatic > Freshwater > Ice > Liftoff...
CGCGAACACCCGCCCTCGTCGGCGCGTGGTTGCCCGCCCGTGGAGAGGGCCGGCCGCCTCTCACCCTCTCCCCTCAGGGGAGAGGGTCGCGGCGAAGCACGCGGGGTGAGGGGGCGGACCACCTCCGGCGAAGTCCGAATCCGGTCAACGAACCTCGTACAACCTGCGGGTCAGTCGCAGCCCCGTCCGCCGGGCGAACGACCGGCGAGAGCCGGCTGGTCGGGGTGGCATGTGCCTCGCGCCCCACCAGCCGGCACACGCCGGCCGTTCGCCCGTCGGTGCGTCGAGAACCCAGCTACCGCCGGTGCGGCTTCTCCCCGTCGGGCTTGAACGCCTGGACGTACGCCGACCAGTTCGGCCCGACGTACCGCGGCTCGATCAGGATGAACCCGGCCCGGGCGACCGCCCGGTCCGACGGGAACGATCGGAACTGGTCGAGGTGCCCCGGGTCGCGGCCGATCGCCTCCCGGGCCGACACCCCCGACGTCTCCGGCGGGCCGGGCGGCTCCAGCGTGACCGCCCGGACGGCGAACCCGGGGTAGCCGGGCTCCGCCGTCGGGTCGAGATCCAGCAGGATGGTGATGGGGGTCGAGAACCGGGGGTCCACGACCAAATAGCGGATGCCGTCCGCGGCGGCGCGGGCGGGTCGTTCGGTGCGCGTCATGGGCTCCTCCGCGGGTGTGGGCGGGGGAGTGTTAGTACCGCCGCCCGCCCCCGCCGCCGCCGCCGCCGCCGCCACCGCCGCCACCGTAGCCACCCCGCCCGCCGCCACCGCCGCCGCCGCCGCCGCCGCGGTCCTCGCGCGGCCGGGCCTCGTTCACCGTCAGCGGCCGGCCGTCCACCACCTGCGCGTTCAGCCCGGTGATGGCCGCCGCGGCCTCCTGGTCGGTCGTCATCTCGACGAACCCGAATCCCTTCGACCGGCCGGTGTCGCGGTCCATCATGACCTGCGCGAGCTGGACCGTCCCGTGGGCGGAGAACAGCTCGCGGAGTTGGTCGTCCGTCACGCCCCAGCCCAGGTTTCCGACGTACAGGCGCTTCGCCATGGGAACTCCGGCGGCCGGTCCCGGCCGCTTCCGATCGTGATGGTGCCTCCCGGGACCGGGAGGAACGTGCGAACCGGCCGGTGAGGTTTGGCCGTGGCGGCGACGCCGGTCGAGCGGTTCTGGGGGCGTCGCCGGGCGGAAGCCGGGGTCGGCACCAAGAGGCGGCGGGACGGGAGTAGCAGTCGGGTTCGAGCGTCGGCCCGCGGGTTCGTCCCGCGGGTGTGCTCAGCCTAACCGGCCGGGACGGCCGAGACCAGCGGATTGCGAGGAATCTTTCGGGACCGGCGCGCCGGAGTACGTCGGGAAAGTAGTAGGCACACGCCGTGTGCCGTCGCTGCCCACCAGAACGGCACACGGCGTGTGCCTACTACTTATCGAGCGGCGGCCACCCGGCGGCCAGCCCCTCGCGCTCGATGTCCTTCACCTCGGCCTCGGACACCCCGAACTGCGCGGCGACGGCGGCGCGCGACGCGGCCACGCCCATGCCGCCGTCCTGCGCCTCGACCACGGCGAGGAAGATCGTCTTACGGGGGTCCGCAGCGGGCGGGTCGGTCGGCTCGTCGGCGGGCATGGGTCGGCTCCGAACGGGTGCGGGTGGGCCGGCCGTCCGGCGGCGGTACTTTACCGATCGGCGGGCGGCGCGGCGGGGAAATTCGGATTCGACTATTTTCCGCGACCCGCGGCCGGTATAGTTCTGGTTAGGACGGGCCGACCGGCCCGCCCGACGACGAACCGCAGCGTCTCCCTGGCCCGTCTTGGTCGCGTCGCTCCGAGATCACCTCCCGAAGCCGCCCCCCCGAGATTGTCCGTCCGATGTTGCCGCCCGGTGGGGGCCGAAGTCCCCGCCTCGTTCGCGCGTCCGTCCCGCCGACCGTCGGCGGGGCGCCGTTTCTCGTAGCGCGGCCGGGCATCCGGTCGCAGAAGGTGTTTCGTGAGCAAGAAGCTGTACGTGGGGAACCTGGCCTTCGGCACCACCTCGGACGACCTGCTGGAGCTGTTCGGCCGCTTCGGCCAGGTGACGAGCGCCCAGATCGTGACCGACCGGGAGACCGGCCGGAGCCGCGGGTTCGCGTTCGTCGAGATGACCAACGGCGGCGACGAGGCGATCCAGGGGACGAACCTGGCCGAGTTCCAGGGCCGCAACCTGACCGTGAACGAGGCCAAGCCCCGCGAGGAGCGGCCGCGGTCCGGCGGCGGCGGCGGCGGCGGCGGCGGCGGCGGCAGTCGCGGCGGCTACGGCGGCGGGCGTTCGTACTAAACTAACCCCGACCTCGTGTCGCCAGTGCGAAAGCCCGGGGACGGCCGTCCCCGGGCTTTCCCACCCCAACGGACCGTTGCATGTCCTGCGCCGATCGCCCGTCCGACCTTCCCCCGTCCGCCTCCGAATCCCCGAAACCCCTCTCCACCGCCGCCCGCGTGGCGACGCTGGCCGTGGTCGTCTTCCCGCTCGTCGGGTTCGTCGCCGCGGTGGCGGCGTGCTGGGGGTGGGGGTTCGGCTGGGTCGAACTCGGCCTGCTGGTCGGGATGTACGTCCTCACCGGGCTGGGGATCACCGTGGGGTTCCACCGGCTGCTGACGCACCGGAGCTTCGAGACCACGCCGGCCGTGCGGTTCGTACTGGCGGCGCTCGGGTCGATGGCCGCCCAGGGGCCGGCCCTGAAGTGGGCGGCAGCCCACCGCCGGCACCACCAGCACAGCGACACCTGCGACGACCCGCACACCCCGCACGGCCACGGCGGCGGGATTTGGGGGGTGGTCAAGGGGTTCTGGCACGCCCACCTGGGGTGGGCGTTCCGGCCGGAGGCGGCCGGGCTCGAAAAGTACGTCGCGGACCTGCGGCGGCTCACCTCGGTGCGGGTGGCGAGCGCGATGTTCCCCGTCTGGGTTGCGCTCGGGCTACTCATCCCGGCGGTGCTCGGCGGCGTGCTGACCGGGACGTGGGCGGGGGCCTGGCTCGGCCTCCTGTGGGGCGGGCTGGCGCGGCTGTTCCTCGTCCACCACGTGACGTGGAGCGTGAACTCGGTGTGCCACCTGTGGGGGTCGCGGCCGTACCCGGAGAAGGACCACAGCCGCAACAATCTCCTGTTCGGCGTGCTGGCGATGGGCGAGGGGTGGCACAACAACCACCACGCCTTCCCGTCGTCGGCCCGGCACGGGTTCCGGTGGTGGCAGGTGGACGCGAGCTACTACGCCATCCGCCTCCTGGCGGCGCTCGGGCTGGCGTGGAAGCTGAAGCAACCCACACTCCGCGCCGCGGGCTGACCGTCACCCGCGGGCGGCCCACCCCGGCACCACCGCCGCCCACCGCTCCACCAGCGCCCGCACGTCGGGCGCCGGCCCCCCCGACCCGCCCGAGAAGTACGACACCTCCACCGCCGCCACGTCGGCGTCGATCGCCGCCCGCTGGGCGTCCGTCACCTCCGGGCGGGCGCGCATCTCCCGCAGGATCGCCGCCGCCACGAACGGGTCGAGTCCCTCCGGCAGCCGGCGCACCGCCGCCGGCTTCGGCCGCGTCAGCACCACCACCAGCACCGCCACCACCACGAAGCCCGCCAGCCCCACGCCGCCGGCCGCCCACCACAGCCAGCGGTTCGACGCCTTGCCGTACACCTCCTCCAGCGACACCTCCTCGGCCACCGACTGCAGGTCGGCGTCCACGTAGCGCTGGAAGATCACCTCCTTCGTCGGCACCTTCACCGCCGGGAAGCGGAACGCCGTCGGCAGCGCCGCCTGCCCGTCCCGGCCGCGCAGCGTCAGCAGCCACGTCCGCTCCGACACCACCGCGTTCTTCACCACGTCGTCCTCGAACTTCTTCACCCCGAGCCCCTGGTCCTCGGTCTTCACGATCTCGAAGCCCGGCGGCGCCGCCTCGCCCACCAGCTCCGCCAGGTCCGGCACCAGACCCACCCCCACCGCCTTCACCTCCAGCAGCAGCGTCCCCTTGTCGGCCTGCCGCTCGTCCAGCGTCTGCGTCACCGTCAGCGCCTCCACCGGCCGCGGGTCGCCGGCCGCGTCGCGGGCGCTGATCGGCACCGCCGCCGACTCCACCGGCATCACCACGAAGCCGGACGTGTCGAGGAAGTCGAGGTCGATGCGCAGCGGCGGCACCTTGTCCACCTGCGGGCCGCGCGGCCGGAGCAGCACGTAGGCGTACGGCGTGGTCCGCCAGCCGAACTGCCGCGGGTCGGCCCGCGAGTTCACCTTCTCGCCCTGGAACGTCACCGACACCACGTCGAACTGTTCCTTCAGCGCCGCCCGCGCCGCCTGCTCGAACCGGTCGCGGTAGTCGGCCGTCGGGCGGCCGTAGTTGTACGAGTACGACATGCTGTTCTGGTTCTGCAGGTAGCGGCCGAACCCGCCCGACTCGCGCTCGATGTCGCGCGTGTGCCGCAGGTTCACGAACAACCCGAACGGCCGGCCGTGCCCCACCCGCGTCGGGCCGTCCACCACCGCTTCGAGCTGAATCTCCGTCACCAAATCCTGGTAGTAGTCGAACAGCTTCTTGGCCTCGGCGGCGCGCGGGTGGTCGCCGACGACCGCGAACCCGGCCTTGAGGTAGTTGAACTTCACGTGCGGCTTCGCCCCGCTCATGCGGATGAACAGGTTGTTGGCGAACCGCGCCAGGTGCTTCTCGGCCAGGTCGCCCGGCAGCGCCAGCAGCGCGGCGCGGATGTGCTGCTGCTGCGTCCAGTCGGGCTGCTTCTCCTCCGAGATCATGCCCAGGTCCACGGCCCCGAGCGCCGCCGCGAACCACTGCTCGTGGACGCTTACGGTGTGCTCCGCCTCCGGTATGGTGCGCACCACCTTGGCGTACTCGGCGGCGGCCTGGCGGAACGTGGCGAACGCCGCGGCTCGCTGCGCCGAGAACGTCGCCGACTTGTTCAGCTCCTGGCGGAAGTTGATCTCGTCGTGCTGGAGTGAAGCGCGGGCGGCGAGGAGCGCCCAGTGGTTCTTGTGCTGGGCGAGGCCGTCGGTCACCACGCCCTGCGCCACCTCGTAGCCGCGCAGCACCTCGGCCTCGATGTCCTTCTTCTTCCGCTTCGTCTTGTTCCGCTCCTGGTTCGCCGGCTCCTTCCACAGGCCGGCGAGGTTCGTGCGCATCTGGTCGGCCATCGCCGCGAGCGTCTTCGGTTGAAGGCGGCCGACGGGGCCGAACACCGACTCGATCGCCTCCGTGCGGTACACCTCGGCCGAGCTGTGGCAGGCGGTGAACGCCTTCACGATCACGTCGTCGTCGAGGGCGCCGGCGCCGCCGGGAAGCTTCTTGATGCGTGCCGCCCAGCCGGCGAGTTCCTTCAGGTTCCGCTCCTGCTTCGAGCGCGTCAGCGGGATGCCCTCGGCGCGCTGCTCGAACGCGAAGAAGAACCACGAGTAGCGGTTCTCGTTGCGGGCGGCGTTGGGGTCGTGGTTGCGCGTCCACACCTTGAGGAACTCCTTCACCAGCTCCTTCGCCTCGTCCGGCTGCGCCGCGGCGAGCTGCTCGACGAGCGGGAACGCCTTGTCCTCCTCGTTCGCCTTCAGGTGGAGGCGGGCGGCGGTGCCGGCGAGGCGCGGGCGCAACCCGTCGTCCACCGCGGCCACCCACGCCGGGCTCGGCGCCGCCTTGATGACCTCGGCGACCGGCACCGGCCGCGGCATGTCGGGCCGCTGCATCATCATCATGCGGGCCATCGGGTCGTCGTCGTCGCCGCCGAAGAAGATGTTGCCGTACATGTCGCGCCGCAGCCGCGAGTTGCCGGCGGAGCGGTCGAACCGCTGCGAGAACTCGGCCTCCTTGAGCCAGCCGGTGGCGAGCAGCGTCAGCGCCGGCCGCCACTCCTTCGCCCGCGCCGGGTCGGCCTTCAGCAGCGCCTCGACGGCCGTCTGCGACAGCTTCAGCGCGTTGAACCGCTCGTCCGGCTGGAACGGCCGGCTCGACAGCCCGCGCGACACGAGCGACCCGACGGACGCGAGAATCTCCTGCCCGCGGGCCGGGTTCTTGGTGAAGCTCTCGGCGAGCCACGCCTGCCCGATCTCCTCCTTCAGCCGCGGCGCCAGCTCGACGGCGCGGAGCAGCCCGGCTTCCTTCTCCTCGGCGGCGCCGTCGGGCGCGTCGAGCACGGCCTGCAGCGCCGCCCACGCGCGCTCCAGGTTGCCGCCCTTCGACTCCTTCGCGTGCAGCGCCAGGAAGTGCTGCGCCAGCAGGTTCAGCGCTTCGAGGTCTTTTTCCGCCTGCGCCTTGTCGGGCGGCGGGAGGAAGCCGCCGGCGTACTCGGCGAGCCCGGCGCCGACCAGCACCTTCGCCGCCTGCCGGACGGTGAACGTCGCGCCGGTCGGCTTCGCGCTGTCGGCCTTGAGGCGCGCCACGGCCACCTCGGCGAGGGTGCCGCCGCTGACGGCCTCGCGCAGGATGCCGCCGAGCATGGTCAGCCGTTCCTTCTCGGCCTCCGGCGTCTTCTTCTTCTCCGGCGGGGCGGCGGCGGCGAGGCCGAGCACGTCGTCGGCGGTGAAGGCGTTCTTCTCGGCGTACTGCGCCCCGCCGGGGCCGCCGGGCATCATCATCCCTTCCGGCATCATTCCCTCGGGCATGCCGGGGCCGTCGGGCCGGCCGCCGCCGCCCGGGCCTTGCCGGAGGTTGCGGAGGAGCTGCTTGTACGCGGCAGCGCCCTCGTCCTCGGGGAGCGCCGCGAGGTACGACTTCACGTCGCCCCACTTGCCGAGCGTGACCTGCGTCTGGAACGCGGCCAGCTCCTTCGCCAACTCCTCGGCCTTCGGATCGGGCTCCTTCTTGTCCTTCTCCGGCGGCTCGGGCGTCGCCTTCTTCACCTCCGACTTCGGCGCCCACGCCTTGAGGACCGCCGACGGCCGGCGGTCGAACGTGAGCGCCTTCAGCTTCGTGAGGCGCGGCGCCTCCTTCGGCTCGTCGGCCTTCGCCGCCTTCTCGACGAGGCGCGGCGGCGGCGCGACCGGCGGCTGCGCGTGCGCGGCGACGGCGGCGGCGAACATGAGGAGGGCGAACGCGAGCGGCTTCCTCACGGGTGCGGCCTCGGGGGTGTGATGGGGAAGGCGGGTCGCCCGGCGAGCCGACCGCCGTGAGGCGGCGGGTGACGTTATTCACCCGCCGCCTCACGGCGGTCGGCTCGCCGGGGCGTCTCGCGTCGGGAGAGGCGGTCAGTGGCCGGTGTCGTCGATCGGCGGGGCGCCGCCGGCGCCGCGCACGTCATTCTGCCGCGGCGGCCCCTGCTTCTTGCCCGGCTTGCGGCCGGCGCACGAGCAGCAGCCGTTGCACTGCTTCGGCAGGTTCAGCCCCTGCAACTCCGACAGGTCGAGCCGCGCCAGCCGCACCGCCGACTCCAAATCCTCGCGGTGCTTCGTCGCGGCGGCGGCGTCGCCGCGGCGGTCGGCGTCCTCGGCCAGTAGCCGGTACGTCTGGCGGCTGGCCTCGATCTCCGGCTCCCACTCGTCGCGGCCGAGGCCTTCGAGCCGCATCAGCCACGTCGTGTAGTACTGGGCGTTCGCCAGCGTCGAGCGGGCATCGGCGAGGAGCTTGGCGTCGGCGTCGGCGTCGGCGCTGATCTCGTCCACGAGCCCGCGCAGGTCGCCGTGCGCTTCCGGGAGCTGGCGGGCGAGCATCTGCGCCTTGGCGCGCTCCAGCCGGATGCGGCGGGCGTCGGCGGTGCGGCCGTCGGGGAGTTCCTTGATCGCGGCGGCGTACTCGTCGGCCGCGTCCGCGTAGTTCTCCGCGGCGGCCGCGGCCTCGGCGGTGCGGACGTGACGGGCGACGAGGTCGAGCTTGCGCCCGTCCACGCCGGGGCCGAACCAGTGGGCGACCGCGGCGGCCGAGCCGGCCAGCAGCCACCCGGTCAACAAGAGGACGCGAACCGCCATGACGCACCTCCGCGCGGGGAACATTCCGATAGTGCCGAGTCTACCCGACGCCGGGGCGAATGTCACGGGCTGTTCACCCGCGGCCGGTGTCCCGGCTCCCAACCGGTGCCGAGCAGGCCCAGCGCCAGCGGCAGCAGCCCGAACACCGCCGCCCCCGCCCCGACGCACAGCCGCGCGTACTCGCGCGCCGTCCAGCGGTCGCCGCCCCTCGGCCGCGCCCGCTCGTCGATCTTCGACACCAGTTCCGTCGTCAGCTGCTTCTCGTTGCCGTCGTGGTACGTGCCGCCCAGCCGAACCGCCACCTGCCGCAGCGTCGACACGTCCTGCCGCGTCGTGTGCCCGCCCAGCGACTTGCCGACCGTCGGGTTCCCCACCCCGACCATCACCACGTTGCCCCCGATCGACGCCGGCATCTTCGGCATCCCCGTCGCCGGCACCGTGTCGCCGTCGGTCACCATCATCATCACCGCCGACCCCGGCGGCCACGGCTTCGCGATCCGGGCCGCTTCTTCGAGCCCGGCGAAGATGTTCGTTTCGCCCGGCTTGAACGCGTGCCGCATCGGCAGCTCGGTCAGGATATTCCGTATCACCTCGCGGTCGGACGTGTCCACGACCACCGGCTTGGCGTCCGACGCCACCGCCACCACCGTCGTCCGGTACCGCTCCGCCTGCACCCGCTCGAAGAACGACTGGATCAGGTCGGCGGCGCGCTCCGCCCGCTTCTGCTTCCCGCCCGGCCCCGCGTCCTCCACCTCCATGCTCCGCGACACGTCCAGCACCAGCACCAGGTGCCGGTACTCGTTCTCCTTGATCTCGCCGGCCCGGTGCGCCGCCGGGGGGAGGACGAGCAGCACGGTCAAACCCCACACCGCCGCGGCCAGCGCCGCCACGCGGAACACCGCCGCCACCGCCGCGACGCCGACCCGCCCCCGCCCCGGCCCGAACGCCAGCGGCGCAATTCGCAGGATCCGCGCGAAGTGGAGCACCTCGGCCGCGGCCGCGACGATTACCACCACGCCGGCGGCGGCGAACGCCAGCGGCACGGCGGACGCCGCGTCCAGCTTCGGCAGCGGCGGGAGGTTCACCACGGCGTGTACCTCAGCCCGAGGAGCGCGAGCAGCCCGACGAGCGCGGCCGCCAGCGCGGCCAGTGCGAACGGCTCGTGGTAGTCCACCGTCTCGACCATCGTCGGCGTCAGCTTCGCCTGCTTGAGGGTGTCGATGCGGCGGAACACGTTGGGCAGCGCGTCGGGGTCGTCGGCGCGGAAGGCTTCGCCGCCGGTGAGGCGGCAGATGTTCACCACCTCGTCCTGCGGGTCGATCCCGGCGACGATGATGCAGAACACCGCCACCTTCTCGGCGACGAGCTCGCGGGCGAGCTGGTCGTCGCCCCGCAGGTCGTAGCTGAACCCGTCGGTGACGAGGACGATCATCTTCTCGCCCTCGTCGCGGCGGCGGAGTTCGGTCTTGCAGCCGCGGAGCGCCTTGCCGATGGCGGTGCCGCCGAACGCCGGCGGGGCGACCTCCGGCTTCATGAACGGCGGCGAGCAGCGGATGGCCGACACGTCGGTGGTCAGCGGCACCCAATGGACGAAGGCGTCGCCGAAGAAGGTGAGGCCGAAGGCGTCGCCCTTGCGGTAGTCGAGGAAGGCGTCGATGGCCTTCATGGAGGCGTCGTAGCGGTTGCCGTCGCCGTAGGCCGCGGTCATGCTGCCGGACACGTCCACGGCGAACTGGATGTTGGTGAGCGAGCGCTTCTGTTGCGGCGGCCCGTTCCGCTGCGGCCCGGCGAGGACGCACACGGCAACGGCCAGCAGCAGCGGCGCGGCCGACTCGGCGAGGCCGACGAGCGTCCACGTCCACCAGCCGCCGCCGGCGCGGGCGCGGTCGAGCGGGAGGACGACGCGCCGCGCCGGCAGCAGCCAGCGGCCGGCCCACACCCACGCCAGCGCGAGCGCCGGCAGCAGCAGCGCGACGAGCACCAGCGGGTGCGCGAACATCGGCCAGACGAGCGGGGTGTCCTTCATGGTCGTGCGGCTCGGGTCTTCCGTAGGTCGGGTCGAGTCTTCGAGGCCCGACGCGGGGAGCGGGCGGCGAGCGGGTGCGACCGGGAACGCGAACCCGCAAGGGTTTTGAGCCCGGAGGGCGCCTTCGCTAGCCCGGGGCGGAAGCCCCGGGCGGCCTGCCGCGGAGTTCGTGTGCCGTCGCCCCCAGTAACACCGTCAACGCCGCCCGGGGCTTCC
>Ga0209181_10013617_pt1 | contig 10154 bp, 8 predicted proteins | sample MAT05_FD_187208 | JGI IMG/M metagenome (GOLD analysis project Ga0209181, IMG submission 187208) | Freshwater microbial communities from Lake Fryxell liftoff mats and glacier meltwater in Antarctica - MAT-05 (SPAdes) (version 2) | ecosystem: Environmental > Aquatic > Freshwater > Ice > Liftoff...
AACCCGGCCCTCAGCGCCCGCAAACTCCCGCCCCTCTAACGGTGCCTGGTTACTAGATTAATCCGGCCACCGGCGCTTCCCTGCAACTAGGAAAAGTCCATAACCAAAACCGCGACGCCGATCTTGGGAAACCATCGTCAACGTCCCGGAATCGATCTTTGCATCCAAAATACCATTTGGAGGCACCCGTGATTCCGATCTTGGGACTTCCCATCGTCGGTATTCCGGAAATGCTCTTTGACAATTGAATATCAGCAAGGCGCACTCCCGTGCCACCGCGACACCTTCGAAGAAGAGCCCCTCGGCGGCACTTCGCAACCCGCCACTTCCGGCGTCCATGACGAGCTCGTCAGCCACGACCACCAGAGCGGGCGGCATCCCCTGCGAATTCACGGCGCCGAACCGCCCCATGGTACAGATGGGAAGAATGAACGCGGGCACCCGGCAGCGTAGCGGTCTCGTCCTCAGCGGCGGCGGATTCTTCGGCGCCTTCCAGGCAGGCGCCTCCGAAGCCCTCGGCCCCTTCGACTGCATCGTCGGAGCCTCCGCAGGTGCGCTCAACGGCTGGGCCATCGCCAGCGGTATGCCGCCCGCCGAACTGCAAAAACTATGGCTCGAAGCCGCCGTCTCCGCCCGCGCGGGATTGCGTCTTCCGCGCTACTTCGGCGATGGGATTCTCGACACGCGAGTCCTCGAAAACATGGTGAGAACTCTCGTCAGCGACTGGCGTCCACGCGTCGATTTCGGCGTCGTCGTCAGTCAGGGATGGGACTGCCGCCAAGTCCTTTTCCGGAACGAAGAGGTCGACGTGGACGTCATCCTCGCCTCCTGCGCCGTCCCGTTTCTGCTACCCGCCAAGCGCATCCGCGGCAGGCTATCGGTCGACGGCGGTCTCCGTGACGCCTGTCCCATCTGGGCCGCCCGCGCCATGGGAGCGCAAGCGATCACGGCTGTAAACGTATGGACGCACCTCCCAAAGTGGTGGCCCGGCGGTAGTCACCGCGACAACCGCGTGCTAACCGGCATTACGATGATCGAGCCACCCAGCCGCTTGGGCCCCATCCGCGCCAGCGCCCTTGCCAGCCCCGCTCAGGTCGCCGCTTGGATCGAAGCCGGACGCCATACCGCGCTCTCCGTTTTTGCGCGATAATGGGGGTGTACGAATGCAAACCTACCGGATCTTTCGGATGAAGGAGCAAGCGCGCCTTTCGTTTCGCGCCGCCCCTCACACCAGCGGAGAAACCGCAGTCAAGTTGAAGGACTACATCGAAGCCGAGTCCATCGAAGCCGTCAACACCTACGAAGCCTGGGAACGCCTCCGAGCCACCGAACTGCCCCTGCAAGTCGGCGACATCCTCGAAAGCGAACTCGGCGGGATCAAGATCTGCAAGTACATTGGCTTTGACGACGCCAAGTGGATCATCCCCGACGTGAAGCCCGCCGCGGATCCGCTCCCCGCCCCAATTCTCGAGACGACTGCGAGTGAACTCTAATAATGGACCGCGCGGTCGGGATCAACCAGTACGGTCTTGTCGCCTACATAGATGGAAAGCTCGGAGACTTCCTCCTCAAGATCCGCCAGGAAATCGTCACCGGCTGCCAGCTCCGGTCCCACGTATCCATCCTGCCTCCTCGTCCTCTGGCCGGGACCGAGACCGAAGCAGCCCAGTTCATCCAAGCCGCCAGCCGCCGTCACGCCGCTTTCCAGGTTGACCTCAACGAGATCGAAGTCTTTCCCGTGACGAGCGTGATTTACATCGCCTTGGCTTCCGGCGTCGCCGACCTCCACGCGATGCACGCCCAGTTCAACGCCAACGCCCTGCACTACGTTGAACCTTTTCCCTTCCACCCGCACATTACCCTTGCGCAGGGACTCTCCGAAGTCGAACACCCCGCGGCACTCCAACTCTGCCAAGCCCGTTGGAAGGAATACGCCGGCCCCCGCCACTTCCCGGTCGAGACCCTGACCTTCGTCCAGAACACCGCGGCCTGCGGCTGGCTCGACTTGGCCGAAGCCCGTCTGGAAATGGCCGGCTCCCGTCTCTAACCGTCCCCGGTCCACGAGCGCGGCCGGCTAGCTCCGCATCCTCGTCATCGCATAGAGCCCCGCCAGCAGGAAAACCACATTAGGACTCCACGCCGCCACCGTCGGCGGCAGCTGATTCAGGTAGCCCACCTGCTCAAAAAGCTGGTTCACCGCAAGGTAGGCGATCGCGATCACGAAGCTCGCCCCGATAGCGGCCATCGCCCCCCGGTTCCCCACCCAGAACGAGAACGGCACCGCGATTAGGGCCAAAATGAAGGGGAAAAATGGCGCCGAAAACTTCCGGTGATACTGGACCCGCAGCCGGATCGTGTCGAATCCGCTCTGCCCCAATTCGCGAATGTAATCGGCCAACTGGTGGAAGTTCAGTTGCTTATACTGCTTCTCTTCCGGCAGGAAATGCTCCGGCGTTTCCGTCAACTCCGCGAATGTCGTAGCCTGCCAGGTATGGTAGTCGCGCACATTGTCCACGTCCCGCGACCATCCGTTCTGGAAGATCCAGTTCCCGATCCCCGGCTGCCATTGCGCCCGTTCGGCGTAGATGTGCCGCCTCAACCGGAACTCCTTCGGGTCCAGTTCGTAGACGTGGACGCCCGCCATCACCTGCTCTGCCGGGTCAAAGTGCTTGTAGTGGAAAATCCGCGAACCCTTCCCGTAGATCCATTGCCGGTCCGGACGCAGAAAGCTCCGCACCGCCCGCCCTTTGATCTCGTTCCGGATCTCATCCTGGATCAGGTTCGCGTCCGGCACCACGTAATAGTCGAAGGCGAACAGGGCCCCCGATAGCGCCAGGCTCGCCAGCAGGACCGGCAGCGCCAGGCGGTAAAGGCTTACCCCGCAGGCCTTGAAAGCGGTCACCTCATTCTGTTTGGAAAGCACGGCAAACGTGATCAGTACGGCCACCATCGCCGAAATCGGGGTGTAGTCGTAGATCAGCTTTGGTGTCAGAAACAGGTGGTAAGTGGCCACTTTGTTCATCGGAATGTTGTTCCGTAGAATGTCGCTCAAGAGCTCGAAAAAGGTGAAAACCTGGGTCAACATGACAAAGCTGGTGAGCCAGAAAGCCAGGTTAAAGAAGAAGGTTCCCAACAGATAGGTGTCGATCACCTGCGGCAGTATCCGGAACGGCGCCGCGCCTTCCCGCCGCATCGTTCGCGCCGTCTCGCGCCGCTGCCAGCGCGAGGTGATCCCCCGGAACGTTCTGAAAATCCAGCCGCGCACGCCCCCGATCCAGTCCGCGTCGCCGGGCACTTCCAACCGCAGCAGCAGCACCAAGCCGATCAGAGCGAACGCCGCATTGGGCGCCCACGCCGCCACCACCGGTTCCATCCGGCCCTGCTTCGCCAAACCAATCAGGCTCACTTGCGCCATGAAGTAGAGGAACGCCAGAAACACCGTCGTCACGAAAGCCGCCGATTTGCCCGACTTCCTCGACGAGACGCCCAATGGCAGACCCACCAAGGCCAACAGCAGGCACGCCAGCGGCAATGAAAACCGGCGTTGCAACTCGATGTCGGCGTCCCGTGATTTCTTCGCCTCTTCCCGCAACGGCCCGGTGTCCAGTCCCGTGAACGCCTTCGCCCGCTGCTCCTCCGGCGCCTTGGCTTCCAGCAGTTGATCCAGCGATGGGAACCGGATATTGAAGTAGCGCTCAAGGTCCTTCCCAACCTCATGGGAACTTCCATTGAGGAGGCGCAATTGAATGGAATTATGCTCTGAATCCGGCACCGCCAGCGCCTCGGTGGCGACGGTGATTCGCGGCGCATCGCTCGAAGCTTCCTGCGTCGTCCGCTTGCGCTGTGCCGGCGGGGTCATATCCGCTATGAACACGTTTCGCCAACGGATCACCGGCCCTGAAATCACGTCCCCGACGTAGAGGGTCTTATTCGGAAACTGCTCGGCAAACACCCGCGGCTGGATCTCCGCCGTCATCTGGTCGGCGGCAATCTGATTCAGAACCCGAATGGTCTCGCGCACCGCCCAGGGACTCAGCCACAACGAACACGCCCCCGTCATCGCCGTGCCGATCAACGCGAAGACCACCACCGGCGTCATCAACCGCCGCGTCGACACCCCGGCGGCGCGCAGCGCGATGATCTCTCCGTCGCTCGACATTCGGCTAAGCCCCAACAGCACGCCCACCAGGACGCCCACGGGAATTGTGAAGGTCAGGACGAAGGGCAGCACCAGCAGGAACAGATACCCCACCGTCGCCGCGGGCGCGGCGCCGCGCACCAACTGTTCAAACAGAAACCTCGCCCGCTCCAGGAACAGAACGAAGGTGAACAGGAACGTACCGACCGCCGCGCCGGCCACAATCTCGCGGAACACCGACCGCGCTAACAGGCCCATTGCTTGTTATGCGCCACTATCCAAGGGCGGGGGCGCAACCACCGGCGGGCGCGGCCTCTCCTCCTGCGGACGCTCCATATCTAACTCGTCGAACAGCAACGATGGGCTGACGACCGAGGCGCCTACGACGTAGCCGCCGGCGCCCATTAGCGCTAGCGGCGCTGTGTTCAGCATGTATTCCACCGGCTCCGGATCGTTCCCGGCGGCCAGGATGTCGCGGAGCAGCCGGACGTTGATTCCGCGGAATCGCACTCCGCGTATCAGTTCTTCCCGCCCGTCCGGATACACCCGGAAGATCTCCAACGGCGAACTCAATGGCTTGGACGCGCCGGACCCCTGCATCGCCTGGGCCAGCCGCCGCAGTTCCACCATGCTCGCACTGGAGGGATAATCCATCCGCCGCACCAGAATCCCGTATGCCTTGTTCCGCTGCTTCACCAGCTCCAGCAATTTCTTCTTGAGGTCGGCTCGCGGCACACCATCGCGGCACTGCACCATCAGGTTTGTCGGCACCACCGCCGCCGCGCCAAACGCTCCCGGCAACCTTCCGCGCCCATTCGATCCCTCGTGCCCGCGCACCGGCTGGCGCGAGTAGAGCATCGACTTCATCGTGCCCTTCTCCACCAGAGTCAGTTTCTCCGGCGCCACGCCCTCGTAGTCCGTTTCGTTGCTGCCGAACAGCGGACGACCGTTCCAATTCGCGGCCGGGTCGTCGATGACATCGATGAAGTCCGGAAGAACCCGCCCGTTCATCCGGCTTTCGAGTTCCGATGGCGGCAGGTTCACCGGCCGCCCCGGCACCGAAACCGGATCTCGCGGCGACTGCAACTGGCTCCCGAAAACCTGAGCGAAAAGCTGTCCGGCGGCAATTGATTCAAACAGCACCGGTCCGGTATACGCTTCTCCGACCGGCGCATCCGCGAGGGCCGTCAGATTGCGCGCCATGACCTCCAGTTCCTGCTTGATCACCGCCTCGGCCGGCAGATCCTCTAACCGGAAGGCATGAAAGAAGCGATGGTTGCGGATGATCGCGCCATCCGCCGCGAATGCCTCCGCGCGCGCCCGGATACCGCACACCATCTCGGGAGTACGTACGCGCGTCCCTTCGCTGTTGGCGAAATAGAACGTAGAGACAGAATCCTCGACCTCAACGCGTGAATCCAAAACCTTGGGAAAGGCCGAGAACACGGCCGACAGGCGCCGCGCGATGTCGCCCCACTTCTTCTCGTCCGCCCTTGGCTTCGCGGGCGGCATCAGCTTCACCAGCGGCGCCTGCTTCGCGAAATCGTTGATTTTTTCGGAAAGCGTAATGTTTTGCAGGGCCGATTTCTTCAACGTGATTTCCTGCACAGCGGCCTTGTACGCCCGGTCGGTCGCCAGCCACAGATCCTGTTGGATCTGCTGGCGGCTGAACTCGAGCGGCCAGCGGTTGCTGTCATAGCGCGCGCCCCGAATCTGGCCCGTATACACAGCGTTCGTATTGTCGAACTCATAGCTGCCTACGCGCACGACGACTCGCGGCAGCCGGTAAGGAGAAACGGCCGAATTCAGCAATCCGCCGAGGGTCGCCTGGCAATTGAAGTTTACGCCGTCCTCGATCATGTACTCAATGTAATAGGGCGTCTCGCCCGCGATTGACAGCCGGAGCGACCGCGTCAGTTCCGCGACCATCGCCTCCAGGAATGGGTCGTCAATCTTCGGCTGGCCCCGGAGAGCCACGCCGAGTACCGGCAGCGTCAACAACGTCCGCCGGTTCACTCCGCACCTCCCATGTTCACAGGGCGCGGCAGCAGCGGCGGACGATCCTGTGAGCGGTTCTTCCGCTGGACCTCAATTTCGCTAACAAGCAGCGCGGGAGACGAAGCCGAGACAGGAACGCTTCCCGACTCCGCGCCACAATACCCGTTGAAGACTTCCAGCTTGTCCGACGTCGCCAGGATCTTCGCAAAACTTGCCAGCGGTGTGCCGACGATGTCGGCTCCCCTAACCAGTTCATCCGGCCGCCCATCCGGAAACACCCGGTAAACCACCAGAGGAATGACAGTAAAGGCCTGCAACCCCTGGCTACGGGTCGTGGTGTACCCGCCCGTCACCGATTCAAAGAACAGCCCATAAGGCTTGCCCTGCCGTTTGATCTCCTCGACCAGCATCTGCCGCAATTCGGCGGTGGGCACCTTCTTCCCGGATTCCACAACCAGATTCGACTGTCGCGCGACGATCTCGGCTCCGGCCTGGCGTCGCCCATGACCATTCGACTCGGGAAACCCGGCGATCGGCGAACGCGACAGCAGAAAGGTCTTTAGGATGCCCTGTTCCACGACCGACACGCGGCGGGCTTTCACCCCTTCGTCGTCGTAGTCGTACCAGCCATACAGGTCTTCGTTCGCGTAGTTCTTCAGGGTCGGATCAAAGAACACGCTCAAGAAGGGCGGCAGCACCTCTTTGTTTACACGCTTGGTAAACGTCTGTCCCTCGGACTCGTCCTTCTGGCGGTGTCCCTCGATCCGGTGGCCGAAGATTTCGTGGAAAAAGACGCCCGCAGCGCGTCCGGACAGGATCGCCGGGCCCACAAACGGGTCGACTTCAGGCGCTTTAAGCAGTCCCCGGAGGTCGGCGATAACCTTGTCGACGCGGGCCTCGACGACTTTCGAGTCCGGCAGCCGTCCCGGTTCTTCCGCCTCAATCGTGTCGGACGTCGCCAAGTCCATGCCGTCAAAGGCCTTCGCCCTGGCCACTATCAGAATCCGGGCGAAAGTGCGTCCGTGCTGCAGCCGGGTTCCTTCCGAATTAACGAAGGTCTTGACTTCCCGCTGCGCCTGAAACGACACCGTGGAGTTGAGAATCTCCGGGGCCTGCGAGAGCCTGCGCGACCAGGATCGCAGCCGGTCCGCCCACTGCTTCTCGTTCACTTTGTATTCGGTGACAGCGCGATACGACACCGAAGGCGGGGTCATCGAGAAATCGTCGGACTGGTCAACGGCGTCGACCTTTATCTGCGTATCAGATTTGATGTTTGTTAATCGCTGGGAAGCGGACCGGTAAACGGAATCCGTGTCGAGCCATAACCGCCGTTTCAGGGCGTTTGGGTTGTCGTCCAGCGAAACGGCGCTACCCAGGGTGAACTGAGCGATGTCTCGAGGCTGCCGCCGATAGTTGTCGAGCTTCGGCGACCCGACTCGAATCGTCACGTCGAGATTCCGGGAGTGCCGGGCGTCACGCGCCGCCAGGAGCCCGGACGTCGCATCCATGGAAACGATCTGGTTCTCGGTCACCGCATAAGCCGCGAAATAGGGCTTTGGGTCTGCCTTTTCTTTCAGCGTCTGAAAGTTCCGGTCAAGCTCGGAGGCCAGGATCTCTACGAGTTTAGGTACCTCCGCGGAGTGCAGGGCACTCGCCGCGAAGACGATGAAAATAAGCGATCTCCGAGCATTCCAAAACGAAGGCTGCGCGACTAGCGGCATATCCCTCCACCATATCATGCCGCTCCCGGCAGCCCGTTTAGATCCCTGAGCTAAAGCCTTTAATTTACGTGTTTTCCCGCGACTAGCTGGCCGGCGCCATTTCGAGCAGACCCTTATCCCGCATGACCGACAGCGCCAATCCATACCGGCCGCGGACGCCGGTCTTTTCGAAGATGTGTTTCAGGTGGATCTTCACCGTTCCGGGCCGGATTCCGAGTTCCCGAGCGATATCCTTGTTCTTCATCCCGTGCTCCACAAGTTCCAATACCTGCTGTTCGCGAGGCGTTAAGTCGCTGCGTGACTGACGTTCCATTCGATGGGAATCCCGGAACACCGAATCGGCCATCCAACTCGACCCTCCGGCAACGGCTTCCAGGCAAGCCATGACCGTCGCGACATCTGATGTCTTGCGGAGAATGCCCTTCACCCCCGCCTGCAGGAAGCGCAATGCTTCGGCTTCCGTGATCGAAACACCCCAGACGACGACTTCGGTGGCATATTGCGACAACATCTTTGCCTGCGCGACCCAGTCCATGACGGCCTGAATCCCCAATGATTTGTCCACCAGACAAACGTCCGGCCGGAACTGCCGGATCAACTCACTGGCCGCGGGGAGGGATTCAGTCCGCCCCAGAAACGTCATACCGTTGCACTGATCTAGGATCGCGTGCAGACCCTCTGCCGTCACTGGCTGCGACTCGCATACCGCGATCGTTTTCTTACCGTAAATGTCCATTGCTTATTGCGCCTTCCTAAGGGCTATTACCCTCTGAGTTCGCATATCGGCTTGGGGGGAAGAGGTTTTAGAGAAGTTCCGGGTTTATCTTGCCCAGCCGAAGTTCCCCGCCTTATGTTTTTTTCCACCGCAGCCGATGAAGAGATTACGGGAGGTAGCCGCAATGCGGACACCGGACCGCTACAATCTAAAGAGGAGATCAGTTGGCAGCGGAATCGTGGCGCATTGTACTCGTTACGCCGGGGCGGAAAATCACTTCCGAACTGCTGCCACTCGTGTCGAGCGAGATCCCGTTAGCGCAAGTCATTGAGTTGCAAGGATATCCGCTCGACGGCAAGCTCGGCGACATCGGCCAGAGCGGAATGATCTGCTTCCTCGATTTGATTACGGATGAGGAGGCCGGGCTGACATCGCTGGCCAAGATTGTCGAGGTCATGCCGTCGGTTCCGGTTGTAAGTCTGGTTCGGGACAGCAACCCTCAGTTGATTCTTCAGGCGCTGCGCCTAGGCGCCAAGGATTTTCTCACCCAACCGTTCAACAGTGACCAGTTCCGCACGGTTATGGAGAAGTTGGCCCAACTGATCCCGGAACTTGCCGCGCAGCAGGGACGCGTTATCAGCATCATTCCAGCCAAGGGCGCCTGCGGGGCCAGCACGATCGCGTTCAATCTCGCGGCCCAACTGAAAAAGGCCGGGCCGGGCCGCACGCTGTTGGCGGACCTGGATCCCGTCACCGGGACGCAGGCATTCCAAATGAAGCTGAAGCCGCATTTCAGCTTCCTGGATATCCTAAACCAGGGCGGCGCCCTGGACGCCGACGTCTGGCGGGGCGTGGTCCAGAACTATTCCGGAATGGACATTTTGCTCTCCCCGGAAAGCCCAGTTGACGGCGCGCAAGAGATGGGCAGCACGCGTCCAATTCTCGAGTTTGCCCGCCGTCTTTATGATTTTGTCGTCGCCGATCTGGGCAATGCATACGGGGAATGGGCGCTGAGCGCCGCGCGCGCCTCCGACGACGTGTTCCTGGTGACGACTAACGAACTCCCCGCGCTCCAGGCAGCCCAGCGCGTGATGAACTACTACGAGCACAACGCCATTCCGCGACAACGGATCCACCTGATTATCAATCGCTTCAACCGGGATGTCGGCCTGACCAAGGACATGATCGAGACGGCGCTCCAGTCCGACATCTATCAGCTCATCGTCAGCGACTATGAAGGGGTTCAACGGGCGCTGCTGGAGGGCAAGCCGATTCAGTCGTCCACCTCCATCGGAAAACAGATTGCTCAGATCGCCGCGCGCATCCGGGGCATCGACGACGACAAGCAAAAGAAGAAGACAGAAAAGGCCGGTTCCGGCGGCACATTCTCCGGGCTCTTCGGCCTATTTTCGCGAAGCACCTGATATTCTCTTGCTTTGGCCGTGCTTCTAGTGGGTTTACGGAATATGAGCCAGGATAACGTTCGCCGGGGGCTACAGTGAGCGGTCCTGGGCCGAATGCGGCCTTTTTGCTGACCGTTGAGAATGCGCGGGAGTACCTTGCCGAGCGCGGCTGGGTTGGC
>Ga0209181_10013621_pt1 | contig 10154 bp, 5 predicted proteins | sample MAT05_FD_187208 | JGI IMG/M metagenome (GOLD analysis project Ga0209181, IMG submission 187208) | Freshwater microbial communities from Lake Fryxell liftoff mats and glacier meltwater in Antarctica - MAT-05 (SPAdes) (version 2) | ecosystem: Environmental > Aquatic > Freshwater > Ice > Liftoff...
TTACCGACTCCACTGTTTTTCACCAGCCACTGGTTAAGGGGCTTACCCGTGCCAATTTGCTGCGGGCGGTTGCTTTCGCTTATGATATTTGCTACCATGAATTACCCATCCAAAAAAGAGTTGAGTTTTCAAAAAATATATTGTCAGTAGCGCTATCCATGCAATCAACAATGGGGATTGAGGCTAATTATGCGCAGGAAAGCAATTGGATGGGAGTAAGATATGGTGCCGTTTTATTTGCGGCACTTATATGTGATGAACCGATTTCAAATAATAAAAAATATAGTATTGCAGATGGCCTGGTCTGGGATGCAAGAGAACGACTTCGGGATCACATTCAACAAAATATCAATCCCGATGGCTGGAGTGCGGAGACCATGGGCTATCATTTTTATAACTGGTCCTTTATAGCACCGGCATTAATTGCGCTTGACAATAGTTCGGACGTAACAGGTATGTCTCTAATCAAACTAGCTCCACATGCAATCAAATCAATATGGGCATGCGCCACATCTGTAGTAAGTATTTATGCCAAAAGCAATAAAGGATTAAAAGCCGATTTGGCGGATGATAATTTGGGTGTTGATGCCAACCTTTTTTGGTACGCATTAAAGTTGTATCCAAAAGCACAGTTGCCCTTTATTAAATGGACAGCCCAATACCTGGATAGCACCAATAATATAAAACAACTATTTCTTAAAGTGGCCTATAATGACCAACGAATTCAACCTGAAAATCCGTCTTTGGCAGGTTGGCAAAATTTCGTAGACTCATCCCAGGGGATTACCGTTTTTAGAAACAGGTTTTGCGATACGAATGATATTGTTGCCACTTTTACAGCCACTGCAAAAAGAGTAAGAGCACACCAATCCGGCGATAATCTTACGTTTAGAATAATAGGCCTTGGTAATATATGGGCCATTGGTGCCGGAAGAACAGGTCTGGCAGCCGGGCAAACCAATTTATTTCCGGAAGATGCAATCCCTTTAAACAAGGAATACATATCCAAAAGTATTGGCAAGTTGTTACACCATCATTTTTTTTCCGATGGTTCGGGCTATGCTCTGGCTGGCGGCAGTTGTATGGGTGTGCAAGGGCATCAACGTTTTTTTAAAGTTGACTTTAATGCTACTACCAATGCGGATGCTGCTTTTGTCATCATTGATTCCTCAGAAAATGGCCGGACATGGCGATTAAATACACCAGCGTTTAATAAGGTAACGGTATTGCCGGATGGATTTTTAATTACAGCTCCCAATGGCAGCAGCATGAAGGCCACTGTATTGGCAAATAGCTATCGGAACATTTCTGTAAAAACAAGCACTGTTGCTTATGATGGAGTCACCAAATCAAATACTACCGGAATACCTTTTAACGGGGTTGTTTACAACTACAGCACTGCCATTGATGTAAGCTGCAATAAAAATATCAGCATAGTATTGACGTTGGTTAAGAAAGGTAAAGCACATCCCGCTATTCGTTTCATTAAACAGCATCAAATTGAAGTGGGTAACAGGCTAATTAAATTGAGGTAACATGAAGATCGAAAAATATTATTTTATTCTGTTTGTTTGCTTTTTTAATGCAGTAATAGCTAAAGGGCAAGTAGCGCCAACTCCTGTGTGGGACGTATCAACCTATCCCGATGAGGCTGGATACCAGCGTCGCATTGCAGGTATGATGATCAGGTTAGCTAAAATTGGATTTGGAGAACGCAGCAAATCTGTAGCAAAATGTCCGGATACTGGTTTGCCCGTTTATTCATGGGCATTGGAAGGGGAAGCAATTACTTCACCCTATACCGGTCGCAAATTTATGCAAGGAAATACCGGATATTTTGGTGCAAAAGAAAGAGATTCAATTGGTCGCATCACTGCATTTGGTGGCGACCCATTGAAGTATGATTTGCCGCCTGCTACTGCATCCCTTTTGCTTAATGTTAATGACGACAAAGCAAAATGGTTTTTGTCAATCCCCGGCAACCAGCGCCAGCAATATCATTTTGCGGCTAAAAACTGGGTTCGGTTTTACGGACTGCTTTCTCCGGTAATGAGTAAAGAATGGAAGAATGGTTTTTATGAATCTATTGCTGCTTACTCCGAAAAGCGGAGGCCATCAGATGGAGCGAGAGAAAATTTACCCATGTCGGTGGCTCACAATCTGGTGGGTGAGCCGGGTCATTTATTGGGAGGCAATAAAACAGATGGCGGTACCGAAAATCATAAAACAATGTGGCGCACAAGTGCGCTGGTATATGCCCAGCTTTTTCCCGTTGGTTGCAAAATTTCTGGCTATTCGTTGCAGGATGCAGAACAATTAACAAGCGGGATGTTGTATGATTTTTTGCAACGCATTTCCTACGTTGGTATTGGTGAATATGATTCACAGATGTATTATCCACATTCAATTGAAGCCTACCTGAACCTATTTGATTTTTCAAAAAAGCCCGGGTATAAAGCAATCGCCCAGGCAACCCTTGATTTTTATTTAGCCACCTATGGATTAAAAGTAATAGATGGCACCATTGCAGGTGCCCAAAAAAGAGGTTATCTGGCAGCAAAAAAAATCAATGAAATGGAAAAGATGTTGTGGACATGGGGCGTAAATAATAGCAGAGCAGTGACGGATTCAATGCAGCCTGCCACTATTCAGCAAATTACATCCGGGTACAGGCCCAATAAGGTGTTGTATAATATTCTCAATAAAAATATACCACTTCCTTTTGAGGCAAAAATGAACCGTCCTTCTTATCATGCAGATAAAGCAGCCCAATTTCAGGAAACGTTTTATTGCAGCCAGTCGTATGGCATTGGGAGCGTAGCAATGAATAACATTGATAATCCCACGCAACAAACAATCTGGTCGTTGGTTGCAAAAGGTACAAGCGGACCTTTATGTTTTGGCGCCGCACAGCCTATGTTCCTCAATCCTACCGGGCATAGTCCTTATACCCAAACCTTACAAAAAAAATCGGCCATAGTGGTGATGAGCGGACAAACGAATACACAACCTGTTTTGCTGCCAACCGAGGAAGAAAAGGTTAGACTGGATAAAGCAAAAAGTAAATTGCAACTACTAGCCCCACCCGGAAAAGGAAACCGTAAAATGGCGGAGTTTTTTGCGAATGCACCCAATGCTGCCGCTACCTGGTTTTTTATCCCGAAGGAGATTACTTCCATTGAAGAAACGCCCCTCGGAATATTTATACAAGCCAATACTACACTGTTGTTTATTAAACCATTAACAGCCGACTATTTCTGGTTGAGAATCAATGACGCCGAACTGGATTCGTTGCCCGGAGCAGAAAGATTAAATGCGCTCAAACAATACCAGGTGTTGGTATCGACCGGTAACTTATCCGGTTTTATAGCAGAAGCGGCCGAGTTAAAAGATTATGGAACATTAGACCGTTTTAAAGCAGCCATACAAAAAAATAGCCGTGTTGATCTTTCAAAATTTCAAAAAAATAAACAGGTTATTTATCAATCATTAGAAGGTGATTTGCTTGAAATGAAATATGAACCAAATGGGCTGCGGTGCAGCGGGAGAATTAATGGGATAAAAATAGATTATGATAAATGGGCAAATGGTGCCGTGTATGAAAGCCCTTATGTAAATATTGGCAAAAGGTTGATGCAGTTTACGGATGGGGTTGATGGTTACTCAATTGACCTTACCGGAAAAGAACCTTTATTTAAAACGTATAAAATGCCAACAAATTAAAATGGATTTTACACGACAAAAGATATGACGAAGTGTTTTGGGTATTCGTAGCATTGTGTAAGAAGTGTTGCTATGCGGGCGGCAGGTATCAAAGCGGCTGGGCGTTACTTTTATTTAATTTATTTAAGTCGCTGATTGATGAATTAAACTTGTCCAAATACGGTAAATTGAAACGGAGACAGGATCGGCTTAATTGCTAAAGTGCAGCAAGACAATTAGAAAAATTAAAATTTAAAATTCTTTGTCAAAAAAATAATTAAAAACTATTTCAAGCAGTAATTATGAAAATAATATTAGTGGCGCTCTTTCTTTGTTGTAATACTTACACCCTGCAGGCCCAGCACTACGAAGCCAACTGGCAATCATTGGATCAAAGAAAATTACCCAACTGGTTTCAGCAGGATAAATTTGGCATTTTCATTCATTGGGGTTTGTATGCCGTACCATCCTATTCCAAGGTAATACCCGATGGTTACTCAGAATGGTATTGGAGCAACTACAATGATAGCAGCCGACATAATTATGAGGCTGTAAAATCATTTCATAACAGCGTGTATGGAAAAGATTTCGGGTATGAGCAGTTTGCCCCGATGTTTAAAGCGGAATTATTTAATCCTGATGAATGGGCAAATATATTTAAGCAATCTGGTGCAAAATATGTGGTGCTCACCTCCAAACACCACGAAGGGTTTACTTTGTGGCCGAGCAAAGAAGCCGATGCATCCTGGGGACGGCCATGGAATGCAGTAACTACCGGGCCAAAGCGGGATGTGTTGGGCGATTTAACCAAGGCTGTAAAAGCAACGGGTTTAAAAATGGGCTTTTATTATTCGCTGATGGAGTGGTACAATCCGGTATATCAAAAAAGTGCGGAAGAATATGTAGACAAAGTAATGATCCCGCAATTGAAAGATCTGGTGACCAATTATAAGCCCTCGCTGATTTTTGCGGATGGCGAATGGATCATGTCAGATACGGCCTGGCGAAGTACTGAATTTCTTTCCTGGCTCTACAATGAATCGCCTGTGAAAAATGAAATTATTGTAAATGATCGTTGGGGTAAAAATGCAAGAAAAACACATCCTTCTACTTACTACACTTCTGAATATGGATCTGGTTTAAGCAAGAACGTGGTATGGGAAGAAAGCCGCGGTATGGGCCAGTCCTATGGCTATAACCGCATGGAAAAATTGAATGATTACAAGTCTGCTGAAGAGCTGATCCTGATATTAACCGATATCGTTTCAAAAGGCGGTAATCTGTTGCTTGATATTGGTCCGGCTGCAGATGGTACCATTCCGGTAATCATGGAAGAAAGACTTACTCAAATGGGTAACTGGCTAAAAACAAACGGGGCGGCTATTTATGGTACACAATCCTATACCTATGACAGGCAATGGAGCAAGGGAGCAATGCCGTCTGTTAAGGCCGGTGAATACCAAACCGGTTATGACATCAATGAACTGGTGAAGCCTGTTACTAACGGAAAGGCGTATGTCGAATTGTTTTTTACACGGAAGGGAAGAGATCTGTATTGCATTGTTCCCAACTATAAGCAATTCATCAGCATTCGGGATGTGCAATTAAAGGCAGGGTCAACAGTAGAAATATTAGGTGTGGGAAAAAAAATATCATGGAAGCAATCGGGCAGCAATGTGGTGGTTGATTTATCCAAACTCAATCCAGGCGATTTGCCGGATAAAATATTTACCATAAAAATTACAAATGCTATACAATAAAAAGCCTTCTCCGGGAGGAGTCGGCTTTTCATTATTCGGCAAAGTAGCCATACGACTTTTTAAAATAATGAATTGGAGTAATTGGAATGGTCATGCGGGCACACGACAAGGATTGTGTCCATAAAATTCCTGTATTCACCAACTGAAAATTTACGAATATGATGCAAAATATCCTGGTATTGATTTTAGGGATACTGCCATTTGTTGACATTGCTGCACAGAGCAAGGCAAAGCCGGCTGCACAACCATTGGCCAATTCCAGTAAGGTGTACTACCTCAAGAATTTCAGTGCTTCATTTGGGGTTGATTTGTTTGGTGGCGCCTATACGGATTTCAAATTGACGGGTAGTAAAATCAATCCTTTTTCATGGGCAGTAACCCGTGAGGAAATGCCTGTAAACAATCAGCAGGGAGCAACTTTCAAAGGTCATTTTCTTTGTCTTGGCCGCTGGGGTGCGCCTACAGAGGGTGAAATAAAAGCAGGGGTGCCGCACAATGGACAGTCGGGTAATAGATACTGGCAATTGAATAAGCAAATAAATAATCAACGATTGGTGATGCGTTCCAATGCACCAATGGATGGCATTGCTATTACCAGAACCGTAGCGATGGATGCTCAATCTCCGGTGGTGAAAATTTCGGAAAAAGTGCAGTCAACCACTACCATTGCACGGCTGTTTAATATGGTACAACATGCCACTATCGGACCGCCGTTTTTAGACACAAGCACCGTGATTGACTGCAATGCCGGAAAAGGGTTTTTACAGTCGATGGCTTATCCCGATCCCTACCGGTTTGAATTTACCTGGCCCAATGCCGTGATGGATAGTGCCGGATCATTGTGTGATTTGCGATCGTCGGCCACTCCTTTTAGTTATGTGTCTACGCATATATTCAACGATAGTATTGGCTGGATAACTGCTACCAATGCTGCTGAAAGACTGATGCTGGGCTATATTTGGAAAACGAAGGAATACCCATGGGTCAATGTTTGGCAGCAATGGAAAGAGAACCGTTTATGGGCGAAAGGATTGGAGTTTGGAACAACAGGCATCGGTAAATCTTACCAGGAATTATTGGCAATTAATACCAGCTTTCATGGTATATCATCCTATAGATTATTGGACGCAGGTAAATTTGTAGAGAAATCATTTTACTGTTTTTTATTTCCAATACCAGCCGGTTTTAAGGGAGTGAAATCTATACAGTTATACAAAGGAAATATTGAAGTAACTGGAAAGGAAAAGGATAGTAAAATAATTATACCAACCACTTTAAGTTTATAATAATTCAGCAAATAATGAAGATATTGAATAGCATAATTGGTTTGATGGTAGCTGTAGTTTTTCATCTGAATGATGCCAGTGCACAGGTACCCCTGGCTTCAATCGGTAAAGGACCAATGCCCGTCGGGGCATACTATTATCCGGAACACTGGCAGCGTAACCAGTGGGAAAGGGATATCAAACGGATAGCCGATCTTGGATTTTCATTTACGCATTATGCTGAATTCGCATGGGCAAATTTAGAGCCGGAGGAGGGTAAATTTAATTTTGGCTGGCTGGATACCTGTGTAAATCTGGCCGCAAAATACGGGCTTAAAGTAGTGATGTGTACACCATCCGCTACACCACCGGCTTGGCTTACCGAAAAGCATCCGGAGATATTGATTGTTGGGGAGGATGGGATGCAAATTAGGCATGGCATGCGTTTAAACGCCAATGAATCCAATCCGGTTTACCAGCAATACATTGAGCGGATAGTTAACAAAATGGTTGAACGTTATGGTAATCATCCTGCAATATGGGGCTGGCAAATAGACAACGAACCCCATTTTGAAGGACTGTATGATTATTCGGTATTTGCAAAGGAGGATTTCAAAAAATGGTTGAAACAAAAGTATGGTTCCATCGATCGTTTAAACAATGCATGGGGTGCCGCATTCTGGAGTTTTACCTTCAATAATTTTAATCAGATACGCATCCCGAATGCAAAGGAAACACATACGGTCAATCCACATGCTTTATTGGATTTTCAACGGTACAATGCAGCAGCACTCGCAGCAGGATTGCGTTTTCAGTCTAAGATTTTAAAAGCTGGAATTTCGCCGCAGCAATGGGTGACCACCAATTTCGCCTACTTTAAATTTCTGCCTTCGGTAGATATTTTTAAAAGTAAAAACGACCTTGACTTTGCTTCACATACCATGTATTTGTTGAGTACTTTTCTCAGTTATCCAAAAGGTGATTTGGCGCACCGGCTGGGCAGTGGAATGGAGCTTTCTTTCTCCAATGAAATGGCCCGTTCTATAAAAGGACATACCGGTATAATGGAACTACAGCCGGGGCAAATTAATTGGGGAGCATGGAACTCGAAGCCATTACCTGGCGCTGTTAGGATGTGGATATGGCACAGCTTTGGTTTGGGCGACCAGTTTGTTTGTACCTACCGTTTCCGGCAGGCATTGTTTGGCAGCGAGCAATTTCACAAAGCTATTATGGAAACGGATGGCATTACAGTATCACCCGGTGGAAAGGAGTATGCGTTGGCAATCAAAGAAATCAATTCATTGCCTGCACCTGCCAAAGGAGCTATAAAAATTCCCAAATCTGTAGCGTCAAGAACAACTGCTTTTTTATGGAAGCAGGACAACTTATTGGGTATGGAAGGCAGTAAACACAATACAGCCTGGGATAGCTGGAAGCACTACTACATTTATTATGAAAACCTGAAAACCATGGGTGCACCGGTAACCTTTTTGCAGGAAACTGATAGCTTTGATGTGAAGCAATATCCCTTCATGGTAGCACCAGCTTTTGAAATGACGGACGATAAATTGATACAAAAATGGAAGCGATATGTGGCGGCAGGCGGACATCTTTTGCTTACCAGCAGAACAGGCATGAAAGACAATAATGGCCATTTGTGGCAATCACTCTTGCAACAACCTGTTTGGGAGTTGATCGGCGCAAAAGTGGATGGCTACGATCACCTTCCTCCACAAATTAACGGAACGATAAAAATGGGCGACAGCAGTTATGTATGGAATGTATGGGGCGATCAGTTGACACCCGAAAAAGACACCGATGTTTGGGCTACCTTCAACGACCAGTTTTACGCAGGCAAAGCAACGGTGGTGAAGAACCGGATAGGAAAAGGTGCGGTGTATTATTTGGGCACGCAAAGTGTAAATGGAGATCTTGAAAAGCAGGTGTTGCGAAAAATTTACGGGGATGCCGGAGCAACAATATTAAACTTGCCCAACTATGTTTTTGTAAACTGGCGGGATGGGTTTTGGGTCGGTGTAAATTATACATCCGAAGCTGTTGAATTACCAATACCTGCCGATGCAACAATCGTATTGGGAAATAAAAAATTATTACCTGGTGGTGTAACGGTTTGGAAGCAGACAAATAACTGATTATTTAAATTTAAACTGGTTCAATGAAAAGAATCTTCATCGTGGCAATGGTAATATTTTGGATGACCGGCTGCCATACCTTAAAGCAGGCAAAAATGGTTCAGTCGAATCTTGATTTTTCTAAAAAAATGACCAGGGAATCATTGAAGTACAACACTGACTCATCAAAAATTCCCTGCACAATTGATGACAAGGGGCAAATAAGAACAGTCAATTTATATGACTGGCGAAGTGGTTTTTTTGCTGGCGATCTCTGGTACCTGTATGAGTTTTCAAAAGATGATTCGTTGAAAAAACAGGCGGAACGATGGACTGCTGCATTAGAACCATTGAAAAATTACACAGACCATCACGACCTCGGTTTTATGGTATATTGTAGTTTTGGAAACGGCTACCGCATTACAAAAAATGAGGCCTACAAAGCAGTGATTGTGCAGGCCGCCAAATCCCTTGCAACACGTTACAATGAAAAGACAGGTTGCATCAAATCATGGAATGTTTTCAAATCCTGGACCAACAAACCGCTTACCTATAACTTTCCCGTAATCATAGACAATATGATGAACCTCGAGATGCTTTTCTTTGCATCGAAAGTAACCGGCGATCCATACTATCGGAACATCGCCATTGCTCACGCAAATGCCACTCTTCAAAATCATTTTCGGGATGACTACAGTTCATATCATGTTGTTTGTTATGATACAACAACAGGAAAGGTAATAGCCAAAGAAACTGCACAAGGCTACGCAGACGAATCTGCCTGGTCAAGAGGACAAGCCTGGGCCTTATATGGCTTTACAATGTGCTACCGGGAAACCAACAATGAACGGTATTTAAAACAGGCAAAAGGTATTGCCAATTATATACTGAACAATAAAAATTTGCCTGCCGATAAAGTGCCTTACTGGGATTTTAATGCAGGGATGCCGGGGTACACGCCTGTAACAACAAGTGCTGCTTCGTACAATGGCAAAGAGCAACCAAGAGACGCATCTGCAGCGGCGATCATTGCATCTGCTTTGATAGAATTAAGTGACTATCTGCCAGTAAAAGAAGCAAAAAAAATGGAGAAGGATGCGGTGTCCATCATCACCTCACTTTCCGGTGAAACCTATCTTGCAAAATTGAATACCAATGGAAATTTTTTACTCAAACATAGTGTAGGTAGTCTTGCCCACGGCGGAGAAATTGATGTACCGTTGAATTATGCAGACTATTATTTTATAGAAGCGCTCATGCGTTTAAAGAAGAAACAAAAAGGAGGAAGTCAT
>Ga0209181_10013625_pt1 | contig 10149 bp, 7 predicted proteins | sample MAT05_FD_187208 | JGI IMG/M metagenome (GOLD analysis project Ga0209181, IMG submission 187208) | Freshwater microbial communities from Lake Fryxell liftoff mats and glacier meltwater in Antarctica - MAT-05 (SPAdes) (version 2) | ecosystem: Environmental > Aquatic > Freshwater > Ice > Liftoff...
CGTCGCGATCGCCGGCGTGCACGGTGATCCCCGCGTGCACGTTGAAGCCTTCGATCTCCGCCACCCACGGGCTCTTTCCTCCTCGCCCGTGTCCGTGGTCCTCCTCGACCACCCTGGCGCCAGCCCAGGCGGTGGTGAGCGCCAGCGCGCCGCCGCCGCCGCTGCCGCGCGACACGGCGGCGGCGATGCCGATCGGCTCACCCCCACGTGGCGCCGAGGAACCGCGGCTTGGCATCAGGCATCGGCGATGTCCTTCGAGATGTCGGCGGTGGAGTCGTCGTCGCGGCGCAGTCCGAGGCGATCGTAGACGAAGCGGAGCGGGCCGAACGCGAACCGCACCTCGGCGCCTCGAGGTCCCTCCGCGACACGCACTTCACTCGGCGCGAGGTCAGGATCTGCGGGGACCTCGCGCGTGAGCCAACCGGGCAGCGTCAGCTCGCGGACGACGCTGCCGAAGGGGCCTCGCGGCGGCTCGGCGAATCGGGCGCGCCGATCGCTCTCCCCGAGGCGTGACGCGATCCGCTCGGCGAGCTCGGTCACCTTGAACGAGCAGTCTCCGAACTGCTCGCCGCGATCCACGACGTTGAGCGCCGCGAGCCCCATCGCGGCCAAGCGCTTGCCCGAGACCTGGGTCTGGTGCTTCTGCCAGGCTTCGCCCAGCGTGCGCGCCAGCGCATCGAGCGCTTCGGGGTGCGTGGTCGACTCGACCAGCTCGCGGTTCTGCCCGGGGATCTCGAGCGCTCCGTTCTTCTCGATGCGCTGGCGCGTGGCTTCGAGGATCAGCACGTCTTCGTACACGGTGCCGACGCCGTGTTTGCCCGAGGCCTCGCGGTTCCCGCGGAGGCTCTTCTCCAGCGAATCTTCTCCTGTCATCACCACCGCGCGCGGGCGCTCGAAGCCAATGGGGCGTTCGGGATTGCGCGTCTCGGGGTGACGATGGCTCCTGCCGATCCGGAACGTGACCATCGAGGAGCTGGCGGCCTATCTGCTCGAGGCCGTCGTAGCTGACGTGTCGGGAGAGCCGGCGCACGGCGTCAGCGCCGTTGCAGTGCGGGTGTTCTCGGGTCCAGGGCAGTCGGCGCGGGTAGAGTGGCGCTCGTCATGAGCGACCTTCTCGTCATCACCGGTGCCAGCCGGGGTATCGGCCTGGCCACGGCGCGGCGGTTCCTCGCGCGCGGGGCCGCGGTGGTGAACCTGTCGCGCTCGCCTTGCCCGCTCCCAGGCGTCCTTCAGCTCACCGTCGATCTCGCGCTCGCCGGGTTCGAGCAAGCCCTCGAAGCACCCCTGGCCGCGGTCGCGGCCGATCGCGATCGCATCGTCCTCATTCACAACGCCGCCTGGCTGGTGGGGGACAGCGCCTCGGACGTCGACTCCGCCGCGCTCTCCCGCGCGCTCGCGGTGAACGTCGTGGCGCCCGCCGTTCTCAACCGGATGTTGATCCCGAAGATGCAGCGAGGCTCCTCGATCGTGTACGTGGGCTCGACCCTGTCGGAGAAGGCGGTGGCGGGCGTGTTCTCCTACATCGTGTCGAAGCACGCGGGGGTGGGGATGATGCGCGCCACCTGCCAGGACCTCCTCGGCCGCGGTATCCACACGGTGTGTGTCTGTCCTGGAGTCACCAATACGGAGATGGTGCAGCAGCGCGTGGGCGGACACCAGGCGGAGCTGGCGACGCTCCGTTCGATGACGGGGGAAGGCCGGCTGATCGAGTCGGACGAGATCGCCGCGATCCTCGAGTTGGCGGCGGATCACCCTGTGCTCAATGGCACCATGCTCCACGCCAACCTCGGTCAGCGGGAGCGATAGGCCATCACTCGTCGAGGGCGACGAGGTACGAAGACAGCGGCGGCGCCTCCTTCAAGATACCCAGCTCGACGAGCTGCTTGCCCAGCTTCTCCCAGCGCTCCGAGGTCATCTTGCCGAGGTGGTCTCTCCCGGTCTCCGCCGTCTCGATCAAGGGCTTTTGCGCGGCGGAGACGGCCGCCAACGTCTCGACATCCATGGTCGGGTTGAGCTTGGCCATCAACGCGTTGGTGGCGCCCGGATCATCGAGATAGGCCCGCCAGCCCTCGCGGGCGGCGCGGACGAAGGCGCGCACCTCGTCCGGCTTCTCGTTCCAGAGCGCCCGGCGGGTGATCACCAGCGTCGCATAGGGGGTGTAGCCCTCGTCGGCGACGAGGAACGCCTGAGGGTCGGAGCCCTTCTGCTTTGCGGCGATAGGCTCGCTCGTCACGAAGCACTGCTGCGCAAAGTCCTTGTCGAGGAGGAACCGGGCCACGCCGCCGTCGTAAGGGACGATGCGCGCTTTGTCGAAGCCATATTTCTTCTTGAGGAAGACCGCGTAAGGCGCCCCAGGCTCGATGGCGAGCGTGCCCGAGGAGAGGACGTCGGAGATGCCTTTGGCCCCGCGCGAGGCGTGGACCATGATCCCCAGCGGCGAGATCTGGAAGGTGGCAAAGACCGGGATGACGTCCACGCCGCGGGCGTTGCCGTTGAGCACCTCGTCGGCGCCGACGATCCCGAAGTCGGCCTGCCCGGAGGCCACCATCTGGATGACCGGCACTCCCCCACCGCCGCTGAGGATCTCGACCTCCATCCCGGCCCGCTGGAACGCGCCTCCTTCCCGCGCGGCGTAGAACCCGCCGAACTCGGGCTCTGGCACCCAGTTGAGCGAAAGCTTCACCCGCCCCCAGCGGGCGCCGGACGCCGCTCGCTGGCCTTCGGATCGCGAGCAGTCGAGCAGCGCCGCCGGGACGGCGCCGAGGGCGAGAAGGCGGAGAATGCCGCGGCGGCGCAGGAGGGCGGTGGGAGAGGGCATGCACGGGGAGCTTCGCAGCAGCGCGCGCGGGTTGCAATCATCCATGGATGCTTGCCTGTGCGCCTCACGCGGTCTCGCTCGCGCTCCCTTGACCACGCTCCCCTGACAGCGATACGCGCCGCGCGGCTCCGGTGGTAAACGCTCGACGCTATGGATGCCTCCCTCCTCGACCGCGCCGACCGCTGGGCCCAGCACGATCCCGATCCCACCACGCAGGCCGAGATCGGCGCGCTGGTACGCGCCGCGCGGACGGACGACGCCGCCGCGCACGCCGAGCTGAAGGAGCGCTTCGCCGGCATGCTCGAGTTCGGGACGGCGGGCCTGCGCGGTCTCCTCGGCGGCGGGGAGAATCGGATGAACCGCGCTGTCGTCCGCAAGACGACGTTCGGCCTCGGCCGATACTTGCTGCAGCAAGTACCCGAGCAGGCGCGCGCGCGCGGCGTGGTCATCGGCTACGACGGGCGCATCCTCGGGCGAGAGATGGCCGAGGACACCGCGAGCGTCCTCGCCGCGCTCGGGATCCCCGCGCACGTGACTCCCCGCCCCTGCTCGACGCCGCTGCTGGCGTTCGCCGTGAAGGATCTCGGCGCGGCCGCGGGCGTGATGGTGACGGCGAGCCACAACCCGCCGCAGTACAACGGCTACAAAGTTTACTGGGGCAACGGGGCGCAGATCATCCCGCCGCACGATCACGGGATCGCCAAGGAGATCGCCGCCTCGCCCGAGGCCGATCAGGTGCCGCTCACTGTCTACGCCGAGGCGCTCGCGTCGGGCGCGGTCAAGCTCTTCGGCGACGACATGGAGCGGCGGTATCTCGACGCGGTGCGCGGGCTCTGGGTCCACGAGGGCGGCGACCGATCGATCGCCATCACCTACACGCCGCTGCACGGGACCGGGAATCGTCTCTGTCGCATGGCCTTCGCCGAGGCGGGCTTCACCAACGTCACGACGGTGCCCGAGCAGGCCGAGCCCGACGGCGCCTTCCCCACCGTCGCCTTCCCCAACCCCGAAGAGAAGGGCGCGCTCGATCTCTCGTACGCGACGGCGGATCGCACTGGCGCGAACCTGATCATCGCCAACGATCCCGACGTCGATCGCCTCGCCCTCGCGGTGCGCAACCCCGCGGGCAAGTTCGTTCAGCTCACCGGCAACCAGATCGGCGCCCTGCTCGGCCACTACGTGCTCACCGAGGGGAAGGACGCGGGGACGCCCGATCGCGTCGTGCTCGCGTCGCTGGTCTCTTCGCCGATGCTCGGCGTGATCGCCAGGGCCCTCGGCGTTCGCTACGAAGAGACGCTCACCGGCTTCAAGTGGATCGCCAACCGCGCCATGGATCTCGAGCGCACCTCTGGGCTCCGCTTCGTCTTCGGCTTCGAGGAGGCGCTCGGCTACACCGTCGGCGACAACGTGCGCGACAAGGACGGGATCAGCGCGGCGGTGATCGCCGCCGAGCTCGCGGCGCGACGCGCGGCCGAGGGCAAGACGCTGCTCGACGAGCTCGAGCTGCTCTCGCGCCGTTACGGGCTCTTCGTGAGCGGGCAGAAATCGATCACGCTCCCGGGCGCGGCGGGCCTCGCGCAGATCGGCGAGATCATGCGCGCGCTGCGCGAGAGCCCGCCGACGAAGGTCGGCAGCCTCGCGGTGGTGTCGACCTCGGACTACCAGACCCAGGTGCGGCGCGACGCCGCGGGCGCCGAGGAGACGCTCGCGCTCTCGCCGAGCAACGTGCTCGCCTACGAGCTCTCTGGCGGGAGCCGGATCATCGCGCGCCCGAGCGGGACCGAGCCGAAGATCAAGTTCTACTTCGATCTCCGCGAGCCGATCCAAGACGGCGAGGCGATGGCCGACGCTGAGAAGCGCGCGCGCGCGCAGATGGATGTGCTCTCGAAGGCCTTCAGCGCGATCGCCGGCGTCGCCTGACGGAGGTCCGCAGACATCGGGACACGGTGGGTGCGGCCACGGCCACGGCCACGGCCACGGTTCGGAGAGAATCGGATCTCACGCCGTGGCCGTGGCCGTGGCCGTGGCCGTGGCCGCCCGTGCCCCGCCTCTCGCCGAGGTGCTCGACGATCCGAGTTGAGGGCGCGTCTCCGGGACGAGATCAACGACAGCGGGGCCGGCCGCCCGCTCCCTGCCCGGTGATCACGTGATCTTCGTCGCGTCCGCCGCGGGATCGGCCGCCTTCGGCTCCACCTTTGCCACCACGACGAGATCCGGCTCCGCGCTGCTCGCTCGCTTGCGATCGGCCTTCGCCTCCGCGCGTTGCAGCGGCCCCAGGATCGTCTCCCGGTCGGCGTCGCTCAGCCCCTCTTCCAGATCGAGAGTGGCCACGAACGCATTGACCGTCCGGATCCACAGATGGCGTGCGCGCACCGCGTCAGCGGGCGTGGTCGCGATGGGCGCCCGGGCCTCCAGGATCCCGCGCTCTTTCTCCAGATCGCCAAGCTCTTTGCCGGCCTTCAAGCGCGCTTTGAACGCGTCGAGCAGCGTGCCATTCGGCGTGGGCAGCTTGCCCAGAAGGGTCTTGTCGTCCTTCGTCAGCCGGTGATCGGTGAGCTCGGCCTCGCCGGCTTCGTCCACGTAGCTCATGCGCACCGTATCGAGGCCTCGCGGCGTCAGCGCGTCGCGGAGAGCGAGGTACGCCGCCGCTTCCTCTTCCGTGTCGGCGAGATCGGCAAACCCGGTGAGCACGTTGTAGCTGCCGCGGATCTTGCGGTCGTGCCGCACATCGGCCTTGCCCGCCTTCTTTTGCAGCGCGACGAGCTTGTCGTTGGTCTGGTCGGCGCTGGCCTGGGTAGCGAGCAGGCCTTCATGGGCCTTGTCGAGGGAGGGGAGCAGGGCTCCCGCCTGGGGGAGAGAGGCGAGGAGAGGACGCTCTTCTTTCTGATCGAGCCACGCGGTGGTGATGGTCACCATCGTGGGGCTTGTGAGACTGATTTTCGCCATGGGCGCGATTCTCCGATGCGAGCCAGACGGACTGCAAGCATTCATTTATGAAATCGCCCAGCGCGCCCAGGCGCGCAGATCGCGCCATGTCGTGAGGCAGCGCAGCCGGAGCGCGCTGGAGTATGCCGAAGCCGTGGCGACAGCGGTTCGGCGTACTCCGGAGTAGGCGAAAGCCGTGGCGACAGCGGTTCGGCGTACTCCGGAGTAGGCGAAAGCCGTGGCGACAGGGGTACCGAGGCCGCCGGCGGGCTCCGAGGGCGTGTCGACAGCGGATCGGAAGCCGTTGGCGGGCTCCGAGGGCGTGGCGGGACGGGAAACGAGGCGCGCAGCCGACGCGACTGTTGACGTGACCGGGTACGTGCCTACCTAATCCGCCCCCACCGCCCCCACGCCACGGTACCGCGACCGACAGGGAGCGGTCCACAGCAGCTCCGGATTTTCTTCTTTCCGCCTTCCTCCTTGGGGATCGATCGCCGATCCTCCCCGCACCTCGCGCCCGCAAGCGGCGAAGCTCCGTCGGGCGCCCGCACGCCTCGGCGCGCACGCGGTTCGAGCACCGCGGGCGCCGCTCGGCGCAGGGCAGGTCCTTTTTCCGCCTGGCAGAGGCGAGGCAACGCTCGCAGAGCGCCCGGGAGGCCGCAGGAAAGCGCCCCCGCGGGGGTCCGCGAGGCGCGGCTGCGCGCTGCTGTCCCTCTCCCACGAAAGTAGTCGTCTGCGGGCGCGCACTGTACTGTACAGTTTGCCACGATGCGCCTGCGTAGCTGGGAGAGCACCGCTTCAGTCTGCACAGGCAAAGGATCCAGGGTTGAGCCCACCCCTGCTGCGCTCCGCCGTGCGTGATGAACAGCTCAGCTCATCGCGTCAGGAAGCCGCAGGGCCTCTGCGGCTGGAGACAGGCGAGGAGAGAAAGAGCGAAACGCAGCCCTCGGCCCCAGCGCCGCAACCGCTATGGCAGCGCTCCGACGTGACGGATACGCGTCTCTCTCCACGCCGAAGAAACCGCGACCGCCAGGGAGCGGCCCTTCGATAGCCAGGGCCGCTCCCCGGCGGTCGCGGTTTTCTTCGTACCAAGCTTGCGTGATTGACCACCTCCTCACCAGGAAGGCCCTGTACCGATGAACCCTCGCTCTTCGTATCTGCCGCTGTGGCTTTTGCTTCTCGTTCTGCTCATGGGCGCCTGTGGCGTGGATTCTTCGGGGATAGGCTCCGGAGAAGGCGGGGGCGGCGCGACGGCGAGCTCGGCGTCGGAGCCAACGGCGGAGGCGCGGGCGGCGTTGACGGCGGGGGCGGGCAGCGTGGGGAGCTGCACGGGGAATCCCGCGCGGTGTACGGCGGTGAACCTTGCTGCGGGAGGCGAGCACACCGTGACGCTGAAGTCGGACGGCACGGTCTGGGCCTGGGGGCGTAACGACACCGGCCAGCTCGGGGACACCACGACCACCGATCGACCCACACCGGTGCAAGTGAGCGGGCTCAGCCTCTTCCCAGCGTGCGGCGCCATGACGGCCTGCAACGCGGGGACGGGCACATGCGTCGCTCCACCTGTAGCGAATGGGACGGCATGCAGCGATAGCAATGCCTGCACGCAGACAGACACGTGCCAGTCAGGCACCTGCACCGGAGCAAGCCCGGTGACGTGCGCCGCACCCGACCAGTGCCACGATGCCGGCACCTGCATCCCCGCGACCGGCCTCTGCTCCAACCCCGCGAAGCCCAACGGCTCTTCCTGCGACGACGGCAACCCCTCCACGCACGCCGAAGCCTGCCAGGCGGGCATCTGCGCTGGCGGCAACGGCCTCGTCTGCACCGAGGCCACCCAGTGCTCGAGCGGCGCCTGCGTCGATGGAGTCTGCTGCGACACGGCCTGCGGCGGCGGCGATCCCAGCGATTGCCAGGCATGCAGCACCGCGGCCGGCGCGTCCAGCAATGGCACCTGCCAGCCGCTGCTACAACTCGTATGGCCAGCTCGGCGACGGCACCATGACGCAGCGCTCTGCTCCTGTCCAGGTCGCCGCCTTGACCAACGTGGTTGCCCTCGCGAGCGGCGCGTACCACGCTCTCGCCTTGCTCGGCGATGGCACCACGCTGAACCGGCTTTCGGCGGTCCACGTGCCGTCCCCCTGACTTGGGCCGCCGTACGGGCGGCCTCACCTCACCCAGGCCGAGCCTGACGCCGCAGAGATCGGTGCGGAGCGCGGTCCCCCGCGGCCGGCGGGGGACCGCTTCCACACCTCCTGCGATCTGGCCCCGCCGCGCGCTGCCTTGACAGCGCCCCACCCCGGAGGAAAAGCTCCCTGTCCCATGCTCCTCCCCTATGGCAACGCCAACTTCGCCGATCTTCGCCGCGGCGGCTACGCCTACGCCGACAAAACGGGCTTCATCCCGCACCTGGAGAGCGCGGAGAAAGGCCGGCGCTACCTGGTCTTCCTGCGCCCGCGCCGCATGGGCAAAACCCTGCTGCTCTCGATGCTGGAGCACTATTACGACCTCCTCGCCGCGCCTCACTTCGACGAGCTTTTCGGCGGCCTTGCCATCGCCTCCGCGCCCACGGCAGAGCGGGGCCGCTATGCTGTGCTCCGGCTGGAGATGAGCGGCCTGCCGACGGACCAGGGGGTGGACCAGCTCCGCGCGGTGTTCCACAGCCGCCTCTACAACGCAGTCATGGAGTTCCTCGATCGCTATCGGGCGCTTTTGCCCGAGGTCGCCGCCGCGTTCGACGCTGGGCTGTCCATGGACGATCCGGCCTCCCTCATGGATCGCTTCCTCCAGGCCATGCGCCGGAGTCGGCATCCGCTCTACCTCTTCGTCGACGAGTACGACAACTTCACCAACGATCTTATCGCCCGCGGCGACCACACGACCTACCACGACCTCGTGCATGCCTCGGGGTTCGTTCGTGAGTTCTACAAGACCGTCAAGGAAGGCGCGGCGCGCGGGACCATTCCCCGGATCTTCCTGACCGGCGTCTTGCCCGTCACGCTCGACGATCTCACCAGCGGCTTCAACATCACCAGCAACATCAGCCTGCACAAGGACTTCAACGCGCTTGCGGGCTTCACCACGGAAGACGTGCAGCGCCTCGTCACCGGCGTCCTCGCGGACGGAGGCTATACGCTGGATCCGGCCCGGGTGGAGGAGGATCTCCGGCTCTACTACAACGGGTATCTGTTCTCCCAGGACGCGACCGAGCGGCTCTTCAATCCTGACATGGTGCTCTACTTCCTCAAGGAGCTTCAGCCGCCTTCGCGGTACCCGAAGGAGTTGCTCGACATCAACGTTCGCACCGATTACGGCCGCATCCAGCGCCTGCTCTTCACCCCGCAGGGCGAGGTGCGGGAGACCGTCCTGGCGTCGTTCCAGACGGTGATCACCGAGGGATGGATTGACGCTGAGCCCGCCTCCTCGTTCCCTCTCGACCGGGCCCACGAAGGGGGGTACTTCGTCTCGCTCCTGTATTACCTGGGCCTCTTGACCCACCAGTGGGAGGGGGACTGGCTCCGCCTCGGGATCCCCAACTATGCTATTCGCCTTCTGTACTGGGAGGCCATTGCCCGGCTGCTCCACGATCTCCAGCACGTCGAGGTCGACATCGCCCACGTCCGGACTGCCCAGCGGGCCATGGCGCAGCGCGGGGAGATCGCGCCTTTCCTCGAGATGGTCTTCACCCGGGTGGTGCGCAAGCTCTCCAACCGGGATCTGATTCGCCTCGACGAGAAGACGATGAAGGTCGTGCTCCTCTCCTATCTCTCGCTCTCCGAGGTGTTCTTCGCTTGGAGCGAGGTGGAGCTAGCCTTTGGCTACAGTGACCTCGTGCTCGTGCCCAGCCGGAGCCAGCCGGCGGCCCAAGTGGGGTTTGTGATCGAGCTGAAGTACCTCAAGAGCGGGGCGAGCGAGGGGGAGGTGATCACGCGACTCGATGAGGCCGATGCGCAGCTCCAGCGCTATCTTGCGGATCCGAAGCTGGCGGCCATCCTGCCTCCCAAGGGCTGGAAGGCCGTCAGTGTGGCTTTCGTGGCCACCGAGGCGTGCTGGCTGCGGGAGCTCGGGGGGACGGCGCAGCGGCTCGGCGAGTAACCGGTCACCGCGCTGGCTTACCAGGCCGGCGACTGTACGCCGAGCGGTGGCGAACCCGCGGGCACTGTCGAAGCCTCCTTTGCCTCCACGTTCTGCTGCTCGATGGGCTGAGGCGCCGCGTCGGGGGGTGTCCGCCGTCACGTCGGCGTGCGCAGGGGGCGCGATGTCTCGTCCCTCTTTCACGATCCCCATGTTGCCTCCAGCGGGAAGAACCGAAGCCCTTTCAACCCGTGGCTCTCGACCGCTTCGTGAAACGCCTCGGAGAGGAGCACCACGCTGCGATCCTCGGCCAACCGGAAGATCGGCGCGCG
>Ga0209181_10013626_pt1 | contig 10149 bp, 4 predicted proteins | sample MAT05_FD_187208 | JGI IMG/M metagenome (GOLD analysis project Ga0209181, IMG submission 187208) | Freshwater microbial communities from Lake Fryxell liftoff mats and glacier meltwater in Antarctica - MAT-05 (SPAdes) (version 2) | ecosystem: Environmental > Aquatic > Freshwater > Ice > Liftoff...
CTATCAGCCCATCGAAGGTCGAATGCTAATCTTTCCCAGTTGGTTAATGCATGGGGTCGAGCCAAATCTGAGTGATGATTCACGAGTTAGCATCAGTTTTAACATCAGCCTTATTCCAATCTCTCAAACTTAATTAGCCGAGATGTTTACAAATCCACAATCAACCTAAATCTTCTTCAGATAACTGAGCAACTTTCATTAAGGCGATTTCTAGGAAAGTTTCTACCTTCAGAGATTCTATAGCTGGCTGAGCGCAGTCGAAGCCAACGGGTAAATTGTTTCTCAGAAATCCTCCTATTTGATTTTGATTGGTGTGTGGGGTAGAAGCTTGACTTCTTGATTGAGAAATTAAGATATGTCAATAAGACCGCCATATTGAATAAGAAGATTTAAACTGTTAGTCTGTAATTGCATGAACTTCATGTCAAAGATGTAAAAGTGAGTCGTGGGTTTGTGATGATTCGCCGTAAGCAGATTTGTTTTGAGAAATTAAGTTTTATCGTTTTCTCTTTAGCTTTGGTGCAGTTCTCAGACACTAATGAGAATTTTGCTTTTGCTTGGGAGCAACTTGACGATAGTTTAAGTACAGAAATTAGTGCAGAAAGAGTGCGAACAAATCCTGCTATGCTCTCGCAGGTACCCAATCCAATTACCCCCAATCCATCGGAGCCGCCAGTACTAACTTTGCCGCCAGTGCGGGAAGTGCCATTTAAGCCACCGATCCCAGTGACTCCTGTGCCTGGGACTCCTCTAAAAATAACAGGTACGATAATCGTTAAAGAGTTTGTGTTTGAGGGCAACACGGCATTTAGCGATCGAGAGCTAGCCGATGTTTTGAAGGATTTTGTGGGGCGCGAAATTACGTTTGCGCAATTGCTCGAAGCCGAGGCATTAATCACCAAGAAGTATACAGATCGGGGTTTCATAAACTCTGGGGCAGTAATTCCAACATCCGATCGCCCATTCTCTAGAGATGGTGCTGTTGTCATAATCTCGATCGTTGAAGGTGGCTTGGAAGATATCAAGGTTACTGGATTACGGCACCTCGATCCCAATTATGTGCGCAGTCGGGTCGCGATCGCGGCTCAAAAGCCCCTGAATAAAAACCGATTGCTGGAAGCATTACAACTTCTGCAACTCAACCCTCTGATCGACAATATTTCGACCGAATTATCTGCTGGGGCAAGACCTGAACTGAGTTTGCTGGAAGTTAAGGTGGCGGAGAAAGATCCCTTCACTGCACAACTTTTTATAGATAACGCTCGAACTCCCAGTGTGGGCAGTTTTCGACGCGGCATCCAACTCGACCATGCCAATATGTTTGGTTGGGGCGATGGTTTAGGAGTTGGCTTTAGTAATACTGATGGCAGCAATGCCTACGATATCAGCTATTCTTTGCCAATTAATCCGCAAAATGGCACGATTAGCCTTGCATACAGCCGCACTACTAGCAATGTTACTGAGTCGCCTTTCGATCGACTGTCAATTACGGGAGATTCAAATTCTTATCAGCTCACCTTTCGCCAACCCGTAATCCTCAAGCCAAATCAAGAACTTGCCCTTGGTCTGACGGCATCGCGACAAGAAAGCCAGACTAGGTTGCTCGGCGAGGATTTCCCGCTATCGTCTGGGGCTGATGAGCAAGGACGTACCCGCATTTCTGCCCTTAGATTTTTTCAGGACTATGTTGGGCGCAGTTCTGTAGAAGTTTTTGCCCTGCGATCGCAGTTTAGTTTGGGACTCGGTCTATTTAATGCCACGGTTAACGCCAATGCCCCAGATAGCCGATTCTTTTCTTGGCGCGGTCAGGCACAATACGTGCGGCAGTTGGCACAGGACACTTTGTTCTTAGCCCGAACTGATATCCAGTTGGCAGATCGCGCCCTGATGCCGCTAGAGCAATTTGGTTTGGGCGGGTTGCGGAGCGTGCGGGGCTATCGTCAAGATGCGTTTTTGACTGACAATGGAGCTTTTCTCTCCGCTGAGATACAGTTCCCAGTTCTGCGGTTGCCTCAATTGGACGGAATTTTGCAAGTCGTCCCATTTTTGGATCTCGGTACGACTTGGAATAGCGGTGGTCGAGTTGAGCCAAGCAATAGCACTTCGCCTGGGGCAAGTCCGAGTTTTGGGACGTTGCTTGCGGCGGGGGTGGGTTTGCAGTTTAAGTTAGGAGATCGCTTGACGGCGCGACTAGATTACGGGATTCCGTTGCTCAACTTCGATATGGCGGGTAAGCCCGTGTCTGCGAATAATCTGTTTTTCTCTTTAGAGTACAAAGCTTTTAAATAGTCGCAATCGGTTCTGAGGTTTTATATGCAGAGTAGATGCCAAAAATTAAGATTAGTCGCTTTATCGCTGGTTAGCAGTATTAGTTTGAGTTGTCTGACTGAGTTTAGCTCGGCAGAGGCGCAAATTGTCCCAGACCGCACGTTGGGAAACGAGAGTTCGCAGATAACTCCTAATGTCACGATTAAGGGATTGCCATCGGATCGGATTGATGGTGGGGCATTGCGTGGGGCTAATTTGTTTCATAGTTTTCAGGATTTTAATATCGGCGATGGGCGTGGAGCTTACTTTACAAACCCTGCTGGGGTTACCAATATTCTGGGGCGAGTGACGGGGAATAATGTTTCTAATATTTTTGGCACGTTGGGTGTGTTGGGAAATGCCAATCTGTTTTTGATCAATCCTAACGGTATTGTCTTCGGTCAAAATGCGCGGTTGGATTTGGGTGGTTCATTTCTGGGTTCTACAGCCAGTTCTGTGGTGTTTGACAACAACATAGAGTTTAGTGCGACAAATCCTCAAGCTCTACCTTTGCTAACCATAAATATTCCGACAGGTTTGCGATTTAGGGATAATTCGGGGCAGATACTCGTGCGAGGGAATGGACAAGATTTAGGTTTAGATGGTGCAGCAAATGGGTTTAACGCGGCGATTGGTGGGTTGCGCGTGGAGGCTGGAAAGAATTTGACTTTAGTTGGAGGCAATGTAAGTCTGGATGGAGCGATTTTACAAGCACCTGAAGGTAAGGTGACGTTGGGAGGTTTGCTGGCGGCAGGTACGGTGAGCTTTAACACTGACGGTAGTCTGATATTTCCTGAAAGTTTAACGCGAGGGAATGTTGCACTTGTCAATCGATCTGGCATTAATGTGATTGGTAATAATGGTGGTGGGATCGAGATTACAGCAGGAAATATTGATATTTCTGGGAATAGCTTGCTAACTGCTGGGATTGGATCGGGGTTGGGAGGTGTCAACAATCAGGCAGGAGATATCGTTCTAAATGCATTAGGGGGTATAGAGATCGATAGAAGTCGAGTTGAGAATACCGTCAGCCTAAATGCATTCAGCTCTGTGCGTGAAGATGCTATAGGCAATGGCGGAGATGTGACTATTACAGCCAGAACGCTCTCTCTAACAAATGGCGCTCAAATAAGTGCTAGTACTTTTGGAAATGGAAATGCGGGAAATGTGACAGTCAATGCTAGTGATAGTATCTCCTTTGATGGAGTGGGCGGCAATAGATCTACTAGCGGCGCATTCAGCTCTGTGCAAAAAGATGCTATAGGCAATGGCGGAGATGTCACTATTACAGCCAGAACGCTCTCTCTAACAAATAGTGCTCAAATAGGTGCTGGTACTTTTGGAAATGGAAATGCGGGAAATGTGACACTCAATGCTAGTGATAGTATTTCCTTTGATGGGGTGGGCGGCGATGGATCTGCTAGCGGCGCATTCAGCTCTGTGCAAAAAGATGCTATAGGCAATGGCGGAGATGTGACTATTACAGCCAGAACGCTCTCTCTAACAAATGGTGTTCAAATAAATGCTAGTACTTTTGGACAAGGAAACTCTGGAAATGTGACAGTCAATGCTAGTGATAGTATTTCCTTTGATGGGGTGGACATCAATGGATTTCCTAGCGGCGCATTCAGCTCTGTGGCTACTAATGCTATAGGCAATGGCGGAGATGTCACTATTACAGCCAGAACGCTCTCTCTAACAAATGGTGCTGCAATAAGTGCTGGTACTGCTGGAAATGGAAAAGCGGGAAATGTGACAGTCAATGCTAGTGATAGTATCTCCTTTGATGGAGTGGGCATCGATGGATCTGTTAGCGGCGCATTCAGCAATGTGGAAGATGCTATAGGCAATGGCGGAGATGTCACTATTACAGCCAGAACGCTCTCTCTAACAAATGGCGCTGCAATAAGTGCTAGTACTTTTGGAAATGGAAATGCGGGAAATGTGATAGTCAATGCTAGTGATAGTATCTCCTTTGATGGAGTGGGCATCATCGATGGATCTGTTAGCGGCGCATTCAGCTCTGTGCAAAAAGATGCTATAGGCAATGGCGGAGATGTGACTATTACAGCCAGAACGCTCTCTCTAACAAATGGTGCTCAAATAAATGCTAATACTCTTGGACAAGGAAAAGCGGGAAATGTGACACTCAATGCTAGTGATAGTATCTCCTTTGATGGAGCGGACATCAATGGATTTGCTAGCGGCGCACTCAGCTCTGTGGCTACTAATGCTATAGGCAATGGCGGAGATGTGACTATTACAGCCAGAACGCTCTCTCTAACAAATGGTGCTCAAATAAGTGCTAATACTTTTGGAAATGGAAATGCGGGAAATGTGACAGTCAATGCTAGTGATAGTATCTCCTTTGATGGGGTGGGCGGCAATGGATCTGTTAGCGGCGCATTTAGCTCTGTGCAAAAAGATGCTATAGGCAATGGCGGAGATGTGACTATTACAGCCAGAACGCTCTCTCTAACAAATAGTGCTCAAATAAGTGCTAATACTTTTGGAAATGGAAATGCAGGAAATGTGACACTCAATGCTAGTGATAGTATCTCCTTTGATGGAGTGGACGGCAATGGATTTGCTAGCGGCGCATTCAGCTCTGTGCAAAAAGATGCTATAGGCAATGGCGGAGATGTCACTATTACAGCCAGAACGCTCTCTCTAACAAATGGTGCTCAAATAAGTGCTAGTACTTTTGGACAAGGAAACTCTGGAAATGTGACAGTCAATGCTAGTGATAGTATCTCCTTTGATGGGGTGGACAGTGCTGCTAGCGGCGTATTCAGCTCTGTGCAAAAAGATGCTATAGGCAATGGCGGAGATGTCACTATTACAGCCAGAACGCTCTCTCTAACAAATAGTGCTGTAATAAGTGCTAATACTTTTGGAAATGGAAATGCAGGAAATGTGACACTCAATGCTAGTGATAGTATTTCCTTTGATGGGGTGGACATCAATGGATTTCCTAGCGGCGCATTCAGCTCTGTGGAAAAAGATGCTATAGGCAACGGCGGAGATGTCACTATTACAGCCAGAACGCTCTCTCTAACAAATGGTGCTGTAATAAGTGCTAGTACTGCTGGACAAGGAAATGCAGGAAATGTGACACTCAATGCTAGTGATAGTATCTCCTTTGATGGAGCGGACGGCAATAGATCTGCTAGCGGCGCACTCAGCTCTGTGGAAAAAGATGCTACAGGCAATGGCGGAGATGTCACTATTACAGCCAGAACGCTCTCTCTAACAAATGGTGCTCAAGTAGGTGCTGGTACTTTTGGAAATGGAAATGCGGGAAATGTGACACTCAATGCTAGTGATAGTATTTCCTTTGATGGGGTGGGCGGCGATGGATTTCCTAGCGGCGCATTCAGCTCTGTGCAAAAAGATGCTATAGGCAATGGCGGAGATATCACTATTACAGCCAGAACGCTCTCTCTAACAAATGGTGCTGTAATAAGTGCTGGTACTCTTGGACAAGGAAAAGCGGGCAATATTTTTACGAAAACAGAAGCCTTGGTGTTGCGCAATAATAGCAAGATTTCCACAGATAATCAAAATCAAGATGGAGGCAACATCACGATCGATACTGGCGCATTAGCCACAATTCCCAGAGAAACAAGCAATATTACATCCAATGCTCTCGGACGGGGTGGGGCTATCACAGTCAACGCCCAGAGAATTTTCGGCTTTCAGCGACGAACTCGGGCAGAGATTGAAAACCTATTGGGGACTACGGATCTGAGTGGATTCGATCCTGCTGTCAGTCTTCCCAATACGAGTAATATCACTGCCATTTCTACCACAGATGCCACCCTTAGCGGCACAGTCCAATTTAATACCTCAGGCATTGACCCCAGTCAGGGACTAGTAGAGTTAGCTGTGAAAGTAGTCAATCCAGATGACTTGATCGCCCAAAATCCATGCGTGCAAGGTAGAGGTAGTCAGTTTATCGTTACAGGACGGGGTGGACTACCACCTAGCCCCAGCGAAGCCCCAAATAAAAATGCAGTGCGCGTAGATTTAATCGAGCCAGTCACAACATTTGCCACCAAGAACGAAGGGCAACAAAATAGCTCGGATATACCGCTAAGCGCAACTGTGCGACCAGAAAGACCTCTTATCCCCGCTCAAGGATGGATTATTGACAATAAAGGTAAAGTGACGCTAACTGCCTACGATCCCACAAGCAAAGCAGCAAACCGCCTCTCGCAGCGACCTGTAACTAGTTGTTCTTTAAATCCTCAAGCAAAATAGCAAAACCTTCTTGACGCTAACATCTCAAAATAAGAACTCACACCGATTATGACAAAGGGAAATGAAAGCAATGACCGCCATATTAGATAAACAAATATACTCCGATCTCCTCAGTCAAGTTCAGCCCAAAGTCATCGAGACAGAAGAGGAAAACGAACAGTTTTTAGCTGAAGTAGAAAAACTCATGGCGATAGGCGAAGAACTGACTCTAGAGCAAGAATACTTGTTAAAGCTTCTGGTGTCGCTAGTCGAGCAGTTTGAGAGCGAACATTATCAGCTTAAACCCGTGACTCCCCTAGAGATTCTCAACGAACTAATCACCCAGCACAATTTGAAGCAAAAAGACCTCATACCCGTGTTTGGTTCGCAGGGAACTGCATCGGAAGTGATCGATGGCAAGCGATCGATTAGCAAAGCCCACACCAAAGCTTTGGGAGACTTTTTTCATCTCTCACCCACTTTATTTTTTGCTCCCTGAAAAAAACCTGAGGAAACCTAGTGAAGAAGTATCAGCCCAGCAACCCAGCCAATAAAAAGCGATCGCCATTCAATGCATCTCTATGGGCAATCCTGTGGTTTGTCCTTGCCCTAATCCTTTCGATTACATTACCAACTGCGATCGCCCGTATCCCCATATTTGAGGCTACAGCTCAAGTGCAGCAGGATGCTTCGCAGTTAGCGATCCAAGGTAAAGCCGACTATCGCGCTGGCAGATTTGCCGCCTCGGTCAATGCTTGGCAACAGGCAGCAGAAAAATTCGCCACTCAGGGCGATCGACTCAACCAAGCAATGGCACTGAGCAACCTCTCCCTTGCCCACCAGCAACTCGGACAATGGGATCGAGCAAGCGTATCGATCGAATCCAGTTTAAACCTGCTGCAAACTCAAAGCCAAACCCAAGAACAATTGCGAGTTCTGGCTCAAAGTACTGACATTCAAGGAAGGCTGTTATTAGAACAGGGCAAAGCCGAATCCGCACTGGACGTTTGGCAAAAAGCTGCATCTCTCTATGCCCGACTGAACGATAAGGACAAAGTCGCTCAAAACTTAATTAACCAATCTCAAGCACTTCAATCATTAGGCTTATACCGTCGTGCCTGTAAGACAGTCCAACAGAGCTTAAATCTAGACGACCGAACTTGCGATATCTCCGATCTAGGACTGAAAACACTCCAGCAGCAACCAAACTCTGAAACCAAAATTGTCGGGATGCGGAGTCTCGGCGATATTCTGCGCAAAGTCGGTCAGCTCGATCGATCGAAAGGAATTTTAGAAGTTGGTTTGCGATCGTCGATCGAGCTGAATTTAAGCGAAGAAGCAAAGTCTACAGAACTCAGCTTAGGTAACACTTACTATTCGATCGCTCAAAGGGATGAGGAGCGGCAGATAAACTCAAAGGACAATCTGCAATCTGCGCTCACATTTTACAAGTCAGCCATGCAATCTGCGTTGCCCGAAACCCGCATCGAAGCTCGGCTCAATCAACTGCGCCTTTCGTTCCAGTTACCCGAACTCGCAGACAACACCGAAGCCCTAACCACCCAAATTCAATCGGATCTAGCTCAATTACCAACCAATCAAACCGCAATCTACGCTCGTCTCAACCTAGCGCAAAACTTATTCTGCCTCAAGCAGCAGGGAATCACCGAAGCAGAGAGAGCATCCTCTTCACCTCTGGTTCAATCTTGCAAGATCTCGGAAGCAAAAGTTAAAGCCAGCTCCAGCAAGGAAACGATCGACTGGAAAGACATCGAGCAAATTATCAACAGGGCGATCGAGCAGTCACGCAGTTTGCAAGACCGACGAGCAGAAGCATACGCACTGGGTTATCTCGGCGGTGCTCGCCAATTGCAAAAGCAATTTACCGATGCGGCAGCTTTAACCCAACAAGCTGTAGGTTTAGCGAAAAGCTTCAACGCCCCAGACATTGCGTATCTCTTGCAGTGGCAGCTCGGCAGACTTAATATGTCAATCGATCGAAATACCCAAAATAAAGATAGTCTGAGTTACTACGCGAGTGCTTATACTACCCTTCAGTCCTTACGCCGTGACCTTGTAGCGATTTCCTCAGAAGTGCAGTTTTCATTTCGCGACAGCGTAGAACCAGTTTATCGGGAGTATGTGGACTTACTTTTACGGTCGCCCAATCAGCAACTGCCAAATCAGGAAAACCTCAAAAAAGCTAGAGAAGCGATCGAATCGTTGCAATTAGCTGAACTGGAAGACTTCTTTCGCGATGCCTGCTTAGATGCCAAACCCGTCGAAATCGCCAAAGTCGATCCAACTGCTGCGGTAATCTATCCGATTATTTTGGTCGATCGACTCGAAGTAATTCTCAGCTTTCCCGATCAGCCACTCCGTCATTATTCGACTCCAATTACTCAGGCTCAAGTCGATCGATTAATGCTCAACATGCGATCGGATTTACGCGATCCAAGTTCATCAGATTACCTGCCAAGTGCCAGAAGGCTCTATGACTGGCTGATCCGACCTGCCGAAGCCGATCTAGCTAAATATGGGATTAAAACCCTAGTTTTTGTGCCAGATGGAACATTGCGGAATATCCCTCTCGCAGTCGCCCACGATGGGAGTAAATTTCTAGTTGAAAAATTCAATGTCGCACTCACCCCAGGATTACAACTACTCAACCCTCAGCCACTCTCTCGACAAACGATCAAGGCACTGACCGCAGGACTATCAGAATCTCGTCAAGGTTTTACCGCTCTCCCAAATGTGGAATCAGAAATCAAAGAGATTAAGTCTCTGGTTCCTAGTCAAGGATTGCTTAATCAGTCATTCACTGGAGCAAATTTTCAGCAAGCAATCAAAGGCTCTACTTTTCCAGTTATCCACCTAGCCACACATGGACAATTTGGTTCTACCACCGAAAACACATTTTTGTTGACATGGGATGGTCGAATTGGTATCGAGCAATTAAAACAATTAATCCAAGTCAGAAGTGAAGAAACCAGCAAAGTCGTAGAACTTTTGGTTCTCAGTGCCTGTCAGACAGCTCTAGGAGATAAACGTGCCGCGCTTGGGATGGCAGGGATGGCAGTAAGGGCTGGCACACGTAGCACGGTCGCTTCGCTCTGGTCGGTTAGTGATGATGCTACAGCTTCTTTTATGGCTGAGTTTTATCGCAATCTTGCCAGTCAAAAATTCACAAAGGCCGAAATGATCAAGCTGGCTCAGCTTTCACTGATCAAAACATCAAATTACAAACATCCTTTTTACTGGGCTCCCTTCGTTCTGTTGGGGAATTGGCTATAACCTAGCATCAAGATCGCAAAACTCGCACAAAATCCTATCAGAATTTATGCCCCTTTATCTTCCGAGATCTTGATACTTTTGGCTGAATGCTAATCTTTCCCAGTTGGTTAATGCATGGGGTGGAGCCAAATCTGAGTGATGATTCACGAGTTAGCATCAGTTTTAACATCAGCCTCATCCCAATCTCTCAAACTTAATTAGCCATGACGATTATACGTTGTGAGCTTCTGCGTAAATCCGTAGTGCCGCAGCCATTTTCTTTTCATAATCCTCACCCTGAGCATGAAACCAAGCTAGTGTGCTGGA
>Ga0209181_10013627_pt1 | contig 10148 bp, 11 predicted proteins | sample MAT05_FD_187208 | JGI IMG/M metagenome (GOLD analysis project Ga0209181, IMG submission 187208) | Freshwater microbial communities from Lake Fryxell liftoff mats and glacier meltwater in Antarctica - MAT-05 (SPAdes) (version 2) | ecosystem: Environmental > Aquatic > Freshwater > Ice > Liftoff...
AAAGGGTTGGGAATGTTCTCAGGGGCCAAGGTCATTAAGGAATGGCGACCGGAAGATATCGCAAATCCATATGGTATCCCTTCGGGGAAAATCTCTCTTATTGAATGGGAAGGGGCGAAGATTTTTTGTTTTTCGCGCCACGGTGATTTGCAACAATTGGCGCCGCACGATATTCCCTACCTTGCCAATGCTTATGCAATCAAAATGCTGGGTGTAAAATATTGGGTGTCGGTATCGTTATCCACTTCGTTAAAAGGCAAACAAGTTTTGGGCGATGTTGTGGTACCAGATGATTACATCTCTTCCAACGCACATAGAAAAGATCAATTTTTTTCATTAGAAACGATATCGGGTTTAGTTTTATATATTGATAACTATCTGGGAACAGTGTCACCAAATTTAAAGGAAGCCCTAAAAACTGCCGCTGAACGAGCAGATGTTGCACTTGCCGTCAATTTGCAAGCTAATCAGCGTGACATTCCGCCTTCAGATTTGATTATATTTGCGGGTATCAATGGGCCACATACAGGCACATGGGCCGAAGAAAAAATGCTCACCACAACCTTTTCCAATGTGGTCTCGGGTATGACCAATATGACGGAAGCGTTGGTATGCGCACAGGCCGGTATATCTTTTGCCGCGTTAAATTTTATCGGCGGTACTGGAATGAATTATGGCAGTATTGCGGGATCTTTGGCGACATATTTAACACCCACTACAGGCGGCATTGATGCCAAAATCATTCCGATATTGAAAGAGTTTGTAAAAATCTCTTTGCCTGCCGCGCCTACCCGAACCATGCAGGAATTTTTATCGATGTGCACGGGTGGTGCACCAGTGTTAGAAGCCATTCAAAATCCTAATGCCAAACATAGTGTTCCACCCTTGTTGATAGATATCGTCAAGGTTTTGGCACCATAGAATTATTCATATATTTTGGCGATCTCTTTGGGACTTGTGCCTGCAAAATATAAAAATAGGCAACGTGCATTACGTAATATACGTTTTAAATATCTGTTTTTATAACGGATTGAGGATGTGATAGCTGGACTTTTAAACCGATGTAATCTTCGCCTGCCAATCTTAAGAATAAAATCAACATCTTCCATCATCGGGTAATCTTCTCGAAAACCCTTTAAATGGTGATATAGTTTTTTAGAGATTAACAATCCTTGATCACCATAGGGCATAGCCAACACCAAGCAGCGTAACGCAACCAAGTATTCCAAAAGCCATGATTTTACATCCGATGCGTCTTGTTTGAAGGTAAAGTAGGCAGCACGCTCTATATTTTTTGGATTGTGCGTAAAGGTGGATATTTCACTAGCTGCCAATGGGCTTAAAACCGTATCGCTGTGCAAAAATAATATCCAATCGCCTGTCGCATTTTTTTCACCAAACGCCAACGCAGGCCCTCGGCCCTTAGGACCTATCAAAAAGGAGCAATTATACTTAGTAAATAATTCTTCGAAATATCCATCCTCTATTGGAGAAACCACTATAATTTCTGCTGCCTGAATTTTGGCAGCAGATTGTAATGTACTTTCAAGAAGCGAGTGATAACCTAGTGTGGGTATTACTATAGATAAATTTTTATTCATTTAGACTTCAACTTTATATTATTTTTTCGACCAGAGTTCTTTTATTTTTTGATCACGTCCGCAATTCCATCGATAGAATTTATATTTTGCTAGATTTTTGCTGTGATAATTCTGATGATAGGGCTCTGCCTTCCAAAATACAGTAGCGGGAAAAAGCTCAACAGCTAAAGGCTTTCCTAAAGATTTTGCTGTTTTTTGTTTAGCAGCCATAGCTAACATTAGCTCTTTTTTACCATCAAAAAATATAACTGGGCGATAGGAAGGGCCACGGTCACAGAATTGTCCGTCACCATCAGTGGGGTCAATGTGATAAAAATAATAATCCAACACGGCCGCATATGTTATTTTTGTAGTGTTATACTCGATCTTAACCACTTCGATATGAGGCACTATATTTGGTCCTTTATCGTTATAATTTTGATAGGTAGGGTTTTTAATTGTGCCACCCGTGTAGCCTGATGTCGTGGAGGTCACTCCATTGAGTTTATCAAAATCACTTTCAATACACCAAAAACAACCCCCCGCTAACACAACACTGGCATTGTGTTCTGTCGCCTTTACAGGATTAGTAAAGATCAAGACACTAACAGCTAGTAAAAATAAATATACATGGTTCATAGGTTGTGCTTTCTTTTCAAGAAGAATTTTTTTAAAAGCTGATATTAAACCGTGTTTGAACGCCGACCAAAGGACTAGCGTATACAAGCATCAGAACAACGTATTGTATATAGTTCTATATATATAACACACTAACGTTAACAAAAAATGGGAATAATTAAAATATTTTATGCTACATATAATCTCATATATTCTTACTTAACGAGCTAGGATAAATTTTTACAGGATAACGTGAAAATATTCCATAGAGATTTTCTGAGATGGAATTACGAACTGAAATAGATTTTTCTAAAATCTTCCGTCCTTTCCCAATCAGATAATATCCGACATGGATTGCAGTGGGCTGAAGTGGTATGCAAAATTCGGACAGTGAGCTAAGCTATTTATTATGACCACAGGAGGGTCAAAGGGTAGATTCAAGTATTAAGAGCAACACTGTTTGTAAAGAGGATGATGGTGTTTAAATTCATCGTGTAAACCTCTCTGGGAGTAAGATAGCCGAGAGATTTTCTGGGTCTTGTTTGAGGAGACGGGAAATTTCGTCGAGGTCGTCTTGAGACAGATGAGAAAGATCTGATCCTTTCGGTAGAAATTGTCTGATCAAGCCATTTGTATTTTCAACGGTACCTTTTTGCCAAGGTGACCTTGGGTCTCAGAAATAAACACTCATATTGAGATAGCTTGAAAGCATTTTGTGTTCGCTCATTTCTTTGCCTTGGTAGTAAGTCAGAGATTGCCTAAGTTCTGTTGGTAAATCTTTTAATTTTTTGGTGAATGAGACTCTGGTTTCCTCTGCTGTGTGGTTATTGAGATGGGCAAGAAAGACATAGCGACTTTTGCGTTCAACAAGAGTTCAAACGGTCGAGCCATGATTTTTACCGGTGATAAGGTAACCTTCCCAGTAGCCTATCATTTTACGACCTTCAATATCTTCAGGTCGATCATGGATGGAGACCATATCAGCGATCCTTCCTTTGTCTGAAATTGAACTTGAAGGCTTAAGGCGTTCAGGGTGTTTACGACGTAGATTAGCAATCAATCCTTGACGCAGAGCTGATTTGCTGTTGTGACCAGTAACACCCTATTTTTCCAAATACATAAAAGCGTAGAAGAGGAATAATACCCAGCTTTTTAACAATACGTGGTCGATGACGCCTTGTTTTGGCCTGTGCGTGGGCCAGCAAGGCATCATAACCGATCACTTGACTGCGGCAATTCTCTTAAAATGCTAGATGGCGATCTGTTCAAATATTTAGCAATTTGCCTCAAACTGTGTTCGGCGCCAAGACCTGCCACAATCATATAACGCTCTTCTTCGCGCATCTGCTCGTTGTTCTTTGTCTCCATTTGCTTCTCCTTTGTGTCTGAATTAATACATAAAAGTGTTGCACTTGAAATCTGAAGCTAAGTGAAAAGTTCATTGGCCCAGTGACGTTCTAGCGGGTTGCTTGGCAGGTTCTGCTCGGGTACTCCTAGTTTGGATTATCTATCATTTAATCAAACTTAAAAATAGCAAAAGAAAATAAATAGCTCCATTATAAATCTTCTCCGTACTATTTCTTATTCTCCCATATGTTGTCTATAATATATCCAGATTCACTTTGAACTTGGACTCATTTATAGGGGGTGGATCACTTTCAATCGACAGGAAATACTGAAATAGAGACTAGAGGGAGAGTTTTAGAATTGATGAGTGAATTAAGACGTTCATTCGAATAATGTTAAAGGGGAACAAATATTCCCCTTTTTTTATTCTTTCAAATCCGACAACATATCTTCTACTTTACTAAAGAGCTTTCGCATTGTGGGGTATTTTTTCGGCCTGCATCCTCGCGACAAACTTGGATCCATTGGTTCTCGGCCCATGCCTCTTGGTGCAGACATACAATGTAGGAGAGTATTTCCGACATTAAATATTAATGGTTATAGTTTTTTTACAGGGTCACAGGGGTTTGAACAAATTATTAATCTTTTATTAATTTGATATGTATATTATTTACTAATAATATTATTTGGTGAGGAGCTTTAAATGACAGATAAAAAGATGACAAGGGCTGAAATGGCAGCTCAGATGGGTGTTTCTGAAAACGCCTTCGCGCGAATAGAAGCTGGCAATATGGATAGGCTTGCGGCTAATAGAACACCTGTCAAACCTGCTGAGACTTCTGTAAGAGCAACCACTGAAGAACCTACACAAATGGATAGGCTGAGAGATACACTGACAAATGCTTACAACGCAGCGGCAACTACCGTTAAACCAATAGTTGAACCAATAGTTAATTTGGGAAGAGATCTAAAAGATGGATTAGATAGAGGAAACACTAATGATTCAAATAATAATAGATTGACCGAACAAAGAATGCGGGCAAGTGGAGTTGAGGCTCCTAGGAATTAGTTTTAATCTTCATTATTGTCCTGCTATCTAACTAAATTCTATTCCTTTAAATCAGACTACATATCTTTAACCTTGCTAAAAAACCCTTCACTTTGTGGGGTGTTTTTACGGCCTGCTTTCTCAAGAGAGTCGTCCAATTGTTTTATAAGGTCTGTTTGCTTTTTATCGAGATTAATGGGTGTTTCAACAAAAATTTCAACAAATATATCTCCGCGTTGTTCTGAACGCATAATATTCATGCCTATTGCTTTAAGGCGTAATTGTTGACCTGTTTGCGTGCCTGACAGTCAGAAAGCGCAAAGGCCGTAAACGCGCGCTTGGCACACGGGCATCGCTGCCGAAGGCTGATGGTCTCAACCATATCTGGAGCCTTAATTTTGTGAGTGATGCGTTATCTGATGGGCGAAGGTTCCGGATATTGAGTGTTGTTGATCAATGCTCACGAGAATGTCTGGCTCTGGTAGTGGATACGTCTTTGCCTGGGGCACGTGTTGCCCAAGAACTGGACAAGGTCATTGACGCACGTGGTGCACCAAAGCTGATTGTCTCGGATAATGGAACAGAGCTCACCAGCAAGGCTATTTTGACATGGGCGAATGACCGTCAGATTGACTGGCATTACATCACACCAGGACGACCGATGGAGAATGGCTTTACCGAGAGTTTTAATGGGTCATTCCGCGATGAATGTTTGAACGAAAATTGGTTTGGACATCTTAGCCACGCCAAAGAGCTGATTGCGGACTGGCGTGATGATTACAATCAGGCAAAACCGCATTCCAGCTTAAATTACTTAACCCCAAACGAATTTGCACACAGAATAGGAGGTCAAAAAACAAACATAATACTCCCGCAAGACGTTGTCTGCGCCCGACTCTTGACGGTCGCGCAGCCACCATCTTGCTTAATACACAATTTGACCCTATAAATGATCAAAGAGTCTACTCACAACTGGATTAAATTTGGGTGGTAGGTCACTATCGCAAATCTGTCTAATCAAGTCTGAATAATCAAGTGAGAGTAAGTCATAAGTAAAATTAAAAAAAGTATAAGTTTAATGATAAATTATTTAAAAAGTAAAAGGTTAATAAGTTTATTTACTCTCGTTTTTTTTAGTGGGATTATATTGATGTTATCTGGATGCTCAAATTATTATTCAGGTAAAGTTTCTGACCATTTCGATGGAAAGAATTTTTATAATCCTGGTAAGCCAAAGGGTGAAAAGGCTTTTGCTTTTTTGCGTTGGCAACTCACATCGGATAAAAAACCTTGGCCTAAGTCAGTTAAGAATATTTATAAAGCAGCGCCGCCAGAACGCGTAGAAGGTAGTAAACTGCTTGTGACTTACGTGGGGCATGTCACTGTTCTGATACAAACCGAAGGACTTAATATTTTAACAGATCCTATTTGGTCAGATCGGGCGAGCCCAATTAGCTGGCTTGGCCCAAAACGCGTTCATGAACCAGGCATAGAGTGGGAAAAGCTACCTAAAATCGATATCGTGTTGGTAAGTCATAATCATTATGATCATTTGGATTTAACAACTATTGAACGGATATGGAAGCGAGATAAGCCACGTATTCTTGTTCCTCTTGGCAATGACACCATTATAAAAAATTATAACGATACCATAAAGGTTGAGGCTTATGATTGGGGCAATACTATAGCTGTAAAGGAGAGTATTTCAATTCACTTGGATCCCATGCACCATTGGTCAGCACGAGGCATTGCTGATGAAAATGAAGCTTTGTGGGCAGCGTTTACACTTACTTCACCCAACGGTAATATTTATTTTGTAGGTGATGCAGGCTATGGTGGAGGCGATAATTATCGCGATGCTCTTAAAAAATATGGATCGTTTCGTTTCGCTATCCTACCAATAGGCGCATATGAACCGCGGTGGTTCATGCGATATGCACATATGAATCCTGAGGAAGCTGTTCAGGCCTATGATGATCTGGGCAAGCCTTTCACAATACCAGTGCATTACGATGTTTTCCGACTCGCAGACGAAGGCTATGGAGAGGCAGGAATCGCACTTGAGGAAGCAAAAGCAAAACAATATGATGACCGCTTTAAACAACTAAAAGTGGGAGAACAATGGGATATTCCACTCAAATAAATTAAGACTATATGATGATGACCCGCGATTATTCGTCTAATAATTAAAGGTATTCAGAAGTCATTCATTTTTTTCAACATCGTCCTCAAATTCAAAATTAATTTCTTATCTCTTTCCCCCCCAGCGCGCGGATTCCACATATGCTTCAAAAGAGATTTATATCAAGGAAATAGTCGTACAATCCGTACCTCCATCTCTTGACTGGACTAACTCAAAAATTGAAGCATTCATGCCAGCAGGAAGGAGACCGATCTTGCGGAATATTCATTTGACACAAAACGACGTAGCGGCTCGTTGGCACATCAGCCCGCGCACCTTGGAGCGGTGGCGATGGGAAGGTATTGGCCCACCCCACCTAAAAATCGGCGGGCGTATTCTTTACAGAATTGTAGATACCGATGCTTATGAACAGAACGCCTTAAGGCAAGAAACCAGCAAAGACCAAGGCGTGCCGCTGATGGAAGGCGAAGCATAATCCCAGCGGCGACGCGGATGCCACGAAATGGGTGTAATTGGGTCTGTTTTTGGGTGTCGGGCTTATTTTTGGCCATGAAAAAGAAAGAAAATGGCATAATTCTTTCTTTTTATGCTCATTTAGGCCGTTTCCCCTTACTTACGTGCTTTACAAAGAAAATATAATAGTTTATCTTTTCTTTTGTTCTAGCACAAAGAAAGGATATCGATGTCCGATAATCAAAGCCGTCTTGGTTCTTACATACGCTGCAGCATGGCAGGAGAAACGTATCAAGCGTTTCTGCCACCATCACTGCCCCCACAGCCGCCCATAAACCTGATTCCTTTGCAAGGATTGCTGACCAAGGCCAACCAGGCCCTGGGCAAGCTCGATGCAGTGGCAGATGTGCTACCAGATAGCAATCTGCTCCTTTATTATTACGTACGGAAAGAAGCTGTGCTGTCATCGCAGATCGAAGGAACGCAATCCTCTCTTTCTGATTTACTGCTCCATGAAAGCGGCGAAGCTCCCAGCGTTCCGATTGATGACGTGATTGAAGTATCTTCTTATGTCGCAGCCCTCGAACACGGCCTAAAGCGCGTAAAGGAAGGTTTCCCCGTATCGTTGCGCCTGATCCGCGAGATGCACGCCATCCTTCTTTCCAAGGGACGCGGCAGCAATATGCAGCCTGGTGAGTTTCGCACATCGCAAAATTGGATCGGCGGGTCACGTCCTGGCAACGCCGCCTTTGTTCCACCACCACCTGATCGTTTGATGGACTGTTTAGATGCGTTCGAAAAGTATCTTCATCTCGAAGAACGCTCCTATGCCTCGCTGATTGATGCTGGACTTATCCATGTACAGTTTGAGACCATCCACCCGTTCCTTGACGGTAACGGACGCATTGGCCGTCTGCTCATCACTTTCTTTCTCATGATGATGGGCGATCTGCGACAGCCAAACCTGTATCTCAGTCTCTTCTTCAAAAACAACCGCCAAGAATATTATTCGCGCCTCAGCGCCGTGCGCACGGCGGGCGATTGGGAGGGCTGGTTGGATTTCTTCCTTCACGGCGTTGCAGAGACCTCCAATCAGGTTGTGCAGACCAGTCAGGCGATCTCTGCACTGTTCAAAGCAGATCAGGAGAAAATCACCACCCTAAAACGGGCGGCGATCACAGCACGGCAAGTGCATAGCCAGCTTCAAAAAACGGCTATCTCAAACGCCATCAACATGGCTTCTGCCCTTGAGGTGAGTGTTCCCACCGCCCGCGCCGCGCTGAATAATCTGAAAGAACTCGGCATTGTAAAAGATATCAGCGGCTCTGGCAAAGAACGCCTCTATATCTATACGGCCTTGATCGACATTCTGGATCAAGGCGCAGAACCGATTGCGTTAAAATAGAACTGGCCGTAATTGGCTATCGTTATGGGGGCTTGTTAATGGATAAGGCAACAAGCCTTAATAAGATGGTCGCTTATTAATCGAGGATCAGAGGCCTTCTTTTGTACAATCCAAGCTCGGATCAATCTCTGGCTCTGGCGCATCCCATTTGGCAGCAACCCGCTCAAAATAGTGCACCTGCTTTTGAAAACGCGGATCCTCTTCCTGGATAAAAAACGTATACAGGCGATTAACAATCCGCTTCATAAGGGTTTTCATTTCATCATCAGAAATACGTGATACCTCGTTCCATGGAATTTCATGTCCTTCCGCATCAATAACTTTGACGTCAGAATAATCGCCTGTTTTGGTAACTGGCGATTTCCCAGCATGAATGTTTTCAATCTCGGTATGCCTCACACACATAGCGGTGAGTGTTTTTGCCAGACGCGTTGCGATTGTTTTTTCAAGATTAATGCCCATGATTTTGAATATACGACAACCGATTAGATTTGAATAACGATATTTCTACGCCCATTCAGCAAAACCTATTTCACAAAGCAAGGTACCTACACACTGAACAGCAAGATCAGAATCTTGTTCTCTAATCGGACGAAATTCTCTCCTTTCTTGCTCGGACGGTTTAGCACGGGAATGCAATTGCGCGACAATTCTTGCGGCATTTGCTCCGATATATTTCTTATCATCCTCTAATCTTTTCGCAAGCACGCCCAAGTCTTTTGCGCTTTCCCCACGAAGATTAAAATAAGCCAGCAGGGCATAAGTGGCCACGTCTCGTGCACGGTCTATAACGGATACAGGAGAGGCTCGATGCACTTCATCGGTAAAAGTTTCAAGCGTCTCGTTCAGCTTTGGCTGAAAGCTCTCAGGAACTTTCTCAGCAACCATTTTAGGCAAAATGCCAAAGCTGTTCCGCGCTTTAAGGGTTACAAGGTCTTCCCCCGTGGCGATGGCCTCTACACTGATGATAGTCCATGCCGTAAAGCGATCATCCACACCCAGCAAAACAATGGGCAGCTCTGGCTTCCCTTGGATATGTTGATACCAGATCGGGTTACCGTGAAACGTTTCCAAGCTTTTGTTTTTTGCATGAACCTGCGGATCAATCGCATCCAATGGAAAGCCAGGATGGTGCGAACACCGTGCCCATTGCATAGGCTGTTGTTGTGCAGCGTGGTAAAAGCGTCCACGCCTGATCCGCGCAATAGGGTCAAAGGAATCTTCTCGGAAGCGATAACCAAAGACATCAGATGACGAATGTGCTTTCAGATCACCCTCGGAAGGATAAACAAAGCACGCAGCCGTAATCACGGGTGTAGGCCAAATGCCCCGCCCATAATTCCCGTCCCCTTCGTAAACGAGGCCGTGATGCTTTTCGATTCCAATGACAGTCATGCTTTATAGTCACTTGAATAAATAAATATCCATGATATAGTTCAAGGATGACTTATTCATATGATTTGCGTCTGCAAGCCGTCAGACAAGTAAAAAACGGCGTGAGCATAGTTGAAGCATCGAAGATTTTTGGCATTCATCGACAAACGTTACAGGGAT
>Ga0209181_10013634_pt1 | contig 10142 bp, 8 predicted proteins | sample MAT05_FD_187208 | JGI IMG/M metagenome (GOLD analysis project Ga0209181, IMG submission 187208) | Freshwater microbial communities from Lake Fryxell liftoff mats and glacier meltwater in Antarctica - MAT-05 (SPAdes) (version 2) | ecosystem: Environmental > Aquatic > Freshwater > Ice > Liftoff...
GTGACAATCCGTCACGGTTTGATTTCCGTCCTTTTTCAGCCGTTCTTTGAGCTTCCGCCAATAGGCTCCGGGATCGACGCTTCCCGTGAGCACTGCAATGACATCGACGATGGCAAAATACCACTTTTGCTCGTCCTTGTTCCATGCACGGCGGACTTGCTTTTCTTCAAACAGGATGATGGCGCTCATTGGGCATGTGAGGTTGAGGTGAAGGTTGGGAAGGATGTGTCCGGGCTTGAAAGCTGGAATTTTGAATTCGGTCGAATGGCTGAAGGGTCATGCGTCCCGGGTTCTGGTTCTGCCGCGCAGCTTCATCCATGGGGTGGGACACCCGCAGGGATACCCGCTGGTTTTCGCCGTGAAACCAAAAAATGGTCACAGCCTCTGCGATGAGGGCGTGGCAGCCATTCACTCGCTGGATTTGCCCGCGAAAACAAAAAAACTTCGCGCGCCGGCCGAATTTCCAACCGCCGTTTTTCGATGACGCGTCCGCCAAGCGGCACCCGATTAGTGCGAAGTACGCGGCTACCCCTTGGCGATCTTCACCCGCGGCGACGTCGTCGAGATGCCTTCCGGCAAGCGGACTTGCCGCTCGCGTTCGGTGCCGTCGATCGAAAAGAAGAGGACGGCGGTGGCCGGTGGATGGTCGATGGGAGCATCCAGGATCAAGAAGTCCGGCCCGAGCTGGCCGATCGAGAGCGTCTTGCCGTCGAGCACCAGGTGCATTTTCACATCGGCGGAATGCCCGGTGTGACTGTAAGAAGCGAGGATGGACGAAGACATAATCGAGAAGGCTGAGGCTTACGCGGCCCGCCGCGAGAGGCGCCTGGCAGGGCGGCTTGGCTTTGGGATTCACGGTATCGTGTTTGCCCTCGAAGGCAATGTCCATCCTGGCGTTTCGGCGTTGAAAGTGCATCGCTCGGACGAGCCGTATGTCCGCGAACGGGACATTTATCGGAGGCTGGCGGAGAATGGGGTGACGGCAGTTTGCGGCTTTCGAGTCCCGTGTCTGATTGACTGCGACGACGCGTTGCCGGCGTTGGAAATGACGATGGTGAAGCCGCCTTTCGTGCTCGATTTTGCCGGTGCGTGGCTCGACTGGTCGCCGACGTTTTCCGACGAGGTCTGGGAAGAGCGTGCCGCAAAGTGGGCGGGCGAGTTTGGCGAAGATTGGCCGATGGCGCAGGCGATCCTCGCGGAGTTGGAAGAGCATCGCATCTACATGCTCGATCCATCTCCGAGCAACATTCGCTTTCGGTAGCCGGAGCGTGTCTTCCGCGGACTTTCCAGCGCCGGATTCAGGCTAAAATTCATGCCTTCCTTCCGAAAGCGGTGGCGCGCTGCGCTTGCCACCGCACTCCATGGGCATTCTGCGCTACGACATTTCTTTGACCGCTCCAGAAGTCGTTTGCTGCGCTTTTTTTTGGGGTCTTGGAGGGCGTCAAAAAGTCGCGGGCGGTTGGAAGACAGCCGTCCCGGCTGTTGGGACGGGTCGGAGGCTCGTCTGCCATGACAGGCGAGGACGCCCGTCTTCCCAAGCCGGCCGGAACCACGGAGGGGCGGTATGATACCGCCCTCTGGCAGCGGTCGCTCCGCGCCGCTGCAAGGGATTGCATGTAGCCGACGACGTGAGGAGGCGGGCATTCTGAATTACGGGTTGCAAGGTCAGCCCGCCTCAGATCAGCCCGCCTCCTCACCAGGCTGTGTGAAAACTCCGATCAGCTTGCGTAAGTCGTTGGAGAGCGAGTCACCAGTGCGCGTTTTCCTGAGTTTTCACACGACCTGTCACGTCGTCGGCTACGATCATCGGCTCAATGCGGCGCGGAGCGTCCGCATCGAGAGGGCGCTTTCGAAGCGCCCCCCCTTGTGCGCCAGACAATATTGTCGAAAACATGTTCGTTGTTTGCCAGAGAGGTACTGAGCGCGCCACAGTTCTAAGCGCGACTCTTTGGACGCCCTCTTAAATTTTGGCGTCGGGGTCTTCCATCGGGGCTTGGGGGTCTTCGCCCGGAGCTTTGAGGTCTGGAAATGAGGCTTTGGGGTCTTCGAACGGGGTTTTGTTTTCTGACATCGCGATGCTGGGGTCTTGGATCGAGGTCTTGAAGTCTCAAATCGGAGCTTTGTTGTCTTTGATCGGCGCTGCGTTGTCTTGGTACGGCGCGTTGGGATCTTGGCTTGCGTTCATGGGGTCTGGCACTGAAGTCCCATTGCGGGCGCGCAACCAAACGTGCCCGGAGATCACGCTCCCCCGGCCCCTGGCGAGGACCGGGGTTGAAAATGACAAGAAAAATACTGTTGTCCCGGCCCGGACGATGATACAGACCGCCGCCATTTGAAAAAGTTGACCGAACATTCGCAGCCGAACTCCCCCCGATCGGATGCGCGTTTTTTATGGTTGCGTCGAGCAGAGGGACTATGAAGGCGGGCCGCTTTTTCCAAGCGCGAACAACAACGAAATGAAGAACCAGGGACCACCGAAAAAACAGGGACTGTACGACCCGAGGCACGAACACGATGCGTGCGGAGTCGGATTTGTAGCGAACATCAAGGGCAAGAAATCCCACGCGCTCGTCGAGCAGGGGCTTCAGATCCTTCGAAATCTCGATCACCGCGGTGCATGCGGCAGCGAGAGCAATACGGGCGACGGCGCGGGCATCCTCATCCAGATGCCGCACGAGTTTTTTGCCGACACGTTCAAGAATGCCGACCTCACGTTGCCTCAGGCGGGTCACTACGGGGCTGGGTTGATCTTTTTGCCGCCGGACGCCCGCCAGCGCCGGAAAGTCGAGCAGGCATTCGAGAAGATCATCCGCTCCGAAGGGCAGGAATTTCTCGGCTGGCGCAGGGTGCCGACGGACAACAGTTCGCTCGGCGAAACCGCGAAGGCTTCCGAGCCGCATATCCGCCAGATATTCATCGGGCGCGGTGCGGATGTGAAAGATGAGCTCGACTTTGAGCGCAAGCTCTTCGTCATCCGCAAACGCTCCTACAATGAGATCCGCTGCTCGACGATCGATGGTGCGAGCCACTGGTACGTGTGCAGCCTCTCGAGCCGGACGATCGTTTACAAGGGGATGCTCCTCACTGAGCAGGTCGACCAGTACTTTCCCGATTTGAAGAACCCGGCGATGAAGACGGCGCTCGCGCTGGTTCACTCGCGGTTCAGCACGAACACCTTTCCGAGCTGGGATCGCTCGCACCCGTACCGGTTCATCGCGCACAACGGCGAAATCAACACGCTCCGCGGCAACATCAACTGGATGCACGCGCGCGAGTCGCTCTTCGAGTCGGACGCGTTCGGCGATGACATCAGGAAGATCCTGCCCATCGTGAATCCAAATGGCAGCGACTCGGCGATGTTCGACAACGTGCTCGAACTGCTCGTGCTCGCAGGGCGCTCGCTGCCGCATGCGATGATGATGATGATCCCGGAGCCGTGGGCGAATCACGAGTCCATGAGCGACGAGAAGAAGGCATTCTACGAATATCACTCCTGCCTCATGGAGCCGTGGGATGGCCCGGCGTGCATCGCGTTCACGGACGGCGTGCGCATCGGTGCGTCGCTGGATCGGAACGGACTGCGGCCATCGCGCTACTACGTGACGAAGGACGACCACGTCATCATGGCGTCCGAAGTGGGCGTGCTGGACATCGCGCCGGAGAACGTCCTGCAGAAAGGACGTCTCCAGCCCGGCCGCATGTTTTACATCGACACGGAGCAGGGCCGCATCGTCGCCGACGACGAGATCAAGAACGAGATGGCGCGCGCGCACCCGTACCGGCAGTGGCTGAACGAGCACATGCTGGAACTCGGGAATCTGCCCGATGCCGGGAAGCTCCCGGAGCCGGATCACAAGTCGGTGCTCCAGCGTCAGCTGGCGTTTGGTTACACGTTCGAGGATCTGCGGATGCTCATGGTGCCGATGGCACGCGATGGCGTCGAAGCGATTGGCTCGATGGGCACGGACACGCCCCTCGCGGTGATGTCGGACAAGCCGCAGCTCCTTTACGGCTACTTCAAGCAGCTCTTCGCGCAGGTCACGAACCCGCCGATTGACTGCATCCGCGAGGAGATCGTCACCAGCGCGGTGACGACCATCGGCTCGGAGAAGAATCTGCTGAACCCGGTTCCCGAGAGCTGCCACCTCATCGAACTGAAGGCGCCGATCCTGACGAACGAGGAGTTTGCCAAGCTCAAGCACCTCGACCAGCCAGGCTATAAGTCCGTCACTCTTCCCATCCTCTACAAAGTGGACAACGGGGCGAAGGGCTTGGAAAAGGCGATGAGCGGCATTTTTAAAGCCGCGAGCGAAGCTGTCGGGGCGGGGATCAACATCATCATCCTCTCCGACCGCGGCATCGACGCGAAGAACGCCCCGATCCCTGCGCTGCTTGCCGTCAGCGGACTGCATCACCATCTCATCCGCGAAGGCACGCGCACGCGCGTCGGTCTCGTGCTCGAGTCCGGCGAACCGCGCGAAGTGCATCACTTCTCGCTGCTCATCGGTTACGGCTGCGGCGCCATCAATCCCTACCTCGCGTTCGAGTCGCTAGACGACATGATCCGGCAGGGTCTGCTGGCCAACGACACGGACCACAAGACGGCCTGTAAGAATTTCGTGAAGGCCGGGGTGAAGGGCGTCGTCAAGGTCGCCTCCAAGATGGGCATTTCGACGATTCAATCGTACCGCGGCGCGCAGATCTTTGAAGCCGTGGGCATCAACGAGGCCGTCGTGGACAAGTATTTCTCGTGGACTGCGACGCGCATCGAGGGCGTCGGCATGGATGAGATCGCGAAGGAAGTGGAACTCCGCCACCGCCACGCGTTCCCCGACCGCCAGGTGAATGGCCAGGCGCTCGACGCCGGCGGCCAGTATCAATGGCGGCACGAAGGTGAGTATCATCTCTTCAATCCCGACACCGTCCACAAGCTGCAGAAGGCGGTGCGCAACGCCGACTACAAGGCGTTCCAGGACTATTCGAAGGCGGTGAACGAGCAGTTCAAGAACTGGGCGACCCTGCGCGGCATGCTCGATTTCAAATCGTCGAAATCGATTCCCATCGAGGAAGTCGAGTCCGTGGATGCCATCGTGAAACGCTTCAAGACCGGCGCGATGAGCTACGGGTCCATCTCGAAGGAAGCGCACGAAGCGCTCGCCATCGCGATGAACCGCATCGGCGGCAAATCGAATACCGGCGAAGGCGGCGAAGACCCCGCGCGCTATGTGAAGGAGGCAAACGGCGACTCGAAGAACTCCGCCATCAAGCAGGTGGCATCGGGCCGTTTCGGCGTTACGAGCAATTACCTCGTCAACGCGCAGGAGCTTCAGATCAAAATGGCGCAGGGTGCGAAGCCCGGCGAAGGCGGACAGTTGCCGGGGACGAAGGTGAATCCAGAGATCGCCAAGACCCGCAACTCGACGCCCGGCGTGGGACTCATCTCGCCGCCGCCGCACCACGACATCTATTCCATCGAGGATCTCGCGGAACTCATCCACGACCTCAAGAACTCGAACATCCACGCTCGTGTCAGCGTGAAGCTCGTGTCGGAAGTCGGTGTGGGCACCATCGCAGCGGGCGTCGCGAAGGCGCACGCGGACGTGGTGCTCATCAGTGGCTACGACGGCGGAACCGGCGCATCGCCACAGACGTCGATCAAGCACGCAGGCATCCCGTGGGAACTCGGCCTCGCCGAGACGCACCAGACGCTCGTGCTCAACAATCTCCGCTCGCGCATCGCGGTCGAGACGGACGGCCAGTTGAAGACCGGACGCGACGTCGTCGTCGCAGCGATGCTCGGCGCCGAGGAATTCGGCTTCGCTACCGCGCCGCTCGTCGCGATAGGGTGCATCATGATGCGCGTCTGCCATCTGAACACCTGCCCGGTCGGCGTGGCGACGCAGAATCCCGAACTCCGCAAGCGCTTCACCGGCGACCCCGCGCATGCAGTGAACTTCATGAAGTTCATCGCGCAGGAAGTCCGCGAAATCATGGCGCAGCTCGGCTTCCGGACCATCAACGAAATGGTCGGCCGCACCGACCGGCTCGAAGCCCGCAAGGCCGTCGAGCACTGGAAGGCGAAGGGCATCGACTTCAGCAAGATCCTCTACCAGCCGGAAGCCGGCCCCGAGGTTGGCCGCTACTGCCAGATGACGCAGGACCACGGCATCGACAAGTCGCTCGACATCACGCAACTGCTCGACATCTGCAAGCCCGCGCTCGAGCGGAAGGAAAAAGTCCGCGCGACATTGCCCGTGCGGAACGTCAACCGCGTCGTCGGCACCATCACCGGCAGCGAACTCACGCGCCGCCACGGCGCCGCGGGCCTGCCCGAGGATACGATTCAGATCACCTTCAAGGGCAGCGCCGGCCAGAGCTTCGGCGCATTCATGCCGAAGGGGATGACCTTCATCCTCGAAGGCGACGCAAACGACTACTTTGGCAAGGGCCTGAGCGGCGGCAAACTCATCCTGTTTCCGCCGGCTGGCAGCACCTTCGTGCCGGAGGAAAACATGATCATCGGCAACGTGGCGCTCTACGGCGCGACCGCCGGCGAGGTGTTCATCCGCGGCATGGCGGGCGAGCGTTTCGCAGTGCGCAACTCCGGCATGAACGCCGTCGTGGAAGCCATCGGCGACCACGGCTGCGAATACATGACCGGCGGGAACGTCGTCGTGCTCGGACCGGTGGGACGCAATTTTGCCGCAGGCATGTCCGGCGGCGTCGCGTATCTCCTCGACGAAAAGGGCGACTTCCCCACCCGCTGCAACATGCAGATGGTCGGCATCGAGAAACTCGACGACGAGGACGTCGCCACGTTGAAGACGATGATCGAAAATCACGCCATAAACACCAAGAGCGCGCGCGCCGCGACCATCCTGAAGGACTGGGCAAAGTATCTCCCGAATTTCGTGAAAGTGATGCCGAAGGACTACAAGCGCGTGTTGGCCGCCATCAAGAAAGCGAAAGCCGACGGCCTCACCGGCGACGACGCGCTCAACGCCGCATTCGAAGCAAACTCCAAGGACGCCGCGCGCGTCGGTGGAGGGTAAGCTCTTGGCAAAAAACTGAACGCAATTATCCTCGAACCATGATCACGCAATACGTCGCCGCTGCCATGAAGCAGGCCGAATTCGAGCTGATGGAGAATGGCCGCTACTTTGCGACCATCCCGGCTTGCAAAGGCTGCTGGGTGGACGGCGCGACGATCGACGAGTGCCGGGCCGGGCTGCCCGAAGCTCTGGAATCATGGCTGCTGGTTGGGTTGCAGTTCAGGGATCCACTTCCTGTCATCGACGGGATCGATCTGAATCCGCAGCCCGCCTATGCCGAAACCAATTAGCAGGCGAGAATTGATACGCAGGTTCCGCGAGCTAGGCTGGGGCGGTCCGTATCCGAGCGGGAAACACATGGAAATGCGCTACCCCGACCGACGCCGCGTTAGCATCCCGAACCCGCACGGCAGCGACATTGACTGGTCGCTGACGAAACGGATTTTGGAACAGGCTGGCATCGACCCCGAGTCGTGGGAAAAAGTGAAACGATGAAGACAATCTCCACCAAGCAGCTTCGGCGATCGAGGCGTGTGTCCCGCGCCGCGGCGAATGTCGTCGGCGGAAGCCGTGGCGCCCGTGGCCGGGTGTCCGCGAAGCCTCCGCGCGGGGGGCTCTGGACCGATGACCAATTGCTCGCGCTCGGCGACAAGAAGTACGAACTTTGGGACGGAAAGATCATCGCCATGCCGCCAGCCGGATTGCGCCACGGGGCGATCGTCAGCCGCTTGCTTGCTGCGGTTGCTGTTCACGTTTACCAGCACCGGTTCGGCGAAGTTTTCGATGGCCAGACGGGATTCCGTCTGAGCGTCGAGAATTGTTTCGAGGCGGACATCTCATTCATCAGCCGACGGCGGCTGAAATTGATCAAGTCCGACATAGAGAAGTTCTATCATGGTGCGCCGGATTTGGCTGTTGAAGTCCTGTCCCCGTCCGACTCAGTCACGCGGGCCGAACGCAAGCTGCAGCTCTGCCTCGCGCACGGCTCGCTGCTGGCCTGGATGATTGCTCCGAAGACGCAGACCATCCGCGTTTACCGCGCCAATGGCGAAACCGAATTGCTCCGTGGCGAGCGCATGCTGACCGGCAACTCCGTGTTGCCCGGCTTCCGGATTTCTCTCACCCGCTTGTTTGAACCGATTGGAAACTGAAACTGAAACTGAATAGAAGATGGGTAAACCGACTGGATTCCTCGATTACGTCCGCGAACTGCCAATCGATCGCAGCGCGGCAAAACGCATCAGCGACTGGAATGAATTCCACGAGCACATGGATGACAAAAAGCTGCGCGACCAGGCTGCGCGATGCATGGATTGCGGCATTCCTTTTTGCCACAACGGCACGCTCGTCAGCGGCATGGCCAGCGGCTGTCCGATCAATAACCTCATTCCCGAATGGAACGACCTCATCTATCGCGGCCTGTGGAAGGAAGCGCTCGAGCGGTTGCATAAGACGAACAACTTCCCGGAGTTCACCGGCCGCGTCTGCCCTGCGCCGTGCGAGGGATCGTGCGTGCTCGGCATCAATGCGCCGGCGGTCACCATCAAGAACATCGAGTGTACCATCATCGACCACGGCTGGGAGCAAGGCTGGGTGGTTCCCGAGGCGCCGAAGAAGCGCACCGGCAAGAAAGTAGCCGTAATCGGCTCCGGTCCGGCGGGACTCTGCGCCGCCGCGCAACTCAATCGTGCCGGACATTGGGTCACCGTCTTCGAACGCGCCGACCGTCCGGGCGGCCTGCTCATGTATGGCATCCCGAACATGAAGCTCGACAAGGAGGAAGTCGTGATGCGCCGCATCAAGCAGATGGAACGCGAAGGTGTGGCCTTCAAGTGCGGTTGCGAAGTGGGCAGGGACATCACGTCGGAGCAGTTGATGAAGGACATCGACGCCGTGGTCCTCTGCACCGGCGCGACCAAGCCGCGCGATCTTCCCATCGAAGGCCGCCCGCTCAAGGGCATCCACTTCGCGATGGAGTTCCTGCACGGCAACACGAAGGCGCTCCTCGAGAAAACCCCGCCGCCCATCAGCGCGGAGGGCAAGGACGTCATCATCATCGGCGGTGGTGACACCGGCACCGATTGCGTCGGCACCTCGATGCGCCACGGCTGCAAGAGCCTCATCCAGGTGGAAATTTTGCCCAAGCCGCCGCTTGAACGCGCGAAGGACAACCCGTGGCCCGAATGGCCGAAGACCTACAAGATGGATTACGGCCAGGAAGAGGCCGCCGCGAAGTTCGGCGACGACCCGCGCGTCTATCTCACCACGGCGAAGAAATTCGAAGGCGACGCCAACGGCAATGTGAAGGCGATCCACCTCGTGCAGATCAAGTGGGACAAGAACGAAAAGGGCCAGTTCATCCCTGTCGATGTCCCCGGCACCGAGAAGGTCGTCCCCGCGCAACTCGTCCTGCTCGCGATGGGCTTCCTCGGACCGGAGCAGCCGCTCCTCGACGCCCTCGGCATCGAGCGCGACGCGCGGTCGAACGCGAAGGCCGAGCACGGTGCTTACACCACGAGCATCCCGAAAGTCTTCGCCGCCGGCGACTGCCGCCGCGGTCAGAGCCTCGTCGTCTGGGCCTTCAACGAAGGCCGCGGCGCCGCGCGCGAGTGCGACCGCTTCCTGATGGGCGCGACGGATTTGCCGTAGCTGCCTGTAGCGTAGCTCTCCAGAGCTGCGCCTAAATCAGGACGCGGTTCTCACGGCCGCTCAGATGGTCCTCCGCCGAATTCCGTCTGCGCAGCTCTGGAGAGCTACGCTACAAAGACGCTCGGCTGCGTTTTTCGCTCGTCAATCGGGAGTCATTCCGTGTTGTGATCGTCGTCACGCATGTCCACTTCAGCCAATTCCCCGTTCTCCCTCTCAGGCCGTGTCGCGCTCGTGACCGGCAGCACGACCGGCCTTGGAAAGGCGATGGCAGTCGCGCTCGGTCGCGCGGGTGCGAAGGTCGCGGTCAATTACCAGAACAACACGGAGCGCGCGGAGAATGCATTCGGGGAATTCAAGGCGGCGGGAGGGGAGGGGATGCTCGTGCGCGGGGACGTGAGCAGCGAGACAGAGGTTCCGCGCGTCGTTGCCGATGTTGCGAAG
>Ga0209181_10013646_pt1 | contig 10136 bp, 10 predicted proteins | sample MAT05_FD_187208 | JGI IMG/M metagenome (GOLD analysis project Ga0209181, IMG submission 187208) | Freshwater microbial communities from Lake Fryxell liftoff mats and glacier meltwater in Antarctica - MAT-05 (SPAdes) (version 2) | ecosystem: Environmental > Aquatic > Freshwater > Ice > Liftoff...
ACCTTCGCCGACGCGACGGCGCTGATGGAACAGCTTCGGTCGGATGAAGGGGCAGCACGACGTCGTCTGCAGGCCGCCGCCGACTGAAGTCGTATCCGCTGGCGGTCTGAGCTACCCAAGACGACGAGTGCAGCCTATGTTAAAAGGCTAGGCATACGTGGCGCGCCGTCCGGCGACGCCTGTGTTCTCCTCGCTCAGCCCTGGCGCAGTCTGGCACATCGTCTGAGGCGAGTCTCTTGTCCACCTTTGGCCACCGGCATCGATGGCGAACTTGAAGTACCGCCTCCTGCTCATCGTGGGACTGCTCGCGGTTTCCGCGTGGTCTCTCTTTCCTCGGACCGTCGTCGAGCGCGTCAAGCGCAACGGCGTCTTTGTCTATGACACGGTCAATCGCGTACCACTCAAGCGCGGCCTTGATCTTCAAGGCGGCATGCACCTTGAGCTCGAGATCGACGAGTCCAAACAGGTCGTTGCCGACAAGCCTGAAGCGATCGAGCGCGCGCTCAAGGTCGTGCGGCAGCGGATCGACGAGTTCGGCGTCTCTGAGCCACTGGTGCAGAAGGCGGGTGACAATCGCATCATTGTCGAGTTGCCTGGTATCGACGACCCGGAACGCGCATTGGAATTGGTCCAGAAGTCCGCGTTCCTCGAGTTTCAGATCGTTGACAAGTCGCAGGCGTTGGAACGTATCATTCCTCGGTTCGACGACATCGCCAAGGCGGCGGGCGTAGTGGTGGCCGGTGCCAAGCTCGGCGGGGATAGCGCAAAGACGGTTGGCGTGACGTCGCTGCTGACCCAGAAGACGGACACGGCCACGACGGATGGCACGAAGACCGATAGCGCCAGGGCGGGCGCAACCACTACGACCGATTCGACTACGGCCAAGCCCGCGGCGGGTGGTCTTTTTGCCAGCAACGTGCAACCCGGGCAAATGCCGGGACAGTACATCGTCGCTGAGGCGGCGTTCTCCGCGATTGATCGTGCGCTCAACTTGCCGGCGATTCAAGCCGCCATGCCACCCGGGAAGATCATGCGCTGGGGCGTCGACTCGCTGGGCACCGCGACGCAGCGATTCTATGCGCTGTATGTCCTCGATTCACGACCGATCATTCAAGGTGACGCGCTCATTGACGCCCGTCCGTCGTCAGACCCGATCGAAGGCAACGTCGTGCAATTTACATTGGACAACGAAGGCGCGCGTCGATTCAAGGCAGAGACAGGCAAGCACGTGAAGGACAACATGGCGATTGTGCTCGACCAGCGCGTGGTCACTGCGCCCGTGCTCAACAGTGCGATTGGTCGGAATGGGCAAATCACCCTGGGAGGAGGTTCGCTGCAGGCGGCGCAAGATCTCGCGCTCGTTCTGCGTGCTGGCGCGCTCCCGGTGCCGCTCAAAGTGGCGCAGTATGGAACGATCGGAGCCAGCCTCGGCGTCGACTCCATCAACAAGGGCATCGTGGCCCTCGGCCTGGCGATGGCGCTGATCGTTGCCATACTGATCGGATACTATCGCTTCTCCGGCATGCTGGCCGTTGCAGCGCTCGTCATCTATCTCGTCTACACGCTGGCCATGCTCGCCGGATTCAACGCCGTGCTGACGCTGCCTGGATTGGCCGGGTTCGTGTTGTCGATCGGTATCGCGGTCGATGCAAACGTGCTCATTTTTGAGCGCATTCGCGAAGAGTTGGACCATGGGAAGTCTGTCCGGTTGGCCATCGACGAAGGGTTTCGCCATGCACTCAGCGCCATCGTCGATACCTCGGCAACGACCATCCTGTCCGGAATGGTGCTCTACCAATACGGGACAGGCCCCGTGCGTGGGTTTGCCGTGACACTCGTTGCGGGGCTCATCGCATCGCTGTTCAGCGCGCTCTTCGTCAGCAAGACCTTCTTCCTCCTCTGGCTCGACCGCTCGCGCGGCAACCAGACCCTGAGCATCTGAGGCCCGCATGATTCGCATCTTCCACAACTCGCAGTTCGAGTTTCTCAAGCACTGGCGTATTGCCGCGATCGTGACGGCCGTGTTCATCGGGATTGGCGTGGCGACGCTCGCGGTTACCGGTGCGCCGAAGTACAGCATCGAGTTCACCGGCGGCACCTTGATGCAGCTGCAATTCAAGACCCCGCCAGACGTCTCTGAGTTGCGGCGCACGCTCGACGACGCGGGGATCACCGGTGCCGAGATTCAGCAATTTGGTACCAATCTCGATTATACCATCCGCGCTCGCGATGCGAAGCAGGTCGAGGCGCAGGCGGCAGGGGCCGAAGGCATTTCAAAGCAGATCGATGCGGCCCTCGTCAAGAAGTATGGACAGGGCGCGGTCACCATCGGACGCACCGAAGCGGTTGGGCCGAAGGTCGGTAGTGAACTGCGCAGCGGCGCCATCAAAGCGATGCTCTTGGCCTCGCTGTTCACCCTGATCTATCTGGCGATCCGGTTCGACTGGCGTTTCGGGTTGGCCGCGGTGCTCTCGACATCGCACGACATCCTGGTCACGTTTGCGTTTATCAAGCTCTTCGATATCGAAGTATCGCTGACGGTCGTTGCCGCGATCCTGACCCTGCTTGGCTACTCGGCAAACGATACCATCATCATTTTCGATCGCGTGCGAGAAAACCTGCGCAAGATGCGCAAGGGTGAGTCGCTGTCGCACGTACTGGATCGCGCCATCAACGAAACGCTGCCGCGTTCGATCATGACGCATGCCACGACGCTGGCCGCGACGCTCGCGTTGCTGTTCGTTGCCGGCGAGGTGATTCGGCCCTTCGCACTCGTGATGACGTTCGGCGTCTTCGTGGCAACGTTCTCATCGATCTACGTCGCAGGCCCCATCCTGATGTGGATTGAGTCGCGCTATCCGCGGGCCGCTTCAGAAGCACAAAGTCGCGCGATGCGCGCGGGCGCGGACACCCCGCCAACCCCGCCAACCCCGCCGGCATCACCGCGCGCTCGCGACACTGATCGCGTGGCGGCTCGCTAGTCACGCACCGTCGCCGGATGCCAGAGGACGTCGTGGACAGCGAAGCGATTTCCTTTGCTGACAGCCATGTGCATCTCGCGGACCCGGCCTTCGTGGATGATGTCGACGGAGTGATCACGAGGGCCCGCGCCGCTGGTGCGCGGGCCCTCGTGTGCATCGGCGAGAGCCCCGCTGCGGCACGTCGTGCTCGCGCGCTTCGTGACCGGTTTCCGGGGCTCGTGAGCTTCACCTGCGGCGTCCATCCCCACGACGCGGCGACGTGGGACACCGAACGCGACGCCACGGCCATTCGCGAGGCGGTCGCCGAAGGCGCCGTGGCGGTCGGTGAATGCGGGTTGGACTATCACTATGACCACAGCCCGCGGGAGGTGCAGCGACGAGTCTTGGGGCAGCAGATGGCGCTTGCGGCAGAGCTGTCACGCCCCATCGTGCTCCACACACGCGAGGCCGAGGCGGATACCATCGACATGCTGCGAGACGCGCACAGCGCTGGCGTGAAGGGCGTATTGCACTGTTTCACCGGATCGCACACCCTCGCGGACGTTGGCCTCGAGGCCGGTTGGCACATTTCGTTCAGTGGAGTCGTGACGTTCAAGAAGTGGGCAGACGATGATCTGTTGCGCATGGTGCCGGACGATCGACTGCTCATCGAATCCGATGCGCCGTTTCTGGCGCCCGTGCCTCACCGTGGGAAGCGGAATGAGCCGGCGTTTGTGGACCTCACGTTGGCACGCGTTGCCATCGCACGACGGGTCAGTGCCTCCGCATTGGGTCGCACGACCTTGGAGAACACCCTGCGGCTCTTTGCCTTGACCTCGCTTGAATCCGCAGCTGATGCTGCACTGCAATCCGTATGATCACCATCTTCTCTCATCCCCCGACACATGTCCGTGCACACGATCCACACTGACGAAGCCCCCAAAGCGATTGGCCCGTATGCGCAAGCAGTGCGCGCAAATGGTTTCGTCTTCACGGCTGGCCAGATCCCGCTCCATCCAGAAACGATGGAGGTTGTCTCAGGCGATGTGGCGGCGCAAGCGGAGCAAGTACTCACCAACCTGACGGCGGTCCTCACTGCATCGGGCACTGACTGGGCGCATGTGGTGAAAACCACTGTGTTCCTTCGCGACATGGCAGACTTTGCGGCGGTGAACGCGGTGTATGCGCGGATCCTCGGCGAAGCGCGGCCTGCGCGGTCAACCGTTGCGGTGGCCGGTCTGCCGCGGGACGTCCGGGTGGAGATTGAAGCGGTCGCCCTCGTCCCGTGATCCGTCTCGGCGCATCGCGATCCATTCGCCGAACATGGGGTATCCGTTTCGCATGAGATGTTTCGCGTGGGCCAGTGTGGTTCTCAGTCTTCTCGCGGCGTCGCCGACCTGGGCGCAAGTGGTGGGCGATACAACGGTCGCGCCCCCACCTCGCGCCGTTGCCGCGAAACCCAGAGGGCCCACGTCCCAACCATCGCGGTTGTCGCCGCCCCTGTCACCGCGCCGGGCCTTTATCTTCTCCGCGCTGCTCCCAGGATATGGTCAGTCGAGGCTGGACCGAGGCACGTCCGGCGCGCTCTTCGCCAGCGTGGAGATGGCGGCTATTGCGATGTCCATGCGCAGCGCGGCCGATCTTCGTGAAGCGCGACGCTATCGCGCCGATTCACTGCCATCGGATTTCGATGTCAACGGCTCCACCTTGAGAAAGACCGGCACTGTCGCGGGTCTCTATTCACGCGAGCTGGTGAACACGCGCCGTCTTCACCTTGAGGATTGGCTCGCGACCATCGCGTTCAACCACCTCTTTGCCGGTGCCGACGCGTTCGTCGCTGCGCAACTATGGGACGTCCCGGTGACGCTCGCTGCAGCGCCGACGCGTGACGGAGCACTGTTTGTTGCGTCGCTCCGGTGGTGACGACAGAATCGCCGATCGGTGTTTTCGATTCCGGTCTTGGTGGACTGACAGTGCTGCGTGCGCTGCGCGCGCGATTGCCCAACGAGTCGCTGATCTATTTCGGCGACACCGCGCGCGTACCCTATGGTCCGAAGAGTCCCGACACGGTGCGTCGCTACGCACGACAAATTTCCGATTGGCTGGTCGCCGAAGGCGTCAAGGCGATCGTGGTCGCATGTAACACCGCCACGGCGCATGCGCTGGACCATCTCCGGCAACGCCTCGACATCCCGCTGATCGGTGTCATCGAGCCCGGCGCGCGAGCCGCTGTCGCCGCCGGTCGCGGTGGTCCCATCGGTGTGATCGGAACGGCCGGGACCATTTCGTCGGGGGCATACGAGCGTGCGATTCACGCGTTGGACGCGACTGCAGTCGTCCGCGTCGCCGCATGTTCACTGCTCGTGCCCTTGGTCGAGGAAGGATGGACTGATCGCGAAGCGACGCGATTGATACTCCGTGACTACCTGGCCCCACTGCGAGCCGACGGGATCGAGACGTTGGTGTTGGGGTGCACCCACTACCCGTTGCTCTCGAACCTCATTGCCAACGAGCTCGGCCCAACCGTCCGCCTGATCGATAGTGCCGACGAAACGGCTCGAGAGGCGCAATCTCTGCTCGTCCGGGCGCAGCTGGTGCGCGGCATGGGCGCACAAACGCGCGGCCCTTTCACGGTCCGATTTGTCGCGTCCGACGATCCGGCGCGCTTTCTCGCCCTAGGGCGACGCTTTTTTGGCGAGGAGATGTCCCACGTCGAGCAGCTCACCTTCACCTGATCCGGTCCACACGGAGCGCGTGACGTGCTCGTCGTCGATACGAAGGAATTGCCGGTCAAGGTACCAGGCACCGGCATTGGCATACCACCCGTGACCAACGGCCTGCAGCGCGGGCACATGAGAATGACCATGTATCACGAGCTGTGGACCGTCCGCGGCGTGCAGTTCGACACTCGCAACGGCAAGGAGACCGCGGCCTTCATCGCCGTCGCGTCGATGTCGGCTGGTATCCGACGACGCCAGCGCGATGCGGGAGGACAGATTCGGGTGGAGCATGCCGAACGCACGGATTGCCAGCGGGTGACGCAGCACGGTTCGGAGACGCCGGTACGGAGCATCCTCGCGTGCTCGAAGACCGTCACCATGTTGCAGCAGCGTAAACCAACGACCGATATGGTCGCGCCACGGCCGCAGCGTGTAGGTGACTCCCGTTTCCTCCATGAGCGCGCCGCCGCCCCAGCAATCATGGTTGCCGCCAATCCAGACGACCTCGACCCCGGCTTCACGAATGTCCGCGAGCGCTGCGAGCACGCGAAACCCACACCGTGGCATGGCGCGATCCCAGGCAAACCAAAAGTCAAATAAATCCCCCATAATCACCAGCGACCGCGCCCGAGTGGGCACCGTGCGTAAGAACGCGAGCAACGCCTGCTCGGCGTCAGGAGAGGCAACGCCGAGATGGGCATCACCGATAACAAGGCACGGGGTCGGTAGCACGAGGGCAGTTTAACGTCTGTGCCAACAGACGACAAACTTGGGCTGACCGCTTGAGTCGGAGGGCACGCGCCCGTCATCTTCCACTATGCCTCTCGAAACCGTATCCGAACTCCGCGTGCGCTACGCCGAGACCGATCAGATGGGTGTGGTGTACCATGCGAATTACCTCGTCTGGTGCGAGATCGGAAGAACCGACTTTATGAGGGGGTTGGGGACGCCCTACGCGCAGCTTGAGCGCGACGGCGTCCTGTTGGCGGTCTCGGAGGCCGCGCTCCGGTATCACGCCTCGGCTCGCTACGATGACGCGGTTCACGTCTACACGCAGCTGCGCAGCGTGCGGTCGCGGGTACTCACCTTTGCCTATCGCATTGTGAACGCCGAGAGTGGTGCGATGCTGGTGTCGGCTACGACCGACCTGGTGTCGTTGTCGGTTGATGGACGCGTGGTCTCGTTGCCGTCGGCGGTACGCGCGGTGCTTGAACGCGCGATCGATCATTTATCGGAGGGAGTGAAGCGATGAGGCACCGCGCGCTGGGGTCGGATCGACGTGAGTCGGTCGCGTTAGTGCGTCGATTCGCGTGCGCGGCGTTGGTGATGGCGAGTTCGCCGATCGCCTTCCTGGCGTGCGCTCCAACCGGGGTAGCGACCGTTCCGACAACCGACGGCGGTATCGCCCGCGACGCGCGCCTTCTGCAAATGGTGGATCTGCGAAAGCAGGATACCGTGGTCATCGATGCGATGCTTGCAGACTCCTCTGGTGCCAGACGGGCACGCGCCGCGCTGGCTATTGGGAACGTCAAGTTCCGTGCACGCTATGTCGCACTTCGTCGACTCCTGACCGATGTGGACACCGCTGTCGCCGCGAGCGCGGCGTATGCGTTGGGCGTCGCCAAGGACTCAGGAGCGGTGACGGCGCTTGCGCGCGCCGTTGCCGACGCGCCGGACGTGGTGGCGCGTGAAGCGGCGTGGTCGTTGGGCGAGTTGGGCGAACTCGCACGAGAGGTACTGACCGTGGCACTTGGAGCGGGCGCTGCGCAGCCGCGAGAGACAAGCACGGCCGCGCAACGTTCGTCGTCGGTGCGCGCCGCGCTGCTGCAATCGATCGCGAAACTGCGTCCAGTGCCCGTCGCCGTGACCACGCCGTGGTTGGCGGATAGTAGCAGCGAGACTGTTCGCGCGGCGGCGTACGCCATTGGGCGGTCACGCGTGCCCGGAGGGGTTCGCGCCCTCCTTCGCGTGCGAGCGCATCGTGATGACGAAACACGCCAGCACGTCGCGCGTGGTTTGGCGCGTCAGGCCGCCGGTGATTCCTTGGCGTCGATGGCTCGCGAGGCGCTCCTGGTGTTGCTGCACGATGAGAGCGCGGGCGTGCGCATGAACGCGGTCCGTTCGCTGGGTTCCTTCGGACCGTCCGTGCTTCGAGATGTCGAAACGGCGCTCGCCGATCCCGATGCGAATGTGCGCGTTGCGGGTGCCGAGATGGCCCAAGCGGTGTTTCTGCGTGACACGAGTGCGTGGAAGCGGGCATGGGATCGCGACAGCACCTTTCGCGTCCGTCAACAACTCTTGCTGGCGGCGCGCGCCGCTGGCGTTGCGACGCTGGCGGGCGATGAAACTGAGTGGTCGCGGCAGCCTGACTGGCGGAAGCGCCTCGCCGCTGTGGAGGCCCGCGCGGCCGAAGCCAAGGCCGACCGCTTGGCCATCGGGCGGGAGTTCTCGCGCGACCCCGATTCTCGCGTGCGCGCAGGCGCGCTCGCGGTCCTGCCGGTTTCAGGCAACGACAGTGCCGTACGCGATCTCGCGGCCCTGGCCGCGGCCGACGGCGACATGAGTGTTCGTGCAGCAGGGCTGACCCTGCTCGTGTCGCGCGCACGTGCGGACGATCTGCCGCGAGCGCTCGCGGCACATGCGCGAGCGACCCGTGATGTGCAGGATGATGCGCGAACGGCGTCTCTGCGGTTGGTCGCGGCCGTGTGGCGGCGCGATAGTGCGAAGGTTGACAGTGCCATGCGGCAACGACTCAGCACCTTTGCATCCGCGGGCACCACGGACGAGCGACGGCTGGTCAGTACGGTGACGCCGATGGCTGCGTGGTCGCGCACCGCCGTGGATGCGATCCTGCGGCCGTTGGCGGACTACGAACGCATCGCGAGCGCGTGGCTGGTGCCAGGGGCGCGACTGCCGCGCGCGGTCATTCGGACCGATCATGGGGACATCACCCTCGAACTGTTTGCCGCCGATGCACCGCTGGTCGTTGACGCATTCGTGAAACTTGCCGCCGCAGGATTCTATCGGAATACCACCTTTCATCGGGTGGTACCGAACTTTGTGGTACAGGATGGTGATCCGCGCGGCGATGGGAGCGGCGGACCGGGCTTCGCGTTGCGCGACAGTCCTTCGCGGCGGCGCCACGATCGTGGGTCGCTCGGACTCGCGACCTCAGGACCAGACACGGGCGGAAGCCAATACTACCTGTGTCACGCAAGTCAGCCGCACTTGGACGGTGGCTATACTGTATTCGGCCGCGTGATCGACGGCATCGCGGTCATGGACAAAATCGTGCAAGGAGACCGCATGCTGCGGATTGATATCAAGTGATGCGCGGTCCGTCGTATTCGCACCCACAACGCGAGGCATGGTCGTGCTGGATGCGGCTCGTTCACGTTGTGTCCTTCGTCCTCGTCGGCGCGTTGGCCACGGGGTGTACTCAGTCAGCGCGCGGGTTGGGGGGGATGCCAGCGGCGTCGACGCTCCCGCCGACCACGTTGTCGCCGCGTCCGCAACAGCTGCGCTTCACGTGGAGCTATCAAGACGAAACGTTTGAGGCCAATGGCGACGGCGTGGTACGCGCCGTGGCGCCCGATCGTGCCAGACTCGATTTCTTTTTGAAGAACGGCATGGCGGGCGGCTACGCCATCCTCGTGGGCGACTCGCTCACCGTGCCGGGGATTGATCTGGTCCGCCGCTTTCTCCCGCCCGTACCGCTTCTTTGGGCGACCCTGGGGCGCGTGGCCGTGCCCGCGACGCGAGACACCGTTGCGCGCATCCAAGGGGATACGCTGCGCGCAGACCTGGGCGTCCTCGGGCGCGGTGATGCAAGCCAAACCGATGGGCGCGCGTGGCGCGTCGCGTTTGCCGGCACGACCCTTGTGCGCGTCGAACGCATCGAAAACCGCAAAGTCGTGGAATGGATCACTCGTCAACGCGGGACGACCGGTCAGTGGGAGTTGCGGTATGTTCATGAGCGTGCCAGGCGTCGGTTGCGGATTTTGGTAACCGACACACTTTCTGTCGAGGGATTTGATGATGCCATTTGGCGCAAGCCGTAGCGTGCACCGTTCCGCTCGGCTGTCGCTGCTGCTCCCGCTGCTGCTCTTGTCGGGCTGCCTGTACGGCTTCTCTGGCGGGGGCGGTCTGCCGCGCAATTTGCGCTCGGTGGCGGTGCAGCCTTTCGATAATTTGACGGCATCGTCTGATCTGCAGCGAGAGATTCTCGAGGAGATGCGCAAGGGGATGCGTGATCGGCTCAATTTGCGCGAAGCGACTGAAGCGAAAGCGGATGTGTTGGTGCGAGGATCCATTGCGACCTACGAAGTTGACCTTGCGGCCGGTGTGAGTGCAGATCCGAGACAAACCACCTCAACGCGTCGAAGACTCCAGCTGGTGGTGGACATCGAGATTCTTGATCAGAGCACCGGGCGTTCTCTTTTCACTCAAAAGGGGC
>Ga0209181_10013649_pt1 | contig 10136 bp, 8 predicted proteins | sample MAT05_FD_187208 | JGI IMG/M metagenome (GOLD analysis project Ga0209181, IMG submission 187208) | Freshwater microbial communities from Lake Fryxell liftoff mats and glacier meltwater in Antarctica - MAT-05 (SPAdes) (version 2) | ecosystem: Environmental > Aquatic > Freshwater > Ice > Liftoff...
TGACCCGGACTCCCCGCAATTCCCTCAGAAAGCCCCCTTTCCAAGGGGGTTGGGGGGGCGGTGAGCGAAGACCTGCGGGCTGTTTGGGTCGCGTAAGAGGTTGGGTTTTTCGGACCCCGCCGGTGGCGTGGGAACCGCGCTTGACCCGAACTCCCCGCAATTCCCTCAGAAAGCCCCCTTTCCAAGGGGGTTGGGGGTGCCTCGCAGCGCCGGTATTCGAGTGCACGCGACTCCCACCGACGCCATCGGGAAAGCCCCCCTCGAACGAGGGGCTGGGGGAGGTTCCCAGCGCGGGAGCGCAACGAATGAGGCTCAAAAAGAAGTGATCAATCTCGAGGGGGGAGGCTCCCAGCGCGGGAGCGCAACGAATGAGGCTCAAAAGAAGTGATGAATCTCGAGGGGGGAGGTTCCCCGCGCGGGAGCGCTACGAAGATGACTCGCGCGCCAAGGCCGCGGCCGCGTCGCGGGTCGATGCAGGCGTGTCGCGCGTGTCGTCAGTCGTTCGCAGCGTGTATCCTCGGCCGGTGCTCCCAGGGCGCAGCGCCGTCGACGTCGTGTTCGCGCCCGCAGACAAGCTGCGGCTGCTCTCGCTGCGCGCGCTCGGGCCGGTCGCGCGGCGCGTGGTGCGTGATCGCGAGCTGCGGGTCGCGCTGATCGGCGCGGGCGCAGTCGTCGCGGCGCTCGCGGGCACGTTGTTCCTGCCGTGGTGGCTGCTCGCGCTCGGGCCAGTGGTCCTCGGTGTGCCGCACATCATGGCGGATGTGCGCTACCTCGTGGTGCGCCCGGGTTTTCACAAGCGCGTGCTGTTCTGGCTGCTGGTCGCGGCGCCGGTCATCGCGACGCTGTTCGGCGCGGGGCTGCGCGCGGGTGCGATCGCCGTCGCCGGTGCAGGCCTCGCGGCGCGTGGCGCGGCGTGGTGGAAGCGCGCCATCGTCGTTGGCGCAGCGGCTGCGCTCGGCGTGTGTGCCTGGGTGTATCCGTGGTGGAGCGATCTCTCGTTCGCGCACCTGCACAACGTCGCGGCGATCGTCCTCTGGTGGGTCTGGCGCGAGCGCAAAGGCTTCTGGCATTTCGTGCCGATCGCTTTGTTTTTCCTCGCGCTCGCGCTGATCGCGGCGGGCGCGCTCGAGCCGCTGCTGTTTCGCTCGGAGCTGTTCTGGAGCGCGCCGCGCGGGCTCGACGCCAACGTGCAGGTGCCGTGGCTCGCGAGCGAGGTGCCCGGCGAGTGGGCGATTCGCCTGACGCTCTCGTTCGTGTTCGCGCAGAGCGTTCACTACGCGATCTGGACGCGGATGATCCCGGAAGAAGACCGCTCGCGCGACACGCCGCGCACGTTCGCCGCGAGCTTCCGCGCGCTCCGCGCCGATCTCGGCTGGCCGCTCGTCACAGCGGGCGTCTTCGCGACGATCGCTCTTTGCGTCTGGGCCACCTGGGACATCCCCGCCGCGCGCAGCATGTACCTGAAGACTGGCCTCTTTCACGGGCATCTCGAGCTCGCGACGTTCGCGATGTTCTTCCTCGAGGGCGCGCGCCGCGCACGGAGCGCGCGCGACACATGAGCCCGGCGCAGTGGCTCGCTCGCGCCCTCCACACCGACGTCGGCGTCGTCGAGTGGCTGTCGGGCTACGGCTTCACCCAGGTCGTCGAGGTGCCGGTATACCTGCGCGCGCTGCGCACGCGTCCAACGAGCGACGCACACGTCGCCGGCGCGTTCTGGCTGGCGCTCGCGCCGAGCGCGATCACGCATCCGTTCGTCTGGTTCGCGTTTCCGCAGCTGCCAGTGCCGTATCTCACGATGGTCGTGCTGGCCGAGCTGTTCGCGTTCGGCGTCGAGTGGGCGATGCTCGACGCGTTCGGCGTGCCGCGCGCCTGGCTGTGGTCGCTCGGCGCGAACGCGCTGAGCCTCGGGCTGGCGCTGATCTGCCGCGCACTGGTCGACTGGCCATAGAGACCACGGTGCTTGCGGCGCTTTGGAGCGCACTTTTCTCTTGCCCACACGGGCCAGACGAGGCACGCAGTGGCGTCGCGCGCGCGATCGCGCTGCGCACAGGAGACTCTGATGAAGCGCGCATCGCTGGTTCGGGTGGTTCTGCTGACGGCTCTCATGGGCATGGCGCTCGTCGGCTGCGAGCGGCGCGTCACGGGCGAGACCTACGAGGGTCAGATTAACGGCGGGCGCTCGATGCACGTGACCCGCGAGTCGCCGCCACACGGCGCGACGGGCACTGGCGCGCCCGCGGAGCAGCCTGCGTCGACGCGGACCTGGAGCGTACGTGAGAGCGATCCGGCGATTCGCGGGCTGCTCGCCGCTTCGGGCGCGCGCATCGTGCTGCGCGATCCGCCGCGTCCACGCCCGGTCGCACCGCCGCCGGCTCCCGCGCCCGCCGCAGTGCCGCCGACCGCAGTGCCGCCGACCGCAGTGCCGCCCACTGGCGTCGCGCCCGCAGCAGCAGCGCCCGCCGTCGCTGTGCCGATCGCGCGTCCCATCCGTGCGCTCGCACCGCGGCCCGCGGTCCCGGCTGCGGCACCCGCGCCAGCAGCGCCCGCGCCCGCCTCACCCGCGCAGCCCTGACGCCGCCCCGCACGCAGGCAACCTGATGCGCCCCGCGCTGAACACGCGGGCGTGAGCGCGCAGGCTCAATACCCAAGAGCGCGATCGACGAGAGCGTTCGGCGGGAGCCCTCGTTCGAGCCGCGAGACATTCTCGACCAGCGCCGCGACCGCGCGCTCGACGTAGCCGAGGCCAACACCCGCGAGGTGCGGCGTGACGATCATGTTGGGCGCATCCCACAGCGCGTGATCTTCCGGCAGTGGCTCCGTCGCGAACACGTCGAGCGCCGCGCCGCCGAGATGTCCGGACCGCAGCGCCTGCAGCAGCGCGGATTCGTCGACGATCCCGCCGCGCGAGAGCGCGATGAGGAGCGCGCCACGCGGCAGCGCGGCGAGAACGCGCGCGTCGATGAGCTCGATCGTCGCCCGGGTCAGCGGCACGGCGACGAACAACACGCGCGCGCGGCCGAGCGCCTCGAGCCAGTCGTCGACGCCGAGCACCGCGTGAAAGTGCGGCATCGCGCGCGGCCGCTGGGCGACGCCGACGACCGACATCTCGAGCCCACCGAGCGCCTTCGCGATGCGCGTGCCGATCGCGCCGACACCCACGACGCACGCCGTCTCACCCGCGAGGCGCTGCGACGCGAACTGTCGCCACACGCGCGTGCGCTGCCGCTCGATCAGCGTCGGCCAACCGCGCAGCAGCGCGAGCATCATGCCGATCGCGTGCTCGCTCGCCTCGGCCGCGAACATCCCGCGCATGCCCGCGATCTGCACCTGCGGCGGCAGCGACGGCGCTGGCAGTAGACCGTCGACGCCGACGCCCATCATCTGAATCAGCTTCAGCCGCCCCGCGCCCGACCAGTCCTCGCGCGGCGGCACCGCCGTGAACAGCACCTCCACCTCCGCGAGTCCGTCGCGCAGCGCGTCGCTGTGACTCCACGCGATGACCTCGTGGTGCGGCGCCGCGCGCAGCACCAGCTCGCGCAGGGTCGTCGCCTGCTCGTGGTAGACGTGGATCCGCGTCATGTCGCCGAGCCTACCGCGCCGAGCGTTCCTCGGGATCCGCCTCGCACCATTGGCCGAGCGCTTCAACGCCACGGGACTGCGCGTGGCAGGAGTCGCGCCGGAGTCGATGGCGGCGCGCGCCGGGATGCACGTCGACGACGTGCTGATGCGCATCGGACGGAGCGCGATCACGGACGCCGATGCACTTGCAGCGGCCTTGCGCGCGGCGCGAGGCAGCGCGGAAATCGAGCTCGAGTTCGCGCGCGCTTCACACCGCATGATCGAACGCGTCGAGGTCGTCGAGCGCCCGCGCGAGCAAGTGTCGGGCGCCGTGGTGCACTACGAGACCATCGCGTCCGGCAGCACGCTGCTGCGCACGATCGTCACGCGCCCGGAGCGCGACGACAGGACGCGGACTGCGCATCCCGCGGTGCTCTTTCTGCAGGGCCTCTCCGATGACTCCATCGACTTCGGTGCGACGGCGGACACGCCGAACGCGCGCCTCGTTCATGGCTGGGCGCAGGCCGGCTTCGTGACGATGCGCATGGAGCGTCGCGGCCTCGGCGACAGCGAAGGCGCGCCGTTCGAGCAGACCGCGTATCACCAAGAGGTCGCTGACTATCGCGCTGCGCTCGACGCGCTCGCGCGGCTGCCGTTCGTCGATGCGCGCGCGATCGTGCTGTTCGGCCACAGCGTCGGCGGCATGACCGCGGCGCTGCTCGCGCAGCGATACACCGCGAGGGACGACGCTAACGATCGCGCGCGCGGCGAGGCGGCGACGCCGGCGACGGTGTGTGGCGCAATGCTGTACGGCACGTCTGCGCTGCCGTGGTTCGACTGCCTCGAGGCGAGCTCACGCCGGCAGCTCGCGCTGCGCGGCGCGTCGGCGGAGGTGATCGCGCGCGTGCTCGCGCGAGAGCGCGCAGCGCTCGGCGTGTCCACCGTCGACAGGCGATCGGCGCAATACCACCAGCAGCTCCACGAAGCAGAGATCGCGCGTCATTGGCGGCACGCCGCGTGCCCCGCGCTGGTGCTGCACGGTGAGCTCGACTGGGTCGTCGGCAGCGCCGAACAACAGCAGCTCGCCGCGCTGATCGACGAAGCTGCAGCGGGACGCGCGACGCTGCGCGAGCTCGCCGGGCTCGATCACGCGATGACGCGCCACGCCGATCTCGCGGTGAGCCTCACAGCGTACGGAGAAGGCGCTCCCGACTCCGCCGTGCTCGATGTGACTCTCGCGTGGATGCAGCGCGCGCTCGGTCTCACCGCGTGGGCAAATCCGGCCACCTGAGCCCGGCGTGTCGCTGAGCTCGCCGGCGCGTCAGCGCGGACGAGCGCGCGAGGCGATGAGCTGGCACGCGCTGCTCACGTCCCACGGACGCCTGCCGCGCTGCACCAGCGTCTGGCCGTCGAGGGTGATCTGACGCGCGATCGGCAGACCGCGCGTCGCGAAGAAGTTGCGGCACACGCCGTCGAGCTCAGGCGCGCTCGACGCGGCGAACTGGAACGGCTGACCATCGACGTTGCCCTCGACCATCAAGCGGATCTGCGGCACGGGCGGCTGCGGCGGTGGAGTCGGGAGCACGCCACCGCCAAGCTGCGAGAGCACGAGCTGCGTGGCCTCGGCGGCCGTCCAGTAGCCGCCGCCATTGCGGTACGGACGGCCGTCGATGACGAGGTCGTCGACGAAATTGTTGCCGGCGAGCGCGCGCGGGAGGTAGGTCGCGATGATGTTGCGCAGATCACCAGTGACGCGAAACGGCAGATCTTCCGCGTGTCCCGTGGTCGACGGCGCGTGCACGTTCAGCGGCTGCATGTTGAGCACGGCGATGCTGCAGGTCGCGTCTTCGCTCCAGAAGCTACTGCCGTTGCGCACTGCCACGCCGCCGGGCAAGCGCAGCTCGTCGATGTGGGTGAGGCGCATCGCGCGGATGAACTGCACACACTGCGCATAGACCTGCTCAGGTGTTCCCTGAAAGCGCGCTGCGGAGTCCTCGACCGCGCCATCGAATAGATACGACGCGACGCTCGGTGGCGGCGGTGGCGGCGGCGGCGGTGGCGGTGGTCCCGGGTTCGGGCCCGGCAAGTTGCCGCCGTCGACGCGCGCCATGCGCACCTGAAACGCCAGCTCGTCGGACACGTCGAGAAACGCCTCGTCGAGGCGATTGCCATACGCGAACAGGCGGCGACGCACGTCGCGGTAGTTGGTGTCGAGGTCACGCAGCAGCTCGCCGGCCGACTGCGGACGCCCCGCGAAGCCGCGACGCGCGATGCGCTCGACCTGTGCGGCGGCCTGCGCGACGTCGGCGAAGCCCCGACGCTCCGCCTCCACGCGGAGGTTGTCGGCGGCGGTGCGAACGCGCTCGAGCGCGGCGGAGTACGGGCTCGGGACGGCCTGCCCCTGCGGGCTCACCCGCACGACGACTTGCGCCGCCGCAGGCGCCGATGTCGTGAGCGCGAGAAGAGTAAAAGTGATGGCGGAAACGCGGACGAAGGACACGCTGGCTCTCTCCCGAGTGACGCGCACCATGGGTGCGTGGCCGTGAGACGCGGACCGGCGTCGCGAGCTTCACACGAGATGCACCGCATCTGTGCGCGATCGCTGTCCGTCGCACGCGCGTGAACCAATCACGGTAGTGAGACGTCTGAGCGCACCATGGAACCTCTCCTGCCCTGTGTGACCTGCGCCCGACACGTCCGAGCGTCCGAGCGCGACTGCCCGTTTTGCGGCGCCGCGCTCGAGGCGCCGCAGCCGAGACGCGCGGTGGCGACGACCGTCCGCCTCGCGACGCGCGCGGCGATCTTCGCCGGCGCGACGCTGCTCACGCCAGCCTGCGGCGCCGAGCCAGCCGCGGATGCGCCGCCGAGCGCAGTGCTCTCGCCCACCTCCACCGCCACGACGACGTCCATGGCAGCGCCGGGTGACGAAGCAGCGGCGCAAGGGCCCAAGCTCGAGCCTGCCGGTGCGGCGGTGAATCCGACGGTCGTGCTGACGCCGCTGCCATCGACACTCGCGCCGACCGACCCTCCGCCAGCAGACACGGCAGCCGCCGACGTGCTCGCCACCGCGGAGGCCGAACGAGTCGCCGCAGCGCGCAGCCGCCGACGTGAGGCCGCGCGTGTGGCCGCCGAAGAGCGCCGCCGTCAGGCGATCCTCGTTCAGCAACAGGACGATCGCATGCGACATATGAACGCCCGTCCGTACGGCGCGCCGCCGCGACGCGACGACTTCGTCTGACAGCCGGCTGCGATCGCGAACACCGCTGTTCAGAGACGTCCGCCGCTCCGCCGGCGCGACGAGCGCGCCTCGATCCGCGCCTCAGAGATCTTCGACGATCAGCTCGAAGCGCCCTTGGTCGAACGGCGCGCCGGAGCCGGAGGCGATCTGCACCAAGCGCTCGCGCTTGCCGACGCGCGCGTGCTCGAGCGCGCGGTGATGACAGAGCGGGTTGTTGCCCGGCTTGCCGAGCAGCGCCTCCGAGGTCCACGTGCAGCCGGCCATGCAGTGCTCCGCGTAATAGCAGCTCCGACAAAAGCCCCACAGATCGTCGACGGTGCGATCGCGGGTGTAGCGCAGCGGAGCGGCGCGCTCCCAGATCTCAGCGAGCCGATGTTCGCGAACGTTGCCGGCAGCCCACGTCGCGGTGCTGAGCGACGGGCAGCCCTTGATCGTTCCGTCCGACTCGATGCCGAGCCCCGAGCGACCGGCGCTGCACGAGCCACCATGGCCGCGCACCATCGAGCCGCGCAGCGCCGTCTCGAACGGACCGAAATAGCCGATGTTATTCCCCGGCCACAACACGACATCGGCCTCGACACAGCGCGCCTTGAGCCGACCGAGCAGCGGAAACAGCGCGAGTAGATCGTACGGCTGGAGCAGGACGTCCGGCTCGTCTGCAGCGCGACCCATGGCGACGGTGATCTGAATCTGCCAGCTGTGCGCGCCAGCCGCGATGATCGTCTCGAGCACATCCGGCAGCTCCGCCATGCTGAGCCGATTGATCTGCGTATTCGCGGAGATGGGGACCCCCGCCGCGCGCAAATTCTGCATCGCCGCGAGCGCCGCGCGGTACGAGCCCTTCACGCCGCGGAGCCGATCGTGCGTCGCTTCGTTGCCATCGATCGAGACGCTCGCGGTGCCGAGACCAGCCTCCGCGGCGTCGCGCGCGAGCGCTTCTGTGAGCCCGCGGCCGCCTGTGGTGAGCAGCGGGATCATCCCGCGCGCGACGATGCGCCGGATGATGTCGCACCAGTCCGCGCGCAGATACGCCTCGCCGCCGATCAAGCTGACCTCGTGAACGCCGAGGTCGGCGAGCTGATCGACGAGATCGAGACACTCCGCCGTGCTCAGCTCATCCGGCCGCGCGCGCGCCGCGCGTGAGCCGCAGTGCCGACACGCGAGATCACAGGCGAGCGTGAGCTCCCAGACGACGTAGTTCGGACGCAGCTGCTGGTCGATCGCGCGCACGCCCGGCGCGAGCGGCAAACGACGGTGCGCCGGCGACTGCGCGACCAACGGCAGATCGCGCCGTGGCCGCGCGCGCGCCATCAGCGTCGCCCGCTCAGCGGGCGTCAGCGCGTCGTCGATGACTGTGTTGTTTGCCATACGTTCTCTCAAAGAGTCTTCATCGATCGCGCACGCGCCAGACCAGGCGATATTCCATGCCGCTGCCGCGCACGCGCTCGTCGACGAGGATGGCATTGAGACCGCGGGTGATCTCTGCGTCGGTGAGCCGCGCGCCGCCTTCTACGGAATCGAAGGTCGTGCTCGACGTGTCGACGCCGACGCGACCGCGGCAGTCGACGCCCGACGCGCCGGCGCTCGAGCAGCGCGACTCGATGCCGGTCACGCCAGAGTGCGTGTAGAGGATCGGATCCCAGCGCGTCGCCTCCGTGGCCGTGCGGCGCGAGGTATAGGCGCCGCCATCGCCTTCACACAGCGAGAAGAACTGCGGCGCGCCGCAGGTGATGAACCAGCGCACGTCTTCGCCGGAGATGCCACCGCCGCAGGTGCTCGCGTGCATGTTGCTGCCGATGAGGAACGTCGTGTCGCTGCCGTCACCGGAGATGCGCGTGTCGTAGAAGTAATATCCCTCGGTGATCGGGATGTTCTGCAGGCGCAGCGTGAACGTGCCGCTGCCACAGCCGCCGACCGCGACGTAATACGTGCCAGCCGCGAGATAGCCCCAAGTGCGCGACTGATAGCTCGTGCCCCAGCCGGACACGCCACCGCAGCCGCCGTCGTCGTTGCAGAGCCCGCGCTCTGGCTGTCCATTGCTCGGCTGCGCCGCGAGCAACACACCGGCGGAGTCGGTGAGGAACAACGATGTATCGTAGTCGCCGGTCGCCGACGCGGTGTCGAAGTAAACGACCGAGTCCGTCGTCGTGGTGAAGCGATACCAGACGTTCCCGCTCGACGTGCAGCTGCAGGTCGTGTCGGGTCCATCGTGCGTCGCGCCGACCGTCGTACCCGTCACCGAGGTCTCTGCATGCCGCACCGTCAGGTTGATCGCCGTCGCGCGCGTGTCGTTGGCGGGCGGGCAGGCGAGGTCCGATCCATCGCAGTCCTCGTCGACGCTGTTGCCGCAGGTCTCAGCGCCTGGCGTCACCTCACCCGTGCACGCGCCGTACACGCCGCCGCTGCACGCCTGGCTGCCGCCGCGGCAAAGGCCGACATCCTCGGTCGACGCGTCGCCGGTGTAACAGTCGCGCGTCGCGGTGCCGGAGCACGCACAGCCATCGTTGACGATTCCATTGCAATCTTGGTCGCGTCCGGCGGCGTCGCAGGCGTCCGTCGCGGCGGGCAGCGAGTCGCCGGTGCAGAGGCCCTCCCAGCGATTTCCGAGACAGCGCTCGAGTCCGCCGGAGCAATCACCGACATCCTCGGTGCCGGGCGGTCCTTCGTAGCAGGCGCGCGTCGTGCCGCTGACGCAACACTCGGCGATGGCCTCTGCCGCGCAGGTGTTCGCAGCGACGTCGCAGGTGTCGCGCGTACACGGATCGGCGTCGTTGCAGTCGACGTCGGCGACGCAGCAGCCGGCGCTCGGCGCGTGCGTGCAGGTGCCGGCGGGGGCGCAGTTGTCGGTCGTGCACGTGTTGCCGTCGTCGCAGTCGCTCGCCGCGCTGCAGCAGCCGTCGATCGGCCGATAGCCGCACTCGCCGTTGACCGCGTCGCACAGGTTCGCCGTGCACTCGTCGCCATCGTCACAGTCGCTCGCTGCGATGCACGAGCCGGTGCGCGCGGCGTCGATCGGTGGCTCGCCGGCGTCGGGCTCGCCGCCATCGGGCCTGCCGCTGCCGCCCGTCTCGGCGCTGCATCCGGCGAGCAGCAAGAGGCCGCATGCGGAGACCAGTGAGAGCGTGAATGTGACGCTGAAGAAACGTGAAGAGCGCGCGCGAGGCCGAAGGGTCATCCGGCCATTCTGCACGATGTCGGGGACTGCGTGCGCGGAGAACTCCTGGCTCGGCCCTTGCTTTCGCGCGGTACCCGTGGAACCGTGCGCGCCCGTTCGGTCTCTTTTCTCCCACCCAGGGGTAGTACGCACATGGATGTCCTCACCGCGCTCAGCAACAAGTCG
>Ga0209181_10013652_pt1 | contig 10135 bp, 8 predicted proteins | sample MAT05_FD_187208 | JGI IMG/M metagenome (GOLD analysis project Ga0209181, IMG submission 187208) | Freshwater microbial communities from Lake Fryxell liftoff mats and glacier meltwater in Antarctica - MAT-05 (SPAdes) (version 2) | ecosystem: Environmental > Aquatic > Freshwater > Ice > Liftoff...
TGCTCGGGCCGCCGCTGGCGTTGCGGCGACCTTAGGCAAAACAGCAGCCGGCGAGACGCCGGCGATCCCGGGAGAGAGCGACAGCAGGCCGGCGAGACGCCGGCGATTCTGGAGTAGACCTCGACTCGCCGGCGTCTCGCCGGCTCGTTGCCTTCACCCAACGCAAGAACCCCGGCCTTACGGTCGGGGTTCTTGCGTTGGGCGTCTGGGACGCCGACGAGTTGAGGTGGATTACTTGGTGACGGTGTTGTGCAGGTCGAGGATCTCGGCCCAGCCGAAGCCCACCGCTGCGAGGAGGCCGATGAAGGCCACCACCACCAGCCAAAGATAGATCTTGTCCTGGTCTTCCATGGGGTGCCCTTTGGCTTACAGCCGGTTGGTGGCGGAATCGCCCTGCTGGATCTGCAGGCTGTTCTGATTCCACGACTCGGTGATGACGCGGCAGGCGGCCATGTCCTTCATGACCTTCTCGACGCGCACCTTGCAGATGTACTGGTTGCCACGGTAGACGATGAATTCGATGCCTTCGGCGACACCTTCTTCGATGCCGATCTTGAGCATAACCAGGTCCTGCTGGCCGTTGGGGGCGACGCGCACGGCGGCGACCACCGAGTTCAGGTACTTGTCGCTGGCCTTTTCGTCCACCACCGAGGTGTAGACCTTGGGGAAGCGCTCGCGCAGCAGGGCGACGATGGCCTTGTGCTCGCGCAGCTCTTTATCCAGTTTGACCATGTCTTCGGCGCGCTTGGTCAGCTCGGTCTGGGTGTTGTTGAGATCGTCCTCGACCTCGGCCAGCTTGATGTTCAGGCTGTGGGCCACGGCGCGCGCGACCTGGGCGATGCTGGCCAGCTCAGTGTTGCGCTGACGGACGCGACTCAGGCTCTGCTGGGAGGCCTCATAGTCCTCTTTCAGGGCGGTGTACTTGGTCTCGCGAGTCATCGCTTCCGTCTTCGCCAGGTTGATTTCCTGCTGAAGGACGCCCTTCTCGTCTTCAACAACCTTCATCTTGGCCTGCAAGTCGGTCATCGCCCCGGCCAGAACGGAGACGTTGTACTGCGCCTTGACCATTTCGAGGGTGACGTCGGCCAGCTTCTGGTCGCGGATCTCGACCTGCTGCCTGGCCAGGGTGGTATCCTCGTTCCAGCGCCGCTTCCAGTTTTCTCGGGTGGCGTACGAGACCATGTTCGTGAAGGCGACGCCCAGCGAGGCAATCACGATGAGGACGATGAAGACTTTAACGGTGGTGCTCATTGCACGGGCTCCGGAGGATCTCGTTTACTGGGCGGCAGGGGCGTCGGCAGGGACCACAGCCGCAGCAGCGGGCGTGGCAGCAGCGACGGCAGTCGCCCCCTGATCGCGGACATTCAGGCGCTGCTGCTGTTGCAGGGCGCCAAGCTGAGCGGCCGGAACAGTGCCGTAGCCAACCGCTTCGGCGGCGGCGGTACGGACCTGCAGGGCACCGGTGGCATCGTTCTCGTCGGCAAACTTCAGGCCGCTGGCCAGGAAGGGCGCGACCGCGGCATCGGCCGGGTCGAGCATGCCGAAGAGGCCAAGGAAGGCGGCGCGGGTACCTGGCTTGAGCTGGGCATCCTGGGCGCCATAGACAGCGGCAGCCTTGGCCAGGTGACCCTTCACGGTCGCAGCGGAGGGGCCCATGCTGGCCACACCCAAGGCTTTGCAGGCTTCGATGCGCAGGGCATCGACGCGCGCATCCAGGGTTGCCGCAAGCTTCTCGGCGGCCGCACCCAGGTCGAACTGCGTGCGCATGGGATTGGGGGCCTGCAGGGCCAGCGCGGCGCGCAACGCCACGTCTTCGGCGGCCTCGCGGTTCACATTGGGCTGCTCGGCATCCTTCAGCGCCAGTTCGATCTGACCAGCCAGGTCATCAGCGGTGAAGGGGCGCTTAACAAAGCCCTTCACGTTGCCTTTGCCTTCGATGGCCTTCTGGATCTTGTTGGCCAGTTCGGGGTCTTCGGGCAGCGAGATGAACACCGGGGTCTTGGCCGAGCGCGGATCGGTGGCCAGCTTCTCGACCAGGGTCACGGCCTGCTGCTCGGGCACCTTGATCAACGCACCGTGTTCGTCCTTGAGGGACGGCAACAGGTCGCCGGCGATGACGATGGCGTCCTTGATCGGCGCTTCTTCGAGGCGCTGGACAGCTTCAAAGCCGTCGGCCGCGGTGTAGGCCATCATGCCTTTGTTCTGCAGGGCTTCGCGACCGCTGTTGCGGTTGCGGTAATCCTGATCGACGAGCATGACCACGCGCATGCCCCATTCGCCGACGGCGTCCGCCAGAATGGGCACCACCTTCTCGGCATTGAAGAACTCGACGGCCGGATCCAGGTGGGCCAAGGTGATGGCGGCCTGGTAACGGATCAGCTTGTCGGGGTGATCAAGGGCGGCGACCAGGGCCGAGCCGGCCTTTTCAGGGGCCAGACCTTCTGCCTTGGTGGGCAGGTGACTGTCGGCGCGAGCCAGGGCCCGGTCTTCGAGCGTGCGCATCAGGTAGGCGGCCACATCGGCGCGCTCGCTGACGATCGACTGCTGCACCGCGCGATAGAGATTGACCGCGCCGGCCATCTTCACGCGGTTGCCGACTTCAGCCAAGGCGGACACCCGCATGGCGATGGCGTCAAGCTGCTCATCCGGGCGCTGGTCGGCCAGAGGGATGGTGCTCTCTTTAGCCAGGCGGATGCGCAGCGTGGTCTCGACCGCTTCGGCGGCATAGACCGCCGTGAGGATCGGATGGTACGACGCGTTTTCGGGGAAGAGGGCGATGCCTTGGAAGACGATCTCCTCGGCCATCAGCTCGTTCCAGGCGTAACGGGGTACGCGCTTGTAGGTCAGCTGCTGACCCGCTGCGGCGTCGTCCTGCCACTGCCACATCAGGCTCTCGTTGGCGACCATCTCGTCGCGCACCAGGTCGCCGGCGCGGAAATAGCGCAGCGCCTCGTTGAAGTAGAGCTGTTCGGCGGTCGGCACCGCGGCCATGCGGTTGGCCTTGCGGATCGCCTCGATGGTGTTCACCGCTACGCGCTTGGTGGTCTCTTCGCCGGCAGCAGCCGCCAGATGAGCCGCCTGGGGCAGGGCACGGGCATCACCGATGTCGGCCAGGACGGCCAGCACCGAGGTGACCTGCCGCTGGTCCTTGGACTTCAGACATTCGATCAGGGGCACCACGGCGCGGTAACCCATCTTGGTCAACACCACCCGGGTCAGCGAGCGCAGATCGTCTTGACGATTGTCGGACAGCGCGGCCACCAGGGGCGGCACCGCGATCGGGCCGACGGCGACCAGCTCGAGGGTGGCGGCAACGCGCTCCTCTTCACTGGCGCGCAGCTTTTCGATCAGCAGCGCCAGATAGGCGGGATCCTGACGCAGGGACTTCTGATGGATGCGGGCCTTGACCAGAAGGTCTTTGAGCACGTCGTCGAGCTCATCGTATTCCATCATCTTCATGAGCAGGCCGTCGCCGGCCGCCAGATAGAACTGGAAGAGAAGCTGATTGTCCGGCTCAAGCTTCAGCGCGGCGCTGAAGGAGGCGGCCGCCTGCTGGTGACGGCCAACCCGGAATTCCTTTACCCCTTGAGCGAGGAGTTCCTTGGCCTGGGCCGAGGTCGCGAGCCTGGCATCGGGCGTGAACTCGGCACCGAAGGCCATGCCGCCAAGGGTGGCGGAGAGCAGGACGGCAGCGAGCAGCTTCTTCGACATCACGGCCTCCATAGGTGCGGCTGGCGCGTCGGCGCGACAGGGACACCCGTCAGGGAGGTCGCATCTTTGGGAAGGGGGGGATGCGGCTCAACCCGGCGGAGCGAACCCGGACCCAGGGTGTATGATGGACCGGAGCTAAGGGTTAGGGGCATTGGGACAGCCGTCGCGAGGTCGCGGCGTCGCGGGGTCGCGGGGTCAATTGTCATCGACAAAAGCCGCGCGTCAGGGCTGGAAGTGGGGCCCCGAGAAGTCGCGAAGTCGCGAGGTCGCGGGGTCGCGAAGTCGCGGAGTCGCGGGGTCATGATGGCGACGGCGGTCGACAACCGCGCTGCGCCCGGCATGGTGCGGCCTCGCCCGGCCGCTCCCGCGTCGAGTCGACCCCGCGAGCCCGCGACTTCGTAATCTCGTGACCCCGTGACGGCTGTCTTCATGCACCTGACCCTGCCCGCCCCCGCCAAGGTGAACCTTTACCTGGAAGTCCTGGGGCGGCGTCCCGACGGCTTCCATGCCCTTGAGACGATTTTTCAAACCCTGGACCTGGCGGACGAGATCTCGGTGACGGTGACCGCAGGCAGCGGCGTCGCCTTGCAGTGCATCGCGCCGGGCGTCCCCGCCGATGCCACCAATCTCGCCTGGCGCGCGGCCGCCGCTTATCTGGCCGAGCGGCCGCTGGGCCACGTCGACCTGACCTTGATCAAGCGCATCCCCCATGGAGCCGGACTGGGCGGCGGCAGCAGCGATGCCGCCGCGGTGCTGCGCGCGCTGGCCCAGCTTGACGCCCAGCCACTGCCGGCCGCGCGGCTGCACGCCATCGCCGCCGAACTGGGCTCTGATGTCCCTTTTTTCCTGCTCGGCGGCACGGCGCTGGCCCATGGACGCGGTGAGGTGCTCACGCCGCTGCCGCCTGCGCCAGCAACGTCGGTGACGGTGTTGATGCCCGCCGCGCATCTGCCCACGCCTGCGGTCTTCACTGCGCTGACCGACGCCGAGCGCGGCCCACGCCCAGCTCAGGGCCGGCTCTTGGCCGAGCGCCTGGCGACTGGCCACATCCCCTTGTTCAATCGCCTGACTGGCCCGGCCCGCCGCCTCTGTCCGGCCGCCGCTGCGTTGCTCGACCACCTCGCAACTACCGGCCTGCCGCACCTGCTGTCCGGCTCGGGGGCCTCCTGTTTTGTGCTAGGCGAGATCGAGCCACCCCCGGGCGTGCGCGCCTACAGGACGCGGTTTGCGTGACCTTGGCTTGGTGATGGCCCTGCGTCGTCTCAAACTCAGACTCTACTTGACTAACCCCCTATCCGGCGAATCGTGGGCCGCTTGTGTCCGCGCTCGGACCCAGAGGACCCATGACTGAAGAACTAGTGCCCGAAACTGGCCGCGTGGTCAAAGAGAAAGCCTCACAGGAGGAGATCTATCGCATCATGCGCACTGACATCGAGGCCGGGTCCTACCCCGCCTCCAGCCGGTTGCCTTCGGTACGCACCCTGGCCAAGCGCTTCAGCGCCAGCCCCAACACCATCAGCAAGGTAGTCAGCCGCTTGATGGAGTCCGGCCTGTGCACTGCCCGGCGCGGCGTGGGCTTGTTCGTGCGTAGCCTGCCCAACCGTAAGCTCACCCTGCTGGTGGGCTCCAGCAGCCCCGAACCCCGGGACGATTTTTTCGGCCATGTGGAGCGCCGTATCGCCGAGCGCTGCCATGCCGATGGCATCGAGATCGAACGCTACCACATCATCACTGGCGACCCCGCCTATGGCCCGGATGTCGACCGCATCCGCCGCCCCGGCCGCGTGATCCTCTGCATCGGTTTGGCCCACGAGCCGCACCTGAAGCAGCTCGCTGACCTGCGCCGTCCGATGCTGGCGGTGGGCTGCGCGCCCAGCCGCTGCGACGTTTCATCGATCGTCAGCAATAGCTTCCGGGCCGGCTACCTGGCCGCCCGGCACCTGATTCGCAAAGGCTGCCGCCGCATCGCTTTCATCGGCCGCGTGCGCGAAGTCCGGGGCGTGACTCTGCCGGAAGCCGAAAGCTTGAAAGAGTGCGCCGGCATGCAGTTGGCTTTCATGGAAGACAGCCTGCCCCACAGCAGCGAACTGATCTTCGGCGATATCAGCCAGGTCGCGGCCCGCGCCGCCAACCTGAAAGAAGCGCCCGACGCCGTCATCATGCCCGACTTCGATGGCATCGAGGTCGTACAGGCCCTTAAAGCCCTCGGCCCCAAGCTCGAACGCGTGGTCATCGGCGACGACCGCATCCTCGACAAGGCCAAGCGCCCCGCCGCTGTGGTCACCCGTCGCGATCAGGTCGCCGATTTGGCCACCCAAGAGCTGCACCGCCTGCTCGATGAACAGACCAAGAGCCACCGGGCTTTCCAGGTGGACCCCGAACTGCACGAAGCGGTGGGCTGAAGGCCGCAGGACGGAAGCCGTAGGGCAGGCGTTCTGCTATCTAGTGTCTCGTTGCATCAATCCAGGTCAGGTGACGACGGCCCCGCCGGTCATATGCAAGGCGCAAAAAGCGAAGGAATAGCAGCGCTATTCCGAGTTTTCTGCAACGCCGCAGGTGGCTGGCGCGGCCCAGTCAGAGGGCATGGATTAATCCTAAAATCGGCGATGGGATTCACACTGAGCACCAGAGTGACCTGAAAGGGAAAGGGTTTGCGCGTAGTGTTGCGCCGAGGACTGCACTCACCTAGAGGGTGACCCTCGTTCCTTGCCCCAAGTCGTTGGACCTCTGGTTCCTCTGGTCCTCCATGTGAATCCGACTGCGATTTCAAGGTTAATGCAATTATTCAGCTTCCCCAACTAGGCTGCCCGGGCCGCTTCGCTGAACTGGCCAACATTTAAGGCCTTTCGGCTGATGTTGGTTCAGTTCCCCGAGCAACCTATGTGGGAAAGCTCGGTAGACACTAGCTCAAGCGGGGTCATCGGCAGATTTCCAGCCTCGCAAGCGGGCTCCTGGGAACCCACCTCAGAGTCTGGCGCAGACACCTCGGCCTCTCCACCGCCGAGTTCAGCTGGCGTACCAATCGCTGCAACCGCGACCACGAAGAGAGCCCCGATAGCCAGGACGCGCAAGGTCGAACCTCCTGTCGCAGACACGCGGCGACTTGACGGGACGGGCAAGGAGCATGGGTGGCGGACCCTCGTTCGGGCATCGCCTGCCACCCGGCCCAACCTTGCGTCGGGCATGCCAAACTGAATCACCGGACTTCCGGACCATTGCCCGGCGAAACTGCTGCGAGGTTCAACGAAACTGGGGGACGACGGCTGCGCCACGCGACAAATGACGACCTGCGGGCGTTTATTTCGGTCCGCCCGGCGGTCGGTGGCGGCCGCGGATCACCGTGGCCATCAGATTGCAGACCGTGTCCAGGTCGAAGGGCTTGCGCAGGCTGGCGTGGATGCGGGCGTGGCGCAGGTCGATGTTGGGATTGCCGCTCATCGCCACCAGCGCGGGGCCGTCCAAGGGTCGCAGGGCGGCCAAGCGCTCGACGAACTCCGTGCCGCCCATGCGCGGCATCTGCATATCGAAAAGGATGGCGTCGAAGGTGCGGGCGGTGGCGTGCTGCAAGCCCGCCAAGCCGTCTTCGGCCAGCTCGACCTGCCAACCGCGTTCGTGGAAGACCTCGTGCAGCAGATCGCGCAGCAGCGGATCGTCTTCGACCACCAGGATGGAGCCCTGGTCATCAGAAACGGGCATGGTCATGGCCGTGGCGCCGGACTCGTCACGCATCTCGGCGGCGGGCAGGGTGACGGTAAATTCGCTGCCTTTACCCAGGACACTGGTGGCAGTCAGGCTGCCGCCCAGCGCTTCGACCAGGTGCCGGCAGACCGCTAGGCCGACGCCCGCTCCGGGGGGGCCGTCATCGCCACGGTGGTCGCTGCGCGCGCCGAAGCTGGGCACGAAGATGCGCGCCAGCTCGTCGCCCGACAGCCCGCGACCGGTGTCGACCACGGTAAAGCCGACCATTCCCTCTTGGCGGAAGGTGGTCACGTCGATGCGGCGGATGGGCTGGCCCAGCAGGGCGTGCAGGGCGTTGATCAGCAAAGTCAGGCCCACCTGTCCCACCACCGGCGCTGGCGCCAGGGCCGGGCTGATCGGCTCATAGCGGGTGAGCAGCTGCACCCCGGCAGTGTCCAGCTCGTGGCGCAGCACCGCGGCGGTGGCGTCCACCGTGCTGGCCAGGTCCAGGCCAGAAGGCGAACCGGCGCGGGCCCCGGCGGCGAAGGTCAGCAGACTGCCGGCGGCAGCGGCGGCGCGCAGCGCAGCATTGCGGATCGTGCTCAGACGGTCGGCCAGGGCGGCATCGCCCGCCGCCCGTCGGGACAACTGATCGAGCTGGCCGATGATCACGGTGTGCACGTCGTTGAATTCATGGCCGATGCCGCTGGCCAGGACGCCGACCACGGCCGAGCGTTCGCGGGCGAAGGCCTCGACCACTGCGGAACGCTGCTCGGTCAGGTCCCACGCGGCGATGGCGGTGGCTTGCGGACCGGTGGTGCCGGACAGGGGGGCAACGGTCACCAGGAAGCTGCGGTCGCGCCGGCTGCATTCGATGGTTGCGCTGGCGCCAGCGAAGGCGCGGTGCACCAGCTCGGCCAGCTGGCGGCCGAAGGTGCCGCCAAAGACCTGGCCGATACTGTTGCCCGGCGTCGCCAGGGGCCCGGCGAAATCAGCCAGGCTGCGGCCTTCTGCCAGCAGCACGCGACCGGCGCCGTCGACCAGCAGGAAGGCGGCCCGGGGCAGCCCGGCCAGCATCATGCCCCGCAGGCGTTCGACGCCCTCGGTGGCGTGGCGTGCCTGATTGCGGGTCAGGGCCCGGCGCAGGGCCGGTTCCAGGCCGTCGTTCAGGTTCGCCGTGCTGGCCACCTCCACCGCGCCAGCCTTCAGCCACTCGTACTCGGCCGTCGGCCCATCCAAAACCACCACCGCCGGCCGGCCATCGCGCAAGGCCGGTTCGTTCAACAAGGCGGGCGTGATACCCGCGGCCTGGTCAGCGATCAGCAGCACCAGATCACCTGTCCCCGCTTGCAGCACGGCCGGCACCAGATCGGCGAGCGTGGTGATGGGCAGTGCCACCCACCCCGGTCCATCGGCTCGACCCAAGAGGGCCAGAACGGTATCCGTCAGCCGACCTGGCGCGGCATGCACCAGGACGCGGACCAACTGCAAGGCGGGATGTGAGCCGGGCATGGTGAGGGAAGTATGGCATGGCTGCCGCAGCGATGCCAGCGCCGAGGCAGCCGGACCAGGGTCAGTGCGCCTCGCCGAAAACCTCCAGGTCTTCGCCATAGCGTCCGGTTCGGACTTGGCCGCGCAGATAGGCCGCACCTTTCTCGCCGGTGTGGGCCGTGGCCCAGGCGTGGTACAGGGCCTGCTGACGCGCGGCTGGCAGGTCGCCGGGCAGGTCGCCTTCAAGCACCTCGCGGCGCAGGCCGTAGACCGTCACCGCCACCGACACCGACAGGTTCAGGCTTTGCGGGAAGCCGGTCATGGGCAGCAGGAAGGCGCCGTCCGCGCCGGCCACCGCGGCTGCGCTGACGCCGTTGCCTTCATTGCCGAAGACCAGGCAGAGGGGCTGGGCGGCGAGCAGCGGCGCCAGGGCGTCAGGCCCAATCGACGCGCCGGTGGCCAAGTCAGTGACGTAGATGCGGAAACCCTCGGCGCGCAACGCGGCGTAGGCGGCGGCAATGTCCGGGAACACGTCCAGATCCATGTAGTGATGGCTGCCCTGGCTGACCTGACGGTTGACCTTGAACGTGTTGCGGCCGGTCACCACCACCACTCGTTGCAGGCCGAAAGCATCGCAGGTGCGCACGATGGCGGTGGCGTTGTGCGGATCATGGCAGTCTTCGACCAGCACCACCAGGCGCGCGGTGCGCCGCACCAACACCTGGCGATAGCGCTCGGCGCGGGCCGGGGTCAGCAGCACATCCAAGGGATGCACAGGCACCGGGCTGGGCAGCGGACGCAGGCGGGACGGGGCGGGGGCGGGACCGTGCATGGCGGCAGTCAACGGTCGACCGTCGAGGGTCAACCGTCGACCGCGAGCTCGATCCGGTCGCCGACCACGCGCAGGGGCAGGGGCTGCAGGTAGTCGCCGAAGCAGGGTCCGCCCAGGCAGCGACCATCGTCTGCCGCGAACACCGCGCCGTGCAGCGAGCACATCAGGCGGTCGGGCTCCACCAGGCAGTGGCCATCGCCCCAGTCCAGGGGCACGCCCACATGCGGGCAGGAGTTCACATACCCGCGCAGGCCCGCGCTCGACTGCACCAGGATGGCCTGGCGACCATCGGGCAATACGGCCATGACCTGATCGAAGTCCAAGCCGGTGCGCAGCAGAGTGGCCATGCGCCAATCCTCGGACGGCCCGCCCGGCCGCCAGTGGCACGCCGCCCGTGGCTGGCAGAATGCCCGGCCGGAGACA
>Ga0209181_10013654_pt1 | contig 10133 bp, 7 predicted proteins | sample MAT05_FD_187208 | JGI IMG/M metagenome (GOLD analysis project Ga0209181, IMG submission 187208) | Freshwater microbial communities from Lake Fryxell liftoff mats and glacier meltwater in Antarctica - MAT-05 (SPAdes) (version 2) | ecosystem: Environmental > Aquatic > Freshwater > Ice > Liftoff...
GGGACGGGCGCGGATTGGGTCCTCGCGGCGTCTATCGAGCGCATGCTCCCACGCGGGGACAAGCAGCGAGCGCTCGTGTTTGGATCCAACTCCTGGTTCATCGACACCATGGCGGCGCAGCGCACGAACGTGGACGGGCGCGAGTCGCTGGCGTTCCCGGGCAACTGGGAACTCTTCGTCGCCAGCATCAACTGGCTGGCGGGGCGCGACGAACTCATCCAGCGCGGCGTGGCCGCGACCAGCGTCGCGACCATCCCGAACCTCACCGATCCGCAGCTCGGCGCCCTGCGCTGGGGCCTGACGCTCGGTCTGCCGGTGCTGGTGCTGCTGGTGGGCGCGGCGTGGCGCATGTGGCGGGGGTAAGACGACTTGACGTGGCTCGTCGGCGATGGCGAAGCGAGCACAAAGTGGTCGCTGGGCGCACTTAGCGAGGCACGCGCCCGCAAAGCCAGCACCGTCGCGCGTTGACTCAATGAAACTTGACCATCTGGGCAATCCCGGCGAACGCTCGCGCGATTACTTCTTGCCGCTCTCTCGCTGCTTAGCCTCTTCGATGAGCGTCCAGGCCGGCGCGGGGTTGTGGCGAATGACGTTGCGTCCGCAGTCGGGGCAGGCGGTCTCTCCCGCGTTCTCGTTCTCGTACTGCTTGACGAAGACAAGCGTGGGGGTGGACTTCACCTTGCCGTCGCGGGTGTAGTAGCACCGCTCGGCGGGGTACAGCGTGCGCTGACCGGTCTTGGGGTTCGTGTAGGGAAAGGCGCTGTTGTCCTCGCCGATCGAGAAGTTGCTGAAGGACTCTCCGGTCTTAGAGTCCACGACTTCGCGATAGAGCGAGTTGCTGACCAGATCAGGCCCGCCTGAGGTGAGCTGGTAGTAGCCAAAGACCGCGGCGGCGATGAGGCAAACGACTGCGAACCCGGCCTTCACGGTGTCTTTGTTCAGTACTGACGGGCCGGCGCTGCCGCGCCCGCTTGACTGTGTAGCAGCCGAGCCCTGTGGCGTGGTGCTGTCATCGAGCAACGAGGGGAGCCGACTGCCTGCTGTGCTCATGCGAAGTACCTCGCGTGAAGGAGTTGGTGTGAGAAGGACGAGAGATCAAGGAACGGTGTACCGGCCGGTGGTCGCGGTCTGCTTTGGAAAGAGGCTTCGCGTCGCGACCCAGAACTGGTTGGGGTTGCCGAGGCTGGTGCCCGTAGGGAACCACATGTCGGGGTTGGTGGCCTCGTCGTCCTTCATGGTCTTGACAGAGCCATCGCCAAAGGCGACGTTGCCGAGGTAGATGCCGTCGGTGCCGCTGCGATTGCGGGTGCCATGGCGGAAGGCGTAGCCACGTGCGTCGATGCGCGCGCCGGATGTAACGGCGCCGCGGTTGGCTTCGCCCGGGGCGCCGGAGCGATCAAGCTCCTTGCTTTGATTTTGCCAGGGGCCAACGCCCCCGAACGCGCCGCCGAAGGCCGCGTTCATGGCGAAATCAAAGTCGGGCTGCTCGGCGCCGGTGGCGAAGCGGTGGCCCTCAAAGAAGAGAGCCTTCATAGAAGGTGGGCCGATCCGATTGAAGTTCGGGCGATAGCCCTTTCGATCCGCGTCGGGGCGTGGAGCGGTGCCGAAGGGGCTGGAGTCAGTCGTCGACGTGAACTGCGTCGACATGTTGTACGCGATCATTCGTCCATTGGTGATCGGCGCGCCGCCAGCGTTGAAGACCTCGGCCGTGATTCGATTGGAAGGGCACTGGAAGACGCCAACGCTTGAACGGTACCAGTCGAAACGAGCCGCACGCTCGGCCTGGCCCTGGGTCGCGGCCCCGTCGTTGGGGCCGGTGAGGCCCATCATCAGGGCGAGGGGACCCATGAAATCCCAGCTCTGGACGGCGATGCCATTGAAGCGCCCGCCGCGAGGTGGGCCATTCTGAAACGCAGGGGGAATGTCGGCCCAGTTAAAGCAGTCGCGTCCGCTGGTGGCCGGGCTGCCGACAAGTTGATCCTTGTAATCGTTGCCGTAGGCGACGGCGGCCTGAACCATCGCACGGGGGTTGGCAGAGCAGACAAGGGTGCGGGCGGAGTTGCGGGCAGCGCTGAGGGCCGGCAAAAGCAGACTGATCAGCAGCGCGATGATCGCGATGACGACGAGCAACTCGATCAGCGTGAAGCCCACGCGGGCGTGAGCGGATATGTGAGTACGGGGCGTGCGTAGGTCGTGCATGGGTCGGACACTCATGAATGCGTTCCTCGGCGGTGCGGCGTCAGCGTGGCGACCAGAGCGGCTTAGAGCGGAGGAGAAATGAAGAAACACTGAGACTTCCCCGACGCGTTTTTCGATACCGGGCACGGCCGCAGGGGGCGAGCATATCTGGCCTGGGAAACCCGAAACAGACTGAGCCCTTCCGCCAACCGATATTTGCCAAGGCTTCACAATTCTCAGAGAATCTGGGAACGCGCAATACTCCCCCACTTGCGAGCCATCCTAGCCGAAGCGAGCATCGACATGCAAGGCGATCTGGCGTTTGTTCACCCATTTTCCACCGCCTTTGACACCGCTTTGCGCAACATTGACATTCGATCCGGTGGTGATTCAGCCCGCGGGAGCGAAGCTACGGGCGTCCAGCAGCAACGTCCGAACACCTGAACCCACATGCTGTCAGTGAGATCATCCATTTATCCGGATGAATGGGTGTATACTTGGAGGATCTTGCGGATCAACTGCGGGACGGACCCCGCACGCGGCGTCATGACGGCGGCATCTTGCGATAGGCCAGGCCATGCACATTCACGACATCCTTGCCCAGCATCACACGACGTTCAGCTTTGAGTTCTTCCCGCCCAAGACGCCGGAAGCCGCGGACGGGCTCTACCAGATCATGGGTGAGTTGGAAGAGCTCAAGCCCTCGTTCGTGTCGGTGACGTACGGCGCCGGCGGCAGCACGCGCGAGCTGACGCGGGATCTAGTAGTTCGGGTGAAGACGGCGACGCAGCTTGATCCGGTGCCGCATCTGACGTGCGTGTGTCACGGGGAGGCGGAGATCCGCTCGATCCTTGAGCAGTACGCGCGGGCGGGGATTGGCAACATGCTGGCGCTGGGTGGTGATGTGCCCAAGCACCTGCCGGATTGGGATCGCGGGCAAGATGCGTTTCGGTACGCCTCGGGGCTGGTGGGGTACATCAAGCGGTTTAACGCTGAGCGGACCCACCCGGACCCGCGAGGCTTTGGGATCTGTGTCGCGGGGTTCCCGGAGGGTCATCCGGGGACGCCGAATCGCGTGCGAGAGATGGAGTTTCTGAAGGCCAAGTGCGACGCGGGGGCGGACTGGATTTGCACGCAGTTGTTCTTTGACAACAACGATTTTTATGACTTTCGAGAGCGGTGTGATCTGGCGGGGATCAAGGTCCCGATCATCGCGGGGATCATGCCGGTGACGAGCATGAAGGGGATGAACGCGATGGCGGACATGGCCGCGGGGGCGAGATACCCGGCGGCGCTGCTGCGTCGGCTGAATCGCACGGGCGGCGAGGCGGACGCGGTGCGGCGCGTGGGGATCCAGTACGCGACCGAACAGTGCGCCGAACTATTGGACCATGGCGTGCGCGGCATCCACTTCTACACGCTCAACAAGAGCACCGCGACGCGCGAGATCTTCCTCAACCTGGGCGTCAAGGACACGCTGAGCTTGCTGAATCCGAAGCCGATAGCGGGGTGAAGTCGGCAATCGGGATTCGCTAATCGGGAATCGTGGAAGGCAGGGCGGGATGGGGATGAGGACGCACTTGGGAATCTGCCGTTGCGGTCTCCCGTCTTGTCACGGTTGCCGATTGCCGAATCCCGATTGCCGACCCGAAGTTGAACAATGCGAGACGTGAATGAGCGCGCAAATGGGCGCATTTCGTCCGCGACCTCACTTCTGAACGTTCACCGCTTCCATGAGCTTGGCCGCGGCTTTTTCGAGGGCGGCGGTATCGGCTGGGAGGCCGATTGAGATTTTGATGTTGCGTTGATCGAGCCAGGTTTCGATCATGCCTTGTAGCTCGCCATCGCTGAGCTTGTCGAAGACCGGGAGCTTGTTCTTGGTGGACTCCTGAACCTTGAGGCGTACGGCCTGGTCAAGCCCTTCGAGCGCCGCGGCGTTCACCAGTTGCAGGAGTTTTTCGGTCGTCTGCGGGTCTTCGCCCTGCGCCTGACGGGCGGTGGCCCAGCGCTGGAGGCGCGGGCGGAGTTCCCCCAGTGCTCTCTGTCGCTGCTGGCGCGCGTCCATCTCCTTTGCGTAGACGATGCCGATGATTGCGACGGGGACGAACGCCTTCTCGCCAGCTTTCTCGGCGAGCTGCTCCATCTTGGCGACCTTGCCGTTGTTCACGTCATCGCGCAGATCGCTGACGGAGTTTTCCAGGGCCTTCATGAGCGAGCCGAGGATCGACCACTCGGCGCGGGTCTCGGGAAGATACTGCTGAGCGCCGGGGATTTTGGTCGGCAGAACGATGAACCAGGCGTCGTTCTCCTTCTTCATTGTCAGGCCCAGCGGCGGGACGGGCTTGCCGTCAAAGAGCACCGCGACCTGCGTGTCGTCAATCTCGACGGTGGTCAGGCGCTTCGCGTACGCGCCCAGCAGGCTGAACGGATCGGCCATGAGCTGGTCGAGGATCTCTTGCACCGCGTTGCGGCGCGCTTCACGGGTGGCGGGGTCGTTGGCGGGGACGGGGACGTTGACGGCGGGGCTGCCTTTGTTTTGGCCGAGTTTGAGCTCGACCTTGCCGCCGCCTTTGGCGCCGGTGGGCAGCCCGCCAGCGATCTTGGTGATGGAGTTCAGCGAGCGCCCGTCCTGGAGTTGCTGGCGGATGGACGCGGTCTCGGCGGGGAATCGCTTGGCGACTGCGAGCGAGAGCTCACGCATGCGGTCCATGAGCAAGCCGAGACGGTTCATCACCAGCCGGAACTCCTTGGAGTCTGCGTAGATGAGATCCGGCAGGCGCTGCACCTGCCCGTCGTCGATCATCTTGACGAGGGAATCGATGACATCGCGCGGCGTGCTCTGGCTGTACGCGGCGGCCTGCTTCTTGCGTTGGCACGCTGGCAGCGTGGTCGCTGCGAAGACGACCAGCACGAGTGCGATTACAGCGACCAATCGAGGGAAACGGTTCAACATAGAGGGCACCCTGACAAGGCCCGACGCGGGCTTGTCTGGTCTACCGGCATAGGGGGCGACGGATGCGGGATCGAGCGCTGGCGGGAAGCCAAAAACAGGATTCGGGCGAGGCGGCGAAGCCCGCCCGACCCCGCCAGTTGCATTTGAGGTGTGAAATGGGGAGACTCTCGGCCGCGGGTTTGACCGGCCGGTGGCGGTTGGGCCCGACTCAAGGAGCAGGGCCATGGCGAAACCAGGTGCGGCGGTTGTTGCAGAGTTCATTGGAACCTTTGCGCTGACATTTTTCGGCGCCGGCGCGATCATCATGACCAGCCCCGAGGCGCTCATGGGCCTGGGCATCAAGGGGGCGGCGCCGGGTGGATTGGTGACGGTAGCGCTGGCGCACGGGCTGATTCTCACGGCGTTCATCGCCGCGTGCGGGTACATCAGCGGGGGTCAGTTCAACCCGGCTGTGTCGCTGGGGCTGGTGGTGGCGGGCAAGCAGAAGCCGGGCACGGCGTTCGTGTACGTGATCGCGCAGTTGGCGGGCGCGGCGTGTGCCGCAGGAACGCTTTTGCTTTTTCTCACCAGCCCGGTGGCCAACGCGGATTCGGTGAAGATCGGGGCGACGATTGGTCAACTGACCACCAACGGCAACTTCAACGCCGTGGTGGGCATCGAGACGATCCTGACGGCGGCCCTGGTGTTTGTCGTGCTGGCGTCGGCGGTTGATAAGCGGGCGAACGGGTTTGGCGCGGTGGCGATCGGGATGACGGTCGCGGCGTGCATCATGGCGGCGGGGCCACTGACCGGGGCGAGCATGAACCCGGCGAGGTCGTTCGGGCCCGCGCTGTGCGGCAATCGCTGGGAGATGTTTCACGCGTACATCATCGGGCCATGTCTGGGCGCGATCGTGGCGGGGCTGATCTACCGGGTGTTCTGGGATTCGCCGGCGGAGAAGAGCGCGCCGGCCGGCTGAGCAAACACGAAGGCGGCTGGCAATGAACAGGGCGACGCGGTTGGCCGTGTCGCCCTGAGGTGTCGCCCGGTGGTTGGTGTGGGAGCGTGCTGGCTTAGCCGAGCATTCCCTTGGCGTCTTCGACGAGCTCGGGCAGGCGGGCGCGAATGTCTTCGATGTCGGAAATCTCCAGACCCAGTTGCTCGACGACTTCGCCCGCGATGTCGCAGGTTTGCAGGTCGAGGCGGAAGCCCTCGTTCAGCTCGGCGGAGAGGCGGTCAGCGATGTAGACCATGCAGGGGAGCGTCCGATTCTCGGCCGGGAGGTCCATCGGGTTGTGATGATGCCCGGTGACGAAGAAGAAGCTCTTGGGGAACTTCCACTTCTCGCAGAGCGCCGAGCCAAAGTCCTGGTGGGTCGCGCCGAAGACGGCGATCTCGGCGGCGAGCATGTCGCCCGGGGTCTGGTCGCCGGAGCCCGGGGCGGGGGCGACCTTGTCGATGACGTCGACGAGCTTGTTGCGGTCATACTGCATCTGGACCATGATGCCGATGTCGTGAATCAGGCCGGCGAGGAAGGATTCGTCGGCGAGGCCGAGCTTGAGCTTGTCGGCGATCATCTTGGTGCAGGTGGCGACGCTGACGGAGTGGAGCCAGAGGTCACGGGCGCTAAAGCCGGGGGTGAGCTGGCCGCCCTTGAAGAGCTTGCTGAGCGAAGCGGCGATGGCGATATTCTTCACGGCATTGAGGCCCAGCAGGACGATGGCGCGATTGATCGAGCCGATCTGGCCGGGCAAGCCGTAGAACGCGGAGTTGACGACCTTGAGGATTCGCGTGCAAAGCGCGGGGTCCTTGGCAATGACGTTGTTGAGATCTTGAGCGGTCGAGGTAGGGTCCTCGACGAGCTGAATGATCTTCAGCGTGATCTCGGGCAAGGTCGCGATGTGGGAAATCTCGCGTATCGCCGCGGCTACGACCTGTTCACGCTGTGCGGTCTCGACACCCATTGGATCACCTCCGAAAGTGGTCAGAATCTGAGCAAGATGTATCGGCGGGCGGGGCGGGTGTGCTGAGTTGGATGGGTTCCTCTGTGAGTTTTTTAAGTGCGCGGTGCGGACGAGCGGGTTATCGGCTGGGTGCGGGCCCCGAGCGAAGTGCATGAAAAAGCCCGGCGTTGCTGCCGGGCTCGAAGGAATACTTTCGCAGTTTTATAATCGGCAAACAGCGTGATCCCGCGAGCGGAACACGCCGCGGGCGCGTCACTTGATGAAGAGCATGTCGCGATACGTCGGCAGGGGCCAGAGATCGTCGGCGACAACGCCCTCCAGCGCGTCGGCGGCCTCGCGAACGTCGGCCATGGCGGGCTTGACGTGGTCACGGACGTGCTTGGCGTGGTCCAGCGGCTGGCCGCCGTCTTCCTGAGCGAGCGAATCCTCCAGCGCGCTAGTCGCGCCGGAGAGCCGCGAGATCATGGCGACAAGGTCTTCGAGCGCCGCGCGCTGGTCGGCGACATCGACATCGGCACCTTGAGCGGCGCTGATGGCTTCCGCGACGCGGCGCTGGTGCTGGAGAGAGGCGGGGATGACCATCGTGCGGGCGATGTTCACCATGGTCTCGGCCTCGATGGTGACCTGCTTGACGTATTTCTCGAGGAAGATATTGCCGCGGGCCTCGGTCTCGGCGCGGGAAAGAACCTTGTACTTGTTGAAGAGATCGCCGGCGCGCTTTTTGAGAAAGACGGGCAGGGCGTCTACGGAATCGCGCAGGTGGGGCAGGCCGCGGCGCTCGGCCTCTTCGTGCCATTCCTTGCTGTAGCCGTCGCCATTGAAGACGACGCGCTTGTGGTCCTTGATGATGGTGCGCAGGAGGTCGCTGACAACCTTCTGGGCCTTGGCGGGGTTGAGATTCTTGCCGAGCGAAGACTCGAGCTTTGTCGCGACGAAGTCGAGGCTCTCGGCGACGATCGTGTTCAGCACCGTCATGGGCCAGGCGCTGGTCTGGCTGGAGCCGACGGCCCGGAACTCGAACTTGTTGCCGGTGAACGCGAAGGGGCTGGTGCGGTTGCGATCGCCAGCGTCGCGCGGGAGGTTGGGGAGCGTGGTCGCGCCAAGGTCGAGCTGACCGCCCTTTTTGGTGCGCCGGGTGACGCCGCTCTCGATCTGATCGATGATGTCGGTAAGCATGTCGCCCAGGAAGATGGAGATGATCGCCGGCGGGGCTTCGTTTGCACCAAGGCGATGGTCGTTGCTGGCACTGGCGATGGAAGCGCGCAGGAGCTCAGCGTGGACGTCTACGCCGCGGATGACGGCACAGAGGAAGACGAGGAACTGCATGTTGGTGTGGGTATCCTCGCGCGGGTCCAGGAGGTTGACGCCGGCGTCGGTGGAGATGGCCCAGTTGTTGTGCTTGCCGGAGCCGTTGATGCCGGCGAAGGGCTTCTCGTGCAGGATGCACTGCAGGCCGTAGCGGGGCGCGACGCGCTTGAGCGTCTCCATGAGAAGCATCTGGTGGTCGACAGCGACGTTGGCGTTCTCGAAGATCGGCGCGATCTCAAACTGCGCGGGCGCGACCTCGTTGTGGCGGGTTTTGACCGGGACGCCCAGGCGATAGAGCTCGCCCTCGACCTCGGCCATGTAGCTGAGGACGCGGGCCGGGATGGACCCGAAGTAGTGATCCTCAAGCTGCTGGCCCTTGGGGGGCTTGGCGCCGAAGAGCGTGCGATCACACTGGAGCAGGTCCGGGCGGGCGAAGTAGAAGTTTCGGTCGATCAGGAAGTACTCCTGCTCCGGGCCGAGGGTGGTGTTGACGCGCCCGACGCCCTCATCACTGCCCAGGATGCGCAAGATCCGCATGGCCTGGTTGCTGAGGGCCTCGATGGAGCGAAGAAGCGGGGTCTTGTTATCGAGCGCTTCGCCGGTCCAGGAGACGAAGGCGGTGGGGATGCAGAGGGTGACGTTGGGGCCGGAACGGTTGAGGAAGACCGGGCTGGTAGGGTCCCACGCGGTGTAACCGCGGGCCTCGAAGGTGGCTCGCAGGCCGCCGGAGGGGAAGCTGGAGGCGTCGGGCTCCCCCTGAGTGAGAGCGGAGCCGGAGAACTGGCTCACCACGGAGGAGCTGCCATCGGTGGTAATGAAGGAGTCGTGCTTCTCAGCGGTCAGGCCGGTCAGAGGCTGAAACCAATGGGTGTAGTGCGTCGCGCCGCGCTCCACGGCCCAGTCTTTCATGGCGGCGGCGACGGTGTCGGCGAGCTGGGCGTCGAGCTTCTGCCCGCGGTTGATGGTGTTCATCAGGCGCTGGAAGATGCTCTTGGGCAGGCGCTGACGCATGACCTTTTCAGAGAAGACGTCGCAGCCGTAGAGCTCTTCGATCCGCTGGCCGGCGCCCTCGGTGCGAGCCTGGTCACGCCAGGCGGTGGCGGCGGCGATGGCGTTAAATCGAGCGGTTTTCATGGGTCACTCCGGAAGCAAAGAAACACAGAGCGAGACTCTTGGCCACGAGGCGCTGAGCCCGCTTGCAACGAAGGACCGGGAACTCGGTGCCGGTCCGGGGATCGTTGCAGGTTGAGTTGGAACGTCAAGTGATCGGATGATCTGCGGGGCGGAATCACCCGGAACGCACACCGCTCCGGCAGGTTCGGGCCGGAGCGGCCTGCTCGGGTGGTGTCCTACGCCTTGACCGTCGGGCTAACAGCTCAGATCTTGAACTTGCCGACGATGATTGTGAGGCTGGTGTTTAAGTGGAAAGGCTGCGTCGCGGAGCGTGAGCTCGACCGAGACGATAAGGCTCTTAAGTGCTGGCCTAAAACAGCTCCTGATGGGAAGCAGGTCGATGGTGCCGCGTCAGCGAGCCGAGTGACTCGAACAGCGGGTTCTATTTACTCGAGCGCCCGCTGGACGAGCGGGTCGGCGCGAGCGGCGGACGGCGGCACGCTTTGTGGCGGGTGCGCGCTTTACGCGTCGCGTTGTGATAACCTGTTACCCTTCTAACACCCGCGCCGTCACCCACCAACGGAGACATTTCAGTGACTTCATTCACAACTTTTAGTCAAACTGCCCGGCTCTCAAGG
>Ga0209181_10013655_pt1 | contig 10133 bp, 9 predicted proteins | sample MAT05_FD_187208 | JGI IMG/M metagenome (GOLD analysis project Ga0209181, IMG submission 187208) | Freshwater microbial communities from Lake Fryxell liftoff mats and glacier meltwater in Antarctica - MAT-05 (SPAdes) (version 2) | ecosystem: Environmental > Aquatic > Freshwater > Ice > Liftoff...
AACAGTACGCCACCGCTCACCAGTAACGCAGAAATGCCAAACGGCACCACCGCCGCGCCAAACGCGAGCGGCACGGCGACTGAGCAGCTATTGCTCAGCACCGAGCGCAAGCCCACGGCCTCACCACCGCGTCCCGCAGGCGAAGCCGCGTGCAACAGCGACAGCATGTTCGGCTGACTCATGCCCACCGCGCACCCGAACAACAAGCCGAGCGCCATCAAGGCAGGCGCGACACCGGCCCACGGCAACGCCAGAAACACCAGTGTGACCACCGCGAGCGACACCCGCAAAATCTGCCACTCGTTCGCCCGTCGTGACAACCACGGCATGGCTGCACGCGCCGCGAACGTTCCGACCGCAAACAAGGAAAACACCAACCCAATGACCGATGCCGAATAGCCCATCCGGTGCCCGAGCACGGGCAGCATCACGATGAACAAATCCCACGACGCACTCATGATCATGTTCACCCAATAAATGCGGCGCATTTCAGGCGTTGCCAACAGGTCGAATACACGCGGTTTTTGCGGCACCTCCCGTGCTTCGCCATCCTCGTTCATCGCCGATTCCTGCTCGAGCGCTGCGATCGGTGCCGCGCGTGGCAAATCGCGAGCACGCGTCACCACCAGCCAGGCGGCAACGCAGGCAAACAGGGCGAGGGCAGCAAACGAAGCCCGAAAACCCAACGCGTCAATCAAAATCCCCGCGATAAAAGGCCCGAAGGTGCTCGACGCCGAATGCCCCAACGCGAACCACCCAAAGTTCGCTAACCGCTCAGACGGCGTCGCCTTCGCGACCAAATGCCCGACCGTGTGCTGCGAAGCCACGGAGAGCACATTGAAGCCAAAACCAATCGTCAACGCCGTCAGCAATAGCGTTGGCAGCGACAGATAAATCACCGGCATCCATGCGCCCACAAGCACGAGCCCGATCCCCAGCCGCATCACCCGCGTCGCCCCCACACGATCCACCCAGCGACCAATCGACAGCGCGGTCAATACCGAAATAATCGAGAACAGCGCCATGAAAACGCCGACCAGATATTCAGCGTGCCCTGACTGCAAGATGTAGAGCGAACCGGTGACACGACCGCCAGACAAAGCCATGTGACCCGTCAAGTTGATGAGGATCAGCGGCAGCAGGAACGGGGGGAGGCGCGGGAAGAACGAGGAGACCACCTTTATATTTTAGTGTGCGTTAACGCGCGAAACTTACGGATAGATCGTAAAACAGCGCGACGCCGCGTTGGGCACGTAGGGTTTGCACCAGAGTGCGCATCGACCGAGAAGCCGCCGCCGTGGGATTAGCGCGCCATGTCGCTGGCGGCATGCCACTCCAGGTGGCCGCGTGCGACGAAGGCACGCTGGGTGCGTTTGTGCACGTTGACTTGCGCTTGGGAGATTGCCGTCTTGTAGATCTTTGCCGGGTGAAACACGATCAACTGGGCGTTAGCCGAATCGGGCGTCTGTGCATCTGACGTTCCATCCAGAAGCGCTTTAGCTAGGTATGTTGCGCTCTTGCTAAACAAGGATAGATGTCATATGCCAACAGCATGGTTCTTCGGATAAAATCGTTAGCATGCAAGAAAAATTGCTCCAATTAAAGTACCGCTCATGAACAGTAACTGTAAGCGCATTTTCGTCGTCGCCACGCTGGACACTCTCCTTCGCAAATGCCTCCCATTGGACTCAGCCATGAACCTCAAAGTGATTTTTATCGTGACTCGCCTGAGAAGCCTTTTGGCGTCGGTGATTCTGTTGGCCTTCAGTACCTCGGCGTTCGCGCAGCCTGCCCCTACGCCAATATCGGGCGTAGCGTTTGATCCGCCTAGCCCTAAGGTGTACGAGCCGTTTACCGTCGCCGTTACGTTCAGCAAGCCATACTGCATCGCAGATGCGCCGCAGTTTTCGCGAGTGCGATTGTCCGGCAACGCCCTTTTGTTGTCCCTTTCGCATTTGGGTGAAGGCCCCTGCGCGTTGCAGCGCACGTTCGTTATGCCTGGATTGCCTGACGGCAACTTTGCAGTCACTGTGGCTGTGACGGGTACGTACGTGGACACGACACTGAACATACGCGAAACGATTGTTGTTGAACGCGGGACTTTTTCGCTCGCAGTCGATCCTACTGCGCAGTACAAGAAGGGCGTTGTTTACACAACGCAGATTGGCGATGCGTTTGTTCTTGACCTTGCGCCGTTTGTGCCGCCCTTTCCGCGCACGCCCGTTGTGAACATGCTTACAGGAAGGGATGATCCGGAATTCACGGTGTATACCGGCTTGGGACTAGGGAGGATCGGCGTACCCAGCGCGGCCGTCCCGCTCTGGCAGTTGCAATACCCGAGTCCGCTAAAAGGCAGCTTTGCTACCACCAGTGAGGCGGAGAAAAATCGCCTCGCCACCCATGGGTTCAACTGGTTCGGAGGCGACCTTCTATTTTTCGTGCTGCCCGTTCAGAACGGAGCTTGCCCGCTCGGTGCATCGCCTGTATATCGCGTTTTCAACCCCAAAGTCCCTGCTCACCGCTACGTTTCGAGTTTTGACACGTACAGCGTACTGGCCGCGAATGGATTTGTGGGTGAGGGCATCGTATTCTGCGCGCCGCGTCCGTAACCGCCTGACTTCCGCCTTAATCAAATGCGGGTAGAACAACGGTTCATGGCTGTGTTTGCTTGAGGGCAGCGGCGCTGCGTGGCCTTTGCCACAGCGCGAGAAGAACGAGGAGAGCACCTTTGCATTTTACTGGGCGCTAATCCGCGAACCACGCTGCTAAATCGTAAAACAGCGTGTCGCCGCCTTGGGTAGGTAGGGTTTGCACCAGAGTGCTTTCCGACCTAGAAGCCGTTGCCGTGGGCGTGTCCCGCCATGGGATTGGCGTGATGCGACTTCAGACGAACACGCGTCTCAGAGGCGTGCTGGGAGTGTTGGCGAACATTCACGCAGCCTTGCGCGATGGCCGCCTGGTCCACGTGTGCCGATTAACGTGAACAACCGTACGTTGGCCGAATTGAGCGACTGCGTATCGGATGTGGCATCTGGAAGCGCGAGTTAGGTATGTCTCGCCCGCGCTAACCAGTAGATGTCGTATGCTAATAGCATAGGTTTTCGGATAACATTGCTAACGGGGAGGAGACATTGATCAATTTAGGGAAACGCCCATGAACAGTTACTGCAGACGCAACTTCGTCGTCGCCACTCTGGTGACAGCACTCGGGGGGGGAGCGGCGTTCGCTGCCTCAACCCCACCGAGTGAGTCCTTTAAGGTGCTTTGCGAAGGCACAAACACGCTGCCTCCCGTTTATGTAGCCTACATCGCGGATGGCCCATTCGAGCGTTTGAACGTCGTTCGTGACGAAAAGAGCGGTCAGCTACGCGGTCGCTACGTCCCCGTTGAGCAACCAGAGATTGACGGCATCTGCGCCAAGGGGCAAGCTGTTTCAGCAGCACCCAAGCCGCGCACTGCCGACGGTGATCAGGCTAAGGTGTGGACGGAGTATTCGCTCCCGAGCTCTTTCACTATCGCGACGTATTACGGAATCATCTTCGGTAACTTCTGGGTGCCGGGCGATATGCCTTCGGGCCATGAGGCGCATTTGGCGTCATACAACCTATACGGCAACTACTTTCGCATTTCCACAGGCGGCGCGCACTTCGTGAATTCGATGCTCACGCAGGCTAACTGGACCTCGAACCACACGGGCATGGGGATGATATTTGGTGGCGACGTCGCTGGCGTAGGCAGCAGCGGTGGCGCAACGTGTACGCCTTTCTCCGCGGTCACTGAATCGTGGCACACTTTGACGGCGTCTTCGCCGTTCAGTATCACTTGGCGCTTTGGGCAAAGTTCAAATACTTGTTCTCCAGACTTCTATGTCGACAACCAGACATTCACGGTTCTTAGCGGCGCGAATGTGCAGCAAAGAAGCACTTTTTATCTCTACAACTACGGCAGTTCAACGCCGTTTTTCCAAGCGCCGATTGCCGACAGCACGGGGAACGCCTTTCAACCGGGTTACGCCGGCATAGCGTTTCTCGTAGCCACCGGAGTGACAAGCCTTCCTACAAGCGAATACTGGACGCTGTCCTTCACAAATGTCACCCAATGGACTCAGCCATGAACCGCAAAGTGATTTTTATCGTAGCTCGCCTGAGAAGCCTTTTGGCGTCGATGATTCTATTGGCGTTCAGTACCTTGGCGTTCGCGCAGCCGGCCCCTACGCCAATATCGGGCGTAGCGTTTGATCCGCCTAACCCTAAGGTGTACGAACCGTTTACCGTCGCCGTCACGTTCAGCAAACCTTACTGCATCGCAGACGCGCCGCAGTTTTCACGAGGGCGATTGACCGGCAACGCACTTTTATTATCGCTTTCGCATTTGGGTGATGGCCCGTGCGCATTGCAGCGTACGTTCGTGGTGCCAGGATTGCCCGAGGGCACATTTGAAGTCACTGTGGCTGTATCAGGCACGTACGTAGAGCCGACATTCAACCGACGCGAAACGATTGTTGTTGAACGGGGCACCTTTCAGCTCATCGTTGATCCCGCAGCGCAGTACAACAAAGGCGTTGTTTACACAACGCAATTTGGCGATGCGTACGTTCTTGACCTTGCGCCGACGGGGCCCGTGAGGACGGTGTTCGAGGTCACCATGGTGACGGGAAGGGAAGATCCAGAATTCATGGTGTACACCGGCGTGAGGCTAGGGCGCATTGGCGTACCCAGCGCGGCTGTCGCTCTTTGGCAGTTGCGATACCCGAGTCCGCTGAAAGGCGGCTTTGTGACAACGAATTACGCGGAGTACACGCGCCTCATTACCCAAGGCTTCAACCCGATGGGAGGCGAGCCTTTGTTTGTGCTGCCCCTTCACAACGGAGCGTGCCCCCTTGGCGCATTGCCTGTCTACCGACTTTTCAACCCCAAAGTCCCCGCTCACCGCTACGTTTCGAGTTTTGACACGTACAGCGTACTGGCCGCGAATGGATTTGTGGGTGAGGGCATCGTATTCTGCGCGCCGCGTCCGTAACCGCCTGACTTCCGCCTTAATCAAATGCGGGTAGAACAACGGTTCATGGCTGTGTTTGCTTGAGGGCAGCGGCGCTGCGTGGCCTTTGCCACAGCGGTAGACCTGATCAGCGTCGGCTGCTTGAGGCGGTCTATGGCAACGGGTGATCGCGCACAGTAGCGCAGCAGGGCGGGAGCTCAAGCCCTGCGCGGTCGGTGGCTTCGATACGCAACCCGGCCCAACGGTTCGTATTTTCCACGTTTGGCTATTTTCGGATGGCGCGCATTCTGGTTCGCGCCCTACCCGTCCGCGGGCGAGCGTCGCAACCTTGCTAACCTTCGCCCCATGACCCAAACCGCCCTAGAAATACTCAAAACCACTTTCGGCTACTCAAGCTTTCGCGGCCCGCAGGCCGACATCATTGATCACGTTGCCTCCGGGCACGATGCGCTTGTGCTTATGCCTACTGGCGGCGGCAAATCGCTGTGCTACCAAATCCCCGCGCTGTTGCGGCCCGGTCTCGCGATTGTGGTGTCGCCGCTCATCGCGCTCATGCAGGATCAGGTGGACGCGCTCACTGAGCTGGGCGTTGCCTCGGCGTTTTTGAACTCGTCGTTATCTGCGATCGAGGCGACCAAGGTCGAGCGGCAGTTTATGACGGGCGAAATCAAGCTCCTCTACGTCGCGCCCGAGCGGCTCATGATGGAGAGTTTTTTGAAGCTTCTCGACCTGCTGCATGATCGCAATCAACTCGCGCTGTTCGCCATTGACGAGGCACACTGCGTATCGCAGTGGGGCCATGACTTTCGCTCGGATTACTTGCAGTTGGCCGTTCTCGCAGATCGCTTTCCCGGCGTGCCGCGCGTTGCATTGACCGCCACCGCTGATGCGTTAACGCGCACCGAAATTCGCCTGCGGCTCAAACTCGACGACGCACGTGAATTCGTGTCCAGCTTTGATCGCCCGAACATCCGCTACACCATCACCGCGCGAGGCGACGAGCGCGAACAGCTGCTCGCGTTCCTTGCAGCGCACGAGGGCGAGGCGGGCATCGTCTACTGCCTGTCACGAAAAAAAGTAGAAACCACGTCGGAGTGGCTGACTGAAAAGGGCGTCAAGGCGCTGCCGTACCACGCCGGTATGGACGCCGAAGCTCGGCGCAAACATCAGTCCCGTTTTTTACGAGAACCAGGCCTCATCATGGTCGCTACCATCGCATTCGGCATGGGAATCGACAAACCCGACGTGCGCTTCGTCGTGCATCTCGATTTGCCAAAAAGTGTGGAGAGCTATTACCAGGAAACGGGCCGCGCCGGACGCGACGGCGACGCCGCTGAAGCGCTCATGGTGTACGGCCTGACCGACGTCGTGCAGCAGCTCCGATTCATCGACGCCAGCGGTGCCGGCGACGACTTCAAACGCACCGGGCGCGTCAAGCTTGATGCGCTGCTCGGCCTTTGCGAAACCACCGCCTGTCGACGCGGTCGGCTGCTCGCCTACTTCGGCGAAAACAAGCCGGACGGCTACGCTTGCGGGAACTGTGACACCTGCCTGAGCCCGCCGAAAACATGGGACGCCACCGAGCAGGTCGGCATAGCGCTTGCCGCGATTGAGGCCACCGGCCAGTGCTACGGCGCGACCTACGTCATCGAAGTGTTGCGCGGCCTCAGTACCACGCAAATTCGCACGCGCGGTCACGATCAATCCGACGTTCACGGCATCGGCACAGCGTTTGACGACGCGGCGTGGAGGAACGTCATCCGTCAGGTCGTCACGCTCGGCTGGGCGGAGATCGACGTCACGAATTACGGTGCCCTGCGCTTGACATCTGCCGCCGCGCCTGTGATGCGCGGCGAGGTCACCGCGATGCTGCGGAAGCTCGCCGAGGTCAAAACTTTCGGAAGCGCGGCGAAAGTGGTGCCCAAACGAACCAGTCGAAAAAGCGCGGTCGAACTGCCAGTGGACGAAGCGCTGCACGAAGCGCTCAAGGGCTGGCTGGTCGAAACCGCCGCCGTAGAAAACGTCGCCCCCTTCGCCATCCTGCACGACAACGTCCTGAAAGAAATCGCCAGTCGCAAACCGAAAGAGCGCAGCAAACTCGCAGACATCAACGGGATTGGCGAGAACAAATTGCGCAAATACGGGGACGCAATTCTTAAACTGGTGGCGGGTTTTCCGGGATAAGCTTTTGGCTGAAAGCGCCGTTGCATTTGGGCTGGTGACGATAAAGTGTGCAAGGCGACTTTGATCGAATCGGATAGCTAGCCCCAACGCAGTGGTCGTTTCACGAATAAGCTGAATTGCGAATTCAAACCGGTAACAATTCTTGACGCGCTGAATTTATCTTGGCGCAATTCGTTTCAGGACAAGGTTCTCCGAGCGGTTCAGCCAACGAGCAGCAGCTTGCATTGTTGTAATCGAACGATTGCAATCGCGCCGTGCTGAACATCAAGCAAACCGACGAGTTTCGCGTCTGGCTAGCCGCTGTCAAGGATGGCCCCTCGCAGCGACGCTTAATCGCCCGGCTGCGCAAAGCCTCTTTCGGTTTGTTGGGCGGTGTGCAGCCGCTGGGTGAAGGCGTGATGGAAATGCGTGAACACTTCGGCCCCGGCTGGCGCATCTACTTTATTTAGCGCGGTTAACAAATCATTGTGATGCTGGGCGGCGGCAGCAAGTCATCGCAACAGGCGGATATTCGAGCGGCGATACGTCTCGCCAATGAACTTGAGGATTAACGATCATGGCTATTAAAGTAAGCGAACTACAAGACTTCGACCCCTCCGTATACCTCCAAAGCGAAGCTGCCATGGCGGAATACTTAACGTCCATCATCGAAGAAAACAACCCCGCGCTACTCGCTGCCGCGCTCGGCGACATCGCCCGCGCACGAGGCATGACCGAAATCGCCCGCGCCAGCGGCCTCACCCGCGAAGCGCTCTACACAGCGCTAAAGCCCGACGCACAACCGCGCTTCGACACGATTGCTCGCGTGTGTACCGCGTTGGGGTTGAAGATATCGGTGACTCCGGCTTGAGGGCACGGCCACGCGGTTTCAATCAAAACCAAGGATCGCGTTGACCGACTGTTCGAGCTGGTCAACCAGCTCTGGGTCCATGTACTTGTAGTCATCGGGAATGTCGAGAATGTGGATGGTTTTTACGACGAGCAAACGCGAGAACTCTGCGACCAGCCGCGACTTGTGTTTCTCCTCCATTACGAAAATCACGTCCGCCCAGCGGATGTCCTCGGCTGAAACTTTGTGGCGCGCGTTCGGGCTCGTGCCTGCGGAGTGGACTGAGATCAGCGGATGCTGGCGGAAGATTTGCTCGGCTGTTGCGCTTCGCCATTGGTTGCGGCTGCAGATGAACAAAATGTTCTGCGTTCCGATTGATTTCACCTTCATCATTTAACGGGCAACGACGTAAGTGATCCATGAATAAGCAAAGTGTAGCTAGCCCAAAGTGAGTGCATTGACGTACTGAAAGTACAGTGCAATGACTTCATAAAGTCTTCTCAAGCTTGCGTACGACTTACTACAGTCCTCTTGGACAAATTTACGAGTTTGCGGTTTCGTTCCTGCTGTTCAATTCGAACATCATCCCAATCGAGCATTAACGACACTGAGGATATTTCTTGGGTTTCGTCACTTGCCGAGGCGCACAGTCCCGTCAAGCTATCCGAATAGACCAACGCGTAACGCCGGCGCGCGGATTCGATAGCCGTTCGAGCGGAATTGACAGTGTCTTCAATTATTTTTCGCGTGTAGTCGTGAATGGTGCTCAGAGATTCGACGTATCGCCTTGTCGCGACGACTAAGTTAACTTGTTCACCCATTTCGTCGAGAATCTTCTTTGTGAATTTTCCCGCCTTCTCCAAGTCGGTTCGGCTAGCTGAGATACGTACCGAGAACTCAATATAAGGATCGACATCTGTTGATTTCCACTCGGAGTGATATTCCGTTAAGTGCACCGGGATGCCTCGATGTTGCACATGATTTCGAAGCGCTTCCATGAAACGGTACTCGAAATGATTGTCGTATTCGCTCGAGCACTGTTTCTGAATCAATGATTTGACGTCAACGCCGTCTGGCAAACAGTGTTTAGCGTCTTGGGGGAGCTGATCGAGATACAAGCGCGCTGCGCTCAACAAATTCACCAGACGAGCGTTCAACGCCGACCTAACTTCGAACATCTCGGAGTATGTTCGAACATCCCGAACAGAGTCTGTCAGCGCCGTGTGGAGCAGGGTTTCCTCCAATTCCAGAAAATTAGAGATCAAAATTTCGTACTTCTCTTCTATGGCGAGCGCGTACGAGAGAACAATTCGTGCAGCCGTCAGATCATCGTACTCGCTAGCAGTTATTTCAATCTCGGGAACACTCGCAAGTACAGCCTTTCGCAGCAAATATTTAGGACTTGCGGACATTTCCAAATCACTTTCTCTGTTTGCAGGCTGCTGCGATCGCAATGATTAAAGGGGTCACAACAATCAACGGCAATCGTAAAACGGATCAGGCTCGACATCAATCCTGCGATCGCATGATGATCACATTGGCGTCGCATGCAACTTGAGCCCCAGCGCCCTCACCACTTTCATTATTGTTGCAAAATCGGAACTTGGCTTCTGCGAACAATGCTTTCTAAAAGCTCTCGCGCCCGAGACCAGTGTCGCGGGCGATTTGCGCCATGCCTTTGGCGCGGGCGATATCACCCAGCGCAGCAGCCACGAGGGACGGATCACCTTCCTCAAGCGCGGCTCCAAGATACGCGGCGATGTCTTCCTCGGTCTCAAGGTGATCGGCGGAATCCCAAGCACGGGTTGTTAATGTACTTACCATGATGCTCTCCTAAGCGATGCGGGCCGCATCGAGGCCGGATTTGATGTCGCAATCCTGCGTGCGCTCGCGGCAGTCTGCTTGACTCATAACAGTACGGGCTGCGTGGACATGTCGACCGAATCCATCTTCGGCAACTCGTAACGCGCTTCACCCGAATCGGACACGGAGACCAGTTGCCAGCCCCTGCGCTCATAGAAGCCACGAGCCCGTGTTTGCGAGCCGGTCGTGAGCCATAGCGTGGGTGCGTTCTGTGCGCGCAGCCAGTCGATCATGACTTCGTGCAGCCGGTGGCCGTAGC
>Ga0209181_10013656_pt1 | contig 10133 bp, 6 predicted proteins | sample MAT05_FD_187208 | JGI IMG/M metagenome (GOLD analysis project Ga0209181, IMG submission 187208) | Freshwater microbial communities from Lake Fryxell liftoff mats and glacier meltwater in Antarctica - MAT-05 (SPAdes) (version 2) | ecosystem: Environmental > Aquatic > Freshwater > Ice > Liftoff...
CATTACCAATTTTAACGAGCGGCAAACGATGGGCAGTTTGTTGCATTTCGCGATATTCATCTGGCAGGTAATTTCGGTGACCCACTTCCCCCTTTGGAAAAGGGGGATCGAGGGGGATTTGCGTCGTGAACCTAGCCGCCCCTTTGGAAAAGGGGGATCGAGGGGGATTTGCGTCGTCAACCTAGCCGCGCCTTTGGAAAAGGGGGATCGAGGGGGATTTGCGTCGTCAACCTCGCCGCGCCTTTGGAAATGGCTCGAATCAATACTGAACGGCACCGACGATCCCCCCTTAGTCTCTCCTCCGGCAGGCTCAGGACAGGCACTTCTCCGCAGGGGAAATAGCATGCAATCAGTTCACTCGGATTTGGCATTACCAATTTCAACAAACTGCGAGACCCGAAATGGCGCGCACACCTACCGCACCGACTCTTCAGCCAGCATCGCGTCCTCCGCACCCGCCCCCTGACTTTGCGAGCCGGCCACACGCAGCACTTCCTCAACACTGGTGGTGCCGTGCGCGGCCTTGACCAATCCGTCTTCACGCAAGGTGCGGAACTTCCATGCGCCCGGTGCATGGCGCGCGATGTCGGCGAGTTGTTTCGCGGAGCTGCGCGCGACAATTGCATCCTGAATTTCCGGCGTGACTGTCAGCAATTCGTGGATACCCGAGCGTCCGCGATAGGCGGTGGCATCGTCGTTGCCCGTTGCAGGCGCCATCAGTTGTGGCTGCTTCGGCATCGCGCGCGGATAACGCTGCGTGAGCGACGCGAATTCTTCCTGTAGCCAACCGGGTGTCTTCACTGCAGCAGATTTGGCGGGATCGAGCTTACGGATCAAGCGTTGCGCCAGCACCGCGCGCACGGACGTGGCCAAGAGGAACGGCTCAATACCCATTTCTAGCAATCGCGTAAATGCCGACGGAGCATCGTTGGTATGAATGGTCGCCAGCACCAGGTGACCGGTGAGTGCTGACTGAATGGCGATTTCCGCTGTCTCGGCGTCTCGAATCTCGCCGATCATGATCACATCGGGGTCGTGGCGCAGGATCGAGCGCAACGCACGCGCAAAGGTGTAGCCAATATCCGAATGCGTCTGAATCTGCGTGATACCCGACATGCGGTACTCGACCGGGTCTTCCACCGTGACGATTTTCAGGCTGCGGTCGTTGATCGCCGCCAGCGCGGAGTAGAGCGTGGTGCTCTTGCCTGAACCGGTTGGGCCGGTCACCAGCACGATGCCATTCGGCTGCTTCAAAATTTCCTGGAACGCCAGCAAGATATCGGGTGACATGCCCAATGACGCCAGCGAAAGATCGGCGCGCTCTTTGGGTAGCAAGCGCAGCACCAGCGATTCACCGTGCACACCGGGAATGGCCGACACACGGATGTCCATTTCGACACCCGACACACGGGTGGTGATGCGGCCATCCTGCGGCAGGCGCCGTTCGGCGATATCCAACCCCGAAATCAACTTCACCCGTGAAGCAATCGCATCAAACCCATCGCGCGGGCGAGCCATGCGGGTTTGCAGCACGCCATCTACTCGCAGGCGCACTTCAAAGTCGCGCTCGCCGGGCTCGATATGGATATCCGACGCCCGCTCATCAACCGCCTGTGCCAATACGTTATTGACGAATTCGATCACCGGCGCTTCTTCAGCCAACTCGCGTAGGTAATTGGCATCGCCCATGTTGACGACCCGGCCGCGATCACCATCCCGCAACATCTGCAGCAGCCGGTCGAGGTCATTACTGCGTACCCAGCAGAACTGTATTGAGCGCCCGTGTGTGCCGCTTGTCGCGCTGGCCGCATTGGCCGCGAGCTCATTGAGCTCGCGATCGAGCGGATCTTTGGCCGCGACCATGATCTGGTTGTCACGTGTAAAAGGCACCGCCTCACGCGACTGCCACCAGCCGCGCGTCAGCCCAAGCTGCCCAACAGCTTCATTGACCTCGGCACTGCCTGGCATTGCGCCCGCTTCAAGCAAGGCAATCTCGGTTTGTTCGCTCAAGTGCGGCAGCAACGCCTCTTCTGATAGCGCGCCCATCCGTACCAGCACAGCACCAAGACGACCGTTGGCGGTGCGAGACGCACTAGACACCGCCGCACCGGCATTCGCCGCGCCCATCTCCAACTGAAACGCCAGTGCCTTCTCTAAGTCGAGCGGGGAAATCTTGCCGGCAGCGACCAAGCGCGCGCCAATCAGATCTATCGAGGTAATGGATTGGGATTGCAGAATTGGTTGCATATAGACAGTCAGACAATGCCCGGTGCGGGGCAGACATCGGCAAAGGTAATGTTCAGGCGCATGGTCACAAGTGGCAGCAAGAGCGTGGACAAGTTCGGATAGGGCCTAGCTTGTTCAACCGCCAACCGCCCATCGGGTCGACGCAAAGATTGCACCAAGTGTGATGTTTTACACTTGCGCTCCGTTTTAAGACAAAATATTCTCGCACATGCAGTTAGATGACGTTCGTCCGGTAAGAGGCGCTTGCGTAATTGGTAGGTTGCAGGCACTTCTTAAAGTAGCTTCTCAACTGGTCGGCGATGTTGTAATATTGCAACACAACCGACGCAATTCCGTTCGAAACGTATGCGGATTTGCAAAGTGGGTGAGTTTTCTTTACCATTGCAGTGACGTCGTATTAAACTCACGGCGTCAGCGAGGCGGAGTACGATTCTTTGAAGGCAATACCATCGCGCCGGCGCGATTAAAAAAAGAACGAACTGCCAAGCTAAACCGTTATGAAAATTTTTGTTAGATCTAACACAATCCTTCAAAGGAGACAGTAATGAGAGTTTCAAAGAATCAAGTAACCCTATTGAGCGCCACAGTTGCCGCGTTGTTTGCAGCAAGTGCAAACGCCCAAGTCGTTTTGCCTTCAAGCTCCCCAACCGTGGTTGCAGTAAACGGCTTGATATTTGCTCGCGAATTGGCCGCAGGCACCGTTTTGGTTGGCCCAATCACCGTGAACACAATTCTCGGCATTGGTATGGCTGCAACGCAGGACCGCTACATCAAAGTCACGCTCGCCAACGCGGTGTTCAACACCGGTGTAGTCCCTGCCAACCTAACTAACGTCACAGCAGCCTTCGGTGGCACAAATATTGCCTTCGGCGGTCAAGCAGGTACGAATTCGGTGATTTTCCAAGTCACAGCAAATGCTGGTGGCAACACCATCAATGACGGCCTGTGGTTCAACATGACGACCGGTGTGAATATCGCCAGCACGGCCGCCAACGCGACGGTAACTTATGAAGTGTATGAGTTCCTGACGCAAGCACAAGCAAACACGCCAGTTCTGTACGCACGCACAGGTACTTTGGCAGGCTTCGCACCTGCAGTGGCGTTGACATCTGCTGTATTGCAAACCACGACTGCAACAGCGGCGTCGTCCTTCACGACAATGGCTGGCGGCACGGGCATAAACGCTGGTACAGGCGGGTTGCGTACCAATATCAGCTCGGTTATCTTGACGATTCCAGCGCTGGTTGCCAACGGCGCTTGCGGCGTGGCACCTTGCTTGGCAAATAGCACTGCAGCGACCATTGCAAACATTGTGAACGTCGCCTCAACGGGCAACGTATTGAATTTCACGGGTGATTTCACTGCTGCTGCCTCTGCTGCGTCTATCAATACTGCCGCTAACGGTACGGCGGAAGCAGCCTCGGCGATTACAGCGACTACCGCAACCTTGCCATTGCTGACAAACTCTGCCGCTGCTACCGTGACCACACGCTACACGGTGAACGGTACGACTCCGCTGCCAGTGTCTAGCTACACCACGACGGGTACGTTTGTCGCCAACGCCGGTTACGTACTTGCCACCCTGAGCGCTGGTACCACCGGCTCGATCGGTCGCGATGGCGTGCAGTTGGATTCGCCTTGGGTAACGGCAACGCCTAACTTCAACTCGCGTTTCTTCATCACCCAAACCACGCCAGCAACGATCCCGTTCACGGTGACCGTGCGCAACGCAGCAGGCTTGGTAACCGGTGGCCCTGCCGGTGGCACGCTGGCTTCCAACCGCCAGAACCTGATCACCTTGGCAAGCTTGTTGCCAGCCGATACGACCGCTTTCCCGGGTCCGTATCAGGTGACCTTCAACATCGCCGCGACCATCACGGCCGTTCAAGGTGCCTACGCGCTGACTTCGCCAAATGGTTCAGTTGCTATACAGAACTTGTATACGCTCGCCGCACAGTAATCTGTAGGTTAAGTACCAAAGAAAAGGGGGCGAAAGCCCCCTTTTTTTTTGCGCGGCTCACTGTGAGCTGCGACCTTGCATACCTATTTTTGCAACTTTGATTTCCGAAACCAACTTCGCCACCACGTCTCGCTTCATGTTGAACTACGTCATTCACCTGCTCCTCGCAATATCTGTTACTTTCTCCGTGCACGCGGCCACTGCCCGGCCAACGCCGACACTTGCGCTGCTCTATGACGCGGTGATTCCAGCGCTAGAGGGCGGGAACTCGGTGGTCTACATGGTGCCCTTTGACGCCACTGGTACAGACGACACTAGCCTACCCATGTGGTGGAAGGCGTGTCACGCGACCAAACAGGTCTCCGACAAGGGCATGCGCCAAGCGCGCGCCATCAACCAAGCGCTCGGCCGCTTGAATGCGGTCATCGGCGTGGTTCACACGTCGGAACTTTGTACGGCAATGACTTCGGCGACCTATGTCGCCGGCCGCGCAAGGTCCCAAGTCTATCCAACGCCAGACTTGGACAGTCCAGTTATCCAAAACCAAATGGGTCTGAAAGACCCGGTCATCCAAGCCAAACTCGCGTTCGTGTTTCGCCTCCGCTGGGTGGGTACCACGACACTAATGGTAGGCGCGAAGCTGACGCCAGACACTGCGCCGCATTCGGTACTAACAGACCTTGAGCCCGGTGATACCGCTGTGTTTGAGGTTTCGGATAGTGGCGAGATCCGTTTGGTCGCCCGACTCACCTGGCAGCAATGGGAAGAAATGGGCAAATATTATTTATCCAAACAACCGAAAAGTAAGCGCCTTGCCAAAAGGTAGTCGAAGCGCTGTTGTTGAAGACGTGGCTGCCGGTTTGCCTGCCACACGCGACGGACCAACCGGGCGGGCAACGATTCTTGCAAAATGGCACGGCTAGCCCTGCATGCCCTGTGAACCATAGGCATGCTCGACGCCTTCAGTACAAAAACCGATGCCAAGATGGGATAATCAGCCTTGGTTCGCAACCAAGACATAGGTCTGGAAATGTATCGATACGCACGCACCGGTTCAGCAGGCTTCACTCTCATGGAAATGCTGGTGGTGCTGGCAATCATCGGACTAATCGTCGGGATGGTTGGGCCGCGGATATTGGGCACAGTAGACCGTGAAGCCCCAAAGATCGCCCTGACGCAGACTAAACTGCTGCGAGGCGCTGTTGAGAACTTCCGGCTTGACGTAGGTCGCTACCCGACCACCCAAGAGGGGCTGGCCGCACTGGGCACCAAGCCGGTTGATCCGGCCGTTACAGGGCGCTGGCGAGGCCCTTACACCGACGGCGAAATCCCGCTCGACCCGTGGAAGAACCCATACCAGTACAGCGTTCCAGGCGTAAGCGGCCAGCCATTCGCGCTCTATTCGATGGGTGCGGACGGAAAACGCGGCGGCGACGGCGACGCAGCAGACATCGGAATGCTGCCACCCAGTTAAACGACGCGGCGGGTTTCGCCGGGCTTCCCGCCAGCTGACTCTGGCACATCTTGGGTTGCAGCCTGACACCATAAACTCCTCAATCACTGCCTCCTCCAACCCAGCACTGATGAATGTGCCTCCCTCTCGGAAACTCAGCGCGGCAGATACCCTGTTGCAAGAGGCATTCGAACTCGCTGCGGCGGGCGCCACCGTCGACGCGGCCAAGACGTTTCGGCGCGTGCTGGCCAAACGTCCGGGCAGCGCGCTGGCACTACACGGTCTCGGCATGCTCCACTATCGCTTGGGTGAGGCAGAGAAATCAATCGGACTCCTCGGCGCCGCCGCCCACCAAGCCCCCGCCAACGCGCGCATCTGGAATGACCTAGGGATGGTGCAAGCCACGAGCGCGCATTTCGATGAGGCTGAGGCGTGTTTTCGACGGGCGATCGTAATCGACCCAATACTCGGCGAGGCCGTCGGCAATCTGAGCAATCTGATGCAGATCGCGCAACGCTTCCCAGAAGCCGAGGATTGTGCGCGCCGCGCGATTGCGTTACAGCCGAACTCATACCTGGCTCACAATTATTTGGGCAACTCGCTGGTGGCACAAAGCAAGGTGGTTGAAGCAATCGAAGCGTTCAAGACATCTGTGGCCCTCGCGCCGCAGTATTTGAGCGCGCTGACCAATCTTGGCAAAGCCTTTGCACAGGCAAACAACTTAGCTGCTGCCGACCAAGTACTGCGCACGGCACTCTCTATCCAACCTGCAAGCCTCGCCGCACGCGAAGGACTGGCACTGGTGGCTTCGCTAGCGGGAAACGCAACGCTCGCCAACGAACTACACGGCGAGGCCACACTACTGACGGACGCTACTGCCGCGACGTTTAGTAGCTTCCTGCTTAGTAGCCTATACCTGCCGAACTTATCCAATGAATCCTTGTTTGGGCGCCACAAGGACTTCGGCACCAGATTCAAGGCGAAAGATTCCGCAAGTGCAGAATCGTTTGTGAACGCCCGCGATCCGGACCGACCGCTAAAGATTGGCTACGTGTCCGGAGATTTTCGTGAGCACTCGCTTGCCAATTTTATTCTCCCGGTATTCGAAAGTCACGATCGCCAGCGATTTCGCACTCACGCCTATTACTGCGTGGGCCCTGAAGATGACATGAGCGGACGTATTCGCGCCGCGGTTGACGTTTGGCACGGCGTTCATCGACTCAATGATCACCAGTTGCTTGAACTGGTCAAGCACGACGGCATCGATATTCTCGTCGACCTTTCGGGTCATACCGCCCATCATCGCTTACCGATGTTCGCCATGCGTGCCGCGCCCATTCAAATGACGTGGCTGGGCTATTTAGGCACGACCGGTTTGGCGACGATGGACTATCGGTTGACCGATAAATGGCTTGATCCCCAAGGGATGACTGAGCCGTTGCACACCGAGCAACTGTTGCGCCTCGCGCACACGTACGCGCCGTTCCGCCCGATGTTAGCCGAGGAACTGTGGCCGCCAGTCTCGCCATTGCCTGCCATCGACAACGGGGGCATCACGTTCGGCTCGTTTAACAATCCATTCAAGATTAGCTCTGAGGCTATCGCCGTCTGGGCGCGCACTCTGGCCCGCGTGCCAAATTCGCGAATGGTGATCGCGAACGGTGCCGCGCCCGAGGTGCAGGCACGATTCAGCGCCGTGTTTGCCGAGCATGGTGTTGATGAAACACGGGTGACGTATTTACCGAAGCAGCCATTGCAACAGTACTTGGAACAACATCGTGCAGTAGATATCGTTCTGGATTCGTTTCCGCATAGCGGCGGAACGATTTCATGTTACGCGCTGTTCATGGGCGTTCCGGTCGTCACGAAAGCAGGCGCGCACCCTGCACATCGCGCCGGCGCTTCAGCGGTCGCGCGCGTCGGCTTGGAAAGCTGCATCGTAGAGACCGACGACGCTTATGTGACACGGGCAGTCCACCTTGCGGCTGATTTACCGGCGCTCGCAGCCTTACGTGTATCGCTGCGCGCACGGCTGATGGAGGATGATCCGAACGGGGCCAAGGTAATTACCCAATGCTTGGAAAAAGCATACCGCGACGCATGGCGGCGATACTGCGCAGCCTAGCGATACGGCTGGGCGAGCAGCCCCGTATTGCGTGGCTGATATATCGCGTGCGTTCGCGTCTGGGCTAGACGACTTGATCAACATTCAGGTGTTCTGCAGGCACACCCTGTGTCGCACGGTGCCATATTGATAGGTACGCCTGCTCTAAACTCGCAGTCCGCTCTTGAACATCCACGAGCGCGGATCCGCGTATTCGATCTTGTAGCGTACTCCGCAACTCGCTTAGGCGAGGGCCATTTTGTCCGAGCGTCGTGGCGATGCTAACGTAGGATTCAACATCATCTGCGACGAGGTCGCCGAGGCCAACCGTCTCAAGGATGCTGCGCGATGCGCCACCAAAGCCGCGCGGCAGCCACATCGAGACCACGGGTATGCCCGTCCAAAGCGCGTCACATACGACTGTTCCACCAACGAACGGAAAGCTATCGAGCACAACATCTACTTTTGACAGGGCAATGAAATAGTCGGAGAGCGATTGCTTGGCAAAGAATTCGACACGCGATGACTTGACGCCATGCCGCTTGAAGATCTCCAACACGTAGGAACGAAGATCGCGCGACGGCGCAAGGAAGTGAATGCGACTGGCTGGCACGTTTTGCAGGACTCTGGCGAACGTTGCAATCGCCTCTTCATTCAACTTTGTCGGCGCACTAAACACGCCGAACGTCACGCCCGACGCGGCCGTATCCGCGCGAGGCAGCGGCGCAGCGGTTGGGACACTCACGCGGTAAGGGTACTGTGTCACGGGTAGTCGAATCAGCTTCTCGGTAAACATCCATTCGGTCACGCCGGGCGGGTTCGCTTTGGCATCGGTGATGTGATAGTCGATGGCCGCTGACCCCGTCGTGACTAGATATCCCAGCCAGGAAACCTGAACGGGTGCCGGGCGGCTCCGTAGAATGGAAAACCGATTGTTCAATGTGTAGCCGGAGAGATCAATCAAGATGTCGATACCCATGGCGCGAATGCGCGCAACGGCATCGTCATCGCCGATCGTAGAAAAATCATGAAACTCGTCTGCTGCGTCGACGTACTCCCTAGATTTCGAGTCGAGCGTGCCGGCGGCAGAAAGTGCGAACACCCGAAACCGGCTGCGGTCATGCGCCCTCATGACATGGGGCACAAATGACAATAGTGGAAACTGCCGAAAGTGGTGCGAAAAATAGGCGATGTTGAGAACGCCGCTGTCGTCACCGGCTGCTTTACCCGCGAATGGGGCACCGCCGGGAGGCGGTGCATCAATCTCAAACTGCTTCGCGTAAGCCACATGCATGTCACGCAGCGCCGCCCCATCCACACTCGGCGCACTCGTCGCCGCAAGAAGCTGAATTGACGCGAGCTCGGGATTCTTCGGATCAATCTTCATTCCCGCATTGGCCAACACAAGCGCCTCCTCGGGGCGACCAATGTTGAGTTGGGCAGATGCCGCGTTTCGCAGCGCCAGAAAATGTGTCGGCGCGAGTTTATGTGCCCGCAAGAAGATAGTGCGAGCCTCCTCTACCCTGCCCATTCGATCAAGCACATGGCCTAACTCGCTCAGCAGTTGCACGTCAATTGGCCTGAGGCTTTGCGCCCTTCCGAGCGTCTTCAGGGCCTCGGGATGCCTTCCTGACTCGAGATAGGTCAAGCCGAGTTGCTGCAAGCGTTTGCCCTCAAGCGCATGACCAAGCTTATATCGCGTGTGGATGCTCGTTAAAAGGTGCTCGGCACCCGCGAGGTCGCCCGAGCGCCGCAATGCAGCAGCGGAGATCAACACTGACTCAAATAACAGTGGTGCCAAGCTTGATAAGCGGGCCGCAATTTCCTGCGCCTCGACAAAACGATTTGACTGCAGGGCCGCTTCGGCCGCCAGCTGAAGCAGCGCAAGATCCTCAGGGTGCGCCGCTAGCAAAGCAACGGCTTCGGCATAGGCCGCCTCAGTCTGCTGCAGTTCCATCAGCGTTCGTACGGTATCTCTAGTGTGCTTTGTTCTCATACCTAACAATGAATGATCTGACGAATACCTAGCAGAAATAGGAGGTGCGCAACAACGCCGATCGTCGAACTAGCCGCCGAACCCAGCGCTCGACGACTTCAGCCCAAGCAGCCGCACCACCTTGATCTTGCGATCCTCCGTCTGCAATATCTCAATCGGATATTCCCCGACTTTCACCGCAGTACCCGGCTCCGGAATATCTTCGAGGTACTCGAGCAACAGCCCGTTCATTGTCTTCGGCCCATCAAGCGGGAAGTGGTAACCCAGCTTACGGTTCAACACCCGCAACGGGCAAGAGCCCTCTACCAGAATGCTGCCGTCTTCTTGCCGCCGAAACATGCCGGCGTTCATCGGTGACTGGCTGGTGAATTCG
>Ga0209181_10013657_pt1 | contig 10132 bp, 7 predicted proteins | sample MAT05_FD_187208 | JGI IMG/M metagenome (GOLD analysis project Ga0209181, IMG submission 187208) | Freshwater microbial communities from Lake Fryxell liftoff mats and glacier meltwater in Antarctica - MAT-05 (SPAdes) (version 2) | ecosystem: Environmental > Aquatic > Freshwater > Ice > Liftoff...
AGCGATCGACCTGAACTATTCAGACCTTTTCAGCTTTGACGAGAACGACTATGTGCAGGCCGGCCCGGGCGCGCTGCGTGGGCTGCGAAAGGCGTTTGTCAGCTTGGGCGACTACTCACCCTCGGACGCCATTCAATGGATGGTCGAACGGCAAAGCGATGAATTCGCCCGATTGGGTCTGCGCTTCGATGGGCTGTTCGGCAGGCCGCTGCACGCAATCGATTGCCAAGGGCTGTTCTGCGAGCTCGACAAGTATTGTCGTGAAGCCCTTCCGGAGCTGGCGAGCGCGCGAACACGCATCAAGTCTCGATACAAGCCATCTTCGGAGACGATGCCGATCTACTTTCCGCCGAAATGGCGACTGCCAAGCGAAGGATCCCTTCCCGGATTGACAAGGAACACGAGCACTGCTGTAGGGCGTCGCCTTACGCGGCAGACCGATCAACGAAATCTTGACCTGTTTGACGAATGACCGATGCGATCTTTAGACGAACGCTCGGGGACTTGAGATCCGAGTTGAACGGACCCACGGCCGGGGCACTGGACGAGAGGCCGTTGAGCCTCTCCGAATACCAGCGATTCGCCGTGATGACATACCGCGGCCGTGCGAGAGGTGAGGAGCAGCTCGAGTTTCTGCTCCTGGGGCTGTTCGGAGAGGTCGGTAGCCTCCTCAGTGAATTGAAGAAAAAGCAGCGCGATCTCACCTCATACGTTGCCTACAACTCCAGCTCGGTCGAAGAAACGGGGGATGTCCTCTGGTACTTGTCGAACGTGGTGGATCACTGCGGCTTGTCGCTGGGCGTCCTGGCGGGCTATCCCGATGTCGAGGGAGCCGTTCGCCCGCTGTTGGACCTCCAACCGCAGGGGTCGCTGTTCCATGCCCCGGCCAGCCCCACGCGTGTCCAGGCGAGTCTGCTCACCCTCGCGGGGACGGTCGGGACTCTGATTGCGCGTCACAAGTCCTTTGCCGGCAAAGAGGCCATGGCTGCCGACCTGGGCAGCATCCTGTCCCAGCTGGTGTCCGCGTCGACCGACGCACAGATCAGTCTGGCGGAAGCCGCTCACGCCAACTTGGACAAGCTGATGGCTCGATGGCCAATTCGGCGGACTTGGGGACCTTTGCTGGACTCTACGGATTTGCTAAGCGAACAGTTCCCGCGCGTCATGCGCGTCCTGTTCAAGGAGTTTAGGGTGGGGCAGCGGCTGTATGTCTTGCAGTCGATGAACGGCATCAACATTGGCGATCGACTGACCGACAACAGTATCGACGAAGACGATTACCGGTTCCATGACGTCTTTCACCTCGCCTTCGCCGGGATCCTTGGCTGGTCACCGGTGTTGCGGTCCTTGCTGAGTCTGCGGCGACGGAGCAGGCCGGAGTTCGATGAGGTGCAGGATGGGGCGCGCGCGAAGATTGCTGAGGAGGGAATCTCTAATTGGGTGTTCTCTCATGGACTGCGTCACGAAGCCTTCGAGCATGTGGACAGCCTCGATTTCGCGTTGCTAAAGACCATCGGCCAGATGGTGAAAGGCTACGAGGCTGAGACGGTGATGCCTTGGATGTGGGAGCGAGCCATTCTCGAAGGCTTCCGGGTCTTCCGCTTCCTTCGCCAGCACCGTGGCGGCGTGGTCACCGCAGACCTGGATCGACGCTGCCTGAGTGTTGAAACGGCCTCAAGCCCGTGACGCTGGCTCGAAGGCGGCCGCGCCGCTGGCAAGCGGGATATTCAGTCGAGATTGTATGGAGCCGGCAGAAGCCGCCGCTCGAGCTCGCTCAGCCACGTAGCCACGTCTCCCGAGGTCAGGTTGCCGACCAGCAGCTTGTCGAATGCCGCATTCGCCGCGTGCTCCCCCAGTGCGCGGTACGCCTCGAACTGGGACTCGCTGAAGAGTTGTTGCGCAGTGCTCTGATGAGGGAAGCCCGGGTTCTCCCGCCGGTAGCGCATTAGCGTCTCTGATTCGTTTCCGGTCAAGGCCAGCTTGATGACGAGCAGCAGTCCCAGCACCGGCTCGCCGTTTTCGACAACGCCGTAGTCGATCCTGGTCATCACGAAGTGGGCCCGCTTGAAGTGTTCGATACCGTCGCGGAGATCCGAAAGATCGGGCTCCATACGCACGCCCAGATCGATTTCCGCCATCTGGATGGCGTTCAGGAGACCGCCGAATGTGTGCTCGGGGTCCTCCTCACCATCGATCGCGACAATGTATCGGCAGCGGCGCCTGAGTAGCTCGTATATACCGAGGTTCTCGATGTGGCCGCCATCGGACAGGTTCACGAACGGCAGTCGCTCGTGCATGAGCCCGGTCAGTTCGCGCAGGAAGTAGCCAGCGCCTGGGACGCGGCTCAGCCCCCCGGCCGTCACGGGCTTTCGAAGCCAGTAGCCGAGGCGGACGTTGAGCATCGCCAACAGCAAGGTGTAACGGCCCGTTGTCAACATTCCCATCCGCGGTGCGGCCGCGGCGCCGGAGATCGCCATCGCGGTCCCGAGGTCCAGATGCCGATCCCGTGCTTCCCAGTCCGGGGTCGGCCACCACCCAACCGCTGGTCCACCGCAGTAGTGCTGCGCGAACACAAAAAAATCGGTGTTTCTACCTCGCAGTTCCGGATTCTTGCTGGCGGGCAGGTTGGCGGCGGCATTGATGAGATGCAACGGCGCCTTATGCGACTGATTGACTTTGGACAGGGGCTGAGGGTCGACGGCTTCGGGGACGTCGACCTGTCGGAGGTATGTGCGGACGAGGCGGGTCCTGTAGTACAGATGCAGCGAGGCAAAGTTGATGTTGACGAAGAAGAAGGTGTAGATGAGCACCGCAAACAGCATGAAGGCAGTGGAAGTCCATTCCCACGCCAAGGTCCGCTGTGCTGCCTGCACCGCTAAAAGCCAGAGGCTCAGGAAAAACACTGGGCCCGTCATCACGAGGGTGACCCAGGCCACGCGGCCGCGAAGAGTCGCCGGTCCCCACCAGAGACCGGCCGCTCCCAGGAGGGCGGGCAGGAGCACAGAGGCCAGAACGATCTCCGCCGTTCGCCCTTGCGAAACGTTTTGCAATAGGTTCAGCCACTGCCAACCCCAGACCGCGAGAGCGGAGAAGAGCAGGACGATGCCCGTTCGTTCGATCCACATGCGAGCCAAGCCCGACGGCCTGGCCATCACGGACAACAGGACGACAACCACGGCGAGCGCGATCAGGAGCGCCTGCAGGAGCGTGGAGGCTCTGAGTGGGGCTGCCGGCGAGCCCAGACCGAACCCATACACGGCCAACGTCGCCACCACAAGCAACACCGGTGCGACGAGGACGATCGACATCGCGACGCCGTACAACGCCGAGAAGATCATCAGGGCGAGCGTACTGAGCCCTCCTTCCGAGAGGTACTTGCTGTGGTTGCGCAGATGGCGGACCGTCTCTGATTCGATATTGCTGGGCTCGTCAAATGGCGTCTGCCGCGTTCCCAGGCCGACGGAGCCGTTGGTGCTGCTCATCACGGACGAGATGAAACTTCCGAGGTAGCCGCCGCCCGAGACAGTCGACATCACGTCGACGTTGTTCAGAATGCCCCGCCGCGCAAGCACTTGAATGATGCCGAGGCAGAACGTGGAGGAACGAATGCCACCACCAGACATCGCAAGGCCGACCGCATTCGCGACCGGTGCGTCCGCCTCGGCCTCACTCGTGCCCCGCCTGAGGTTCAGGATGCGGCGCTCCGCATCGTTCATCGCCGCGATCTGAGGAACTGCTTTGGCAGTCAGCGGCATTCCGAAGAGCAGCCGCTCCCGCGTCGTTGCGGGATGAGAGCGCTCCGGCGCGAGAGGGAGCAGCATCTGGGCAGCGTCACCATCGCCGCAGATCTGCCCCAGCACTGCAGCCAGAGCCCGCAGGACTCGCTGCAGCCGGAACAGATCGCTTCGAAACTCGAAGCGCCGATCCAGGCTCAAATATGCGCCGGACTCGACCTTCGGGTGCCAGCGAGCCGTGAGCGGGCGAACATGTTCGTTCAGGCACCGCACCAGTACGGCGGCGACGTGCTGCGCTTCTGGGCGACTTGCAACCTCACGTCGCGCTAATGCAAAAAGGTCGACGAGGCTCTTCAGCGCCGTTGCCTCGACGCCGTCCCGCAGAGGCAAGGGCTGCGTGGCGATCCGAGTGCGCAGTTCGGTGTAGATGAACCAAGCCAGACCGCTATCGGCTGCTGTTGGCTGCCAGACCTCTCCACCCCGGCCCGGAGGACAAAGCGCATTCGCCAAGGCCTCATCCTGGCAGTAGGCGGTCAGCTGATCACTCCAGGTCGTCATTGAGGGCCTCACGCCGATTTGGTTCAGCTGTCGTCAGCGCCTGACGACAGCGATTGGGAGACAACATAGCGCTGACCTATTCGTCTTGCAACCGCGCAAGAAGAATTGGAGTCGTTGGCACTTCCAAACCGCGTCCTGCTCTTACACGGCATGGCCATACAGTATGGTCGCGAACCACCCGTGCCGAGCCCTTGTCCGAGCCGATTGATTCGCGCGTGTGGTCGAGCACGGCGCTCGGTTGCATGAAGGTTCCCGTTGTGCGCGGCACCTGGCCCGCTCTCGATGCCCTGCTTCCCGGAGGCGGTTGGCCGCTTCGAGGGGTCACGGAAGTCTGAGGGCGTAGCGGCGCAGCGGCCGACGCTGGGATGGCGACTGACGATCAAGCGACTGCTTGCGGCAAGAGAGGGAGGGTACCGGTACGTCGGCGAGCGGCAACGGACGGCAACCGCTGCATTGCTCGGACTCTGCCCGGCGCAGCGAACGGCAGCGGCAAGTCGACGGCGGTCAGCCGCTTCGCCGATCTACCTGCCGGACTGCGATCGTTCGAGTTGAGCCACCAAGCGCACCCACGAGTCCAGTTGCACCTGTGCATCGGAAGGGACGTCTCACGTCGCAATAGGAGTTTGTTTACGGCACTCCGGTCGTCGGACAGGTGGTGCGACGGACCGCATGCTGCGTTCCCAAAACCTGCTGAATCCATGATTCGCCCTGTCATTGCCATTGCCAAGCCGAGTCTCAAGTCGACTCCAACCCGACGTACTCGAAACCGACGAAACAGGGGGTAGCGTTAATGCGCTTATGGAGCGCATGTCCTGAATTAGTGAAATTTCTTGTCCAAAAGCCGACGGACGGCACACAAACGTCATTTCGTTTCAGACAATCGCTGCAGTTCTCAAGTTTGTGACTTCCACCTAAAGCGATGGAATGAAGAAGTCGAGGGCCTTCAGCATCAATCTAACTCTGAAAGGTTTTTTATGACCGTCAACCATCAACGAGCGCAAAAGCAGCTTCTGCGACTGCCCGAGGTCCTTGAATGCATTCCGGTTTCTCGGTCGAGTTGGTATGAAGGAGTTCGCCTGGGCATCTATCCATCTCCAGTTCGCATTGGAAAAAGATCTGTTGCGTGGCGATCTAAGGACATCGACAGACTGACGGACGGCCTGCAAAACCATTTTTCAGGGGACTTGCTTTGAGGTTAATGCACACAGTGAGCTACTGCGCCCGACTCTCTCCCTTAGAACTTCGCTGTGGGCCGAGGAGATACAGGCACCTGATGCTTGTCAACCAGGGGGGGCAAGTGCAGCACGCGCACCCGGCGCCGGCGCTATTCAGGCAGCGCTTTGGGACATTGGCTTAGATGGCTCATCGCTGCCGGAACCTGGTTCGTTGCTATTCCCCGCAGTTTAAAGGGCAACTTGCAAAAAATGCGTTTCGAAATGCTGAGCATTTCGAAACGCGATCTTGAATGACTTTAAGAGATGACAATGAACACGATTCAAAGGAAAGCAGGCCGGCCTGGGGTGTCGCAGGAAAAGTTGCTTGACTCCGCAAATGCGATTGCTGCGGAGGGCTCCAACGTGACCGTCGAGGCAGTCATCGCAAGGGCCGGTGGCGGCTCGCGCAAAAGGGTTGGCGACATCCTTGCACAGCGACGGCTTGTGCTGTTTGGAACCATGACGGTACCGCCAGTACCCGTCTCAGTGGCGAAGGCACTAAACGACCATTTCGAGTTCATTCGGGGTGAGGTCGTGGGTCAATTCAAAGCTGCGCACAGCGCAGCCGAGGCTGACGGTGAGATGTTTAGGCGGGAGTTGGAGGATGCCATTGAAACTTGTGGCTCGCTGGAACAACAGCTTCACGAGGTAACGATGGAGCGAGAGCAGTTCCGTGGGCGCAATCTTCAATTGCAAGACGAGTCTGCACAAACACGAGGTGCGCTTGCTGCAGCGCAATCTCAGGCGAAGGAAACGCTCACGGAGAATGTGCAACTCAGTGCAGAGCGCGATGCACTTCTCCAAAAAGTGATGAACCTTGAACTCGATCAGGCTCATTACCGCCGCAAGATTGAACGACTAAGTGAAGATGGTGCGAAAGCACGCCAAGCAGAAGCCAGGGCGTGCGGTGAGCTCGCTGGTGCGTTTTCTCGGATGTCGATGTCTGATCGACCACAACTTCCATTGCCGGCACAACCAACAGCGATGCCGCCAGATGACGAGGACGATTACCTCGCATCTCACATTACACAAGTGTTAGGTTGAAATCCTGAATAAATGGGCAGGGAGTGCAAGGGCTAATTTGCGCTTCGCTAAATTACCCTTGCCAAGGGGCTTCGCCCCCTGGACCCCAGATTCGCCGCACTTCGTTTGCTCACGGTATGTCACACTCTCTCGACCCTTTTGCCGCGTTCGATCAGACTGCGCTGCTGGCGCCAGCCGGCGAGCGCTCAGGTCGCCGTGGCCCGGCGTCTCTCCCGGCTGGCGAGAAGCGCCTGCATTGCGTCAGCGTGCGAGTCAACGCCCGCGAACTGACTCAACTCGACTCCGTGCGCGGCCAATTTCAGCGCGGCACTTGGCTTCGCATTGCGGCGCTCGATCATCTGCCGCCTTCCGTGCCTGAGATCAATGCTCAGGCCTGGGCAGAATTGGCGCGGTTGGCTGCGAATTTCAACCAAGCACAGGCTTCGATCAACCGTGGGGCCACCGACGACCACGAAACTTCACAACTGAAGGAGATCGCCCAAGCTGTAAGCGCCCTTCGAAGGCAACTTATCGGGGTGCGCCCATGAAGGGAATGAGCAAGATTCTTCGAGGCTTTACCTTCAAGCCCGTGCTCTTGTATTGCGAGGGCCGCGGCGCCAAGGAAGATGCGCCGAAAGGTCGCCTACTTGGCGGCAACATGTCGGGGCAGTCGGTTCGCGAACTGCTTGACGAGTTTCTCGCCGCGCGTCGTTTGCGCCCGGACATCGAAAAGACTACATGGCATAACAGTCTGCGATTGCCGCCGGGCGATCAAATCACCGACCAAAAATGGCTCTTGGTGGCTGAGGATTACATGCGACTGATGGGGTTCTCGCCGTTGCACCCTTATTGCATCTGGGCTCACGACGACGAGGCGGCGGTGCACATCGTTGCAAGCCGTATCGCATTCGACGGTCGCGTGTACCTTGGAAAAAACGAGAATTTGGCGAGTACACGCCACATCCAGAGCCTGGAACGCGCGCACGGCCTGCGCCTAACAAAGGGACCCGAATATTTGAACCCGGAGGCTGCTCCAGAGGCTCTGCGACCCGTGCCACGCGCGCGCGCAAGGCTGAAGAAGTCTGAACTGGACGCCGCGGTTCGCACGGGACGAGAGCCGCCGAAGCTGCGTCTGCAGCGGTTCATTGACGAGGCTGTTGCCGGTGGACCGAGTATCGTCGAGTTCGCAGAGCGGCTGGAGGCGGAAGGTGTGACCGTCAGGGCAAATCTGGCCGCCACCGGCACCCTTAGCGGGTTGAGTTTCGGTCTCGAAGGTGCAGTTTTCAAGGGGTCCGCCTTGGGCAAGGCGTTCGGGTGGCAGGGCCTTCAGGCCCGTGGAGTGACATATGAGCAAGTTAGAGACGGTGCGAGCCTTCAGCGATTCGGCACCGCCGCCCGAACGGCTGCGGTCCATGGCGGAGTTGCAGACGCAGCTCGAGTCGTTGTCGAGCAAAGTCATAGAGCTTGGGCAGACGCTGATGAAGTGGGCCCAGGGTTCGGCAGACTTGAGCCAGCGCCAGCGCCAGCAAATGCTGGATCTGGGCTCGCTTATCGAGCCGATTCCAATCCTTCTGGCACAGATTCAACGTCGGCAGCAGGCGCAGGACGACGAACTGGCCAAGATCGGCTTGGCAGTGAGCCGATTGACGGTCGCGCTGCCGCCCCTCGTTCAGACAGCGGACGGCCGGCACACGCAGCCGAGGCTGGCCGGCATGAAGGATTTGGCCGATCTGCCGACCGAGGTGTGGAAGGCCAGGCCAGAGACATTCGACAAGCGTTGACTGGTGACCATCAAGCCAAAATCGAGGCTTGGCGGCGCCAAGCTAAAGCGCTTGGAGCGCCGACATACCGGGTCACTCTCATTGGCCGCACCGGCAAAGCCGACGGTCAACGGATCAACTTGGGCAAGGCCCGGGACGAGGCACAGCCTGAGACCCTTTATGACGCGGATCAGGTTGAGGGACTGATTCCACAGCTCCGCTGGCGGAACGCCACGGGCTTCGACGTCTACGTCACGCCCGTCGACGCCAGACATCATTACCTCGTAATCGACGACATGAAGTGCGGTGCTTCTCAGTTGCTCGCCAACCTCGGGCACTCTCCTTGTCTCGTGCAGTCAAGCAGCGCGGGCAACGAGCAAGCGGTGCTCAAAGTGGAGCGGCTGGAGCGCCCGGACGAGCAAGCGTTGGCGAACAGGCTTGTCCTAGAGCTAAACCTGCAGCACGGTGACCCAAGGTTTTCGGGTGCCATTCATCCATTTCGTATGGCCGCCTTCAGCAACAAGAAAGTGGATCGCGGCAACGCCTTCACTCGCATCCTCCACGCGGTGCCGCGCCTCTGCGCGCGGGCTGCCGCTTTGATTCAAGAGCTACGCCAAGCCGCGGACAACCTGGTCGCCGGTTCCCGAAGGAAGCGCGACGACGATCAGGCCGAGGCCGACGCCCGGCGCCTGGTGCAGCGCAATCGAGATCGCCTTGAGATCGAATTTGGGCGCGACGAGGACGCAGGGCAGGCATTCCGTCGTGCTGCCGTTGGCGTGCTGGGCTGGGTCAAGTTGCGTGGGCTGGCTGAAGACACAAGCAGGGTTGACTACCGCGCGGCGATCGCCATGCTCGAGGCAGGATGGTCCGAAATGCAGGTGCGCGCCGGCATGCTGGCGGGGTCCGACGATCTCGCGGGCCGGCACAGCGACCCGGTGGACTACGTCGAGCGCACCGTGTGCAAAGCGGGCGCCGAGGTAGCAACGAGCGCGAGCGCAGCGAGTGCGAGGCTGCGTCTTCGCCCCTCGGGTCAGTGAGTTTTTTGCCGCGCGGGCGCGGCGGCGGGAGTGTCTTCCTGATTGCGCAGCTCAGTGTTTCGAAGAGGCTGTGAAACTGTAAAGGGTGGCGGAGGCCTGAAGCGGTATGCGAAGGATGTCAATCCGGGCCGGCCATGGAAGTGTTTGATGCAGAAAGGTGTCTCACTCCGTCAACACCCCGGGTTGATTTCGTGTTGCAAGATGCGCATGAGTTGATGCAGCCACGGTTCCACGCGTAGTAAGTCGGCCGTACCCAAATACCGAACCGACCTGGCGCCCGGTGGCGAGGTTGACCGCCATAGGCTTTTCGGGATTACGTATTGCACACGCGCTGATAGCTCGTGTTCATGCCAAGCCGCGCGCTTGCCAAAGGTCGGGCGCTCCACCGGTCGAGGACATGCCTCAAGCAGGCCATTCACTTCCTCCACGAGCTTCGCTTTCCCATAGCATGACGGACATTGGATCCAGAACCTGTCCAGACCCCGCCGTTGGCGCGCTGGCTTCCCGCAGGCGAAGCAGGCAACTCTCATCGCTTGGCTTGCTTTGCGAGCAAAGCCGTCGAGCACTTTGTCGCCGGACTTGACGGGTACCGGCAGGCCGTCCTGCAGATCCACAAGGCACCAGCCCCGGTAATCTTCACCCACCGCCCGGTGGAATCGGGCCATGGATGCGTGGTGAACCCGTAGCCATGGCGGTGGCAGCAAGTCCAACGCATCCGGGTCTTGAATTTTAGACGGGTAGCTCATTTGCTTTCTCCTTTCACAAATCCCATTCGCTGCTGGTGTTTTCTTTCAGGCAGGATGATG
>Ga0209181_10013660_pt1 | contig 10131 bp, 4 predicted proteins | sample MAT05_FD_187208 | JGI IMG/M metagenome (GOLD analysis project Ga0209181, IMG submission 187208) | Freshwater microbial communities from Lake Fryxell liftoff mats and glacier meltwater in Antarctica - MAT-05 (SPAdes) (version 2) | ecosystem: Environmental > Aquatic > Freshwater > Ice > Liftoff...
CAAAACCAGACCTCCAGGAACTTCGATACGTCCGCGTCTTGAAGTCCATCACCGTCGAACCTCAACACGCAGACGTTAAGCGCCCGAACGTCGCGACCACCGATGTCGTACTGGCGTTTCCCGTCAATGAAGCGGACGAAGCGCTGCCTGAGCAAGCTTCACACATGTTCGCCTACCTGCCAGTCACTCAGCTGGGCTTCAAGTTCCCGTTCCACGCAGACTTCATCTTGAACTCTGGTCGCGAGGCCGTCTTAAATGACCGCCCCTGGAACAAGCGGCTACGAGACGCAGTAACTGAGGCCTTTGTCGAGGCGCTCCCGAGCTTTAAGAAGCTGGAGCCCCTCGCGTTCAGCTACCTCAAGTACGTCCCTGGCGAAGGTGACGTTTCAGATGCATTCTTCAGCCCGGTGAGGGCCAGCCTCATCGAGCGCTTGTCGGCAGCCGAGAGCCTACCTTCGGCCTCGGGCCTCTGGAGTCGGCCGTCCGCGTTACGCGTGGCGGATGACAAGTTTCGGACGCTGTTCCCCTCGGATGTGGCGCTAAGACTGTTCGGCTTTGACTACATCGACCTACGCGTCAAGGGAGGAGTTCCACTGCTCCGAGCCTTAGGCGTTGGTGATGCCGGCCTTGGGCATGCCTTGATAGTGTTCAAGTTGCACGGCGAGTGGTTGTCGAAACAACCGCTTGAGTGGCGAGCGAAGCTCTACGGCTATGTTGCGGACAACCAGCAGATTCTCTTGAAGGCCGGCCTGCTGAACCATCCATGCTTGCCCATCGCTGGTGGACGCTACGTCGCCCCCACCGTGTCCAACGTGTTCTTCCCGCTCGCAAAGGGCAAGACCTACGCGTTCGAGCACGAGCTCCAAATCATCGACAACGACCTATATCAGGCGGCGATTGCGCACTCAGCGCAGGTGCCGGCGCTCTTCGCAGCGATGAGGGTCCACTCAGATGACCCTTACGATTTAGTGGTTGGGCACATCCTGCCGAGGCATAAGGACGACGCTTGGAAGGCGTCGGGGTTCGAAGCACTTGTCGGCCATCTTCGATATGTCAAGGATAGGTTGCCCGACTACCTCAAGGGGGCCGAAGCAGCGGGAAAGAGCCAAGCTCAAGCGTTTCAGCTCCTTCGGGACGGGATGTGGATTGGCACGAAGCTCTTCGATGAGAACAAGAGCTGGATTTTCAACAGGGTTAGCAACCTTTATCTGGGAAAGGAGTACCAAGCGGGCTTTTGCCTAGAGTCACTTATACCAGGGGCGCTAGGGCCCGCAAGCTACGTTTCGGCCGACTATCTTGGCTCGAAGCCCAGGAACGTAGCTAGCGAAGCACAGGCTTGGCGCGAATTCTTCATCCGGCTTGGTATTCGGACGTCTCCAGCACTTGCTTCGCTAGGGACAGATTGGCTCTGCAGCGAGGAGTTGCAGCTACTGCTCAACTCAACAGTCATCGCCACGCGACGAGCGGTTCTGGAGTGTCTAAGCCGGAACTGGTTCGGGTACACCGGCCGGATGACGCACACGGTTTCGCTAGGGCGCAGTCGCCAGACGACTATAGACACGCAGTTCGCCATCGCATTGCGCTCCATGGCCGCACCGCTGTTGGGTAAGAAAGGGAGTGTCCAGCTTTCCGAGGCCTACTATCCCACCGAAGAACTTCGAACGCTGCTGGGAGACGGGCTACCCTACGTTGACGCCAACTTGGCGGTGCAGATGCTCGACGACTGTCGGGTAACCCACCTGCTGGACGCGAGCACGCTGGTCAAGCGCCTTAAGCAGCTTAAGCGCGACGAGGGGGGAACGACAAAGCAGGTTCAGACCATCTATCGAGTTCTGGATGACCGCTTCTGGAAGGTGTCCAACACGTTCATCCGAGGGGCCTTTGAAAGCGATGGGCTCATCCAGTTGAAGGGCACCCACAAAGGCTGGTTTCGTCCGAGTGACGTTTGCTGGCGCGGCAGCGGGCCTTTCCTCGACTCTCTATACCCTCCGCTTTTCCCGCAGCACAGGGAGCTGCAAGGCTTCTTCCAGGACCGGCTCGGTGTGCCGCGAGAGTTGCCGGTGGCGAAGATGGTGGAATCCTTGCCCCGACTCGCGAACTTGGAAGATACCGGCGACCGCCAATCCGAGGCACTCGCCATCTATCGCAAGGCGAACCAGGCCCTGGGGCCCCGCTTTGGTCGAGAAGTTGAGCTGCCCGATTGGGTGGAGACGCTTCAATCGGAGGACGCCTTCGTCAACCAGCGCGGTGAGCTCGTGTCGAACGACGAGCGGCTGTTCGCAAACGACAGGCCCGAACTGGCGGAGTTGTTTAGTACCGAAGACGACCTCTCGTTTCTGGCCATTTCTCCAAGTGAGGTTCCAAGACTAGGTCGCCTGCTTGACGCTGCGCAGATTGCGCGCCTCTCAGACTCGGTGACGTTGGAAGTTGAAGACTCTGGTGAGGGGCAGCTCAATCCCGACCTGACCAGTCGAATCCGCCGGTCGGTTCCCTACCTTGCGCGCATCCTCTACGCAAAACAGCCCGAGGCGTTCGCCAAGGCGCTCGAAGCAGGTGCGATTTCGAGCCTTTGGACGTTCTCGGTCTGCGAGGTACCTGAGCTTCACCTCCAGGTCACTCTCGGTGAGTACACCCGCGAAACGACGGCAGCGGCCGCGCTTGGCGATGGCGGATGCGTCCTCTACAAGAAAGGAACCAGTTTCCTTAGAGACCGCGTCGCCACGGAACTCAGCAAGTACCTCGGCTCGACGGCCGACACTGCAGACGCCTTTGCGCGGGTCCTGCTCGAGGATGACACAGAGAGCGTGGAAGAACTTCTTCGAATGCGTGCCATCGGGCCGCTGCCAGAGGACCTTACGGCCGCAGTCATGCAGCGCGAGTTGCGTTCCGCTACTCATTTGGGAGATGACGAGATACACAGCGCTCCGGGTGATGACGGGCGGCCGCCTTTGCCTCGACCTGATTCTGATGACGCAAAAGCAGACCTCGACGAAGTGGCTGCGGACGGACTACCCCCGGAGGGTTTTAGCGACACCCCGGCACCCCAAGTTGCGCCTCCAGTTAAGGAGGGTCTCGGTGAGCGTGAGGTTCCGCCAGGTGCCATCGCGCGGTCCGAACCTAGCGCTCCTACACTTGGCACTGAGCATGGTCTCTCTCCGAGCACTTCTGCGCCTACTCAACGACCACCAGCGCCAGCGCCTGTTCCAGCGGCGCCCACGCCGCTGGCTGCTAAACAACCTCGCGTGCCCCAGGTTTCGGGTAAGCCTTCGCAGAGCGGGTGGACGCCCAGACTTACCCATGAGGCCGGCTCGGGCACTCCAGGCCAAGTGGGACCAGGTTCTGTGCTCCAGGGCGCGAGCTTCGAACCTTCGAAGCACCCGAACGGCTCTGCGCCAAGCCCCGCAGCGGGCTCCCGCCGCCCTAGTGGTGGATTCGCAGCGGGAAGCACCCCACCTGCGCCGCGAACAAAGAAGGGGCGACTCCTGAGTTACGCTGAGGGGCCAGGGTCGGCCGCCAGCGACGACTCTGAGAGCAATCCGGCAAAAGCGGCAGCACGGGAAGCGACTGGCCGAGCGGCAGTTCAGTACTTCCTTCAGACCCAGGCTTGGCGTTGGAGTTCAGTGACCGAGATGCCCCACAACAATCCGGGATTCGATGTGCTAGCCCTAAACGCTGCCGGCGAGGACGAGTTCATCGAGGTCAAAGGGCAATCCGAGGCGTGGACGCAGGAGGGCGTCGCGCTCACTCCCACCGAACTCCTGAAGGCTCACCAAGCTGGTGAGCGGTACTGGCTATGCGTCGTCGAGTTCGCGCAGTCCGAGAAGCGTCGACACCTTCATCTCCTGAAGAATCCGTTCGGTCTCACAAACCAGTTCCGGTTTGATGTTGGCTGGAAGGCCGCGGCAGAGAGCGTCACGACTGCGCCAGCGATACCTGAAAAGGGCCTATACATCGACATCTCAAGCGTCGGAGTTGGACGCATTGTCAGCGTTCGAACTTCTGGAAAGTTCTCCAACGTACACGTCATCTTGAAGGACGGGAAGCAGGTCAACAGACCTTTCAACCCGGCCAAGATGACCCTGTCGAAGGAGCCGTTATGGCAAGAATGATTCCGCAGCTAAATGCGGACCAACTGCGTGCGTTCCCGTCACGTGCCGAAGCCCGCTTCTACGAGGCATGCCGCGACCAGTTACCTGAGGGCCTACTCGTCATCTACAGCGCCAAGTGGCTCTACCGTGACAACCGAGGCCGCATCAACGAGGGTGAAGCCGACTTCACGGTGCTGTCGCCGACGCTAGGCATCCTTGCGGTAGAGGTCAAAGGAGGTGGCGTGACCTTCGACCCCGATACAGGCGCATGGAACTCAGTCGACCGCAATGGCCACGCCAATGCCATCAAGGACCCCTTCCTGCAGGCCACCAAAGAGAGACACGCGCTGATTGACCAGGTGGCAGGAAGTGCCGCATGGCGACAAAGCGGCGTTGGGAGGGTGACCTTTGGGCATGCGGTCGTCTTCCCTGACCTGCAGGACGCAGCACCTTTACTAGGCCCGGACAGACGTAAAGAGATTGTTGCTACCAACGCGGACATGCAGGACTTGACGCAGTGGGTCAATCGAGTGATGCGCTACTGGCATCAACCGATAGACGCTCAGCCGGGCGTTCGTGGCTTGCGCATTATCGAGGACATTTTCTGCCGGCCAATCGATGTGCGCCCCGTCTTGCGGGCGGCAATCGATGATGCCGAAGCGCAGCGCATCCGATTGACGGAGAACCAAGCCAAAGTGCTCCGCATCATCGCCGGGCGTCGTCGCGCAGTGGTATCCGGCGGCGCCGGAACGGGCAAGACGCTGATTGCAGTGGCGAAAGCCAAGAAGCTTGCGCACGAGGGGCTCAGCGTGCTGCTGCTTTGCTACAACCGACCGCTGGCTGACTCGCTCGCCTCGCAGCTGCGGGACGTCCCCTCGATTCGAGCCCAGAGCTACCATCAGCTCTGCGAACAACGCATCCGTCAAGCAACTGAGCTTGGCCGCAATCTGCTGGCCGAAGCAGTGGACGCATACCCGGGCGCCGGTGACAAACACCGCTTTGACATACAGCTGCCGTTTTCTCTTGCACTCTCGGCTGAAGTGCTGGATGAGCGCTTCGACGCAGTGGTGGTGGACGAGGCACAGGACTTCAGCGACGAGTACTGGTTCGGTGTGGAACTACTGCTTCGCGACCAGGAACACGGTCACCTCTATGTGTTCATTGATGAGAATCAGACGCTCTATCCGCGCCGGGCCAATGTTCCCGTCAAAGACGAGCCGTTTTACCTGACCGCCAACTGCCGCAATACAGCGCCCATTCATGAAGCCGCGTATCGCTTCTACAAGGGCAACGAAGTGGACCCGCCTGAGCTGCTGGGACCCGCCGTCACTTGGTCAGCGGTAGCGGGCGACGAGGCGCAGGCTGATGCTGTTGCGCGCAGAGTGCATCAATGGGTCAGCACTGAGAACATTGAGGCCGAGGACGTCGCGGTCCTTGTTGCAAAGCGGCCGAAGGCAAACCCCTATGCGCTACTCCAGCAGAGAACCGACATGGCCGGCGTTCGATGGGCCGTTGAGGCGCACGGGCAGAGGGCCGCTGTACTTCTTGACACTGTCGCTCGCTTCAAAGGACTCGAGGCCCAAGCTGTCGTGCTATGGCTTGGAGACGAGGTGCTTGACGACGCTCTGTGGGAGTCTGTCTACGTAGGCACCACTCGGGCTAAGTCGCTGCTCGCCATTGTTGGTTCTGCAAGAGTGATTCAAGCCGTGAGAGGCCGCTAGGACACGAGCTGGCTTCGCAGCCGAGTCATCAGCGAGGGTCGGTCCTTAAGGTCGTGTTCCCAGACTCGCAGAACGGACCACCCCGCTGCTTCCAGCGCACGCGTCTGGGCAGCGTCTCGCCGGGCGTTGCCAGCAAGCTTCTTGGCCCATGCTTCCGCGTTCTGAGCCGGAGCCGTCGAGTGCAGAGGACACGCATGCCAAAAGCAACCATCGACGAAGAGAGCAACCTTTGCCGGCCTGAAGGTGAAGTCGGGCCGGGTAAGGATGCAGCCGGCATTCCTCTTGGTCGCAAGGTCAGCATCGACTGCGCTCAGTCGAGGGTGTAGCTTGACGTGGCGACGCCACCCCTTGATTCCGGCGTCGCGCAGCAAGGCGACCATCGCAAGCTCCGTGGACCGATTGCCGCGCCCTCTTATGCCGGCCATGACTTGCGAGCGCTTGGACGGGTCAAAGACGTCTGTCATGTGTCATCCACGGCTACTGCGTAGAGCCGGCCCGGCGGGTGGAGGCACTATTGGGGCTGCCCAGCCTCGGTCGAAAGGTCCAGCAGCATCTTCGCAACTGCCGCACTGCTCTCGCTCAACAGCCAAGCTCCGGCGGCGTCCAGTCGAAGCTCATAGGACACGCCGCTCACACCGACCGGCAGCCCGCTCACAATCGACGCCAATACGAGCCGCGGAAAGCCTTCGGATACGCGGTAGAGCCCTTGACCCCTGATGCGTAGCTTGACCTTCTCGTACTCGGGCGCATGCGCGTCCTCGTATCCCGCAGCCAGCAGCATCGACTCGAACAGCACCAACTGCGACTGGTCCGCTGCCAGGGTTGCTCGCACATCGGTGACAAGACGGGGAAGCGACTCAACGCCGCTTGCCTCCTCACGGACGGCGAGGCTGAACAGGAGCAGGACGCCACCGGCCGGCTCCAAGAGCTGTTCAAGGCCATGAATCTGATGGCTGCCATCGAGCTTGCCGCTTGTCTTGACCTCAATGGCCAAGCCGGGCGCCTCGAAGTCGTTCCTCGCACCGGCCGGGCCACGCCACATCATGGTCCCTCTCTCGAGTCCGACGCTTGGGAGCAGCCACCGCGACAGGAACCAGACCTCGCCGAACAGTCCGAGCAATTCCTCCTTGCGGAGTAGGTTCTGCGCGACGCCCGACCAGAATCGCCGCCACTTGGCCAAGACGCTCTGGACCAGACGAACCCTGCCAATGCTTGCGCCAGCCAAGAGGGCTTCGACAAGCTCACCAGTCACGATGTCTAGCGCCGCGTAGCCCGATGGCTCCAGACAGGCAATCTCAACGAAGACGCCTCCCTTTCCAGAACCGTCCAGATTCCCCTCGACAGTCTGAACCGCGATGCCCTTGCTTGTGCGCTCTGACAGGGTGCAGGGCTCCCCTTCCGGAATTCGCACGAGGATGTAGCGTCGGCGCGCTACATCAACAGCGATGAAGACTTCTGTGCAACGAGAGGGCACAGCAAGACGAGCGGTCAGCCGCTCGCCACTTGGAGGTTGGGCCTCGATGAGGTCCCAGCGCATCGCCATCTCGTCGCTGCCGTTCACAGCACTGCTTTCCAGCGAGCCGTGCCCTCTATGTACGACTGTGCAGGGCGGTCCTTGGCCGCCTTCGGGAACGAAACCGCGAACCCGATGAGGTCGCGCGCATCGCCCCCATCCGGGTCGGCATACAGCGGTTCACGCGCGGTGCCTAGGTCTGCACTGTACCCGCCGAAATAGCGGCTGATTGGGTAGAGCAGCAACAGCCCTGAGGCCGAGTCCCTCGTCAGCCGAGCAGCGCGATTCAGAGTCTTCTCGCCGTCGGCCACTCGCTTCTTGGCGGCATCCAACTGTGCATCGGTCAGCCCGATGGCCTCGTCGCCAGCAGTGGTGATGACGCCAAGCGAGTTCGAACCTCTCAGTCGCGTCCGGCCTATGTTGAAGACTTCGCCAGCAGACTTTGGAAGCCAGGTCACACTTCCAAGAACCTTGTTCTTCGACTCCCGCCCACGCACAGCTACTGTCCAGTTGACAAGGCCGCCGTGCAGGTTTTGTTCCTCAATCCAGTCTGCCATCAGCGTGGGCACAGTCCCGCAGGCATCCGGGTCATAGTCAAAGCGGCGAAGGAAGTCGACAACCGCTGCGGCTGCAACGTCCGCCCAAACTGGTATGTAGTCGCGGGACGGGAGTCGGGTCGGCCCCTTTAGGCCTTCAAGGAACTCACGGGCAAGCAGGCGATTGCGTTCGCACATCGTTCCCAGCCGCGTCAGGTCCTTGACCGGGAACCTGAACGTCTGTTCCAACTGTTCGGAGTAGCTTTCGCTGATGTTCGTCAGCGTGCTCGCCCGTTGCTTGATAGATGCCGTGACCTGCATCGCGGGATGCCTGAGGATGCGCATTCCTACATCCCTCGGCGTGATACCGGGCATCTGTTCGTAGACCTGCATGTCTTCGCGCAGCCGGTGTTCGACGAGCGCCAAGTCTGCGAACCAACCCATCAGCTCACCGGTCGTGTAGATGCGCGTCAGGTCCTCGTAGCCTGCGCGATAGCCATACCACCGCGCCATCTGCAGCAGCGTGTCGTACTGCGGCGAGCGCCTAGCGAAGAAGCTGACCGTCAAGCCTTCTAGCGTCAGGCCGCGCGACAGCTTGTTGCCGCCGATGGCAATGGCCTTCAACGACGGTTCGCGCTCGTAGTCCAGGACCTCGCCGACTTGACTGTTGATTTCGCGGACTTCCACGGCTTCCATGAACTTGCCGATGAAAGGGACCAGCTCTTCAAACTTGTGGGCCCGTACCGGGTCAACTGACTTCGATGTCTTAACGAAGTCTTTGTCCCACAGGGTGTTCAGGCGCGCCAGCAAACCAGCCTTGCGGTTGTAGCGCCACTCGTCTTTCAGCTCGCGCCAGCGCTCATCGACCCTCTGCTTTATCGGCCCCTGCCTGGCTGTGAGGTGGCTCGTATGAATGAGCATCGTGCACGGGGCATCGGGCTTGCCGCGAAGTGCTCGAGCGGCGCCACCCAAAACGAATGCACACATGGCCTCGTCCAGCTTTGGAGTGAGCTCGTTGTTCTGTATGAGCGTCGCAATCTCAACTGCATCTACCGGCCGAAGCACCTGTAGACCTTCGACTCGCTCATCGCTACTTGGGTCGAACCTGCCGAAGAACTCCTCAGTGCCGAAGTACCCCGTCGGCTTCGGTAGGTCGATGAAGAAGTCCTTGGGGTACAGGTCGAGGCCGGCCTTGGGGTCGTACTGTTCGTGCGGGATGAGGATGTTTGCGAACGGTGTGGCCGTGTAGCCTATGAACGCGCGCCGTGAGAACTTGGAGATGATTTCTCGTATGAGCCCGTTGATGACCGCAGGAGGTGTGTAGTCCGGGTCGTCGGGGTCATAGCTCTCTTCGGTTTGCAGCGTCGCCTTGACGTCCACGCTTGCCTGGTCGGCCTCGTCGTCGATGAACAGCGAGGGTAGCGACTTCCTGACTTCCTCCGGTGCGTTCATGAACCACGCCAACAGCTTGCGCAGGACATCGCCGTTCTTCTTCACCACCAGCAGAACCGGCTGCGAGCCCTGCAATGCCGCGTGGTTGGCACGGCCTGGGTTGAAGTCGCCGTTCAAGTCGTCCGTCGTGTATTGGTGCCACTGCTTACCGACAGGCGGGAGCCGAACAGCACCTGGTGGGTTGTGCGGATAGCCCGTCAGTTCCTTGTTCAAGCGAATCTGCGTCTGGCGGCGCAGGCCCTTGTCGATGCCGGAGAACACCACAACCAATCGGTAGCCCGCGTCAGCAGCCTTCGCTATGACGGCAGTGAAGTTCGCGGTCTTGCCGCTCTGGACGTAGCCAAGGACCAAGCCTCGCACGTCGAACTCGCCTGTGCTCGGAGGCCTGAGCTGGCGCAGCACCTTGTCGGAGGCGTCATCAAGAGACGTCACCGTGTCCTTGGGCCAGTTCTTCGTTCCAAGGAGGTACTTCCGCAAAGTGGTCCAGTGGTACCACTCGCTGCGGTCGACGTCCGCCAGCCAATCATCGGCCTCCTTCGCCGCAGAGATGACGCGAGCCCGCTCAAACGTGCGGTTGCTCTCTTTTTCAAGCTCCGCCTCTACCCACGGCCTCAGCTCGAGCGGGATGAGCGCATTGCTGATGACCTCACCGCGCGAGTGCCCCTCATCAATGAGAAAGCGAGCCGTACGAAGCGCCTTGTCCTGCTGCGGCGTGGTCGTCGACATGTTCAGCTCTCCGTCAGTGGCCTGGCTCGCGCTATCGCGTTTTCGATGGCTTCGACCTCTCCTGGGAGCGCAACCTGAATAAGCAGGCCCGCCAC
>Ga0209181_10013664_pt1 | contig 10129 bp, 10 predicted proteins | sample MAT05_FD_187208 | JGI IMG/M metagenome (GOLD analysis project Ga0209181, IMG submission 187208) | Freshwater microbial communities from Lake Fryxell liftoff mats and glacier meltwater in Antarctica - MAT-05 (SPAdes) (version 2) | ecosystem: Environmental > Aquatic > Freshwater > Ice > Liftoff...
GATCGGGTTATTGCGGCAATAGCCATAGAGATTTGCCCCCCCATATAGCCCAATGGGGTCTGTGCTAATAAAGCGCTGCAATTGAGGGTCATACCAGCGCTGCCGCATGTAATGCAGCCCCGTGGCCGAATCGAACCGGACACCTAAGGAGCCAATATACCGGTAAGGCATTCCACCCGGCAGATTGTCAAAACTGCCCGGCAGCACCTCGCCCCAGGCACCATATGTAAAGGAACAAACCACGGTTCCCGTCGTGCCAATAACCTGGCGCACGGAGCCGAGTGCGTCATCTGTTCGGTAGCCTGAATTTCGCCGGTAAGCGGGTTGTGGTAAGGCCGACATCCTGGGGATATTCAAGGCCGGGGGCGTTCAACCTGGGGCAAGCGGCGTGCCAATTCCTCGATGTGGTGACGGAAGGTTTGCTGGAGGATCCGCAGGTCCAGGTGGACGCCAATCTGGCGCCCGTAGGGGCGTAAGTGCCAGCGCAGAGTCATTGGGTTGACCAGGTTTTTCCCCCGTTCACTCAGCAACAGCCGGTCGCTTTCCCCTCTCTGCAACTTTGGACGTCCGTCTTTCATGTAGCGCTCCCAGGTGGCGCGGATTGGCTCCCAGTCCGGATTCCAAGCCGTGGTCAGTAGATGCAAGCCGGTCAGGGAAATGGTCGGGCCGTAGAGCAGTTCCATCAGCAGCTGGTCGCGCTGTCCGATCGGGGTAGTGACATCCGGCAGGTTCAATAACTGCTGGATTTGCAGTCGGGTCAACAGGTTCCGCTCGGGCTGGGCCGGACGATTCAAGATCCAGTGCTGAGTGGGGTTTGGGTCGATCAGGTCGGAGCTAAAAGCCCAACGGTAGAAATGCCGGAGCACTTGGCGTTCCTGCTGAAGCGTATTGCCGGCGTAAAGGCTTCCTCGAGGCTGGCGAGCCCAGGCGCGTCGCTGCAGGTAGAGGTCTAGCGATTCGGGAGTCTGGTCTTCCCAGCGGCTCTGGTGCTCGCGGCAATCGACGTCAAATCGCTCAAGAATGAGTTGGTATCGCTTCTGGGTCAACGGTTGGTCCCGGCCTGCGCGCGTGGCCAGGAATGCTTCTATCGCGTTCACTTGGAGCGACGAACCCGATAACGAGGATGGTAGCGGCGGAGCGCCCGCAGCAATTCTTCGGCGGTCACCTGCGTGTAAATCTGCGTGGTTCGGATGCTGGAGTGGCCCAGCAACCGCTGCACATCCTCCAACCGTGCTCCTCCCTCCAAAAGGTGGGTCGCATAAGCATGCCTGAGACAGTGCAGGCCTCGCACGGGCAATCCGGCTTGTCGGGCATACTCTTGCATTCGTCTGGCCCACAGCATGGGATTCAAAGGTTTGCCTTCCAGATTTAAAAGCAGGTGATCTTGGCCAGGCTGGCGCGCTAAACCAGGCCGGATCTCTAGCAAGTAGGAGGCCATTTGGCGCTGCAGATTCGGACCTGTCGGAACCAAACGGTCTTTCCCGCCTTTGCCCAGGCGCACCCAGATGCCGTGATCCGCCAAGTCGTGTAGGCGCAACCGTGCGACTTCCTGCTGGCGCAACCCTGTGCCATAAAACAATTCCAGAACGAATCGATCAAACCGGCCCATGAGGGAGCTGGGCGATGGCTGTTCCAGTAGTCGCTGCATTTGTTGCTGGCTGTAGCGCGTCATTAATCGACGCTTTGGGTGTTTTGCATCCTCCTCTTGTCCCAAAAGAAGCAGCAAAGTGCCCCGTTCGTAAGCCCAGCGCAGCAGAACCCGAACCTCTAGAAAACGAGAATAGACGGTGGTGGGCTCCAGGTTCTGGCGAGTGAGCCAGGCCTGATAGACCGTCAAGTGGCGAGCAGTCAATTGGTGCACTTCCTGAACCTCCCAGGGTAAGTGGGCGATGAATTGGGATAGTGCGGTCCAAACCGAAATGCGAGTCCCCACAGTGCCGCGATGGACTGCCAGATAATCGTTGGCCAGCTCCTCCCAGGTCACGAACGCTCCCGGGGGTGACAGCGCCGCACCACCTTACAAAGGTCCGAGATCTCTACTTGGGTGTAGCGCTCGGTGGTGCCGATGCAGGCGTGCCCCAAGAGGGCCTGGAGATGACGTAGATTGGCACCTCGCTTCAGCATATGCGTCGCCACGCAGTGCCTTAACAGGTGCGGGGTGGAATGCGGCAGACCGGCCTTTTTCGCCCACCGTCCCACCAATGCCGTCAGCGCCCCCCGATTCAGCGGCTTGCCTCGGGAACTTAAGAAAACGTGGGACTCGCCAGGCCGGCGCAATAGTTTCGGCCGCGCTTTTTGTAAATATTCCTGGACCCAGATTTCGGCCTCGTCTCCCAACGGAACCACCCGATCTTTTCCACCCTTGCCATTCACCACGCGTAGACACTGGTTGGGTTCCTCGAGGTGATCCAGCAGCAAGTGGGCGCATTCCTGGTTGCGCAGGCCCGTGGAATACAACAATTCCAGGATGGCCCGATCGCGCAGACCCAGCGCGGTTGTGACGTCGGGGGACTCCAAAAGCTCGATCGTCTGGCGCTCGGTCAGCAAATTGCGCGGCAGGGCACGCGGCTGGCGCGGCAGCTCCAGGCCTTCCGAGACGTCCACCAGCAGATAATCCTGGCGATACAGGAAGCGCACAAAGCGCCGCACCACCGTCAAATGCATCGCCTGGGTTTTCAAGGCAAGCGGCTTTCCCTGGCGCGTTTTCTGCGAAAAGAGATGCAGCCGGTATTCCTCGAGCAGCGTGCGCGTCAGATTGGCTATCTGCGCCAGGCCCCGCTGCTCTAAGAACTGCACGAAGACCAGAGCGGAGCGCCCATAGCTCTCCAGGCTGCGCGCGGCAAAGCCCCGCGTGATCAAGTATTCGATGAAGCGCTGGCGCCATAGTTCCGCCTTCATGAGCCAAAACCAATGGGCGATCTCATAAGACCGTACTTTCGTACAACCTTACGTCTCAAGCCATTTTCAGTTAAAGGAAAAGGGATCATCAAGCCATCTCCCCTCCACCAGACCCAAAAGATCGGTGGTGTGTTTTTTCTCTTCAAGCATTTGCTCGCAAGTTCGCGAGGTCGCTCTTTGCAGACAGCAAACCTTGATAAAGCCTGGTGTTCAGCGTGCGCGCAGGGTTTCGCGAGGTTCGCGAGGTTTCTCGAATTCGGCCCGTAGTTGGGCTGGGGGCAGCAAGAACGTCGGCACGTCCTCGTCGCGGGCAATCAGCAAGCGATACTGATAGGCCCGCCCGGTGGTCCCTGAGGCCACTTCCATGTATTCCATTTCTACCAGTTCATTCAGAGCGCTGCGCAGTTGGTGGTCCTCGGTGCCCGTCACCTGGCGCAGCTCTCGGCGCGTAAAAAGACGCTCGGGAAACGAGGACCCGGCGATCCCCAGCAACCAGTCCCGGGCCTGTTGCCAGACGTCCTTGGCCCCTCTGGAGAGCTCGTGGAGCGTGGTGGCCAAGACTTCCTGGGCCAGCGCGTAGGCCAGCTCATAATCGTCCGGTGAGGCCAGCACGTAGCCGTCCCCGTCGTCGGTTTCTCCTCGGACGCGCTGGTGTTGGTGCAAGAAGGCCGAGGCTTCAATCAGGCACAAAAAGCGCTCGTGGTCGCGCCGGTTGCGCAGTTTCCTATTGGGAAAGGTCAGGCAGTCGGCAAAGGGGATGAAGACCAGCACGGGCTCCAAAAGGCGTTGGGCGTTGTGGTGGCGCTCGCGGACCTCGTCGGCTACCCGGTGCAGGTTCTCGCGGGCCGGCATCCGCCGGGCCCGTTGCACCTGGTGGATGCGCTCGGTTTGCTCCACCGTCTCGTCCAGCGTGATCTCAAAGCAGCGTGTGGCATTCTCGTGGTTGATCTTAGGGTCGGTGGTGGTTTCCAGATAAGCCACCGGGCCTTCTACGGTGATGATTTGCGTAGAGATCTTGCCGGTAGCCGGGTCTTTCAACGGCACCGCCTGGGTCAGTTTTTGGCGTGATTGCAGCACGCGGATGCTGTATTCGGCGGCTTCCGCACCGGTGCGCTCCTCCACGATCAAAAGCTTGCCCTTCAGCGTGCCCTCCGCCAGATAAGTCAGCGCCTGGGCGGTGATGCGCGTGAAAAACAGCACTTCCTCGGGCGGCGTCAGCTGCTCCACCAAATCGGTCAGCGTTGATTTGCCGCAGCCAGACTGCGACAAGATGATGCCGGACAACGGTTTGGGCAGCTTGCGCGAAACCCCGATAAGGTAGGCAAGCAGCTTGGCATTTTCCTCGCCCACGAAGCCCAGCTGCTCCATATCGCTCAGGATGCTGCCCACCAACTGCGGGTGGCGCAGAAAATGCAGCGCTTGCTCCCGCTGGGTTGCCGTTAGCTCCATCTTTTGAGCCTCGGTCTCTTCCGCCGGCTTGTCGCGCTGGCGGCGTTCGCGCACCCATTCCTCGCACAGGCGAAAGATCTCGCTGTGGTGGCGTTCGGCGTCCAGTCGCGCAAGCTGCAGCTGCGAGCCCAACTGCTTGGCCAACTTCAGCCGGTCTCGATGCAGATAGAGGTCCAGGCGGTCTTGCAGAAAATGCTCGCCGCGCATTCCGCGCAGGCTCACCCGCAGCCGGCTGGAGAACGGCGGCAGAATCTGCATTTCGTAGCGCACGCCGTCCATTTCCAGCACCAGGCCGTCCCGTGTTTTCTCACAGTGCGGGGGCGTTTTCTCGGGTTCGTTCTGGTCGCGCTGGCGCAGACGTTTTTGCAGGCCATTGCTGCCCTGCGTCAGCAGTAGCGAGTTGGGATCCTCTCCTTCGGGCAGGCGCACGCTGGCCACCTGAAGCCCCAGTTCCGGCAGAGCCGCCGTCAGTTTCTGGGTGCATTCCATGCCCGCTCGGTCACCATCGAATGCTAAAACCACTTCTTTCACGCTGTAGCGTTTCAATAGTTCCGTAAGTGGCCCGGGCAGCGTCTGGGTGCTGAAAACACAAGTCGCCTGGCGCTCGCCGGCCATCCAGCACGAAAAGACATCGAGCACACTTTCCACCAGATAAACCGACGAAGAACTCCGCAGCGCCTGCCAATTCAGCACTCCCTGGTGTGGGCCGGGCAAGTATAAATGTCGGTTCTTGGCGTCGGCGCGGATGCGTCTTCCGTAGAGGCCCACGACACCGAGATCTGGGTGCGACAGCGGCACCACCACGCAGCCTCGAAAATGCTCTTTGCCGTCGGCGGTCAGCACTCCAATCGCCTGCAGCGCGTCCAGAATCGGCCCATCGCTGGGCAAAGTGGCCAGCAGCGAACCGTCGCAAAACCCCACCTGAAAAGCCTTCCACAGCTCCGGCGATCCCAGCCCGCGACCTTTTAAATACTCCTGGCCGTCCAGATTTTCCGCAAAACGCTTGTGGTAGAGCTCGGCCACCCGGGCCAACAATTCCTGGCGCTTAAAGCCGCCGGGCAATTGCTTGGCTTCGTCCTGCGCTTGGTGGGTCGGCTGCGGTCGCTCAGAACCAGGCTCGACTAGGTCGCGCAGCCGCGCAACGGCCTCTGCAAAGCTCAGCTTTTCCTTTAATTGAAGCCAGGTCAGAGCGTCGCCGCCGGCTTCGCAGCCAAAGCAGTTCCAGAGCTGGCCCTGGATGGAAAGCGATGGATCGCAGTCCCCTTCGTGAAACGGGCAGCGGCAAAGCCAGTTCTTGCCCTTCTTCTTCGGCTCCAGGCCGCTGTCGCGGACCAGGGCCAGGAGATCGACGCCAGCTTTGAGGTGTTCCAGTTCGATGCGATCCGCAGTTGGCGTCACAGTCGGTCCATCTCCTGGCACAATTCTTGTAGCTCTCGGCGCTGATAGTCAACGAAATAGGCGTAACTGCGCAGAACAGAAAAGACGCGCTCCAGCTCATCCGCCAGCGGGCCGGCCATCTCGGGCCGTTTTGTAATGTCGCCCAGCAGTTCTTGCAGGCGAAGGCGGGTCTGCGAAAGTGGGCCGTCTACCAGCATGATTTCTGCCTCCGCGCATAGTCCTCTAGCCGCTCCCAGAAGGCGTACTGACCGGCTATATGGCGGTGGAAGCGCTCGCTGAGCGAGCGCACCTCTTCGACCAGGGGGCCAGGCACGCGCTGGCGTTCCAGCTCTTCGCACAGGTCATAGAGGCGGTCGGCCGCCTCGCGGGGGGTGTCGCCATCAAAGGGAAGTGGGGTCATCAGAAACCTCCTTGAGTTGCTCAGGACATCAATGGTTCTCATGGGGACAAGACAAAAATCTTTTATTGCAAATAGATACCATACGCAAGACCATAAGGCAACCCTCTATGGTTAACTGGCGTTGCACAACCGCTCCACGTCCGGTAAAATCAAAAGATGTTAGGCGAACGAATCCGCAAGTTACGACGTGAACGCAACTGGACCCAGAAGCAACTGGGCCAAATGACGGACATCGACCAAAACAACATCAGCCAGTATGAGTCGGGCAAAATCAGGCCCACTCGGCGCACCATCGAGCGCTTGGCCGAGATCTTTTCCATCAGCGCCGATGAACTGCTCGCCGAAGATCCCGCCGAGCCCGTGCTGGCCATCGAAGACCCCGAGCTGCTGACGCTCTTTCGAGAGATGAGCAAACTAGGCGAAACCGACCGCACCCGACTCAAGTGGATGATCGGCCTGGCCGTCCGCCAGCTCCGCATCCAAGACGTAATGCAGGCCTCTTAGCGCCCCTTTTCGTTCGCCGTTCTGGGCCTTTGCCCAAACGGGGAACCTGGCCACCGGGCCGCATACCGCCGTAACCCCGTTCCATGGCGCCGCATCGCGTCCGGCGTCAGGCCCTGCCCTACGGTCCCGCCATCGCCCCCGGAAGTTAGCACCCCGGTCAAGGGTGCGCTCGCAAGCTCGCCGGCTGCCGCTACGCGGCTGGCCCCCACAACGTATCAGGGGAGGGGCCAGCCGCTCCGCGGCAGCCGCCCTTGACCGGGGCGCTGTGAAAGGGGGGCGATGGCGGGCCTCTCCGGGCAGGTCCTTCCTGTACCGGGCTCCCGCTGCGCGCCATTTCACTAAGGGGTTTTCTATCATGCGTATTTTGCTTCCGGCTTTAGAGCGTCAGTTGCTCTCGGTTATTCGTCCGGGTGAGCCGTTTGGGCTGCGTGACCATGCGCTTATCCGGTTTGCGGTCCATACGGGGCTGCGGTCTGCTGAGCTTTGTGCTCTTAACGTCGGTGACGTGCTTACGCGGGACGGGTTTGCTCGCCAGTGGGTCGACATCGTCGGTAAGGGCGGCCTTCATCGTCAGGTTCCGGTTAACTCGGCGGCCCGTCAGGCGGTGGTTGACCTGGTGGCTTTTAATCGCGCGCGCGGTTTTTCGGTGGCTGAGACGGCGCCGTTGTTGGTTACTCGGTGTCATAAGCGGTTGCCCACCCGTTCGCTGCGGGACGTCATTCAAAAGTATCGTGAGCGGGCTGACCTGGACGTTAAATGCTCTCCGCACACTTTCAGGCACACGTTTGCGTCTCGTCTGGCGGGCTGTGCGTCTCTACCGGTTGTCCAGGCGGCTTTAGGTCATCGGCGGCTTAGTTCTACCCAGGTCTACTCTCACGTCACTGCGGCCCAGCTGGCGGACGGTGTTGAGCGCCTGGCTGACGGTTAGTCCCTCTTCCGGTCCCCGGCGGGCCGGTTTGATGGCCACTTTGGCGTTGACGCGCCAAAGTGGTCATCGCTTCTCGTCGTCCAAACCGGGTCAGAACCCGATCTGTCGTCAACATTTCGCTCTACGGGTCCTCCGCCATGGGCGCAAGCTGGGAGGCCGGCTTCGCCGGAACAAACATTGATCCCAGGCCAACAACATGGCTGCAAGCCAGAGCGAGGGCTTGGGCCCGTCTTTCCTGGAAAGATCATCCAGGAAACAATCAGCGGGCGTGGCCCAAGCCCAACAAACACTGGGTGCCAGGCGTTAGTTTTTCTGGCTGAGTGCCAGCTGCAAGCTGGGAGGCCAGCCGGCCCCGCGGCGCTGCGGTCGAAGGCCGGCTGGGCGGTGGGCGTCTGCTGAGTGGCTGGCGCTCCGCGCCAGAACATAGAAATGGCGGGCCTTGCGGCCCGCCAAAGACTGGCTTGGTTGATAGCTTTCCGGTATTTCGACCCGGCGGTCGAGGGTTCGTGGTTGGGACTCACGCCCCAACCACGAACTCAAATCGCAAGACGCAAGACGCAAGACGCCTACGCCTGCCGCCTCACTTTTCTTCGTCCTTATAAGGGTTCAGCTCCGGATACTGTTTGTGGATGGGTCTCATCAGGTCGGCATAAATGCTGCCCGATATCTCTGCAATCCCCATCCTGAACTGCTTTCTTTCGTCCATGTTAGAGATTTGCTCGATCGACTCCATCACATCATTGATGGGACCATTCAACGCAAGGCATCTTTTCATCAACTCCTCTGCTACGTCTTTGTCCACTTGCTAAGCCTCCAGTACTGACATGGTTAACGGAAACCTTACCACTTAACTCTGAACCCGTTCCTAACAGGGCCCTAAAACGTTGTCACTCCAGGTCTTCCGACTCCAGATGCTCATTAACCCAGCGGTGAGGACGTTGGCAAAATTCGCTTAGTATTTTGAAATGCTCTGTATCTTCAAGCGCAATTGGAGTCAAACCGGCCGAGGATATCTGCAGTAGTTGGGCTCGTGGGTAGGCCATAAGGAGAGGGGAATGGGTCGCCATGATTACTTGGCACTGCCCGCTATGATCCATGCGACGCAGTTGCCGCAAAAAGTCGATTTGACGCAAGGGAGAGAGAGCCGACTCGGGTTCGTCGAATAGGAAAATGCCTTGGTTACGGCAACGCTCCCTAAACACGCGTAGAAACCCTTCGCCATGTGAGTGCGAGAGAAAATCAGGGCCTTCCTGACCCACCTCCCGCGCGGCGCGGTCAAGATACCGGGCCACACTGAAAAAGCTCTCTGCTCGGAAAAACCATCCCGTAGTGATCTTGGGTAACCAGGCGGCGCGCAGGGCTCGGCTCAGAGTTCCACCCATAGCCTCTTCGGCCGCTGAATGATCTACGGGCATATATCCCTTGCCGCCACCGGCCTCATCGTAACCGGCAAGCGCGGCGATCCCCTCCAGAAGCGTGGACTTTCCCGAACCATTCGCGCCGACCAAAATGCAGATGGCGTGCTCGAATTTTAAGTCCAAGCCACGACGAAGAAAAGGCAGACAAAAGGGGTAACCGGCACCCGACGGTACTTCCTCAGGGTCCAGCCAAACATGTCGTAAGTATGGAGCGAAAAGACTTGTCCGATTTTTTGGCACTCTCATACATCTCGACTTCTTTAAGAATAAAGATTACTTCCTGGCTCGACAGGAGAGCCCCCTAGCTCGTTTGATCTAGGGGGCTCTAGCTTCGTGAGCGCGGGCTTACTAACCCCGACCACGACGTCTTTCGTCTTTCGTCTTTCAACAACCATTATCAGTCATGCACTCGTGGACACATCTCTGAATACGTGGACCGTAATCCCTACCTGAGCCCGGGAGTTTTTTGGGATTATCAGCAAAGGTCTTCGCACATTTTGTCTTGCACTCTTTATTAACCTCGACGCAATCTATAGGAGGATCACACCCGGGGTCTGGACTTGGACTCGGACTTGGTCCTGGCTGGGGCTGCGGCGCCGGTCGACCTTGGTCGTCTCTTGGGAAGTCCCGCCCTTTGTTCGCATCGTAGTACATTTTGAGCACTCCGAACAAAAAGGTGCTTTTCGATAAAAGTGATGGTAAATAGGACGCGGGTCCAGAATTAGAGCCCGATTCCGTGACCGTGGTAGTCATTGCCGGAGCTGGGTGGGGTGCTGTAGGAATTGGAGTTGTGACTTGGCTTGCTCCCGGGGGCTGTAATCCCATGGGGTCGACGAAATTCACGGGAGAGTTCGCCGCGTAACTGTACAGATTGGCTCCGCCTTCGAGACCAATCGGATCTCTGGAGACAAACCGTTGCAATGTGGGGTCGTAGTGACGAGCTCTCATATACACGAGACCCGTCGTAAGATCTGTGCGACACCCCCACGAACCGATGAAACGGTAGGGCATTCCACCGGGCACGCTATCGAAGCTCGAGGCCAGAGTTTCGCCCCAGGCTGAGTAGTCAAATCGCGCCACAACAGCTCCCGTGGAATCAGTCACCATCCGCACCGAACCGAGTGCGTCGCTGAT
>Ga0209181_10013665_pt1 | contig 10129 bp, 11 predicted proteins | sample MAT05_FD_187208 | JGI IMG/M metagenome (GOLD analysis project Ga0209181, IMG submission 187208) | Freshwater microbial communities from Lake Fryxell liftoff mats and glacier meltwater in Antarctica - MAT-05 (SPAdes) (version 2) | ecosystem: Environmental > Aquatic > Freshwater > Ice > Liftoff...
TCGGCCTTGAGCTTGGCCGTCTGCACCAGCCGCCCGCGGTGGCTGACGCGGCCGTCGCCGATGGTGTACTGCTGCACCATGCCGTCGCCGTCGAACCAGTGGTGGTAGCGCTCGGTGCCGCGTTGCATCAGCGCCGGGCCGTTGCGGTAGAAGCGCCCGCGCAGCTCGGCAGGCCAGCGGCCGCGCAGCAGCATCGGGCCACTGTCGCGGTTGCCTGTGATGTCGTCGACGCCGGCAAAGGGGGCCAGCAGCGGCTGCTGCTTCACGTGGGCGGCAAAGACGGCAGCGTCGGCGGGCTTGGCCTGGGCCGGCACTGCCCATGAAGCAGCCAAAGTAGCAACGAGAGGGGCGACGAGAGGGGCGACGAGAGGGGCGGCCAGGCCGGCGGCGCCGGCGGTCAGGAGTTCACGGCGCTGCATGGTGGGCCCCAGGTTCATTGCGAGAGCTGGGCGATGACGGGGTTGCCATTCAGCGTGACCTTGCCGGTTTCCCAGCTCGGCCCGAACATGCCCGGCTTGCCGGTCGAGCCCCAGGGCTCGGTGGGCAGACCCAGCATGTTCTTCGCCATCTTGCCGTCGCCGTCCAGGTCCTGGTACAGCGTCACGGCGAACTCGTGGCCGCTGATGCCGCACAGCTGCACGCGGGTGATGGCGTCGCCAGCCGGCACGCGGGTCGATGCCAGCGGCCTCTTGTTGTAGGTCTCGGCGCTGACGTAGGCCGCCAGAAAGAGCTGGCCTTGCTGTGGACGCACGTTGTGAACGTCCACGCTCACACAACGGCCGGCCGGGTCTGCGGCCGAGGCGGCGGGCGCTGCAGGCGCTGCAGGCGCAGCCTCTGTGGCTTCGGGCACACCTTGGGCCTGGACGGCATCGGCGGCCGCATCGGCGGCAGTGGCGGCCAGGGGCGCGAGTGCGGCCGCCAGCACCAGGGTGGTGAAGGCCAGGGCGCTGGGGCAGGGAAGATTCATCGCAAGACTCCGGGGGTGGCAAGGGATGGGCCGCACTGTGGCGGCCTGCCGCGGGGCCGGCGAGAGGCTTGCGACTGGGCGGTGCGCCACAGCGCGAAACGACAGCGGCCCGCCGCGAAATGCAGCCGGCCGCGCGTTCAGTCTTCGGTTTGGCGGGCCGGGCCGAATTCGTTCACGTGCGCTCAGTCGCCGCGCACGCGCCCGCGACCGGCCTTCACCTCGGCGCGCACGGCCTTGCCTTCCAGGCGGCGCTGCTTCGAGCCGTAGGTCGGCTTGGTGGCGCGGCGCAGGGTGGGCTGCACCGTTGCTTCATCCACCATGTCTTGCAGGCGCAGCAGCGCGTCGGCCTGATTGCGGCCCAGGCTGCGGTGGTCTTGTGCCTTGATGACGATGACACCTTCGCCGCTGATGCGCTGGTCGGCCTGGGCCAGCAGGCGCAGCTTCACGTCGACCGGGAGCGAAGATGCCTGCACGTCGAAACGCAGGTGCGCGGCGCTGCTGACCTTGTTGACGTTCTGTCCGCCTGCGCCTTGCGATCGGATGGCGCTGAATTCGACCTCGGCGCGGTCTACGAGCAAGCGCCGGGCCATGGTTCAGCGTTTCTTGTTGCGCAGCAGGCCTGCGATGAACAGCAGCGCCAGAGCGCCAGCCACCGATGCGAACCAGCTCGCCGGCTGGCCCACGGCATACCAGCCGAAGACACGCCCGGCAGCGCCGGCCAGCACGGCACCACCGATGCCGAGCAGGCAGGTCAGCACCCACCCCAGCTTCTGTTCGCCGGGCATGATGCCGCGCGCCAGCAAGCCGACGATGAGGCCGAGGACGATGTAACTCAGAATTTCCATGGGGTCGGTTCTCTTGCAAGAGTGGGAAGGAACTCAGTCAGCGCAGCGCATCGGCACGCGCTGCGCCACGGCGCACATCAGTTCATAGCCGATGGTGCCGGCGGCGTGCGCCACATCGTCGATGGCCAGCAGCGAAGCCGCACCATCGACCTCGGGTCCGCGGCCCCACAGCGTGACTTCGCTGCCCACTGCAGCCTGCGGCACGGGCGTGAGGTCCACCGTCAGCATGTCCATCGAGACACGGCCCACGGTGCCGGTGCGCACACCGTTCACCAGCACCGGCGTGTCGGTGCCGGCATGGCGCGGATAGCCATCGGCATAGCCGCAGGCCACGATGCCGATGCGCTGCGCCTCGCGCGCCGTGTAGCTGCTGCCGTAGCCCACGCTGCTGCCGGGCTGCAGCTGCTGCGTGGCGATGATGCGCGAGCGCAGCGTCATCGTGGGCTGCAGATTCCAGTGGCGGATGTCGTGCGCGGGGTAGTCGGGCGCGCTGCCGTACACCATGATGCCGGCGCGCACCCAGTCGTTGTTCAGGCCGTGGCGCAAGGTGGCCGCGCTGTTGCTCAAGCAACGCTCGCCGGGCAGGTCGTGCGTGGCGGCGGCGAAGGCCGAGAGCTGGTGGTCCACGCCGCGCGCGCCATCGGCGTCGCTGAAGTGCGTCATCAAAGAAATCTCGTCCACCTGCGGCAGCGCGTTCAGCCAGCCCCAGGCGGTGCGAAAGGCCGAAGGCGTGAAGCCCAGCCGGTTCATGCCTGTGTTCATCTTCAGGAACACCCGGTGCGGCTGCCTGGTCTTGTGCGCGGCGAGCCAGTCCACCTGCTGCTGACAGTGCACCACATGCCAGAGATTGAGGCGCGAACAAAGCTCGAGGTCGCGCGCCTCGAAACATCCTTCCAGCAGCAGGATGGGGCCGCGCCAGTCCAGCGAGCGCAACGTTTCAGCCTCGGCAAGGTCGAGCAGCGCGAAGCCGTCGGCACCCCGCAGACCTTCGAGTGCGCGCGTGATGCCGTGGCCGTAGGCATTGGCCTTCACCACCGCCCAGACGCGTGCATCGGGCGCAGCGGCACGCGCGCGGCCCAGGTTGTGGGCCAGTGCTCGGGGGTGCACCAGGGCTTCGATGGGGCGCGGCATGGCTTGCGTGAAGTGTGGCTGGAGGAACGCGAGCCGATTCTGCCAGCCGGCTCGGCGCTCCATCGTTGGTGCAGGGGGCGCGTGCTATAACCCGCCGGCCCCGAAGATGGAGATCACGCACGCCCGCCTCAGGCGCCAGCAGTGCAGCGCGCGCGAGACGATGAAAAAAGGTTTTTCGACCATCATGTCGGCGCAGTTCTTCAGCTCGCTGGCTGATAACGCACTGCTGGTCGCCGCCATCGAATTGCTGCGCATGAACAGCGCACCGGCCTGGCAAACCCCTGCCCTGGCGCCGATGTTTGCGCTGTTCTATGTGCTGCTGGCGCCCTTCGTCGGTGCCTTTGCCGACGCGCTGCCGAAGGGCCGCGTCATGTTCCTCAGCAACAGCGTGAAGGTGGTGGGCTGCCTGTACATGCTGTTCGGCGGCCACCCGCTGTGGGCCTACGCCATCGTGGGCCTGGGTGCAGCGGCCTACTCGCCGGCCAAGTACGGCATCCTCACCGAGCTGCTGCCGCCTTCGCAGCTGGTCAAGGGCAACGGCTGGATCGAAGGGCTGACTGTGGGCAGCATCATCCTGGGCATCCTGGTGGGCGGGCAGCTCGTCGGCCCGAAGCTGTCGCCGATGCTGCTGAGCGTGGACTTCCCCCTGTTCGACCTCGGCGTCGACACAGCGCCCGAAGGCGCCATCTCGCTCATCGTCTTCCTGTACGTGATTGCGGCGCTCTTCAACCTCTACATCCCGCGCACCACCGCGCCGCTGCAGCCCATGGTCGGCGGTGTCGTGGGTCTGGTGCGCGACTTTTCGCGGTGCAACACGCGCCTGTGGGGCGACAAGCTCGGGCAGATCACCCTGGCCACCACGACGCTGCTCTGGGGCATCTTCGGCAACCTGCGCGTCATCGTGTTCGCCTGGGCCGCAGCCGCCTTGGGTTACGGAACGACGCAGGCCAGCAACCTGGCAGGCGTGGTCATCATCGGCAGCGTCATCGGCGCGGTGACGGCGTCGATGACGATGAAGCTCGACCGTGCCACCGCCGTGCTGCCGCTGGGCATCGTCATCGGCTTCCTGATGATCGGCCTGAACGTGCTGACCAACGCCTACGTCGCCGCGCCCTTCCTCATCGTGCTGGGCGCGCTGTGCGGCTTTCTCATCGTGCCGATGAACGCCCTGCTGCAGCACCGCGGGCACAACCTCATGGGTGCCGGCCGCAGCATCGCGGTGCAGAACTTCAACGAACAGGCCTGCATCCTGGGGCTGGGTGCCTTCTACGTCGGCATGACGAAGTTCGGTCTGTCGGCTTTCAGCGCCATCACGGTGTTCGGGCTGGCGGTGGCGATCATCATGGAATTCATACGCCGCTGGCACCGCCGCAACACGGTGCAACACCGCGAAGAGGTGGAGCGGCTGCTGGTCATCGCCCGCACTGACTCGCACTGACTCGCACTGAAGGTGTCGTGATGAAGGTGCAGCCATGAAAGTATCGCAATAACGCCGGCATTGCAGCGCGCCCTGCCCGCGCTGGCCCTCACGTTCAACGCCTTCACCTGGGGCGTGTCCTGGTGGCCGCTGCGGGAACTGCAGTCGCGCGGCCTGCACCCGCTGTGGGCCACGGTGATGATCTACGCCGTGGCCGTGCTCGCCATCACGCTGTGGCGCCGCGAGGCCTGGGGCCAGCTGTGGCGGGCGCGCACGCTGTGGCTGCTGGTGTTGGCCGCAGGCACCACCAACGCGTCCTTCAACTGGGGCGTCACGGTGGGCGACGTGGTGCGTGTGGTGCTGCTGTTCTATCTGATGCCGCTGTGGGCGGTGCTGCTGGCGCGCCTGCTGTTGAAGGAAGCCGTCACGACCCGCGCGCTGGTGCGCGTGGGCATCGCGCTACTGGGCGCGGTCATCGTGCTGTGGCCCGAAAGCGGCCTGAAAGGTGGCCTGCCGCTGCCGCGCACGCTGCCCGAATGGCTGGGTGTGCTCGGCGGCTTCACCTTCGCGCTGAACAACGTGCTGCTGCGCCGCGAGGCCCATCAGCCCGAGGCGGCCAGGGCGCTGGCCATGTTCCTGGGGGGTGCCCTCGTGGCAGGTGTGCTGGCCAGCACGCTTTCGCTGCAGGGCCTGGCGCCGCTGCCCCCGGCGCCTGCAGCGGGCTGGCTGCTGATGGCCTTGACGCTGGCCGCAGCGTTTCTGGCCGGCAATCTTGCGCTGCAATACGGTGCCTCGCACCTGCCGGCCAATGTGACGGCGGTGGTGATGATCACCGAGGTGCTGTTTGCCAGCGGCTCTGCGGTGCTGCTGGGTGCGGCGGTGGTGACAGCGCCGCTGCTGCTGGGCGGCGCCTTGATCATCGGCGCCTCGCTGCTGGCGCTGCGGGACTGACAACGCGCCGGCTCGCGGGTCGACCGGTTCGCTGGCTGCCGATCAGGGCGCTGCCGCACCCTCGCTGCTGACCGCCAGCACGCCCTGGCGGTCCATCAGCCGCTGCAGTTCTTGCATGTCCAGCGGCTTGGCGAGGTAGGCGTCGCAGCCGGCCAGGGCGCCACGCACGCGGTCGAGTTCGCTGTGGTGGGCAGAGACCAGGATCACCATCGCGCCCAGCAGCGCCGGTGAATGCTTGATGCGCTGGCACAGCGTGAGGCCGTCGAGTTCACTCCCCGCGCCGAGCTCGATGTCGAGAAAGACGATGTCGTAGCTGTGCTGGGCCAGCAGCGCAACGGCGGCCTGGCTGGTGGCCGCGCGGTCGACTTCCAGCTGCCAGCCGCCCAGTCGCACCTCCAGGAAACGCAAGGCGATCGCGCTGTCGTCGACCAGCAGCACGCGCGGCTTGGCGGGCATCAGCGCCACACGTTGAACCGGGGCCTTGGGCGGCATCGGTGCTTGCACGCGCGAACCTTCGGGTGGCGCTTTGGTCGCCGTGGCCGCCGTGGCCCCAGTCATTGCCGTGGCACGCGCCACCCCGGCCACTGGCAGCACGGGTGATGCGGGGGCAGCGGGTGGCGGCTTCGACAGCCACTCGGCTTCAGGCACAGGCGGGCGCGTCGCGGGCAGTGCAGGCTCGTGCGCCACGAGGCCGTTCTCGGGCGGGGGGCAGTCAGGCGCGAGCCGCACCGTGCTCGGCCGGGGGTCGCGCAAGGTCAGCGGGTCGAGCGCTGCGGTGGCGGATGCGCTTTCGAAGGCAGGCTCCGCGGCCGCCTGACTGGCTGGTTCATGCGCAGACTTGGGGGCACGGACAGCAGCCGGTTCGGGGGCGCTGAAGGGCAGGTCGCCGAGCAAGGCGTTGTCGTCCGGGTCGGGCGGGGCCACAGGCGCGCCGCGGCGTTGCCGAGCCAGCTGGATGATGGTGGTGTGTGGCCCGGCATAGTCATCGCGCGGGGCTCGCGCGCCCAAGGCGTGTGCCACCAACCTGTCCAGTTCCCGCATCACGTGCAGCGCGTCGATGGGACGCGTCATCCAGGCGCGCGCGCCCTCGGGCGCCAGGTTGCCGATGAAGACGGTCTCGTCCATGCGCTCGATGGCCTGCACCAGCTGCACCGAAGGCCCGTGGTCGGCATCGGCCACCAGGAAGTCGGCGTCGGTGAGCGTGGGCACCTGCTCGTAGGCAGGGCTGCGGTTGTGGGTCAGGCGAAAGTACGAGGTCAGCGCCTTGCGCTCGAACTCGCTGAAACCCAGGAACGCGACGCGATGCGGCATGAAGGGGCGGGGATGTCGGGCGGACGCGCCTGCGGCCGATGGTGGCTGCGCGCCCGCGCGCTGTCAAACGCCCGGACAAGGTATGCGCTGTCAGTTTGCTGTCTGTGCGTTGTCGAGCCCGGCGATAACATCGACACCACCACATCTGTCTGCGAAAAATCCGCGCCCATGGCTCACAACCTCTACGACTTCGACGCCGTCAGCATCCAAGGCAAGCCGGCGCACTTTTCCGCGCAAAAGGGCAAGGTGGTGTTGATCGTCAACACCGCCAGCGCCTGTGGCTTCACGCCGCAATTCGCGGGGCTGGAAAAGCTCTGGAAAGACCATGCCGAGCGCGGCCTCGTGGTGGTGGGGTTTCCCAGCAACGAGTTCGGTGGCCAGGACCCGGGCAGCGATTCGCAGATCTCGTCGTTTTGCGAGCTGAACTACGGCGTCAGCTTTCCGATGATGGCCAAGACCCAGGTCAACGGCGCCAGTGCCCACCCGCTGTGGCAGTGGCTGAAGGGCGAAAAGCCCGGCCTGCTGGGCACCCAGGCCGTCAAGTGGAACTTCACCAAATTCCTGATCGGCCGCGACGGCCAGGTGATCAAGCGTTACGCCCCCACCGACAAGCCCGAAAGCCTGTGTGCCGACATCGAGAAGGCCCTGGCGGCCTGAGAGGCTGAGAGCACCCGACCATGAGCTTTTTCAGCCACCTCGAACCCTACCCCGGCGACCCCATCCTCGGCCTGAACGACGAATTTCAGAAGGACCCGCGCGTCGACAAGGTGAACCTGTCCATCGGCATCTACTTCGACGATGCCGGCCGCATTCCGGTGTTGGATTGCGTGAAAAACGCCGAGGCGCAGATGCTGGCCGAGAGCGGGCCCAAACCGTATCTGCCCATCGAGGGTTCGGCCGCCGCGCGCAAGGCCGTGCAGCAACTGCTGTTCGGTGAAGGTCACGAGGCGGTGAGCTTGGGTCGCATTGCCACGCTGCAGACCGTGGGCAGCAGTGGCGGCCTGCGCGTGGGGGCCGATTTCCTCAAGCGCTGGCTGCCCGGCAGCGCGCTGTGGGTCAGCGACCCGACCTGGGACAACCACCGTGCGATGTTCGAAGGCGCCGGCATCACGGTCAACACGTACCCTTATTACGACGCTAAGACAGGCGGCCTGGCCTTCGACGCCATGCTCGCCACCTTGCGCACCCTGCCGGCCGGCAGCCTGGTGCTGCTGCACGCCTGCTGCCACAACCCCACGGGGGTGGATCTGACGCCGGCGCAGTGGCAAGCCCTGGTGCCGGTGCTGCGCGAGCGCGAGCTGTTGCCCTACCTCGACCTGGCCTACCAGGGCTATGGCGACGGCATTGCAGAAGACGCCCATGCCGTGCGCTTGCTGGCTGGCGAGGGTTTGAGCTTCTTCGTTGCCAACAGCTTCAGCAAGAGCATGAGCGTCTATGGCGAGCGCGCCGGCGCCTTGAGCGTGGTCTGCGCCACTGCAGCCGAGGCCGAACTGGTGCTGGGGCAGATGAAGGCCACCGTGCGCCGCAACTACAGCAGCCCGCCCATCCACGCCGCCGGCATCATCAGCCGCGTGCTGGCCGACCCGGCGCTGCGCAGCAGCTGGGAAGGCGAGGTGGCGACGATGCGTGAACGCATCGCGGGCATGCGGCGCAGCCTGCACGGCATGTTGACCGCCAGGAAGCCGGGCCGCGATTTCGACTACTTCCTGCGCCAGCGTGGCATGTTCAGCTACACCGGCCTCAGCGCGCTGCAGGCGGACCGCCTGCGCGAGGAGTTCGGCGTCTACATCGTGCGCAGCGGGCGCTTGTGCGTGGCGGGCCTGAACACCGGCAATGTCGAGAGAACGGCGATGGCGATGGCGGCTGTCATCGATTGACCGCTGGCTTCGTGGCGGAATCGCGACTTGTGCACTTGCAAAGTATTGGGGTTAACCCCAATATGCGTCCGGTGCGCCCGAAGTTCGGGGGCCGAAACCGGAATCCATCATGACCACCATCACCGTCCAGTCGCCGATCAAGGTTGCCGCGCCGCGCGGCGCGTCACTGGCTGCCGCGCTGGCCTTGCGCCTGCTGGGCTGGATAGAAGACCGCCGAAGCGCCCGTGCGCTGCGTTCCCGGCGTGCGAGGCACCTGAGCGAAGCCTCAGAGCTGCGTCAGTACGCGATGCGGATTGCCAGTCAGGACCCGCGCTTCGCCTGCGACTTGAACGCCGCCGCCGACCGGCATGAGCGCGGTGTCTGACCGGCGCGCGCCCAGCCGCCGCTGACCGATTCAGGCTGCGCGGGTTTCAAGCGGCGCGCAGGGCCGCCGCGCGTGGCTGCATCAGTTCGCCGAAAAGGTCTTTCGGGTCGGCCATCTCCGGAATGAGGTCGATGGTCTGGCCCAGACCCAATTCGGCCGCCAGGGCCCCCATCAGGCGCAACGCCGCGAAGTCCTCCAGCGCAAAGCCGACGGAGTCGAAGACCGTCACCTCGGCGTCGCTCTGCCGACCCGGCGCCTGACTGCCGAGCACCCGCCACAGCTCCGTCACAGGGAAGCTGGCAGGCATCTGCTGCAGGTCGCCTTCGATGCGGCTTTGCGGTTCGTATTCCACGAACACGCTCGCTGCAGCCAGCACGCCGGGGTGCAACTCGGTCTTGCCCGGGCAGTCGCCGCCGACGGCGTTCAGGTGCATGCCCGGCGCCAGCATGGCGGGCGTGACGATGGTGGCGTTTCGCTTGTCGGCGGTCACCGTGGTCACGATGTCGGCGCCCAGCAAGGCTTCGGCAGTGCTGCCGCAAGCCACGGCTTTCAGGCCGGGTACACCTCGCAAGTGACGCTGCAGCTTGGCCGTGGCGGCGGTGTCGGTGTCGAAGAGGTGCAGCGTGCTGATGCCCATCAGGTGGTGAAAGGCCAGCGCCTGGAATTCACTCTGCGCGCCGTTGCCGATGAGGGCCATGGTGCGCGAGCCCGGCCGCGCCAGCAGCTTGGCCGCCATCACGGAAGTGGCCGCCGTGCGCATGGCTGTGGTGAGTGTGAGCTCACTCAGCAGCAAAGGCTTGCCTGTCGAGACTTCGGCCAGCACACCGAAGGCCATCACCGTCGGCAGGCCCAAGCGGCCGTTGGCTGGGTGGCCGTTGACGTACTTGAAGCTGTAGTGCGCAGCGTCGGCCACCGGCATCAACTCGATGACACCCTGGCGCGAGTGGCTGGCCAGACGTGGCACCTTGTCGAACTCGGGCCAGCGGCGGAATTCACCTTCGATGCCGGCCACCATCTGGCGCAGCACCTCTGGCAGGCCGTGGGCGGAAACGATGCTGGCGATGTCACGGGTGGTGAGCAGGGTGGTCATGATTTCTCGATCGCGTGCGGGGCCTCGAAGGGCAGACCGCCATTGTTCTGGGGCCCGTCGGCAGAGAGAAGCGGCAGAGATGCAGGGTTTTGGCCAGCTTTCTGCCGAAGTGGCAGCGTTTGCTGATAAATTGCACAAATGGACTCTACCGATCTGCAGCTGCTCGCGCTGCTGCG
>Ga0209181_10013666_pt1 | contig 10129 bp, 8 predicted proteins | sample MAT05_FD_187208 | JGI IMG/M metagenome (GOLD analysis project Ga0209181, IMG submission 187208) | Freshwater microbial communities from Lake Fryxell liftoff mats and glacier meltwater in Antarctica - MAT-05 (SPAdes) (version 2) | ecosystem: Environmental > Aquatic > Freshwater > Ice > Liftoff...
TTTGGCTTTGAAAAATATGCCACCGATGCCGGTTACTCGTTTCATGGGTGTACCCCTTTGCCAGTGGAAATGATGTGCCGAGCAAACGCAGTTTTACGAAACCTGTTCAACCGTCGAATCTGAGCGCATTTAGCGCGATTTGCCCTTATAGTTTAGGCTTTACCATGTAGCGGAAAACTGAAATCCAACGACGTCGCCTGGATAAGCCAAAAGTCTCCGAATTGAAGTTCAACTTCGTAGGCGCCGTTCTCTGGACTTCTGGCTGCGTTAATGGAGACTGCGCGGCCCCAAGGATGTTCTCGGGCAGCCACAAATCGCCTCGTCTCGGTGAACGCGAGCACGCCCATGGTTTCTTCAACTGGCGTGCCAAGAACCAACCGCGATTCTCCAGATGCCCAGTCAAAACAGGCCGATTCAAGCGTTGCGTCATGGCGAGGCAAGGGCTCGATTATCGTTCCGCCAATTTACGATTGAAAGAGGAAAGGCATCTGGTGGTTTTCAGGCCAGCTATGTGAGCGAAAGTCAACGAGGCGGCAAGTTTGAACAGTGGCTGCTGAGTGGCGCCAACTAATAAAGGGCTTTGATGATCATCGTACTCGGCAGTGTGCAAGTCCAGCCCAACAGGCTTGAACAAGCACTTCAAATCAGCCAGGCCCATGTGGCGCGCTCGCGGTTGGAGGCGGGCTGCATCGAGCACGGCGTGCATGTGGATGCCGACAATCCGAACCGGCTGGTCTTCGTCGAGCGCTGGGCCAGCCTGGCCGCGCTGCAGACCCACTTTGCGGTGCCGGCGTCCAAGCACACCGTGCATGCGCTGGCGGCGCTGGCCGCCGCGCCGCCCAGCATCAGCCTGTTCAATGCCGAGCAGCTACCGTCACCAGGCCAGCCCGCGGCCTGAGCGCCTGAACATTTGACCGCCTGACAGTTTGGCCAGCCGCCGATGTGCCAGGGCGGCTTGAAAACAGCGGCCCGAAGCGCGCCACGAAGCGCGCCCGTCGGCAGCCGCTGCAAAATGGCGCCCGCTTGACCGAAGCCGACGCCCTGCTCGTTCCCCGGCACCCTCGGGCGAGACCACCCCAGCACCCTGCCTGATGAATCTGTCGCCCGCCGCATGACCCTGTCGCAACTGATCGGCGGCTTCGTGCGCCGCCACTGGCCGGCGTATGCCTTGTCGGGGCTGATGCTGGCCGGCGTGGCGCTGCTGGGCGTGTGGCTGCCGCGCCAGGTTGGCCACATGGTGGACGGGCTGGTAACGCAGCAGTTGGCCGGCGCCGCGCTGTGGCGCGAGATTGGTTTGCTGCTGGCCGCTGGCGCCGGCATCTACGGGCTGCGGGTGGCCTGGCGGTTAACGCTGTTTGCCACCGCCTACCAGCTGGGCGTTGAGCTGCGTGTGCGGCTGTACCAGCGGCTGGCGCTGCAGGGCCCGCGCTTTTATCAAACCCAGCGCACCGGGGATTTGATGGCGCTGGCCACCAATGACGTGGATGCCGTGGAGATGGCCGCCGGTGAGGCCATGCTGGCCGGCTTTGACGGCACGATGACGCTGGTGCTGGTGGTGGCCACGATGACGCTGGGCGTTGACTGGCGGCTGGCGGCCGTGGTGTTGCTGCCCTTCCCGTTCATGGCGCTGGCGTTTTGGCGCATCTCGCGCCAGGTGCATGCGGCGTCGCGCCAGGCGCTGGATGCCTTTGGCGCGCTCAATGACCAGGTGCAGGAAACCCTGGCCGGCGTGCGCACGCTGCGTGCGCTGGGGCTGGAGTCCCGCAACGCGGCGCAGTTTTCAGCACTGGCCGGCAGCGCGGCGGCCTGCGGCCTGCGCGCCCAGCGCTGGGAGGCCGCCTATGAGCCAGCGGTGGGCCTGAGCCTGAGCGCCGCGATGGCGCTGTCGCTGGGCTTTGGCGGCTGGCTGGTGTGGCAGGGCGAGATCACGGTGGGCCAGCTCACCAGCTTCGGGCTGTACCTGGGCCAGCTGATCTGGCCGATGTTTGCCGCCGGCTGGGTGCTCAGCCTGATCGAGCGCGGCCGTGCCGCCTGGGCGCGGCTGGCGCCGGTGCTTGAAACGCCACTGACGGTGGACGATCACGGCACGCTGGCCGCGGTGGTGCCGGGCACGCTGCACGCTGACGGCCTGCGCTTTGCGTACCCGGGCAGCACCCAGCCTGCGCTGGCCGGCGTGGGCTTCACGCTGCCCGCCGGGCAAACGCTGGGCCTGGTGGGCCCCACCGGCGCGGGCAAGAGCACGCTGATCAAGCTGCTGCTGCGGCAGTGGGCGCCGCAGCAGGGGCGCATCAGCTGGGGTGGCGGGGCCGGTGATCAAACCGCAGGGTCAGCCGGATCGGCAGGATCGGCAGGATCGGCCGGGCCAGCGGGCGGCCAGGCCGGGCAGCCGCATGACCTCGCCGACTACACGCTGGCCGCGCTGCGCGCCGGCATCGCCTGGGTGCCGCAAGAGCCGTTTTTGTTTTCCGCCAGCGTGGCCGAGAACATCGCGCTGGCGCGGCCCGGCGCCACGCGCGCCGAGATCGAGGCCGCGGCGGCGGCCGCGGCGGTGCATGACGACATCCGGCGCCTGCCGCAGGGCTATGACACGCCGGTAGGCGAGCGCGGCATCACGCTGTCGGGCGGCCAGCGCCAGCGGGTGGCCATCGCCCGCGCCTTGTTGGCGGGCGGTGAAGGTGGTGCCCCGCTGCTGCTGCTGGACGATGCCTTGTCGGCGGTAGACACCGGCACGGCGGCGCGCATCCTCGACACGCTGCGCCGCCAGCGCCAAACGGGGCAGCCCGGCGGCGGCCGCACCGTGATCATCGTCAGCCACCGGTTGGCCACGGTGATGGAGGCCGACCAGATTTTGGTGATGCGCCACGGGCGCATCACCGAGCGTGGTACCCACCGGGAACTGATCGACGCAGCCGCGGGCCCGCACCACCAGGGTTGGTATGCCACGCAGTGGCGGGTGCAGCAGATCGAAGGCTCGTTGGACGACCTGGCGGCGGACGAGGAGCGCGCAGCATGACCGCGCCCATCACCCCCGACAAAACCAAGCCCGACGCCCACGAGCGCCGCGCCGCCATCAGCCTGCTGGTGCACAGCGCCCGGCCCGATGTGCGGGTGCTGCGCGGCGCCGTGCTGTGGCTGGTGCTGGCGGCCGGGCTGGAGGCGCTGGGCCCGCTGCTGGGCAAGGCCTTCATCGACCGCCACCTGCTGCCGCGTGACGCCAACCTGGGCGCCATCGCCGGGCTGCTGGGCGGCGCGCTGCTGGCCGGCTGGGTCGCCAATGCGCTGCGCTACTGGCAGCTCGTCAACCTGGCCGGCGTGGCGATGCGCTCGGTGCAGCGGCTGCGCGAGCAGGTGTACGGCCATGTGCTGCGGCTGCCGATGGCGTTTTTTGACCGCGCCATCACCGGCGCGCTGGTCAGCCGCGTCACCAACGACACCGAGGCGGTGAAAACGCTGTACGTGCAGTTGCTGTTCGTGATGCTCGACAGCGTGATCATGCTCAGCGCGATGATGCTGACGATGGCGCTGTTGAACTGGCGGCTGATGCTGATCGTGGCGCTGCTGGTGCCGGCCGTGGTGGGCATCGTGTGGCTGTACCAGCGGCTGTCGGCCCCGGCGGTGGCCAGCACCCGCGCGCTGCGCAGCGAGATCAACGCCCAGGCCGGGGAATCGATTGCCGGCATGGCGGTGATCCAGGCCAGCGGCGCGGCGGGCCGCTTTGCCCAGCGCTTTGCCGACACCAACGCGGCGCACTTCGGCTCGCGCCGCGTCGAGTTGCGCGCCAACGCCTGGCTGCTGCGGCCGGCGCTGGACTTTTTGAACGTGGCGATGCTGGCCGCGGTGATCGGCGTTTACGGCCTGCGTGAGACCGCCGGCGCCGGCGCGCTTGGCGGGGCCAGCGCCGGTTTGAGCGCCGGTTTGAGCGCGCTTGAAGTGGGCGTGCTCTACGCCTTCGTCAGCTACATCGGCCGGGTGGTAGAGCCGCTGATCCAGATCACCATGCAGTTTTCGCAATTGCAGCAGGCGGTGGTGGCCGCCGCGCGGGTGAACGCGCTGCTGCAAGAGCCGCTGGCGCCGGTGGCCCCCACCGGCGGCGCAGTGCAATCGGGCCGCATCACCGTGCGCAACCTGCACTTTGCCTACCAGCCGGGCCACCCGGTGCTGCACGGGCTCAACCTCGACATTCCGGCCGGCCACTTCGTGGGCATCGTCGGCCACACCGGCAGCGGCAAGAGCACGCTGCTGTCGCTGCTGCTGCGCTTTTATCCGGCACCGGCGGGCACGCTGGCGATCGACGGCCTGGCCCTCGACAGCATCGCCGACGATGACTTCCGCCGCCAGGTGGGCCTGGTGCCGCAAGAGCCGTTTTTGCTGGCCGCCAGCGCGCGCGACAACATCGCGATGGGCCGGCCACTCAGCGATGACGCCATCCACGCCGCCGCCCGCGCCGCCCATGCCGACGGCTTCATCAGCCGGCTGGAGCGCGGCTACGACACGCCGCTGGGTGAAGGCGGCGCGCGGCTGTCGGTGGGCGAAAAGCAGTTGATCGCGATGGCCCGGGCGCTGGCCGGCAAACCGCGCATCCTGCTGCTGGACGAGGCCACCGCCCACATCGACAGCGAAACCGAAGGCCATGTGCAGCAGGCGCTGACCGCGCTGCGCGGCCAGGCCACCGTGCTGGCCATCGCGCACCGGTTGTCCACCATCCGCGAGGCCGATTTGATCGTGGTGCTGAACCACGGCCGCATCGCCGAGCGCGGCAACCATGCCGAGCTGATGGCGATCGACGGCGGCATCTACCAGCGGCTGGTGCAGTTGCAGCAGTTGGTGGACGACGAGGACGACGAGCACAGTGACAAGGACGAGGACGGGGACGACGCCGATGCGCCGGCCTGAGCCGGCGCTGCCGGGCCCGCGCGGGCAAGGGCCGGGCCCGCTTGGCCAGAACCCGGGAGAACCGGGCCTGCTGGGCCCGGGCGACTTTCGCCGCTTCTGGTGGTCACGCCTGGCCGGCACCGCCGCCGGGCAGATGCTGCTGGTGGCCTTGGGCTGGCAGATGTATGACCTGACCGGCAGCGCCTGGGACCTGGGCCTGGTCGGGCTGGCGCAGTTTGTGCCCGCGCTGGTGCTGGCGCTGCCGGCCGGCCACAGCGTTGACCGGCATGACCGGCGCCGCGTGCTGGCGCTGGTGCTGGCGCTGCAGGTGGGCGTGGCCGTGCTGCTGGCCGGGGCCTCGGGCGCCGGCTGGCTGGGCCGCGAGGGGCTGCTGGCGGTGTCGGTGCTGTTGGGCGCGCTGCGGGCCTGGCAGATGCCGGCCTCGCAGGCGCTGCTGCCGCAACTGGTGCCGCTGCACCGGCTGCCGCAAGCGCTGGCGCTGTCATCAACCGCGCTGCAGGGCGCCATCATCGGCGGGCCGGCGCTGGGCGGCGCGCTGTATGCGCTGGCGCCGGGGCTGTTGGGCCCCTTGGGCCTGGCCGGCGCGGCGCTGCCCGCCGATCCGCTGGCCACCGCGCAGGTCACGGGTGTCGCAGCCGCGGCCGGCGCCGCGCTGGTCTACGCCGTGTCGGCGCTGGGTTTTGCCGCCGCGCTGGCCTGCGTGCTCAAGCTCAACCCGCGCCCGGTGGCCGGGCTGCGTGAGCCGATGTCGGTGGCCACGCTGGTAGCGGGCCTGCGCTTCATCGCGCAGCGGCCGGTGGTGCTGGGCGCTGTGTCGCTGGATTTGTTTGCGGTGCTGCTGGGCGGTGCCACCGCGCTGCTGCCGATCTTTGCCCGCGACATCCTGCACACGGGGCCCGGGGGCCTGGGCCTGCTGCGCGCCGCGCCGGCAGTGGGCGCGCTGGTGATGTCACTGGTGCTGGCGCGCCGGCCGGTGCAGCGTCACAGCGGCGCCTGGCTGCTGGGTGCGGTGGCGGTATTCGGCGTCACGATGATCGCCTTCGGCCTGTCGCGCAGCCTGTGGCTGTCGATGGTGGCGCTGGCCGCCTCGGGCGCGGCCGACATGGTCAGCGTGGTCATCCGCCAGTCACTGGTGCAACTGGCCACGCCAGACGCCATGCGCGGCCGGGTCAGTGCGGTCAATTCGGTGTTCATCGGCGCCAGCAACCAGTTGGGAGAATTCGAATCCGGCGCCACTGCCGCCTGGCTGGGGCCTGTAGCATCCGTGGTTGCCGGTGGCGTGGGCACGGTGTTGGTGGTGCTGGCGTGGGGCCGGCTGTTTCCGGCACTGGTGCGGCATGACCGCCTGGGCCAACCAGAAGATCACGAGAGGGCGAGGATGTGAGCCAGGGTTTGAGCGAGGCCGACCTGCGTGCGTTGGCCAACTTGCTGGATGGCTTCGGCGTGTCGCTGGGCCTGTCGGGCACTGACCGCCGCATCCAGCCGCTGGTGCAGGGCCCGGTGGTGGACGTGGCCCAGCGCGGCCCGCGCATGGCGTCGCTCGATCTCAGTGACGGGCGGCGGCTGGTGGTCTCGGGCCGTGAAAACCGCCTGCCCCCGGCCGAGATGGGCCAAAGCCACGGCCTGTCCCACCTCAGCCCGCTGCAAGACCGCCGCGCCGGTGGTGAAACCGCCGACATGCGCTTTCGCCTGCTGGCCGAGCACTCGATCGACCTGATCGTGGCGGTGGACGCCGACCTGGCCATCCGCTACGCCTCGCCGGCCACCAACAGCTTGCTGGGCTGCGCGCCGGCCGAGCTGCACGGCCACACGCTGGCCGAGCTGCTGGCGCCCGAAGACCGCGCTGCCTTCATCGCCCGCCACTTCACCAAGGCGGCGCAGCGCGGCAAGGTGCCCGATTTGTTTCGTGCGCTGCGGCGCGACGGCAGCACGCTGTGGGTGGAAGCCCGCGTGGCGGTGCTGCCGCCGGGCAACGGGCTGGGGGATTTTTTGGTCACGCTGCGCGACGCCGACCAGCGCAAGCACGCCGAAGAGGCGCTGGGCCAGGTCAACGCCGAGCTGTCCACGCTGGCCTCTACCGATGCCCTCACCGGCCTGCCCAACCGCCGCCAGTTCGACGCCACGCTGCACAAGGAGTGGTACCGCGCGCTGCGCGACGCCACGCCACTGGGCCTGTTGATGATCGACGTCGACCGCTTCAAGCCGCTGAATGACCGCTTCGGCCACCAGACCGGCGATGCGTTTCTGGCCTGTGTGGGCCGCGTCATCAAAGACAACGTGCGCCGCGCCGCCGACATGGCCGCGCGCTACGGCGGTGAAGAATTTGCCGTGGTACTGCCCGGCACCGCCGCCGCCGGCGCGCTGGAAATCGCCGAGGTCATCCGCCGCGCGGTGGCCTCGGCCGACACCCGTGGCATCGTCGAAGGCGGCTACCCGCTGACAGTCAGCATCGGCGTGGCCGCCACCGTGGCACTGTCTGGCGGCGGCTCGGCCGCGCTGGTGCACAGCGCCGACGCCGCGCTCTACCAAGCCAAGCGCAACGGCCGCAACCGGGTTGAAATTCTGCAGTGAGCAATTCGAGATGAATGACACCTTGTTGCTGACCGAAATCCATCCTGCCGGCTACGCCGTGCTGACGCTGAACCGCCCGCAAGCGCTGAACGCGCTGAGCAAGGCGCTGATGACGGCGCTGGCCAACGAAATCGACACCCTGGCCGCTGACCCGGCAGTGCGGGTGATCATCCTCACCGGCGCTGGCCGGGCCTTCAGCGCCGGGCTGGATTTGAAGGAAATCGGCGCCGGCGCAGGCAGCCTGGGCGGTGCGGGTGGCAGGGGCGACATGGGTGGCACGGGTGGCACGGGTGGCACAGAGGGCCAAGCCGTGGGCGACCCGGTGGCGGCGATCAACCGCTGCGCCAAGCCGGTGATCGGCGCCATCAACGGCGCGGCGGTGACTGGCGGCTTCGAGCTGGCACTGGCCTGCGACGTGCTGTTGGCTTCCAGCACCGCCCGCTTTGCCGACACCCACGCCCGCATCGGCGTGGCGCCGGGCTGGGGCCTGTCGCAAAAACTCGGCCGGGCGATCGGCCCGTACCGGGCGCGTGAGGTGTCGTTCACCGGCAACTGGGTGAGTGCCGAGCAGGCGGCGGCCTGGGGCTTCGTCAACCGCGTGCTGGCGCCCGATGAGCTGCTGCCCGCTGCCCGCGCGCTGGCACTCGACATGCTGGGCACCCTGCCCCACATGCTGACCCGCTACAAGGCCATCATCAACGACGGCTTGGCGCTGGCCTGCGGCGATGGTCTGGCGCTTGAAAAATCCCGCGCCCGCGAGTTCAACAGCCAGGTGACCGCCGGTGACGTGGAGCAGCGCCGCGAGGCGGTGCGCCAGCGCAACCGCGATACCTCGTGAGCGAGCCTGCCGCGCCAACCGCGCCAACCGTGCCGAGCCCGAACCCGCCCAGCGGCCGCGCCCAGGCCCTGATCCAGGCACTGCAACTGCAGCCCCACCCCGAAGGCGGCTGGTACCGCGAGATCTACCGCGCCACCGACACCGTGCAACCGGCGCATGGCCGCGGCGAGCGCAGCACGCTGACCAGCGTCGACTTCTTGCTGCGCGCCGGTGAGCGCTCAGCCTGGCACCGCGTGGCCGCCGACGAGGCCTGGCATCTTCTGGAAGGCGATGCACTGCGCCTGTGGCTGGTATCGCCCGACCTGCAGCAGGTGCAGGCGGTGGCGCTCGGCCCGGTTGACGGCACGGGCCGCCGGCCGCGCCACGTGGTGCCGGCGATGTGGTGGCAGGCGGCCGAGCCGATCAACAGCGCCGAAAGCGCACACACCGCCACCGACGCCGGTTTCAGCTACGTGGGCGCCACCGTCGGCCCCGGTTTCGACTTCGCCGATTTCACCTTCGGCCGAGACGATACCGCGCTGTGTGAAGCGCTGCGGCAGCACCGGTCAGACGCGCTGCGCCTGCTTTGAGGCCCGGACGCCCTGGCGGCAACCGGGTGGTGACGCGCCAGCCGGAAGAGCCAGCAAAGAAACAGCTACTCAGCGCCGCGCCGCCGCCTCGCGGTCAGCGGCTTCGCCGTCTTCCCGCATGTGGCGGGCTGTGTAGCGGACAAAAAACACGCCCATGCCCAGCATGAAGGCGATCCCCGCCGCGCTGAGCAGGCCGTAGTCGGTGGTGAAGAAGTCGCGCAAGGCATGCATGGTGGGTTTCTCCTCAGGGTTCCAATGCCTGATGAGACAGTTTCTGCCGCCCACGCACCTTGATGCATGGCAAAGAGCCGGTTGACAGGGCGACAGTTGGGGCAATGGGGCAGCCAGCTCAGCCGTTCAGCCCAGCGAAATGCCCAGCCCCTCGGCGGCGGCCAGCAACGGGTGGTCCAGCGGCACCGGGCGGGTGCGGCCGGCCACCCATGCCAGCGGCACCTCGGTCACCGTGTCGCCCTGCAGCGCCACCATGCAGCCGAAGCGGCCGGCGCGCAGCAACTCGGCCGCGTGCCAGCCAAAGCGCGTGGCCAGCACCCGGTCGAACGGCGTGGGTGAGCCCCCCCGCTGCACATGGCCCAGCAAAGTGGCGCGCACCTCGCTTTGCAGCCGCGGCTGCAACTGCTGCGCCAGCATGGCCCCCACGCCGCCCAGGCGCAGTGGGTCGGGGCTGTCGGCCACGGTTTGCGCCACGGTGAGCTTGCCGCCTACCGGCAGCGCGCCCTCGGCCACGCAGATCAGCGAGTAGCCCTCACGCGCTTCACGGGCCTGGCAGAACGCGGCCACCGCGTCCAGCGAGTAGGGCCGCTCGGGCAGCAGGATCACATCGGCCGCGCCGGCCATGCCGCCTTCCAACGCGATCCAGCCGGCGTAGCGGCCCATGGTTTCGGCGATCATCACCCGGCCGTGGCTGCGGGCGGTGGTTTCCAGCCGGTCCAGGGCCTCGGCCACCACCGCCACCGCGCTGTCGAAGCCGAAGCTGCGGTCGTTGTGGCACAGGTCGTTGTCGATGGTCTTGGGCACGCCCACCACCGGCAGGCCGAGTGCCGACATCTTGTGGGCGATGGCCATGGTGCCGTCACCGCCGATGGCCACCAGCGCGTCGATGCCCAGCGCCCGCGCATAGGCCACCGCAGCGGCCGACACATCGGCCCCGCCGGCACCGAAGTAGTTGAACGGGTCACAGCGGTTGTGCGTGCCCAGGATGGTGCCGCCCTGGGCCAGGATGCCTGCCACCGCTGCGGCG
>Ga0209181_10013667_pt1 | contig 10128 bp, 8 predicted proteins | sample MAT05_FD_187208 | JGI IMG/M metagenome (GOLD analysis project Ga0209181, IMG submission 187208) | Freshwater microbial communities from Lake Fryxell liftoff mats and glacier meltwater in Antarctica - MAT-05 (SPAdes) (version 2) | ecosystem: Environmental > Aquatic > Freshwater > Ice > Liftoff...
CGCGCTGGCGACAAGTCATCCCACTGGATGTGGTTCATCTTCCCGCAGATCAAGGAACTCGGGCACAGCCAGATTGCCAAGCGGTACGGCATCGCCTCGTTGCCAGAAGCAACTGCCTACCTGGATCACCCAATGCTGGGTCCGCGCCTTGCGGAGTGCACGCAGTTGATGCTGGCTGTCAAAGGCAAGACGGCGCTGAACATCTTGGGCACGCCGGATGACCTCAAGTTCCGATCCTGCATGACGCTGTTCGGGACTGCACGGCCTGATCTGCCGATTTGGGATGCGGCTCTTGCCAAATACTTCGGCGGGAAGCCCGATCCGGCGACTCTGGCGTTGCTCTAAACGCCAGCACGGTGGCGGCGCGCCCTGGACGCATTCCATGTTGTCGTGCGATTACCATTCCATGATGACCGACCCGAACCTTTCCTCCTTCATCTGGTCCGTAGCCGATCTGCTGCGCGGCGACTACAAACAGTCGGAGTACGGCAAGGTGATCCTCCCTTTTACCGTCCTGCGCCGACTGGACTGCGTGCTGGAGTCCACCAAGGAAGGCGTGCTGGCCGAGAAGGCCACCCGAGAAAAGGCGGGCCTGAACCCCGAGCCCTTCATTCTGCGCAAGGCCGGGCAATTGTTCTACAACACGTCGCCGCTCGACCTAAAAAAGCTCATGGGCGACCAGGACCACATTGGCGAGAACCTGCGCGCCTACATGCAGGCGTTCTCGCCCGCCGTGCGCGACATCTTCGAGAGCTTCGAGTTCCACACCCAGATCGACAAGCTCGCCAAGGCCGGGCTGCTGTACCTTGTCACCGAGAAATTCGCCAACATCGACCTGCACCCGGATGCCGTCACCAATGCCCAGATGGGCGCGGTGTTCGAGGAACTGATCCGCAAGTTCGCCGAACTCTCGAACGAGACCGCCGGGGAGCACTTCACCCCGCGTGAGGTCATCCGGTTGATGGTAAACCTGCTGTTCATTGAGGACGACCATGCCCTGACCAAACCGGGCGTAGTGCGCTCGATGTACGACCCCACTGCTGGCACGGGCGGCATGCTCAGTGTGGCCGACGAGCATTTGACCAGCCTGAACCCGAGTGCGCGCCTGGTGATGTACGGGCAGGAACTCAACCCCGAGTCCTACGCCATCTGCAAGGCGGACATGCTCATCAAGGGCCAGGACATTGCCAACATCATCTTCGGCAACACCCTGTCTGCCGATGGCCTGCCGGGCAAGCACTTCGACTATGCGCTATCCAATCCGCCGTTTGGTGTGGAGTGGAAGAAGATCGAATCTTTCATCCGCAAGGAGGCTGAGGCGCGCGGATTCGACGGCCGCTTCGGCCCCGGCCTGCCACGTGTCAGCGACGGCTCGCTGCTGTTCCTGCTGCACCTGATCTCCAAGATGCGGCCCGCCAAGGACGGTGGCAGCCGCTTCGGCATCGTGCTCAATGGTTCGCCGTTGTTCACCGGTGGTGCCGGGTCAGGCGAGAGCGAAATCCGCCGCTACGTGCTGGAGAACGACTTGGTCGAGGCCATCATCGGCCTGCCGACCGACATGTTCTACAACACCGGCATCAGCACCTACGTCTGGATCGTCAGCAACCGCAAGCCCGCAGCGCGCAAGGGCAAGCTGCAACTGATAGACGCCAGCAGCTTCTGGCAGAAGATGCGCAAGAGCCTGGGCAGCAAACGCAAGGAACTCAGCCCAGCGCACATCGACGCCATCACCCGGCTGTTTGGCGGCTTTGAGGCGTTCACGCGCGACGGTGTGCCGATCAGCCGCATCTTCGACAACGAGGCCTTTGGTTATCGAACCATCACCGTGGAGCGCCCGGAGCGCGATGCTGCGGGCAAGATCGTGCTGGGCACCAAGGGGAAGGGCAAGGGCAAGCCCATGCCGGATGCTGGCCTGCGTGATACCGAGAACGTGCCCCTGCATGAGGACGTGGAGACGTACTTCGAACGCGAGGTGCTACCCCACGCCCCCGACGCCTGGATCGACCATGAGAAGACGAAGACCGGGTATGAGATTCCGTTCAACCGGCACTTCTATGTGTTCAAGCCACCGCGCCCGCTGACTGAGATTGATGCAGAACTGAAAGGTGTGACGGACCGCATTCTGACAATGATCGGCGGGTTGACGGCATGAGCTTGCCGCGCTATCCAGACTACAAGGGCAGCGGCGTAGCGTGGCTGGGGCAGGTGCCAGGCCACTGGGATGTCTCCTCGTTCAAGCGTTTGGTTGACATTCAAAACGGTGCCGATCACAAACACATTGAGCAGGACTCCGGCTACCCGGTAATTGGTTCGGGGGGGCCGTTCGCATTCGCGTCTGAATATATGTTCGACGGCGAGTCCGTATTACTAGGGCGCAAAGGAACCATCGACAGACCACTATATGTGTCTGGCAAGTTCTGGACGGTCGACACGATGTACTGGACCAAGATTGCCCCTGATGTGTGCGGACGATTCGCCTACTACGTAGCACTAGATATTCCATTCGCGTACTACTCGACGAACACAGCCCTGCCGAGCATGACGAAGGGAGCACTCCACGCCCATTTGATTGCACGGCCGCCACTGCTGGAGCAAACCCAAATCGCCGCCTTCCTCGACCGCGAAACCGCAAAGATCGACGCACTGGTAGCCGAGCAGCGCCGCCTGATGGAGTTGCTGAAAGAAAAGCGCCAAGCGGTTATCTCCCATGCGGTGACCAAGGGCCAGAATCCGGGTGCGCCCATGAAGGCGTCTGGTATCGAATGGCTGGGGGATGTGCCGGAGCAATGGGATGTAGTGCCCGCAAAGTTTGTGGCTCGCATAGGCAACGGCTCAACTCCCAATCGAGATACTCCCGACTATTGGCTAGACGGCAATTACCCTTGGCTTAGCAGCACTGTGGTGAACAACGACCAGGTAACAGAAGCAGACGAGTTTGTGACTGCACGCGCATTGAGCCAATGCCATCTACCAATTGTGTATCCGCCAGCGATCCTAATTGGAATTACTGGGCAGGGACGTACCCGCGGAATGGCGGCCACGTTGCTTATCGAGGCCACCATCAACCAACACATTGCTTTTGTGAAGCCGATTTCAGAAAGAGTTGACGTGCTACTTTTGCGTCGCGTGTTTGATATGGCGTATCCCTACCTTCGAAGAGATAGTGACGCGGGTGGAAGTACCAAAGGGGCAATCACATGCTCACAAATAGGAAACTTCAAGATTGCAGTGCCACCGCGCGGTGAACAACTCGAAATCATCGCGCGTACAAAGCGACTTTCGTTCGAGTTTGACACCCTCACCGCCGAAGCCCAACGCGCCATCGACCTGCTGCAAGAGCGCCGCACCGCCCTGATCTCCGCCGCTGTCACCGGGCAAATTGACGTGCGCGGCGCGGTGGCTGTTTGAGTCCAATCGTTATTAAAAAACAGCTGCGGCTCTACACGGACTACTGGCCGATTGGGCATGAAATTCCCTCCACCCCGACACATCGAACGCTTGCAACGCCAACCCAGAATATACCTTTTCAGGTAATATTGGCGATGCCGCAACAAGGCAAACCGCTCGCGTGGGTCGGCAGCAGCAAGAAGGATTTGATGGCCCTGCCGCTGGAGGTGCGCAAGTTCTTTGGCCATGCGCTGGACTACGCGCAGCGCGGCAGCAAGCACGACGCGGCCAAGGTGCTCAAGGGCTTTGGCGGCGCGGGTGTGCTGGAGGTGGTGGAAGACGACCAGGACGGCACCTACCGTGCCGTTTACACCGTCAAGTTTGCGCAGGCGGTCTTTGTGCTGCATTGCTTTACCAAGAAGAGCAAGCGCGGCATCGAGACACCCAAAGAGGACATGGACATTATTCGCGCACGGCTCATGGTGGCCGAGGCGCTTGCAAAGGAGCTGTGACATGAACAAACATCTGACGACGCGCACCATCAACGGCATCGAGGTGGAAATGGGCTCGGGCAACGTGTTTGCCGACCTGGGGTTGCCCAATGCCGACAAGCTCAAGATCAAGTCGGGCCTGGTGATTGAAATCACCCGGGCCTTGCAACGACTCAAACTGACCCAGAAAGCCGCCGCCGAGCGTATGGGCATTCCGCAGCCCAAGGTGTCAGCCATGCTTCGGGGTGACTTCACGAACCTGTCCGAGCGCAAGTTGATGGATTGCCTGAACCGCTTGGGCTACGACATTGAAATCAAGGTGCGGCCCGCTGCTGAGCCTTTGGGACACCTGATGCTGGCGTTTGCATAGAACACTCGCGATCAACCCAACAGCGGTTTGCGTACCTTCTGCGGGTGCTACTACAGGCCAATTTCAGATTGATATGGCGGCAACAATTGCCAATAACACCATCAATCGCACTGTTTGAAATATGATTGAGCGCATTTAAAAACCATTTGTCTGGAGTATTTGTGATGGCCACCATCAGCGCCAACGATCTCAAAACCAAGGGTGTGTCCGCCATTGAGCTGGCGCTGGGCAGCGCCCCCGAGGCCACCATCTCGGTGCGCGGCAAAGACAAGTTTGTGGTGATGGACATGGCCCAGTACCACTACCTGCGCGAATGCGAGCTGGACGTCGCACTGGCCCAAACCCGTGCCGACATGGCGGCCGGGCGCATGGTGCAGGAGTCGCCCGAGGCGCACCTGGCCCGGCTGGACGCTGCGAACAAGGCCTCGTGACCATGCACAAGCCGATGCAGGGTTATGCATTGGTTTTTACTGAGCAGTACACCCGCCGGGCGGCGCAGTTCCTCAAGCGCCACCCCGCCCTGCGACAACCCTATCTGAAGACCTTGCAATTGCTGGAGGCCAACCCTGCGCACCCCTCGCTGCGCCTGCACGCGCTCAAGGGCAAGCACGATGGGCTGCATTCGGCGTCGATCAATCTGTCGTACCGCATCACGCTGGAGCTGCTGATTCAAGACCGGCGGATCATTCCAGTGAATGTGGGTGACCATGATGCGATTTATTAAGGAGGCGCCATGAGCGCGCACAAGGAAATCAGCTTCGAGACCGAGGTTTGCCAGTACCTGCGCGACCATGGCTGGCTGTACGCCGATGGCGATGCCGCAACCTACGACCGGGCGCGTGCCCTGTTCCCCGCCGATGTGCTGGCCTGGGTGCAGTCCACACAACCCAAGGCCTGGGACACCCTGACCAGGAAGCACGGCGCCAACGCTGGCGACACCTTGCTAGCCCGCCTGCGCGACCAACTTGACCAGCGCGGCACGCTGGATGTGCTGCGCCACGGCATTGAACTATTGGGCTTGAAGCAGCCTTTGAAGTTGGCCGAGTTCAAACCCGCGCTGGCGATCAATGCCGACATTCTGGCACGTTACGCCGCCAACCGTCTGCGGGTGATCCGTCAGGTCCGCTACTCCCTGCACAACGAGAACTGCATCGACCTCGTGCTGTTCCTCAACGGCATTCCGGTCGCCACCGTGGAACTCAAGACCGACTTCACCCAGAGCATCGGCGACGCCATCGACCAGTACCGCTTCGACCGCTTGCCCCAGTCCAAGGGTCAGGCAGCGGAGCCGCTGCTGTCTTTCCCGCGTGGCGCATTGGTTCACTTCGCGGTCAGCAACAGCGAGGTGCATATGATCACCAAGCTGGCAGGCCCGGCCACCGTGTTCTTGCCCTTCAACCTGGGCGACGACGGCGCAGCAGGCAACCCGGTAAACCCCAGCGGGCACCGCACGGCTTACCTGTGGGAGCAGGTGTGGGCGCGTGAAAGCTGGCTCGAAATCCTGGGTCGTTACCTCATCGCCCAGCGCGATGGGAAGAAGCAGATCACGCAGATCATCTTCCCACGCTTCCATCAACTCGATGTCACGCGCAAGGTTCAGGCTGCCGTGCTCATTGAAGGGCCGGGAGGCAAATACCTGATCCAGCATTCGGCAGGTTCGGGCAAGACCAACTCCATCGCCTGGACGGCGCACTTCCTGGCCGAACTGCACGACGCCAATGACAAGAAGGTGTTTGATACCGTGCTGGTGGTGTCGGACCGCAACGTCATCGACTCACAACTACAGGAGGCGCTGTTCGACTTCCAGCGCACCAGCGGCGTGGTGGCGACCATCAAGGGCAACGATGGCAGCAAAAGCGCCGAGTTGGCCGAAGCACTGTCGGGGGCCAAGAAGATCGTGGTCTGCACCATCCAGACCTTCCCCTTCGCCATCGAGGCCGTGCGCGAACTGGCGGCCACTCAGGGCAAGCGGTTTGCGGTAATCGCGGACGAGGCGCATAGCTCCCAGACTGGCGCGGCAGCGGCCAAGCTCAAGGCCGTGCTGAGCGTCGAAGAACTGGCGGAGTTGAACGACGGTGGCGAGGTCAGCACCGAGGACATCCTGGCTGCGCAAATGGCGGCGAGGGCGGGGAAGCCGGGAGAAGGAAGCATCACCTACGTCGCCTTCACGGCTACGCCCAAGACCAAGACGATGGAGTTGTTTGGTACGCGGCCCGACCCCACCAAGCCAGCAGGCCCCGGCAACCTGCCCGCGCCGTTTCACGTTTACTCCATGCGCCAGGCCATCGAGGAGAAGTTCATCCTCGACGTGCTGCAGAACTACACCAGCTACCGGCTGGCCTTCAAGCTGGCGCACAACGGGGCCGACTACGACGACAAGACGGTGGAACGTGATGCGGCCATGAAGGGCATCATGGGCTGGGTCCGGCTGCACCCATACAACATTTCGCAGAAGGTGCAGGTCGTGGTGGAGCACTTCCGCGAGTTCGTGGCGCCGCTGCTGGGTGGCAAGGCCAAAGCCATGGTGGTGGTGGGGAGCCGTGTCGAGGCGGTGCGCTGGAAACTGGCCATCGAGAAATACATCCAGGCCAGCGGCTACCAGATTGGCACCGTGGTCGCGTTCTCCGGCGAGGTCACCGACAAGGATTCCGGCCCGGACAGCTTCACGGAGAACAGCCTTACCCTGAATCCCAAGCTCAAGGGCCGCGACATCCGCGAGGCCTTCAAAGGCGACGAATACCAAATCCTGCTGGTGGCGAACAAGTTCCAGACCGGCTTCGACCAGCCCCTGCTGTGCGGCATGTACGTGGACAAGCGGCTGGCAGGCATCCAGGCAGTGCAGACGCTGTCTCGCCTGAACCGGGCACACCCTGACAAGGGCACGACCTACGTGGTCGATTTCGTCAACGACCCCGCCGAGGTGCTGGCATCTTTCAAGACCTACCACAGCACCGCAGACCTCGCAGCCGCGACCGACCCGAATCTGGTGCTGAACCTGCGCGCCAAGCTGGATGCGGCGGGGCACTACGACGACTTCGAGGTGTACCGCGTGGTGCAGGTCGAACTGAATCCGAACGCCAAGCAGAGCGAACTGATTGCCGCACTGGAGCCCGTGCGCGACCGGCTGATGAAACGCTACAAGACCGCGCAGGACGCGCTCAAGGCAGCGAAGCAGCAGAATGACCAGAAGGCCGCCGAGGCGGCGCAGGACATGCTCAACACCCTGATCCTGTTCAAGGCCGACATGGGTGCCTACATCCGGCTCTACACGTTTCTGTCGCAAATCTTCGACTACGTGAACACCGCCATCGAGATGCGCGCGATATTCTTCAAGCGGCTGCTGCCGTTACTGGAGTTCGGGCGCGAGCGCGAGGGCATTGACCTGTCCAAGGTCGTGCTCACCCATCACGACCTGAAGAACCGTGGCACGCAGGGCATGCCGCTGCACGTGGGCGAGAAGTCCCTGCTCCCGCCGATCACCGAAGCTGGCAGTGGCAGCGTGCAGGAGAAAGAGAAGGCCCTGCTGGCCGTCATCATCGCCAAGGTCAACGACCTGTTCGAGGGCGAACTGAGCGACCAGGACAAACTGGTCTATGTGAACAACGTCATCAAGGGCAAGCTGCTGGAGTCGGAAAAGCTGGTGCAGCAGGCGATGGGCAACGAAAAGGCGCAGTTCGCCAACTCGCCGAACATACACCCCGAGATGCTGAACGCCATCATGGGGGCGCTTGACGCGCACACCGCCATGAGCACGCAAGCACTGAACTCCATCAAGGTGCAGAACGGGCTGCGGGACATTCTGCTGAACCATGCGGGGTTGTGGGAGGCGCTGCGGGCGAAGGGTGAGCAAAGTGCCATAGGGAGGACTTGAGTCAATGGCGCCAAACTTCTGGCCCGCTTGTACCAAGAGCAAGGGATTTCTGAAAACCACCTACATCAGATTTGGAAGGCTGCGAAGCGCCGCAATATCGAAGCGGGCAGAGCGCTCCTTCAACTTTTGCGAGACGATCCAAAGTTGGCAATCGTGTTTGCGGTGTTCGCGAGTGAGCGGGCCCACAAGGTATTTGTCGCCACCGGGCACTATCCCAACTCCAGACCAGAAGTGAAGCCGCTGGGGCCGTGGGAGCGCGCGCGCTCCAGAGCGACCGGTTGGGTCAGCGTCGTCGGCGGAGGATTGCCCTCACCCGGCAAGCGGCGATGAGGAACGGTCAACGGGTCTTTCAGCCTCCGCCACCATCTTCGACGGCTTGATGCCCAACGCCGTAGCCAGCCGGTGCGCAAAATGATTCCGATGGTCGGCTGGTTCTGCCCGGTCTCGATCAGGGAAATAAAGCCGCGTTGCACGCCCGATTCCAGTGCCAGCGTCTCCTGGCTCAATTCAGCGGCGTGTCGCCGTCGTCGCAACACCATTCCACCCAAGCCCGGTCGTGTGGACTATGCTTTGGCGCCCAGCAATCGTGATGTGGTTTGTGGCCGTGGCGATCACATTGTGTGATGGAAATGGGGAGACCCCCACCCCAAGCAACTTGATTGAAAGTCTCATTCACTGCGGGCGAACCGCTCGACTATCCGGAATGATTTGCGCGACGGGTGATAGAGCGTTAAGGCGTTGAGGCGTCGCCGCCTTGACGCCCAATCGGCAGTGTCAGTGTCGTTCGCGGACCGATGCCGCGACGGTCCGCGTGCCCACTTCGGCCGAAAGCGAACCGATCCGGGACCTGGAGTGCCCGGGATAGCGGGATGCGCGGGCGATTTGCGGTCTCCCCATGGTTATTTGCAGCGCTGGCTTTCGAGCACGTAAGTCGCTGCATTCGTCTGTTGCAATGGGTGTCCGCGAATGGCCATGTCCTTGCGCAATGCCACCTCGGCGGCTTGAACGGCGGCCGCCGAAATTCCTTCGACCAGGATGATCCAGCGCGGGACCAGTGTGTTCTGGTTGCGCAAGTGTTTCTCGGCCGTCTCGATCCGGCTGCCCTGTTCGTCCGCGCGGCACAGGTGGACGCCCACGATGCCACTCCGGTCGACCAGAGGCGGCAGAATATGCTGGCACAGCAATTCGGCGACCGTGTGCGCGGCTGCTTCGGCCACGTCAAAGCGCAGTGTCAGCATGCATCCGCCCTGCCCCACGCCAGCGCTGTACAAAACGCAGCAGATCGCGCGCGCCACGTTGCGGAAAGACACGACCAGTTCGCGTGTCCAGGGTGTGGGAGAGTTGAGCCGGGTGAGGTAGTCCTGTCCTGCCAATACCTCCGGGCTGTCGGCCTCATACAGGTTGAAATATTCGGGCGCGCCTTGCACCGCGATGTAGCGCCGGCCGCGCCGGAAGCCCGGGATGCCGACCCGCTCGGGCATGTGTTCGTGGTTGTGCCACTGGTAGAACGCGTCCTTGGCCTCGGGCAACAGGTCATGCCAGATCGTCACCGCGCCGGTTCCGCTCAGGCCCATGCTTCGCCCCTTCCGTGCAATCGATGCGCAACGGTGCCGTCCGGCCTGGCACCGTTGCAGGCAGGCGTACGGAGTCCATTCATGTTGCGGCCAGTGGCAGGCTGTCGTGCGGCCACACCAGCGCCAGCGTGCCGGCGGCCTGTTGCAGCAGCGTGTGGAACTCTGCGTCGCGCCCGGACCCCATGCGCACCAGCGGGCCGGCAATGCTCATCGTGCCCAGCACGCGCTGGTCGTCCTGCGCGCGCACGACGACAGCGATCGCCTTGACGCCGGGCTCTGCCTCCTCGACCGCCAGGCCGTAGCCGCGGCTACGGGTTTGCTCCATATCCCGCAACAGGGCCTGCGCATCGCGCAAGGCACGTGGCCCCATCAGCAGCCCGGGTCGGGCGGGCTGACCCAGCCCGCCGAGAGATGCGATACGGATTGCCGTCCTGT
>Ga0209181_10013673_pt1 | contig 10126 bp, 9 predicted proteins | sample MAT05_FD_187208 | JGI IMG/M metagenome (GOLD analysis project Ga0209181, IMG submission 187208) | Freshwater microbial communities from Lake Fryxell liftoff mats and glacier meltwater in Antarctica - MAT-05 (SPAdes) (version 2) | ecosystem: Environmental > Aquatic > Freshwater > Ice > Liftoff...
CTCAGCGGCCGCGATGTCTATACCAGCCAGTGGGATGCACGGCCGGCCAACAACATGGCGCACATCAACCTCACGCGCCAGGCCGACGCGGTGCTGGTGGCGCCGGCCAGTGCCGACTTCATGGCCAAGCTGGTGCAGGGCCGCGCTGACGAACTGCTGAGCCTGTTGTGCCTGGCCCGACCGGCCCAGCGCTGCCCGCTGCTGGTGGCGCCGGCCATGAACCGCGAGATGTGGGCGCACCCGGCGACCCAGCGCAACGTGGCCCAGCTGCGGGCTGACGGAACCACGATCCTGGGCCCGGCCGCGGGTGACCAGGCCTGCGGTGAAGTGGGCGATGGCCGCATGCTCGAAGCCGCTGAACTGCTGGCCGAGCTGGTCGCGTTCTTTCAGCCCAAGCTGCTGGCCGGCCGCACCGTGCTCGTCACCGCAGGGCCCACCTTTGAAGCCATCGACCCCGTGCGCTGCATCACCAACCACAGCAGCGGCAAGATGGGCTTTGCCATCGCCCGCGCAGCGGCCGAGGCCGGCGCGCAGGTCACGCTGGTGGCCGGCCCGGTGCACCTGCCCACACCGCGTGGCGTCACGCGCATCGACGTGCGCAGTGCGCAGCAGATGCTGGACGCGGTGCTGCCGCTGGCCAGCCGGCATCAGGTGTTCGTGGCCACTGCGGCCGTTGCCGACTGGCGGCCGGCACACGCGGCCGATCAGAAGATGAAAAAAGACGGCAGCGGCCAGCCACCGGCGCTGGTGTTGACCGAGAACCCCGACATCCTGGCCACCGTGGCGCGCCTGCCACCGGGCCAGCGCCCCTGGTGTGTGGGTTTTGCAGCCGAGAGCCACGACGTGGTGCGCCACGCGCGCGTGAAGCTGGCGCGCAAAGGCGTGCCCTTGATCGTCGGCAACATCGGGCCGGCCACCTTCGGCCGCGACGACAACACACTGGTGCTGGTGGACGCCGCTAGCGAAAAGGAACTGCCGCACGGCGACAAGCTCAGCCTGGCGCGCCAACTGGTGGCCGAAATTGCCGCACGAATGAAAGCCGGCGCGCCATGACCATGATCGAGCTGAAACTGCTGGACCCCCGCATGGCAGAGCACCTGCCGGCCTACGCCACCGCGGGCAGTGCCGGGCTGGACCTGCGCGCCTGCCTGGATGCCCCGCTGGCGCTGGCGCCGGGCCAGTGCACCTTGATACCCACCGGCCTGTCGGTGCACATCGCCGACCCCGGCCTGGCCGCCGTGCTGCTGCCGCGCTCAGGCCTGGGCCACAAGCACGGCATCGTGCTGGGCAACCTGGTGGGCCTGATCGACAGCGACTACCAGGGCCCGTTGATGGTGAGTTGCTGGAACCGCAGCGACACCGCGTTCACCGTGCAGCCCATGGAGCGCATCGCACAGATGGTCATCGTACCCGTGGTGCATGCGCACTTTCGGGTCGTGGAGTCGTTTGCATCGTCTGACCGTGGCGCGGGCGGTTTCGGTTCCACCGGGCGCGCCTGACGACGCAGCAGTGGCCGGGTCTCGCGCCGCCGGATTCGATGCTCCGCGCGCCAACGCCGGGTGGGCGTGCGATTAAACCTAGAAACCGCAGTTGACCACTTGCCACTGCCCGATACACCTCATGAACATTGACATCAGTGGTCACGGCCGAGTTCACCTGGTGGGCGAGCGCTACGCACCCGATTGAGCAGCGCTGGGGTCCGCTGCCGGCGTTGCGCCTCGTTGCGGGCAGTAGCCCGCCGCCTCGTCGCGCCTTGGCAACGAACCCCATCGCGGCCCACCTGGGCGCGTCCAACTGCGGTTTCTAGGTTGAATTCAGTGCAGGTGGTCGCCCGGTGTCGGCGCGCCCACCGGGCCCAGGAAAGACACCGGGGCGGCGCCCAGGCTGCCGGCTTCGGTCTCTTCGGCGCTGGCTTCGCGCACGCCGTGTATCTTGACGTCCAGCCTGATCGCCAGGCCGGCCAGTGGATGGTTGCCGTCCAGCACCACGTGCGTGGCATAGATCTCGGTGACGACGTAGATGGCGTCTCGGGGCATGTCGGGCGTTACGCTGCCCGCGGGCAGGCCGTCGAAAGTCATGCCGGCTTCGAGTTTTTCAGGGAACAGCGAGCGGTTTTCGAAGCACACCAGTTCGGCCTTGTAGTCGCCAAACGCGTGCTCCGGTTCCAGGTGCACTTTCACCTGTTCACCGGCCACGTGGCCGCCCAGGGCCTCCTCCAGCTTGGCCAGCAGGTCGGTGCCGCCGTAGAAGAATTCCACCGGGTCGGTCAGCGCGTCGATGGCGCGGTTCTGGGCGTCGGTGAGCGTCCAGGTGAGGCTCACCACGCAAGGGGGTTCGATGGTCATCATCGAAAGATGATGGCACAGCCGTGCAGCGCAGTGGTGCGCTCACGCCATCAACCGCCGCAGGCGGCGCATGCCGGGGCCTGCCCACAACACTGAGCCCAGAACACTCAGCCCACAACACTCAACACCCGGCTCCTGGCAAGCAGCCGACGACAATCAGCGGATGGACATCGAAGCACCCCTGGACCTGCTGGGCGGCCTCAGCCCGCGCCTGTTCATGCAGCGGCACTGGCAGCGCAAGCCCCTGTTGGTGCGGCAGGCATGGCCGGGCGTGCAGCCGCCGCTGACCCGAGCGCAGGCCTTTGCCGCCGCTGGCCACGAAGACATCGAGTCGCGGCTGGTGATCAAGGGCGACGCGCAGGGCGACCCGCAAGGCATGGCCGGCTGGAGCCTGCGCCGTGGCCCGTTGCCCAGGCGCGCCCTGCCCGCGGCGCGGCGGCCGGGCTGGACGCTGCTGTTGCAGGGCCTGGATCTGCACGTGCCCGCGGCGCACCAGATGCTGCAGCGTTTTCGCTTCGTGCCTGATGCGTTGCTGGACGACGTGATGCTGTCGTGGGCCAGCGAAGGCGGCGGTGTGGGCCCGCACACCGACGCCTACGATGTCTTTTTGCTGCAGGTGCAGGGCGCGCGGCGCTGGCGCGTCGGGCCCGTGCCCACGCCGCAATGGGTGGCGGGCTCGGCGCTGAAACGGCTGCGCAACTTCAAGCCCACCATGGACTGGCTGCTGCAGCCCGGCGACATGCTCTATCTGCCGCCGATGTGGGGCCACGACGGCGTGGCCGAGGGCGGCGAGTGCATGACCTGCTCGATCGGCTTTCGCGCGCCCGCGGCGGGCGACCTCGCGCAAGAGCTGCTGCAGCGCCTGACCGAGGAAGAGGCTGAGCCGACACCGGCAGACCAGGCGCTGTACCGGCATCCGGCACGCGGCGCCACCGCCACACCCGGTGCGCTGCCTGCAGAGCTGGCAGCCTTTGCGCAAAGGGCGTTGCTGCGCCGCATCTTCGAGCCCCGGGCGCTGGCACGCCTGCTGGGAGAGTGGGCCACCGAGCCCAAGCCGCAGGTCTGGTTCGAGCGGGGCCCGCCCCTGCCGCGTGGGCAGGCCATCGTGCTGCATCGGCGCACGCGCATGATGTACGACAGGGATCACGTCTTCATCAATGGCGAAGCCTTCGAAGCCGGAGGGCGCGACGCCACCCTGATGCGCGCCTTGGCCGACAAGCGCCGGCTCAGCGAGCGCGAGGTGGCTCGGCTGGGCGCCCAGGCCAGCACACTGTTGCAAGACTGGGCTGCTGCAGGCTGGGTGCTTGCGGAAGCCGCCGCGACAGCGCAGCAGGGAGCGCTGAGTGACTGAGGCCACGCCTGCCGTGGGCAGCGAGCCGCCACGCATGGACTCGCCGGCCGGCACTGGCCTGGCGCTGCGATGGGGTTTTGACAGCGCCATCGCCCAGCGAGCCCGAATCATCACCGGCGTGTCGGCGAACTTCGAGGGCTGGCCGCTCGACGACGTGACGCTGCTGTCTGCGCTGGCGGGCTGGCTGCGGCTGCCGCAGCGGCGCCTGCTGCTGCTGGCCGCCGACTATTCGACCATGAGTAACCGATTCCCGCGTTTCGAACAGTGGCGCCGGGACTGGGTGCATGCGGTGCCGGCCTGGCGCTGCCCCCAGGAACTGACGAAGGGCCTGCCCGAAGCTCTCTTCGACGATGGCAACGTCAGCGTGCAACTCTTCGACGCCGGGACCGGCCGTGGCCGGGCTTCGCTGGAGCGGCGTTATGGCCAGCTGTTGGCGCAGCAGACTGATGCAGTTTTGCAACGGTCGGAGCCATCCTGGCCTGCCAAGGCGCTGGGACTCTAGGGAATTCCCGACCCCCGGCTATACTCGTGGGCTAGACAGTGAGCTGTGTGGTGAGCCTGTTTGGGAAGGCAGTCGGTCATTTGAGAAGCTGCAGTGGATCATCCACCGTGGTTTGGCAAGCCCGGAAGTGATTTCCCCTGGACCACCCACATCTGCCGAGAACAAGGCCCTGTGCCCACACCGGCGGTGCACCCACAGCCAGCGTCTTTGTGTGATGGGTCTCTTAGCGCTGTCGAAGAGTACCCAAGAAACTCGACTCCCGACCCACAAACTCCTTAGGATAAATATGAACAAGTCACTGGTTTTGGCCTCCCTGGTTGCTGCTGTTGCCCTGTCCGCCTGCGGCAAGAAGGCAGAAACCCCGCCCCCTGCAGCTGTCGTCGTTACCCCCGCGCCGGCTCCGATGGTTGAGGCTCCTGCCTCTGCTGCTGTTGCCGCCGGCGCTGCTGCCGATGCCGCTTCGGGTGCCGCCGCTGCCGCTGTCGATGCCGCCAAGGACGCCGCTGCCAAGGCCTCCGACGCTGTCAAGAAGTGAAGCCTTGCGTGCCCACATGGGCGCGCAACGAACTTCCCTGCTTGCCAAAGCCGCCTTCGGGCGGCTTTTTTTGTTGTCGCGCCCGGCACGGTTGTCCAAGTGACGGCTGTCGGCGCGCACGTGGCTCTGCCTCTGCATGATCGGGCGCGCGCTCATGCTGTACCGGTGTTCACCAGGCACGTCGAAGAGCGACGAGCACCGCCAAGGAGACTTTGGACAGTTGGTTGGGATCAGCCTCGGGTGGGCGGCTTCAAAGAGTCGGGTCTGCCGCAGCTTTGGTGTCAAGGCGGCGCTCTCGGCGAAGAGGGGTCGCCGGCAAACCGTTCACCGAGGTGACTTCAGGAATCAGCACTTCCTGGGCCGACTTGAGCTTGCAATCCCGTCAATTTGAGGCCATGGGCCACACGAGAGCGCCCTGCTGGCGCCCGCTGACGATATTTGAGCAGCTCGGGCGCAGGTCTGGCCGACTACTTCAGCTCGCTGACCAGCAGCGCAGCGATGCGCCGGCCGTTTTCGCCGACTTCGGCGCCACCACTGGACGACTGCACCGTCACGTCCGTCTTGTTGCCGTTGCCCTTCAGCGCCACGCGGTAGCGAACGGCGGCCTGGGGGTTGCTGGTGTCGCCGAACAGGCGGGCCCAGAAGCCGGGTTCTTCCTTGCCGGCCGACTTCGGGTCGATGTAGCGCACGTAGTAGATGCCGCCTGCGCGGTCGCGGTCTTCAACGGTGAAGCCACCGCGGTCCAGCGCCAGGCCGACACGGCGCCAGGCGCGGTCGAAGGGGTCGTCGACCTCGAGTGAGGTGGCGCCACTGCTGACCGCGCCGGGTGCGCGCGCGCCCGGCGCTGGCCCGGCGGCGGTGACCGGCCGCGCGCGCTCGGGTGGTGTGCCGGCAGCAGCCACGGCCTGCTTGGCTGCTTCGTCCTTGGCACCCAGCGCCACCATCAGCTGCGACAGGATTTCCGCTTCGAGCTGCGGGTCTGACGCGCGCGCGCGCCAGGTCGTGCTGTCCTTGCGCTCACTGGCGTACACCTCTTCCGCACCACGGTGCGAGATGTAGATCTCGCTGCCACCGTCGGCCCCCGCTGCGCGTTCGATGCGGGTGCGGTAACGGTCACGTTCGCCGGTGTCGTACAGGTTGCCGAACAGGCGGCCGATGGTGTTGCGCACGGCGTCGTTCGGCAGTCTGGCGCGGTTCATTGACCAGTTGGTTTCCATCGTGCCGGCCTTGGCGTCTTCGACCTCGATGCTGAAGCCTTTCTGTTCCCAGAACGTTTTCAAGGCGGGCCACAGCTGCTCAGGGGGCAGCGGCACCACCAGCCAGCGCTGCTGACCGGCGCGTTCGAGGCGCATCGCGCCGGTGTTGCTCAGCGCCACGCCGAGCGGTGCTGCCGTTGCCGATGTCGACACCGCGGCACCGGGCTGTGGGCTGCCCGAAGCGCTGACCACGCCGCCCTGCACCTGATAACGCGAGTCGCGTGACAGTTGGCTGAGGTCGGGTGGCACTTCCAGCGGTTTGGCTTTCGCAGCGCCGCCGCGGTAGTCTGACGAATCGCTGGAGAACAGCCCGCCGATGGCGCTGCAGCCCGACAGCGCAACGACCAGCGACAGCAATGCCAGGCGGGAGGGCAGGTGAGAGTGCAGGCAGGAGGGAGTCACGCGGGCCAGGGATGCAGGCAAAGGGTTCACTTGGATGGTCTCCGCACCAGCCGCCCGGGGCTGCTGGTGCATGGGGGTGCGGGGTAGTCGTTGAAGGGTGCGCTGAAGGATGCGCTGAAGGGTGCGCAGAACGGTCCGCTGAACGGTCCGCAAGAGAGGTCTCGAGACAAGGCGATGGTCACGGGCGCAAGTGCGCTGTCAGGGCGACCAGATGCCGGCGTCGCGCAAAGCCTGATCCACCGTGGCCTGGCCGGCCTCGGTCAGCGGCACGATGGGCAGGCGCACGGTGGGCAAGGCCATAGCGAGCCGGTGCAGCGCCCACTTGGCAGGTGCGGGGCTGGGCTCGCAGAAAAGCTGTTGATGCAGGGGCAACAGACGCAGATGCAGCGCCGCAGCGCGGCTCGACTGGCCGTCCAGTGCGGCCATGCACAGCTCATGCATCAGCCGCGGCGCCACGTTGGCGGTGACGCTGACATTGCCGTGGCCGCCCAGCAGCATCAAGGCCACCGCGGTACTGTCGTCGCCCGAGTAGATGGCAAAACCAGCGGGTGCGTGCTTGATCAGGAAGCTGGCGCGGCCGATGTCGCCGCTGGCTTCCTTGATGCCCACCACACCAGGCAGCCTGGCCAGGCGCAGCGCGGTTTCAGGGGCCATGTCGGCCACCGTGCGGCTGGGCACGTTGTACAGCACCATCGGCAGGTCCACCGCCTCGGCAATGGTCTTGAAGTGCTGATAGATGCCTTCTTGCGAAGGGCGGTTGTAGTAGGGCACCACCGACAGATGGCAGTCGGCGCCCACCTGTTTGGCATAGCGCGCGAGCGCAATCGCTTCGGCGGTTGAATTGGCACCCGTGCCGGCCATGATGGGCACGCGCCCCTTGGCATGCGCCACGGCAACACGGATGATTTCGTAGTTCTCTTCCATCGACACCGTGGGCGATTCGCCCGTGGTGCCCACCACGCAGATGCAGTCGGTGCCTTCGGCGATGTGCCAGTCGATCAGGCGGCGCAGGCCAGCGTAGTCGACGCTGCCGTCTTCGAGCATCGGCGTGACCAGGGCGACGATGCTGCCAGTGATGGGGTTCATGCGGACAGGGTTCCTGCGCTCGGGCAAAAAGAGCATTTTAGCGGTCAGCGCCGCGCTTGCCGCGCGCTTGCCCTGCCAGTGACCAGGTGCGCGTCACGGCGCGAGTTCGTGCCGGGGTGGTGGCTCGGCGTCGGCCACCACGTTGACGGCGGCCAGGCGCTGCACGAACCGCGGCCCGGCGGGCTCGAAGCCATCTTCATAGGCGACCACCCGAAGGTCGCCGAAAGCGCGCAGCAGTTCACCCGGCTGCAGCAGGAAGTCGGGCCGCGAAGGCCTGCCGACGGTCTGGTGGCCGTGGGCAAAGGTTTCGTAGAGCAGCACGCCGCCCGGGGCCAGCGCCTGGCGCAACACGGGCAGCAGCGCTCGCCACAGGTAATTGGTGACCACCACGCCGTCGAACTGGCGCCCGGCAAACGGCCATGGGCCGCCCTCGATGTCCGCCCGCACAATTTCACCCACGCCCACCAGTCCGGCCAGTGCCTGCGCGTCGCGGTCGACGCCGGTCATGCGGCAGCCCAGGCCGGCCAGCCAGTGCATGTGGCGGCCGCTGCCGCAAGCCACGTCCAGCACGCGGGCAGCGGGCTTCAGCAGCCCTGCGTGCCGTTGCACCCAGGCCGATGGCGGGCCGGCGTTGGCTGCATGGGGCAGGCCGCCAGCCATCAGAAGCAGGCCCACATTGCGTTGGCCAGTTCAACCGCCAGATGCGGGTTGAGATAGGCCCAGAACACCAGCAGCAAGCCGGCCGCGGCCGCTGCGGCTGCCGCGATGGAGCGGCCGCGTGGCTTCATGCCGTGGCCGTCCTGACGATGGCTGTCTCGCGCACCGGCAGGTTCACGATGGCCGCAAAGACGCCGAGCGCGATGGCGATCCACCACACCACGTCGTAGCTGCCGGTGGTGTCGTACAAGCGCCCGCCCAGCCACACGCCCATGAAGCTGCCCATCTGGTGGCTGAGGAACACGAAGCCGCTGAGCATGCCCATGTACTGCACACCAAAGATCTGCGCCACGATGGCGTTGGTGGGCGGCACGGTGGACAACCACAACAAGCCCATCAGCGCAGAGAAGACGTACACGCTGGCTGGCGACAGCGGCACCGTGATGAAGACCAGGATCACCACCGCGCGCAGCGCGTAGATGGTGGACAGGATGGTGCGTTTGGGCACGCGCTGGCCCAGCACACCGGCACTGTAGGTGCCGATGACGTTGAAAAGGCCGATCAGTGCCAGCGCGATGGTGGCCACACCGGGCTGCAAGCCGTGGTCCTTCAGATAGCTGGGCATGTGCACGCCTATGAACACGACCTGAAAGCCACATACGAAGTAGCCCGCCGTCAGCAGCAGAAAGCTGGGGTAGCCGAAGGCTTCCTTCAACGCGCCACGCATGCTCTGCTGCGGCCCGCTGGACGCCACCCGTGCGGGTTCTTTCAGGCCGAAAGCCAAGGGCCCGATGGCCAGTGCCAGGCAGGCCAGGATGAACAGCGCGTTCTGCCAGCCAAAGCTGTTGATGAGCCAGAACTCCAGCGGCATCATCGCGAACTGGCCCAGCGAGCCGGCGGCAGCCGTCACGCCCATCGCCCACGACCGCCTTTCGGCCGCCACGTTGCGGGCAATGACGCCGTAAACCACCGCGTAAGTGGTGCCCGACTGCGCCATGCCGATCAACAGCCCTGCACCGCCCAGAAAGCCGCCGCCGGTGGTGGCCGCAGCCATCGTGGCGAGCCCGGCGCCGTACAGCACGGCCCCCACCAGCAGCACCCGGTAGGCGCCAAAGCGGTCGGCCAAAGCGCCGGCCACCGGCCCGCACAGGCCCCAGGCCAGGTTCTGCACCGCCATCGCAAAGGCAAAGGTTTCACGGGTCCAGCCACGCTCCATCGTGATCGGCTGCAGCCACAGGCCAAAGCCGTGGCGGATGCCCATGCTGAGCGTGACGATGGCGGCGCCGCAGATCAGCACCTGTTTCAGCGACAAGGTGTGGTTGGTGGCGGGCGGCGAGGTCATGCGCAGGACTGTATCCAATGAATCGCCGTGCCGGCGTGGCCGATGCTGCAGGCGGCGGCAACCGCCGCGCAAGCTGTGCCGGCCGCACTGGCTATCGCCCCCGCCCGTCGCCCATCCCTGTTTGTCCCCCACTGCCTACCGCTGGGGCGGGTGACGAGCCACACCGAACTATCCGCGGTTGAAGACCCGGCGTTTGGTGATCTTCGGCCAGCCGCCGCACACAAAGCCGCAGGGTGTGCGCACCCCTTGTCGCTACAGTGGGCAGCTTCAAGGAGCAGTGCATGAAAGTCCTGGTGCTCGGGGGCGGTGTGATCGGCGTGGCTGCGGCCTACTACCTGGCCAAGGCCGGGCACGAGGTTGAACTGGTCGACCGCCAGAGCGGCCCCGCGCTGGAGACCAGCTTCGGCAATGCGGGAGAGGTCAGCCCCGGCTACAGCGCGCCCTGGGCCGGGCCGGGCGTGCCCATCAAGGCCATCAAGTGGATGCTGATGCAGCACAGCCCGTTGGTCATCTGGCCGATGCTCGACCCTGCCATGTGGCGCTGGGGCGCGATGATGCTGGCCAATTGCACCGAAAAGGCCTACGCGCTGAACAAGAGCCGCATGGTGCCGATCGCCGAATACAGCCGCGATTGCATGAAAGCGTTGCGC
>Ga0209181_10013679_pt1 | contig 10121 bp, 7 predicted proteins | sample MAT05_FD_187208 | JGI IMG/M metagenome (GOLD analysis project Ga0209181, IMG submission 187208) | Freshwater microbial communities from Lake Fryxell liftoff mats and glacier meltwater in Antarctica - MAT-05 (SPAdes) (version 2) | ecosystem: Environmental > Aquatic > Freshwater > Ice > Liftoff...
CCCACGCAGCCACGACAGCAGCGCCACCAAAGCCAGCGCATTGAAGGCGCTGCGCCAGAAAGTCAGCTCAAAGCTGCGTGTCGCTTCCAGCTGCCGGGTGACGACGCCGGCGATGCTCCACATGCTGGCAGCCAGCACCATCAGCCAGACGGCGCGGCGGTGGGTCATGCCGGTTCACGCCCCATCACGCCTAGCTGCGACCCGCGCGTTTGCGGTCGTGTTCAGTCAGGTGCCGCTTGCGCACCCGCACGCTCTTGGGCGTGATTTCGACCAGCTCGTCGTCGTCGATGAATTCCACTGCGTATTCCAGCGTGACGTCGATGGGCGGCGTGACCTTGATGGCGTCTTCTTTGCCGCTGACGCGGAAGTTGGTCAGCTGCTTGGTGCGCGTGGCGTTCACCACCAGGTCATTGTCGCGGCTGTGAATGCCGACGATCATGCCTTCATAAACCGGGTCGCCGGGCTTCACGAACATGCGGCCGCGGTCGTCCAGCTTGCCCAGTGCGTAGGTGAAGATCTCGCCGGCATCCATGCTGATCAGCACGCCGTTCTTGCGACCGGATATCTCGCCTTTGTAGGCTTCATAACCGTCGAAGATGTTGCTGATGAGGCCGGTGCCGCGGGTCAGGTTCATGAACTCGTTGCTGAAACCGATCAGGCCACGGGCCGGGATGCGGTATTCCAGGCGCACCCGGCCGCGACCGTCGGTCTCCATGTTGACCAGGTCACCCTTGCGCTCGCCCAGCGCCTGCATCACGCCGCCCTGGTGCTGATCTTCGATGTCGGCCGTCACCAGTTCGATGGGTTCGTGCTTCTCGCCGTCGACCTCGTGGAACACCACGCGCGGCTTGCTGACGGCCAGTTCATAGCCTTCACGGCGCATGTTCTCAAGCAGGATGGTGAGGTGCAGTTCGCCGCGGCCGCTGACTTCGAAGATGCCGTCTTCTTCAGACTCCTTGACGCGCAGCGCCACGTTGGACTGCAGCTCTTTTTGCAGCCGGTCCCAGATCTGGCGGCTCGTCACGTACTTGCCTTCACGGCCGGCCAGCGGGCTGTTGTTGACGCAGAAGTTCATCGTCAGCGTGGGCTCGTCCACGTGCAACATGGGCAACGGCATCGGGTTGACGAGGTCGGTCAGCGTGACGCCGATGCCGATGTCCTCGATGCCGTTGACCAGCACGATGTCGCCTGGGCCGGCCTCGGTGGACGGGATGCGCGCCAGACCCTCGAAGGTCAGGACCTGGTTGACACGGCCCTTCCAGCTCTTGCCGCCTTCTTCCGGCGTGCCCGAGCACACCAGCACGTCCTGCATCGGGCGCACGGTGCCGGCAGTGACGCGGCCGACGCCGATACGGCCCACGAAAGTGCTGTAGTCCAGCGATGAAATCTGCAGCTGCAGCGGCGCGTTCGGGTCACCCTGGTGCGCCGGCACGTGGCGCAGCACGGTGTCGAACAGTGCGCTCATGTCGGTCGCCCAGGCCTCGCCCTCGGTGCCTTCGGTCAGCGAGGCCCAGCCGTTGAGGCCTGACGCGTAGATCACCGGGAAGTCCAGCTGCTCTTCGGTGGCCCCCAGTTTGTCGAACAGCTCGAAGGCAGCGTTGATCACGTAATCGGGCCGCGAGCCAGGCTTGTCCACCTTGTTCACCACCACGATGGGCTTCAGACCCAGTGCCAACGCCTTCTTGGTCACGAAGCGTGTCTGTGGCATCGGACCTTCCTGCGCATCGATCAGCAGCACCACACCGTCCACCATGCTCAGCGCACGTTCGACTTCGCCGCCGAAGTCGGCGTGGCCGGGTGTATCGACGATGTTGACGTGGGTGTCCTTCCAGGTCACGGCACAGTTCTTGGCCAGGATGGTGATGCCCCGCTCACGCTCGATGTCGTTGCTGTCCATCACGCGCTCGGCCACCTTTTCGTTTTCACGGAAAGTGCCGCTCTGGCGCAGCAACTGGTCGACCAGCGTGGTCTTGCCATGGTCGACGTGGGCGATGATGGCGATGTTTCTTATGGCGTGGGTCATGGGTGGTCCTGAACTTCGATGGGGCTGAGCAGGCGGTCGGCTATCAGCTCGCCTGCAGTTATGTGGGCCGTGCCGAGGAAGGCGGGGCTTTGGTGCGTGTCGGTGGCAGCGCGGTAGACGCGCACGGCGTCGGAGTCGGCCAGCGTCACGCGCCGGCGCAGGCCACACAAGAAGCGGCCGGCTTCGTCGTCGGGCAGGCACACCTGCGGCCAACCCGCCACCAGCACCTCTGGGGGCAACAAAAGCGCAGCACGCTCCTCGCTTGACAGTGCGGCCAGGGCTTCGATGCTGATGGCGTCCTCCACCCTCAGGGCACCGCTGCCGGTGCGGCGCAGCGCGCTCAGGTGTGCTCCGCAGCCCAAGGCCTCGCCGATTTCTTCAGCCAGTGTGCGGATGTAGGTGCCCTTGCTGCAATGCACGTCGATGACCAACTCGTGATCGTGCCATTCAATGATGTCGATGCGATGAACGACCACCGCACGGGCGGGCCGCGCGACTTCGATGCCCTGGCGGGCATATTCGTACAGCGCCTTGCCTTCGTGCTTGAGCGCCGAATGCATCGGCGGCGTCTGCTGCAGCGCGCCAACGAAACTTGCGCAAGCGCTCTGGACCTGCGCGCGATCGATGGTCACCGGGCGCTCTTGCAGCACCTGCCCTTCGCGGTCACCCGTGCTGGTGCGCTGGCCCAGGTGCAGCGTGGCGCGGTAGTGCTTGTCGGCGTCCAGACTGGCTTGCGAGAACTTGGTGGCGGCGCCGAAACACAGGGGCAGCAGCCCCGTGGCGAGCGGGTCCAGCGTGCCGGTGTGGCCACCCTTTTCCGCCCGCAACAGGCCCTTTGTCTTTTGCAGCGCGTCGTTGCTGGTCCAGCCCAGCGGTTTGTCGAGCAGCAGCACGCCATGCAGCTTGCGACGCGGCAGCCGGGCAGGCTTGGCGTCAACGGTGGCAGCTACTGGCGAGCTCATTCGGCGTCTTTGGCAGCCGGTGGCGCCACCTCATCGCCGTCTTCCTTGGCGCGCGTGGCGTTGGCGCGGCTGATCAGCGCCGACAGCTCCAGCGCGCGTTCGGTGGTGCGGTCGAACTGGAAGTGCAAGGTGGGCACGGTGTGTATCGAAAGGCGCTTGAAGAGCCCATTGCGCAGGTAGCCGGCGGCTTCGTTGAGCGCCACTTCGCAGGCCGCGGTGTCACCCAGCAGCAGCGAGAAGTAGATCTTGGCGTGCGCGTAGTCAGGCGTCACGTCCACGCTGTTGATGGTGACCAGGCCGATGCGCGGATCCTTCAGGTCGCGGATGAGCTCGGCCACATCGCGCTGGATCTGGTCGGCCACACGAAAGCTGCGGTTGGGGGTGGCTTTTTTGTGTCGCATGCGAGTTGACGAGGGGCTTGCCCGAGGATGCCTGCACCAAACACAAACCCCGCCTTCCTTTCGGTCGGCGGGGTTTGCTGGATGGGTGCAAATCCGCCGTTAGAGCGTACGGGCCACTTCCTTCACTTCGTAGAACTCCAACTGGTCACCTTCCTTGATGTCGTTGTAGTTCTTCAGCTTGATGCCGCACTCGTAGCCTTCCTTGACCTCGCGCACATCCTCCTTCATGCGCTTGACCGATTCGAGCTCACCGGTGTAGATCACGGTGTTGTCGCGCAGCAGGCGGAAGCGGGCATTGCGGGTGACCTGACCGGCGGTGATCATGCAACCGGCCACGGTGCCGATCTTGCTCGCCACGAACACGGTGCGAATCTCGGCCGTGCCGATGGTTTCTTCGCGCTGTTCGGGCGCCAGCATGCCCGTCATGGCGGCCTTGATCTCGTCCACAGCGTCATAAATGATGTTGTAGTACTTGATCTCGACGCCGTTGCCTTCGGCCAACTTGCGCGCACCGGCATCGGCCCGCGTGTTGAATCCGATGATGACGGCCTTGCTGGCGATGGCCAGGTTGACGTCGCTCTCGCTGATGCCACCCACCGCGGCGTGCACGATCTGCACCTTGACCTCGGCCGTGGTGAGCTTGAGCAGGCTCTGCGCCAGTGCTTCTTGCGAGCCTTGCACGTCGGCCTTGATGATGAGCGACAGCGTCTGAGCCGCCGATTCGCCCATGTTCTCGAACATGCCTTCGAGCTTGGCCGCCTGGCGACGGTTCAACGTCACCTCGCGGTACTTGCCTTGGCGGAAGGTGGCGATTTCGCGGGCACGGCGCTCGTCGGTCAGCACCATGAATTCATCACCGGCCTGCGGCACATCCGTCAGGCCCTGAATTTCCACCGGCACCGACGGACCGGCTGCTTCGCAGGCCTTGCCGTCTTCGTCCAGCATGGCGCGCACGCGGCCATAACTGCTACCCGCCAGCACCACGTCGCCCTTGCGCAGCGTGCCGCTTTGCACCAGCACGGTGGCCACCGGGCCGCGGCCCTTGTCCAGGCGGGCCTCGATCACCAGGCCCTTGGCGGCAGCCGCCGTCGGCGCCCTCAGTTCCAGCACTTCGGCCTGCAGCAGCACCTGCTCCAGCAGCGTGTCCACGCCGGTGCCCATCTTGGCAGAGACGCCCACAAACGGCGATTCGCCACCGAAGTCTTCAGGGATCACGCCTTCGGCCACGAGTTCGCTTTTCACGCGCTCCAGGTTGGCATCGGGCTTGTCGATCTTGTTCATGGCCACGACGATGGGCACACCAGCGGCCTTGGCGTGCGCAATGGCTTCCTTGGTCTGCGGCATCACGCCGTCGTCAGCCGCCACCACCAGGATGACGATGTCGGTGGCTTTGGCTCCGCGCGCCCGCATGGCCGTGAAGGCAGCGTGGCCTGGAGTGTCGAGGAAGGTGATCATGCCGCGCGGCGTTTCCACGTGGTAGGCGCCAATGTGCTGCGTGATGCCACCCGCCTCACCCGCGGCCACACGGGCACGGCGGATGTAGTCCAGCAGCGAGGTCTTGCCGTGGTCGACGTGACCCATGACGGTGACCACCGGTGCGCGCGGCAACTGCTCGGCATCTTGCGTGGCTTGTTCCTCTTCGGTGAACGCCTCCGGGTCGTCCAGCTTGGCCGCCAGCGCCTTGTGGCCCATTTCTTCGACCACGATCATGGCCGTTTCCTGGTCCAGCTGCTGGTTGATGGTGACCATCTGACCCAGCTTCATCAGCTGCTTGATGACTTCGCTGGCCTTCACGCTCATCTTGTGTGCGAGGTCGGCGACCGAGATGGTTTCTGGCACGTGCACTTCCTGGACCAGCGCCTCGGGCTGCTGCGCCGCGAAGCCACCGTGGTCGTCGCGATCACCGCGGCGTGCGCCGCCGCGCGGTGCACGCCAGCCAGCACGCCCACCCGAACTGTCGCTGCGGCCCTTGAGTGCGGCCCGCTTCTTGGCGGCGTCGTCGGCCCAGCTGGAGGACAGCTTCTCGGACTTGACCTGCTTCTTGTCGCCCGGCTTGGCCACCGCTGCCACTGCGCCAGGTGCTGCCTTGGGCTTGTGGATGGTGCCCTTGATGGCTTCCTTGGCCGGCTCGGCGGGCTTGGGTTCCTCGGGCTTCTTCGCCATCAGCACCTTCTTGGGTGCATTCATCATGGCGCGGATGGCCGCCGCTTCGGTCTCGGCGGCCTTGCGGCGGCGAACCAGATCTTCTGCCTTGGCGGTGTCTTCGGCGGCCTTGTCGGCTGCTTTCACGACCCGCAGCACGGGCTTGGCAGCTTCGGTCTTCACCGGCTCCGGCACGGCTGGTATATCGGCAACAGGTATTTCGGCAACACGTACTTCGGCGACAGGTATTTCGGCGACCGGCGCTGCGGCGCCGGGAGCTGCTGCGATTGGCGCAGCGGGCGTCGCGGCGGCTGGCGCGGCAGCTGATGCTGCCGGCGCGGCGCCGGCTTTGCCGCTCGTCCTGGCTGGGGCGCGCGCCCTGACCTGCAGGTTGAGGGCGGCCGCCTCAGCGGCGGCAGCAGCAGAAGCTTCTGAAACAACGCGGACTTTGGCTTCGCCCTCGGCTACGGCTACGGCGGCAGAAGCGGCGGCAGCGGCAGTGGCAGCTCCCGCAGCTTCAGCAGCTTCCGCAGCTGCACGGGCAGCGTGTTCCTGCTCCTCGCGCTGCTCGCGCTCATGCCGGGCCTGGGCCAGCTCTTCTTCCTGCTGGCGGATGGCATCAGCCTGCGCGCGCGCCTCTTGTTCACGCCGCTGCAGTTCGAGCTGTTGCTCGTCTTCACCCGTATCGACCACCTCTTCGGCTATCGGCAGGTCGTCGCGCTTGACGAACACGCGCTTCTTGCGCACCTCGACCTGGATCGTGCGCGCCCGCCCACTGGCGTCGGCCTGCTTGATTTCGGTGGATGTCTTGCGCGTGATCGTGATCTTCTTGCGCTCGGCACTGGCAACGGTGCCGTGCGAAGTACGCAGGAAGTCCAGCAGACGTTCCTTGTCTGATTCGGTCAGCGCGTCATCGGACGAGCGTATCGATACGCCCGCCGACTGCAGTTGCTCGAGCAGAGCCGCGGCAGGGCGGCCCAACTGCGCGGCGAACTGGGCGACGGTGGTCACGGCCATGGGTACGGTTTCCTTGGGGTATTCGGTGCGCGTCTGGCTGTCGGCAAAATGCGGTCGGCAGCTGCGGTTGCTGAACTAAAAATCTGGGTGAGTTCGGGCGTGCTGTGCGTCAAGCGGTGAACCAATGTTCGCGGGCTTTCATGATCAGCACCTTGGCGCTTTCGTCATCGATGCCCGTCATCTCGGTCAACTCGTCCACGGCCAGGTCCGCCAGGTCGTCGCGGGTGTGAATGCCGGCGCCAGCCAGCTTGGGAATCAACTCGGCGTTCAGGCCCTCGAGGTCGCGCAGATTCTGCGAAACCGATTCGACCTGCTCTTCCTTCTCGATCTCCATCGTCAGCAACGCATCCTTGGCGCGCGAGCGGAGCTCGTGAACCGTGTCCTCGTCGAAGCTCTCGATCTCGAGCATTTCCTGCAGCGGCACGTAAGCCACCTCTTCCAGGCTGGTGAAGCCTTCGGCGATCAGGATGTCGGCCACTTCCTCGTCGACGTCCAGCTTGTCGACGAATATCTTGCGCGCCGAGTCGCTTTCGGTGGCCTGCTTGGCACTCGACTCTTCGGCCGTCATGATGTTGATGCGCCAGCCCGTCAGCTCCGAGGCCAGACGCACGTTCTGGCCGCCACGGCCAATGGCAATGGCCAGGTTCTCTTCGTCCACCACCACGTCCATCGCATGGCGCTCTTCGTCGACCACGATGCTCTGCACGTTGGCAGGCGCCAGCGCGCCGATCACGAACTGCGCCGGGTCTTCGGACCACAACACGATGTCCACTCGCTCGCCGGCCACTTCATTGGTGACGGCATTCACCCTTGAACCGCGTACACCCACGCAGGTGCCGATGGGGTCGACGCGGCGGTCGTGCGAGATCACGGCAATCTTGGCCCGGCTGCCCGCGTCGCGTGCGCAGCTCTTGATTTCAAGCAGTCCCTGCTCAATTTCGGGCACCTCTTGAGCAAACAGCTCGATCATGAAACCCGGCGCATTGCGCGACAACATGATCTGCGGCCCGCGTTGGGTGGGGTCGATGCCCATCAGGAAGGCACGCACCCGGTCGCCCGTGCGCAGGTTCTCCTTGGGGATCATCTCGCTGCGCTTGAGGCGCCCTTCGACGCGGCCGCTCTCGACGATGATGTCGCCCTTGTCCAGCCGCTTCACGGTGCCGACGAAGATTTTCTCACCACGCGCCATGAACTCGTTGAGCAGCTGCTCGCGTTCGGCGTCACGAATCTTTTGCAGGATGACCTGCTTGGCAGCCTGCGCGCCGATGCGACCGATGGGCACCGAATCGACGGCCTCTTCGATGTAGTCGCCTTCTTCGATGTCCGGGATGCGGTCCAGCGCGTCCGACAGCATTTCTTCAGCGTCCGGGTTCTGCAAGCCCGCTTCGTCGGGCACCACCAACCAGCGGCGAAAGGTTTCGTATTCGCCGGTATCGCGGTCTACCGCGACCCGCATCTCGACCTCGCCGCCGTGCAGCTTTTTGCTGGCAGAAGCCAGAGCGGCTTCAACGGCACCAAAAACCACATCCAGCTCCACGGTCTTCTCGCGCGAGATGGCATCCACCAACATCAACATTTCGCGATTCATCGATTCCTCAGCCTCCGTCTTTTTTAGGGCTGGCAGCGGGCACCTGCGCACCGCTGCCGTCCTGGGCCTTGCGACCCTTGAAATTGACCACCGGCACGAGCCGCGCCTCACGCACTTCGTCTAGCGTGAAACTCAGCACCTGCTCGGCCTTGCCGTCCTTGAAAACCAGATTCCACCGCGGCTGCAAAGCACTGCCGCCCGCAACGTCCGCCGCCGGTCCGACTTCCGCGGGGTCAAGCGCCGCAGAGTCGCCCGGCGCTTGGGCTGCGGTCAGCACGCCCTGCCAGTTCTTGCGGCCCTTGAAGGGCTGTTTCAGCACCACTTGGACTGCCTGCCCGGCAAAGCGCTCATAGTCGCCGGGGCGCTTCAAAGGGCGGTCCAGTCCGGGTGAAGACACCTCCAGCCGGGCGTAGTCCAGACCTTCGACCTCCAGCGCATATTGCATCTGGCGGGTAACTTTTTCGCAATCTTCGACGGTCACCAACTCGCCGTTGTCGCCTGCCGCGTCTGCAGCCACGAGCCCGCCACGTGCGCTGTAGGCGCGCCCCGGCACGCGGTCGATGGTGATGCGCAGCAACCCCCGCGGCGCACGCTCGACGTCCACCAGTTCGTAGCCCAGGCCTTCAACGGTGCTGGAGATCGCCGTTTGCCAGCCCACGCGCACGCCAGCCGCGACCTCGGGCCGCGGGCTGTCTGCTGGTGCGCTGCTGCGCTGGAATCCGCCGCGAATCAACTCTTGATTACCTACCGTTATGACCTGTCGCCATGACCTTCGCCGAGGTCGAACAACCCAGAGCCATCGACCGAAATCCGTCGACCGAAACCCGTCGACCAAAAAACGATCAACCGAAAACGATCAACCGAAAACGATCAACCAAAAAAAATGGGCTGTCGATATCAGCCCACTCAGTCAGCCAACGCAGTTGCCCTTGCCACTTCGCTGCAGGACAACCCGGGAAACCACGGATTATAGCGTCGCGTTTCGCACACATCAAGACTTTGGGAATGAAGCTTGCCCTTGCGTGCCAGAATCGCCCCCGCGTTGCAGAACACCACAGGAGACACCATGGGCTTTCTCGCCGGCAAGCGCTTCCTGATCACAGGCGTGCTTTCAAACCGTTCCATCGCCTACGGCATAGCGCGCGCCTGTCGCGCCCAGGGCGCGGAGCTGGCGTTCAGCTATGTCGGTGAGCGCTTCAAAGACCGCGTGACCGAATATGCCGGCCACTTCGATTCGACTTTGGTCTACGAATGCGATGTCTCTGATGACGTGCACATCGCCCGTGTCTTCACCGAACTTTCGCAGGTGTGGCCACAATTCGACGGCTTCGTGCACTCGATCGGTTTTGCACCGCGTGAGGCGATTGCAGGCGAGTTTCTGGACGGCATGACACGGGAAAACTTTCGCATTGCGATGGAGATCTCCGCCTACAGCTTTCCTGCCCTGGCAAAAGCCGCCCTGCCCTACCTGCGCCCCCGCGCCGCACTGCTGACCCTGACCTACCTGGGCTCGCTGCGCGCGTTGCCCAACTACAACACCATGGGCCTGGCCAAGGCGGCGCTGGAGTCGAGCGTGCGCTACCTGGCGGCCAACCTGGGCCCCAAGGGCGTGCGCGTCAATGGCATCAGCGCCGGCCCCATCAAGACCCTGGCCGCCGCGGGCATCAAGGACTTCGGCAAGCTGCTGAGCGCTGTGGCCAGCGCGTCACCGCTGGGCCGCAATGTGACGATCGACGACGTGGGCAACGTGGCCGCGTTCCTGCTGTCAGACCTGGCCGCGGGCGTCACTGCCGAGATCACCTACGTGGACGGCGGGTTCAGCCAGGCCATGCTCGGTCAGGCGGTCGAACTCGGCGGCTGAAGGTCCAGGGCGGAAGGTCCAGGGCTCAAGGTCCAGGGCTGAACGGCCCTGAATGAAGCGCTCAGAGGCTGAGAGTTTTTCGAGCGTGACCGAGCAGCGCGTCAAAAGGCGTCCGATCTAGGCGCAA
>Ga0209181_10013681_pt1 | contig 10119 bp, 7 predicted proteins | sample MAT05_FD_187208 | JGI IMG/M metagenome (GOLD analysis project Ga0209181, IMG submission 187208) | Freshwater microbial communities from Lake Fryxell liftoff mats and glacier meltwater in Antarctica - MAT-05 (SPAdes) (version 2) | ecosystem: Environmental > Aquatic > Freshwater > Ice > Liftoff...
ATTGATGATGCTATCGCCGTGTTGGTGTCCTTCTAAGCCGCCTACCCGGCGGCGAACGGATTTCTCAGTCATTTGTGCGGTCCTCAGGTCTTCTAAGCCGCCTACCCGGCGGCGAACAGTGATGGCGCGAACGGGCCGATGGCACCTATCTTCTAAGCCGCCTACCCGGCGGCGAACCCGAATGCCACCGTAAACATCGCGAGCCTCACCTTCTAAGCCGCCTACCCGGCGGCGAACAAACATACCTTGACGCGGTTGCAGATCGTTTCCTTCTAAGCCGCCTACCCGGCGGCGAACATCGCCGATTCGCATCGCGTCGGCTAGCTGCTCTTCTAAGCCGCCTACCCGGCGGCGAACAGCGTGAGCGCCGTTTGACCGATGATCTCCGTCTTCTAAGCCGCCTACCCGGCGGCGAACCTACTGGGGCCGCCGGGCCTACTGGGGCCGCTCTTCTAAGCCGCCTACCCGGCGGCGAACTGTACTTCGCCAGCCGCGGGCGCGATGCCCTTCTTCTAAGCCGCCTACCCGGCGGCGAACGCACATAAAGGACTGGTTGCAGCGCGCCAAGAGCTTCTAAGCCGCCTACCCGGCGGCGAACTCGGGACGGACTACGCGAGTTATCACCAGTTTCTTCTAAGCCGCCTACCCGGCGGCGAACTAGAACGTTTCCTACCGTTTGGCAAAGGAAATCAAAGTCTTGGGCTGAATTTTTAAAGACCTACCCATTTTTTCAAGGGATCGCTAAGTGCTTGAATGCTTGAGCGTTCTGTAGAGCGCCGAAAAAAGGGTCTATTTCAGACCGCCGGCAAAGCAAAGGTGTTGCTTGTCGTACTAAAGCCGTAACTATCCGGTTTGAAGCGCCCGATATCCCCATCACACGGCACGCGTTCGACAATTAGTACAAAGTTCTGAGTCGTACTGCGACTCTGAAGATGGAAATACTCCATTCGTTTCGCCCGCGCTTCTGTGATCCGCCGATCGCGCAGCGCGCTGGTGCCATCCACTGCATCTCGATCTGAGCGTACCGTGGGGATGCGGAAGCGCCGAAATGACACCCACGGACCTTGGAAGTTATCAGGGACCGTGCGCGGGTAACCGATGCGTGCGTAGTCCCGGATCCACGGGCTCGGGCTCATCGCTTCAACCAACGCATCGAATTCCGACCTGTCGGTGGTGAAAACCCGCAATGTGCCGGGATGATTCGTCAGGGCAACAGCATATCGCCCCGGCTGTTTCTGAAAGCACCCGTGCAGGATGGATAGCAGTCTGCCGCGCATCAATGGCGGACTGACGCCGGCGTCCTCCGCGCCCCGGGTGTCTATGTCCAGGTATGTTCGGGCAGACATCAGCCAGCGTCCTTCTTATCGCCGGTGTAGACGCCACCCCGGATCAGACAGCCGAGCATGAACATGCCTGCTTCGGTGTCGGGATCGAGCTCGGCGATGCGAAGCATCAGCGCGAACGCAGAGCTCTCCGATGTGCCGCGGAAGAACTCCTGGGCATCCAGGCTGGCACCGTTGGGTTCAATGGCGATCGGCAATCCCCGCTGTGGATAGGTTGGGTACCAGGTGTCAAAGGTACGCAACGCATTCGCGATCTTCTGATCACGCAGTGCTGCCTGGCCCATTTCCCGAACGCTATGCGGGTCTTGATCCTCCGGTGGCGCGCTGATCGCATAGAGCGGCCGTGCGAAACCTTTGCTCTTCCCTTCGATGTAGTTCTGCGACGGAAAGACCTCGAGGGCGCCGGTCACACCGAATCGAACTTCGGCGCTTACACTCAGTCTGGACGAGCGGTCCCCGCGCAGGCCGTCGAGAATGATCTTGGCGACTTGCTGTTCCTGATCGCTGTAGTTGCCGAAGTCGTTCAGGGGAATCTGTAGTGCGTCGGAAATCTCAGCAATGAGGCTTTCACCTGAGGAAACGCGCATTTTGATCGAGGCGGCCACCGTCCGATTGCGCCAAAGCCAACGGCCGTTGAGTACGTTGCGCGCATATCGACAAGCCACTTCAAGCGGACCGGCATCCGCGTTCTTGACCTTGTCGACGAAGGTCTGCACCGCTTCGCGCATGGTCCGAATCGCTTCTGCCGAATCCTGCTTGGATGGCGCACAGGCGAACAACGCACCTGCAAGATCAAGAAAGCGCAAGTCGAAGCGCACTTCCAAGGCGAGCGCATCTGGATGGAGCTTGGCGGAGTCCGTGATCTGGACATTGGAGACCTTGCGTTCTCCCGTCTGCGCCGTAGAGCCTTCGGAGACAATGAAAGTATTGACGTTCTGCGTGCCACGAATACCGTGCCGAATCACTGGCAGCGGGCTACGGCGGTCATCCGCAAACACGTTGTAGAACGCCCCATCGGAGACAATGGTTCCACGCTGGAAGCTGAGCACGCCAGGAAGCTTTTTGATCGCCATTTTGATACTCCAAGTGGGTGAGTCAGTGGTTTTGACGAAGCAGGAAGACGCCTTGTTCGGTCCAGCCGGGGCGCCAGATGCATGCGTCAAATGAAGCGGTAAGCGCGCGCAGCGATCGGAACTGCACGAGCCCGACCAACGGTTCTGCATACGCATGGGAATAGCCCTCGCGAGCGCCGGAGCGCTGTTCGATGGGAGTGATGGGGGCGTAGCCGACATGGGTGGCACTGAGCCAGGTTTGATCGGGCGTTGCGGCGCGACGACCCAGGCGATCAAGCATCGCGTGCAGAGGATTTCCCTGGCTGGAATTCGGCATGAGGTCATGTCGATCAAGCACGACATACCCATTACGCAGGCTACCCATCGCCTCCTCTAGGTCCGTGTGGATGGCAACGCTGCCATGACGATCAATCCGTCCGCCGGCGAGACGAGATTTGGCTATGAACTCGTTGACGTCGTTGATCGACGAGACCGGTTCGGCGAACTCGATAACCAGCGAGGCGCGAACCGTTCCGGTGGCAACCGGCTGCAGCGACAGCGTCGGGCCTCTCGACCCACTCGCATAGTCGCTGCTCTTCCCACGCTCGAAGACGTAGGTGGCACTGCGCCGCTGATGGGGGTAGAGCTTGCCGAACTGAAGCTGGGCATTCGGCATCAGGTCGTGATGAATGTACACAACGCCGAGCGCGTTGTTGCCAAGGGCTCTGCCCAGGGCATGTGCCAGCATCATCGCCGGCAGGACGGGAACGCCCCCAACCAGGAAGCTGGTGTTGATCAAATTGGCTTCGGCAACCCAAAGCCTGGGCAGAACCAGGAAGCTCATCGCGCAAGCTCCTTGAGTTGGCTGGTAAGTCCAGCGCGCGCGCTTCCGTCCAATGGCAGTGCGGCGATGCGCTCACCCTGATGGGTAATCGTGGTTTGCTCGATCTGCCCTACGAGTAATTCTGCCAACTGCGCGGTCCAGTCCGGTCCGCGCAGGCGCGGATCGATCAGGCCGCGGATCGCTGGACGCACACTGCGAGAGATGATTTCGAAGCCCGTACCCATGGCGTACTCCTGGGGCAAGGAAGGCTCGTAATCGAGGAGTTGCTGCAGCGCTTCGTCGCCGCTCGTCAGAGCGGTAGCCATCAAACTTCGAAGGATTTCCAACTGGGCCTCGCGCGTGCGCAAATCGGAACGCGCAATCCCGGCGTCACTATTCCGCTCGCGAAGCGTGCGCAACGCCAGCACAAAGGTGCGCAAGGAAGGCAAGCGGATACCGCGGTGATAGATCGAGAATGCGCTGCGTAGACTGGATCGCGCTCGAGGGGCCGGCGCAAGCAGGGGCAGTTGCATCGACCGGACGAGGGCACCGACGTTTTGCGGATTCGCGCCGCCAACGCCCAAGTGGACGCGGCGGATCGAGACTCGGTTCGTTTCTACTTCTGTCTTCCTGGCCTCGTTGTGGGTATCGAGCAAGCCTCCCCGGCCGAGAAGAACGTCGCAGACGCCACCGGCTGTCAGTGGAGTGAGCGACACATAGCCACCAATGGCGTCGGTCTTGGGGATCAGGATCTGTCGCAGGCGGGCATCGACCGGCTCCAATCCGATTGCCATTGGAACGTGTAATACCTCGGCCAGCAGTGCGCGGATCAGCTCGACTTCGCTGCTTGGAGCATCCTCGATCTCTCCTCGGGCGACGGCGCGCATCTGCCTGACAGCAGTTGCTGTCTTGCCAGCGTTGGCTGTGTAGTCAACCGCCAAAGACGCACCGGTGGCCAACCACGTTCGTCCACTGACGTATGGCAATTCCAAACGGTCTGCGAGCGTAAGACGAACGCCGCCAGCGGAGGCATTTGAGTTCACCGTTTTGACGCTGTAGTGAACCAGCGCGGCAGAGGTTGCCCGGTACAGGGCTTCGGGAAGGGATGCCCATGCCTTGGCATCTGGTTTTGACTGTACTTTCTTTGCCATGGCATCATCTCGTTAGACACTGCGCTATCTGACACTCATTTCACGGATACGTCAATATGCTCGAGCGATGGATCGTGTGTGGAAAGCTGCTTGCCCGCGGGGGAGGGCTCACGCACGACATTGGCAAAGCGACTCTTCGCTTCGCTGCCAAACTTCGCGCAGAGGAGGCCGCTGCCGATGATGTTCGGCATGAATGGCTCTCCATGAAGCTGTTGCAGGCGCTGCGACGAAATGGATGGGACTGGGCAGGCGCATGGAAAAGCCTGCGCCGAAAGCTTCATGTGTTGACGCTGGGGGATCGTGAGATCTGTGCGCGAAGTCCGCTAGGCGTCGAGAACCCGATCGAGGCCATAGACCTGCTTGTGGTGACCCACCATGGCTTGCTGCAGTGTCAGCAGGGCAGCAGGGCCCCGACGCCGCTCTGTCCAACCGCACGAGACCGACATATTCGAACCGATCACCCGGCAGAGCCGCAGTTGACTCCTTGCGGCTCTGTCGTCGAGAGCATTTGGGTTCAATATCGTGCGGTCGAAGCGACACTCTGTGAAACCATCGGCGCGGACGGGAGTCGCCAATTTTGGCGAGCCCTGACACTTTTGGCCCGGGCGGCATTGATTGCTGCGGATCACGCGGTCTCACGCATGCGGATGCCGCTGCCTGGCGACGGCTCATTGGTGTACGCCAATACGGCGGACTTCAAAGGATGCCGGCGGTTGAATCAGCCGCTTGATTGGCATCTGCAGAATGTCGGTGAGCGCGCAGAGCAGTTGTTCGAACCATTCGCGGCATGCGTGTCTTCTGCAGGGGCACAACCGCTCCCTGGGCTCACGGATCAGATCCGCGCGACAATCTTGAGTTCGGCCAGCAGCGCCGGCCGGTTCCGTTGGCAGAATTTCGCAAGTGATGCGCTGGTAAGTGCCCGGGCGGAAAAGCGAGATGCGCCTTGCCTGGTCTTCAGTCTGGCCGGCACTGGCGCCGGAAAGACCCGGATGAACCTGCGGGCGGCATGTGCCTTGTCCCGTGATACGAGCCCAAGGGTGTCGATTGCGCTGAATCTACGCAGCCTGACACTGCAGACAGGGCGAGCACTGCGCACGTCTTTGGGACTGACGGCCGAGCAACTGGCCGTGGTCATCGGGGACGTAGTAACCCGCTCCCTGTTTGAACGCAGCCACGTGGATGAGGACGAAAACCCGGGCGAGCCCGAAGTGCAGGTCGATGGAGTAGCGAATCGTCCGTTGGCTTGGTTGCATGACATCGCGCCAAAACTCGACGAGCAGAAGCTTCTGCAAACGCCAGTGTTGGTTTCCACCATCGACTATCTGATCGCCGCCGGCGAACCTGCCTATCAGGGTCACCACGTAAGGGCATTGCTGCGTGTTTTGAGCAGCGACTTGGTCCTGGATGAGGTCGACAGCTACGAGCCAGAGGCCCTGGTGGCGGTACTCCGCATCATCGAGTGGGCTGCGATGGCTGGCCGCAACGTGGTCTGTTCTTCAGCGACGCTGTCAGAACCAACCGCACACGCCGTCCATGGTGCGTTTCGGTCAGGGGTCGGGTTGCGGCAAGCATTGCTGGAACGCAAAGTCAGATATCAGTGCGCTGTGATTGATGATCTATTGCCGCCAGAACTGCAGTGCTTCTCAGTTGATGGCGCCGGTTTCGGAAAATGGTATGCGGACCGCTTGGCACAGTTGAAAGTGAAGTTGGCCGCCGCCCCGGTCTACCGGTTGGCGGCGCTGCAGCCGGTTCCGGAGATCTCCGTCAAAGGTTGGATGAAGGCTGTCTCGGCAGGTGTTCAGCAGCTCCATGAATCCCATGCCTGGCGCTTCGGCGACACCGGTAAGCGCGTCTCCTTTGGGCTTGTTCGCGTTGCAAATATTGGCACCGCTGTCGATACCGCGCGCTTCCTGGCGGCCGCGATGCCGCACGCGTGGGTCGCCTGCTACCACGCTGGTGAGTTTCTGATCGCCAGATTTAACAAGGAACGCTGCCTTGATGCGTTGCTGGTACGGTCTGGGGGCGACCAGCACATTGTCGACAGCCCAGAAATCCGCAGCTTGGTTGAGCGGAGCGAGGCTACTGACGTCCCCTTTATCTTGGTCGCAACTCCGATCGAAGAGATCGGCCGAGACCACGACTTCGATTGGGGCGTGCTCGATGCGTCGTCAGCACAATCGCTGGTACAAGCCGCCGGACGCATCAATCGTCATCGACTTTTGCTGTGCAATGGACGACCAAATATCCTCGTCTTGCAGTTCAATTGGCGCCACTGCAAGAACGAAGGGCGCCTGAGCACGCCTGTCTTCGTGTGGCCTGGCTACCAGAAGGTCGGGCCAGGAAACTCGTCTAGCTACGGAAACCATGACCTGGCTGGACTCCTGCCCTGGAGCGACGGGCTGCTGGTGATCAACGCAAGCGTTCGCTTCGATTCCGGCTGCCAGCTGGCGATGGCGGATGATCGAGCCATTGCTCAGCGAATCGCACCCTTCTACGGCGACCGCGGCGCCTTCATATCCACCGAATGCCACTCGTGGCTGCTCACGCAGGGGGAGTGCAGCCCCTATGACTACACACAATTGCGCGACTCCAAAGGCGAACAACAAACCTGGCGCGTGAAGAACACCACGCCCGCGACCTTTGCGCGCCGAGAGCGCGTGCTTGCTTCGCAAGGGGTAATCAGAGACACGTGGATGCCGGAATCCATGCCCACTCTGCCGGCCGCGCTCAACGCTTGGCTCACCTGCGGCCCAGCAGCGATGGAGCAGCTCTGCAGCGAATTCGGCATTCCCCCTACCCAAGGCATGGTCGTCGTTCTGACCAACTATTCCAGGACCGGGAAAGCCGAGTTCGTCTGCGACTGGGGCTTTGGGGTTAGTAGGAAGAGACCATCATGAGATGTGGCGCACAAGGCTCAGGTAGTTCGCGTCAGATCAACTTGGACCCAGGGGCACAGATTAGGATGGTTAGCCCACGCAACAGGAGCGGAGCAATTGTGGCTGACGAACGCAAGTCGAACGGGACCAGCCCGGTCCGCGCGAACCACACATCTGCCCGCGCCCAGGGGCTCGTCGACCAACCCAGCGAGAGTCTTGATACCGAGCTCAAGGCTTGGCTGGACCCGGCCAAATCGCACGCAAAAGGCCATCTGGTACGCGCCGCATTGGCGATGCGCAACCACGGCGGCGGCCAAATCATAATCGGCTTCAACGACCGCACCCGCTTGCCAGAGCCGCCGCCACCTGACTTGGATGTGCTTCAAGCCTTCCATGGCGACACCCTGCAAGGGTTGGTGAGTCGTTTCGCGTCGACACCCTTTCCGGTCGAGGTTGAGTTCGGTAAGCGCAACGGGCAGCTGTATCCCGTGATTTTTGTCCCGACCGGCGTGCGAACCCCAGTAGTCACAAAATCCGAGCTCAAGGGCGACGGTGGTAAAACGGAGGTGTTCTGCGACGCGGTCTACTTGCGAACCCTAACGTCGAACAACACACCTAGCACGGCCCGAGCGTCGTGGAAGGACTGGGATCATCTGATGGAGGTCTGCTTCGACAACCGTGAGGCGGACATCGGCCGCTTTATCCGTCGCCACCTAAGTACGCTAACGCCCGAGTGGGTGCGCGGCCTGGTCGACACGCTGGGGCTTCCGACGGCGCCTCCGGCACCTGACCCAATCGCGACGCTGCTCGATGTCGGCGAACAACGTTTCGCGGAGCTGATCGAGGAAAGGGGCTTGACCCAGGTGCTGCCGAAGACGGGCTTCTGGTCCGCCGCCTGCGTCATCGAGGGCACGCTTCCGCCACACCAGCCCGACAAGACTTTTCTCCAACTGCTTGAGGGTCACAACCCTCGCTACACCGGCTGGCCAATGTGGATGGACAGCAGCAGCTTCGGAAATGCAACCATGCGCCCCTTCGTGTACGACGGGACCTACCAGGCGTTACTGGTCAACCTAAAGGGTGCCCCGCCTCATATCGATTTTCAGTGGCTGGATCCGCACGGCCAGTTCTACTCTCACCGAGCCTTACAGGATGATCTCAGTGGTTCGTCCGGCGCGCCACCGCCCAACACGGAGCTTGATTTCGGCCTCTTGGTGATTCGCTGTGCGGAGGCGATCGCTGTTGGTTTGGCGTTCGCGAAGGCCATGGGCTGTGATCCGGTTTCGACCACTTTGCATTTCGCGTTCCGATGGCGTGGGCTCAAGGGGCGCAAGCTCACATCCTGGGCGCACTCGCACCGATGGCTGCCCTCGAGCGCAGGTGCTCTGCAGGACGTAGTGACCGTCCAGCAGCGAATCCCGCTCGAGACGCCGAACTCGGCCATCGGCAGTGTGCTGGTATCAATGCTGACGCCGTTGTTTCAGGTCTTCGATACTTCACTATCCCCCAAAGTGATCGAGGACTTGTCGGCTGAACTTGTCGAACGTCGCCTGCTGTTCTGATCCGCAGACTACTCTGGGACTAAACGAAAACTGACATAGCAATTCGCACACACTCATCGCTCACGGCGCGAAAGTCGACACGAGGATTAGAACGAAATTAATCTCTTACTAGCAAAATCCATAGTTCTCTTGACGTTAGTAGCACTTGCATCCTGTCGAGATCCTCAGACCCGCACCACCCTGAAGGGGATGTCGTCACCAGAAATCATTACCCTAAAACGATTCACAGCAGTACTGAGACGCAATGCCCATAGTCCTGAAGAGGCCCTCGAGGTCTTTAAACCTGTTTCGCCGGTAATTTATGAGCTGGGAAAAGATGGTGACCGGCTGCAGTTTTCAAGGCATCCACTTCAGCCAGCACTACTAATATGTAGCCGATGTGCTGTACACAAGCTCCCGGAATTATGGAATTAATAAGAAACATCACCTGAGCGCAAAGGAAGATCGGGCGATAGGCTAAGCCGAAGCCGCCGGGTCGGGGTAGACCCAACACTCGTGTCACCAGCCGCCAAATCCATCACAGCAGCGCCAACCGCGTGTTCATGTCGAGATCGAACCGGCCATACGTGTAGCGGCTCGCGTTTGAAATGAAGCGGGCTCGCATTCGTCGCCGATCTCAGCTCAGATTAGATGCAACTAGCGGATGCCTTCGGCTCACTTTAGTTGCATCTGAGCTTGCATTGGATCGGCTGGGCTCGCGTTTCATCCTCGCGGGCTCAGATTAGTTGCAAGTGGCGAGATCAGATCGGCAAGCCGGCGGCCAGCATTTTGTCACGCATTACGGCCGCACGGGTCGGGTGCGGCCACCGTCGCTGAAAGGCTTATCCTCTTGCCCATCGTCCTTGTCCCAATCGCGCTCTCCGGGGATTTCCGCATACTCTATTTGTATTCGCCATCCTAGATCCGCTTCTCGCTCTAGGCGCTTGGATAATATTAGCACGGTCTGCGCGCGCATAAATAAAGCGTTTGACAATAGGGTAATGCAAAGCCTGGGGTATTACTATGCTGCGCAAGTGCTGGGGCGGAGATGATGCCCGACGCCCCCGACGACCGAACACTGCTCACCCTGCTCCAGTTCGAACAGCCACCAAGCGCGCGATCTCGGCGTCCTTGTCCACGCGCACCTGAGCAATTTGGTCCTTCAGCGTTTCGATGCTCTTCTGACGCTCGTGGGAGACGGCTTCAGCACGATCCGCGCGTGCGCGCTCTTCGTTGCGTTTGATTTGTAGAGCCGCGACTTGGGCGGTGGCGGCCTCGAGCGCTGCGGTAGGCAAACACGGGACAGTCGAAAAAATCGGAGTCAAGAAAGGCT
>Ga0209181_10013682_pt1 | contig 10118 bp, 10 predicted proteins | sample MAT05_FD_187208 | JGI IMG/M metagenome (GOLD analysis project Ga0209181, IMG submission 187208) | Freshwater microbial communities from Lake Fryxell liftoff mats and glacier meltwater in Antarctica - MAT-05 (SPAdes) (version 2) | ecosystem: Environmental > Aquatic > Freshwater > Ice > Liftoff...
TTTCTCGCCGCCGCATTCGGCCATCTTTTCCGTCGTCAGGCCCGCCGCTTCTTTAGAACATCACGGCACCTTGATGAATTCGCGCGCGCTCTTCGGCTGGAGCGAATCGATGGCGCGCGAACGGGTCGCCGATCGCCGCACGCAGGTGGCGGCTGCCGATGCGGCACTGGCACGCGCACAGCAGCGCGGGAGCGCCAGCACGAATCGCCTGCGCGCGGCCCGGCAGGAAAACGTGGCCACCGCCCGGCAGCGCGACCGGACCCTCGCCGTCCTGCGGGAGCGTGAAGCCGCGCTGAGTGCGAAAGCGGCGCAACTCGAAGCGGACAGCCCGACCCCGGCGACGGCCAGCCGCGCGCATCGGCTGCGCGGCGCGGTGGAGGCGACGCGCCGCGATCCGCAGCTCCCGCCGCTGGAACGCGCCCGCGAATTGCGCCGGCTGGAGACGGAGATCGATGCGGCGCGGGCGAGTTTGCGGTGAGGCGGGCACCCAGAGTCTGGGTAAAACATCGCTGCTCGATGGGTCATCCTCATCCTCATCCTCTTAATCATCCTCCCCCGCCGGATGAGGAAGAGGAAGAGGATGAGTCGAGGATCTCGCGCACTTTCCGCACCAGCACCTCGGGCGTGAACGGCTTCTGCAGCACCTCGAACTTCAACTCACCGAGCCCCTGATCCGCGATGTCGCTCTCCGAATAACCGGAGACGAAAAGCACGCGCGCCAGCGGCGCCAGTTCGCGCACGCGGCGGGCGACTTCGGAGCCGTTCATCTCGGGCATCACCAAGTCACTGATCAGCAGATCGACGTCCCGAAAATCTTCGCGCACGAGCCGCAGCGCCTCGCTGCCGCGATCCGCGCCGGCCACGCGATAACCTTCGCCGCGCAGGACTTCGACCACGAGGTCGCGCACGATTTCCTCGTCTTCCACTACAAGCACGCTGGCCGGCACCCGCGCCGGTTCGAGGGCGGGTACCGCCACCTCGACCACCTCCGGCGCGCCATCCTGCCACGGCAGGTAGATGCGAAACGTGGTGCCGTGGCCGCGCTCGCTCTCCACGGTGACCGTGCCGTGGCTTTGCCGCACGATGCCGTAGACGGTGGACAAACCGAGGCCGGTGCCTTTGCCCGGCGCCTTGGTGGTAAAGAATGGCTCGAAAATCTGCGCGCGCGTTTCGGCGTCCATCCCCTCGCCCACGTCGCTGACTTCGAGCACGACGTAGCGGCCCGGCGGCAGGCTGAGTTCCGCGGCGGCGCCATCGAGCACGGAGTCGGTGGTGCGAATGGTGAGTCGTCCGCCATGCGGCATGGCGTCGCGTGCATTGACGCCGAGATTCACGATCACCTGCTCGATCTGCCCGGGATCGGCGCGCACGCAGCTCGCGACCGAGCAGAGGTCGGTGATGACTTCGATGCGTTCGCCGATGATGCGCTGGAGCAGGCGTTCGAGCTGGCGGACGATCTGGTTGAGGTCGACGACCTTCGGCAGCAGGAGCTGCTTGCGGCTGAAGGCGAGGAGCTGCCGCGTGAGGCCCGCCGCCTGTTCGCCCGCCTGATGGATGAGCTGCGCCTCCTGCAACGCCGCCGGGTCGTGCGCGCAGCGGCGGCGGAGCAGCGAAGCGTAGCCGATGATGGCGGTGAGCAGGTTGTTGAAATCGTGCGCGACGCCACCGGCGAGGCGGCCCACGGCTTCGAGCTTTTGCGAATGGCGCAGCATCTCGTCGCTCTCGCGCAACGCGGTCTGGGTGTTGATTCGCCGGTTCATCTCCTGCACGAGCGCGGAACTCTGCTGGAGGTGATCGCGGACGAGCCGCGCGAGGTCGCCGATCTCGGATCGCTGGCCGAGCAGCGGGAGGAGCGGCGCGTCGACCCGTTCATCGAGGCTGCGGGCGATGACGGCCAGCGGGCGCAGGATCGCGCGGCTGAGCGCGAGGAAGATGACCGCGAAAAGCAAGAGCACCGCCGCGACCGTGGCCGCGAGATGCCGTTCGCCGCGCGACTCCACTGCGGCGAGTTCGCGCAAATTATTCCACACCACGAAGCGCCCGATCTCGCGGCCCTGCCAGTCGCGCAACGGCGCGGCGAAGCTGAGCGTGTGCTCGGTTTCGCCCGGCACGGGAGCGGTGGCGGCGACGAGTTCCACCTGATCGTCGAGATGGAGTAACGGCAGGTCGGTGACATCCTGGCGGTCGAGCAGGCAGCCGGCGAAGAGGGTGCCGAGCGCGCGCGGCGAACCATCGGCGTTATCCACTTTCCCGACCACAGGGGTGCCGCGGACCTCGACGAAACGCCGCTGCGCACCGCCCGAGCTGCCGGGGAACTCAAAGTAAAAATGCGGCTGCGGATCGCGCGCCAACAGCGCGCGGAGATCCACGCCGGGGAGCGGCTGCCGGTCGAGCTGCTGCGCGGCGGTGGGCAGGCTGTGCGCGTGGAGGAGCGTGCCATCGGCCCGGTAGAGCCACACGGCGTGGAGCGCGCGGCTCTTCAGCGTTTTGTCATCGAGGGCGGCGGCGGCGAGCGCGGGATCGTTCGCTTCCAGCGCGGCCACGAGATCGAGCTCGGTGGCGAGATCGCCGACCATCGCCGCGGGCGGACGTTCCTGCCGCTGGAGGAAACGCTCGACCGCCTGCCGCCACTCGCGTTCGCGCGTCTCGACGACCTTTTGGAAGAACTCCGACTGATCACGCCGAATGAGCAGCAGTGCGCCGCAAAATGCCGCACTGACCAAGACCAGCGTGAGCAGGATGCGCGTCCGAACCGTCATGTTGCGGCAGCATTCACACCGGCCGCCCAGTCATGGCAATCATTTCGGAGCCCGCGCCGGCGCTTCGCCGATCTCGAAGGCGCGCCAGCCGCCGCCACGTTCGCGCAGCTTGAAGCGGAGTTCCTCGGTCTGAACGTCCTTTTTACCCGCGTCATTGGTCACCTCGTGCCGCACGCGGGTGGTGATCCACAGCTCGCGCTCCGCGTCCACCCAGGTGGCAAAGGAAAGCTGCGGCACATGGCGGCGGCGCGGCCACGCGGAGTAGTAGAGTTTCCGCTGCTCGCGCAGCTCGGACCGCGGCATCACGCCCGCATCGTAGTAACGCAGCTCGTCCGCGTAGAACGGCTCCTCCTTCGCCCACTCGCCGCTCTCGCAGGCGCTCCAGTATCGGGCGATCCAGTCGCGCCCGATCGCCTGGGCGCGCGAATCCGCGCTCTGCGGCCGGGCCGCGACGAGGCCGAGCGCGCGCAGCGTTTCCTCATCGACGCGGCCGGTCGCATCGAGCGCCTTGGATTTTTGAAACTCGCGCAACGCCGCGGTGGTTTCGGCGGATTCGCGGCCATCGAGCGGGCCGAAGTAGTAGCGACGCCCGCGCAGCTCGCGCTGCACCTCGGCGAGCGAGTTCGCCGGCGCGGAATTTACCGCGAGGGAAAACAGAAAAACGATGATCAGCCAGCGCACGCGCTCCGCTTAGGGCAGCACGCAAAAAAAAGAAAGCGCCTCATCCTGACATCAGCCGTCGTGGATGAGACGCTTAAATGAATTGCCCCGCTCGTGCCGTCGGACCGGCGCTCCCGTTCCCTCAGTAGTTAACGGGCGGATGACCTGGGACGGGCCTCGGTCTTCCTAAAAAGGCATGACCTAAAAACCGCCCACCCCGGCCTCCTTGAGTTGATATAAATATCGGTTCGGAATTGCCGGACGTTGCTCGAACACAGAAGGGCAAAGTGATGAGCCGCCCACTTTCGCCTGCGCCTGAGCGCGGGGTTCTTTTTGAAAGCGTGCGGTGCTGGGAAAGATCTGCTCGCCGCATCGGCTGGGATGGTTGTCGCGAGTGATCAGAGTGTCGTCGCGGAGGGGCGCGGTTGTCAAACGGCACGTCCGCCAATCCCTCGCGAAAAACCTGTTCATCGCCGCGATCCTGTCAATCCTGTCGCTCCCGCTTTTCATTCCCATGACGAATCGTATCGACCGAAAATTCGCCGACCTCCGCGCTGCGGGAAAAAGGGCGCTCATCGCCTACATCTCCGCCGGCGACCCGAATCTCGATGCGACGCGCGAACTGGCCTGGGCCTTTGAAACCGTGGGCGTGGACATCCTCGAACTCGGCGTCCCCTTCTCCGATCCGCTCGCCGATGGCGTGGTCAATCAACTCGCCGCCGCCCGCGCGCTCGCCGCCGGCACCACGGTGCGCGGGGTGCTCGAAGCGGTGCGCGCGATCCGGGTGAAATCGCAGCTCCCGATCGTGCTCTACACCTACATGAACCCGATCTACCGCTACGGGTTCGAGGCCTTTCATCGCGACGCCGAGGCCGCGGGGGTGGACGGATTGCTCATCCTCGACCTGCCGCCGGATGAAGATGTGCGCAACGCCGAACTCTCGCAGCAGAGCGGGTTGAAACGCATCCGCCTCATCGCCCCGAATACGCCCGACGCCCGCATCGCACAGCTCACCGCGGGCGCGAGCGGGTTCCTTTACTACGTCTCGCGGGAAGGCGTGACCGGCGAGCGCGCGGAAGTCGCCACGTCGCTGCCCGAGCGAGTCGCCGCGATCCGCGCGACCACGGCGCTGCCGATCGCGGTGGGCTTCGGCATTTCCAATCCAGACCACGTTCGACAAGTCGCGCTGCATGCGGATGGCATCGTGGTCGGTAGCGCGATCGTGAAGCGCATCGCGGAACACGCGACGAGCCCGGACCTCGTGGCGCTCCTCGCGGAATTCGTTCGGCCCCTCGCGGAAGCGGCCCACGCGCCGGCACGCTGATCATCAGCCCGCGCCGAGTGCATCCCCGGCGCTGCGCTGCGCGAAGACTTTGCCGATGAATGTTGATGTCGCCATCGTCGGCGGTGGCCCCGGCGGCGCCGCGTGCGCCGCGATCTGCGCGCAGGCGGGGCTGCAAACCGCGGTCGTGGAGCGGGCGATTTTTCCCCGCGAGAAGGTGTGCGGCGATTGTCTGAATCCTGCGTCCTGGCCGGTGCTGGAGCGCCTCGGGGTCGCGGAAACTGTGCGCGCCCTGCCGCACGCGCGGCTGGAGACGGTCGAATTCATGGGCACGGACCGGCGCGTGCGTCGCTTCGCACTGCCGCGCCAGGCAAAGGGTGAAATCGCCGTGAAACGCAGCGCATTCGACCGCGTGCTGCTGGATCGCGCGGCGGTGCTCGGTGCCACCGTGGCCTGCGGACACGCCGTGACGACCGTGGAGAAATCCGCCGACGGCTGGCGGGTGCGCGCGGGCGACATGACGATCCACGCGCGGACGCTCGTCGCCGCGGATGGCCGCAACTCCACGGTGGCGCGCCTGCTCGGCCTGCTCCCGCCCGCGCAGAAAGATCGGCTCGGCCTGCAAACGCATCTCGTGCGCAGCGGCTGGGAGCGGACCGTCCGCATGCGGTTGCTGCCCTTTGGCTACTGCGGCGTGGCGGATGTCGGCGGCGGCGAGATCAATCTCTGCCTCGTCGCCCGGCCGCGCGATCTCCCGCGGCTCAGGGCGTGGGCGGAGGAGGAATTTGCCATCGCAGCAGACCAGCCGTGGCGCACCATCGCACCGCTGGAGCGCGCCCCGCTGGCGCCCGTGCAAGGGCGGCTGCTGCTCGTGGGGGATGCGGCGCGAGTCGTCGAACCCTTCACCGGCGAAGGCATCTACTACGCGGTCGCTTCCGGCGTGCGGGCGGCGGAGGCGATCGTCGCGGAGGATCTCACGGCTTATTCCGCCAGCCATGCCGCGCTGTATCGCGGGCGGCTCTGGGTGAATCGGCTCGCCCGGCTCGCGGTGCTCCATCCACAGATCGCGAGCGCCGGGTTGCGGATGTTTCCGCCGCTGCTCGGCTGGCTCACGGCGAAAGTCGCGGGTGGGTCAGCGGAGCAGATGCGTTAAAATCAGCGCGTCGATCGTCGCCGCGGAGCGCGTAGCGAAAGCTCCGGTCCAGATGCCCCCGCGTGGGCGGATTCGCCGCGCGCAGTTCGGCCATCGCGGGCTACTTTTTCTCCGGGAAAAACTTCGGCGCCTCTCCGGGCTTGCCTTCCTCGGCCTTCTTCTCCGGCTCGGCGTGGGGAGCTTCCGCTTTGGATTCCGCGTGGTGTGCGGCGGCGCCGTGGCCGGAGTGATCGTCGAGGGCGGAAGCGGGGTGCTTCTCGCAGGCATTCGAGAAGAACGCGAGGGCGCTGACGGAGAGAACGGAAAGCCATTTCATAAGAGCGCCGGAAGCTACTCGCGCGGAAGGTCGATGCGAGCGAAAAGTCCGCTCGCCACCGCTACGCTCCGCGGTAACTGCAACGCGCCGTCGGCGTCTCATGGATCACGATCTCAGCGAGCCCCGGACACTGCGGCGCGAGCTTCGCCCAAAACCACGCGGCCATGATCTCGATCGTCGGATTCTCCAGGCCGGGAATCTCATTCAGATACCCGTGGTCGAGGTCGACGAGCAGCGGCCGCATCGCCTTGCTGATCTCAGCGTGATCGTAAAACCAGCCCGTGGCCGGATCGACCTCGCCCTCGACGCTGATCTCGATCTTAAAGCTGTGCCCGTGCATCTTGCGGCACTTGTGCCCCTCCGGCGCGAGCGGCAGCGTCTGCGCGGCTTCGAAGGTGAAGTCTTTGGTGAGGCGGACTCGCATCGTCAGCGGCGGGCGGTCCGGGCTTTCAGCGTTTCCACCGAGACAATATGCAGCGCGCTCAGGGTCGTCGTGGTTTCCTCATCGTCGTAGAGTGAAATACGACCGCCTTTCGGGCTGATCGCGACGTAATCGGGATGCTTTACGCGATACTGTTTGCCGTCAGAAGCCTTCACCATAAAGGGCTTGAACGGCTCGGCGTTCATCAGTCTGCGCACTTCATCGGTCATGGATGTCTAGTAGGCGAGAGCGACGCACGTTGCCAAAAGATTTTCTCGCTCACACTCCCCTCGCCCGCGGCTCCCAGATGAATTTGTGCATCTGCAACTGAAAGCGCACCGGCAGCTTGTCCTCGAGGATCCAGTCCACGATCTCGCGCGGCTCGATGCGGCCGAAGATCGGCGAGAAAAGCACGGTGTTGCAGCGCGCGGCGAGGTCGTGTTCGCGGACGCGGTCGCGCGACCACTCGTAGTCTTCGCGGGAACCGATCACGCACTTCACTTCGTCGCCCCGGTTGAGGTGCGCGATGTTGCTCCAGAGATTGCGCGCGCACTCGCCGGAGCCGGGCGTTTTTAGATCCATGATGCGATGGACGCGCGGGTCGATGACTGAGATGTCGTGCGCGCCGCTCGTCTCGATGAGCACGGTGCGGCCGGCCTCGGCGATGGCGGTCATGAGCGGGTGAACGTTCCGCTGGAGCAGCGGCTCGCCGCCGGTGATCTCGACCAGCGGCGTGTCGTAGGCCAGCACCTCGGCGAGCACTTCACTCACGAGCCGCTTCTTCCCCTCGTAAAAAGCGTACTCCGTGTCGCAATACGTGCAGCGCAGATCGCACGCGGTGAGCCGCACGAAGACGCAACGCCAGCCCGCCCAGGAGCTTTCACCCTGGATGGACTCGTAGACTTCGTTGATCTTCAGCGTGGGTTCGGGCATCGCGGGCGGCGAACTTAGACGGCTTCCCGGCAAACGCCAGCCGCCGCGCGGGGACAATTTCCGTTTGCATGCCGCGCTTATTCCCTCTCTCGTTGCCGCCCCTATGATCCACCCGCGCAGAGTCGTCGTGACCGGAATGGGCGTTGTGACGCCCGTCGGAAGCGACTTACAGACCTTTTGGAGCAACCTCACGGCTGGCGTCAGCGGCATCGGCCCGATCACGCATTTCGATGTGACCGATTACCGCTGCCGCATCGCCGGGGAGGTGCGCGGCTTCGTGCCTGTCGAGCACTTCAAGACGCCCAAGGACGTCAACCGCACCGACCGCTTCACCCACCTCGCCGTGGCCGCCGCGAAGAGCGCGATGGCGGACGCGGGGCTCACGGGACCGATCGGCGACCCCGAGCGTTTCGGCTGCATGATCGGCAGCGGCATCGGCGGGTTGAAGACGACGGAGGATCAGCACACCGTCCTCATGCAGCGCGGCCCGAGCCGGCTCTCCCCTTTCATGATCCCCATGCTGATCAGCAACATGGCCAGCGGGATCATCTCCATGGAATACGGAGTCCAGGGACCGAATTTCGCGCCGGTCTCGGCGTGCGCGACCAGCGCCCACGCGATCGGTGAGGCGTGGCGGATGATCCGCGATGGCGACGCCGACGCGTTCCTCGCCGGTGGCAGCGAGGCGGCGATCGTGCCGCTCGGCATCGGCGGCTTCGCGGCCATGAAGGCCCTCTCGACGCGCAACGACGACCCCATCGGCGCCTCGCGCCCGTGGGACAAAGATCGCGACGGATTCGTCATGGGCGAAGGCGCGGGTGTGATCGTCATCGAAGAACTCGCCCACGCCCTGGCGCGCGGCGCCCGCATCTACGGCGAGATCGCCGGCTACGGCCTGACCAGCGACGCCTTCCACATGAGCGCGCCGCTTCCCAATCACGAACAGGCCCAGCGGTGCATGAAAATGGCGCTGGCCAAAGCCGGGCTCAACATCACCGACGTGGACTACGTGAATGCTCACGGGACCAGCACCCCCGTCGGTGACGTGTGCGAAGTGCGCGCCGTCAAAGCCGTCTTCGGCGACCACGCGCGCGGCGCGCTGCTCACCAGCTCCACCAAATCCATGACCGGCCACCTCCTCGGAGCCGCCGGCGCCGTCGAGACCGTCGTCTGTCTCAAGGCGATCGAGACCGGCATCATTCCGCCCACCATCAATCTCGAAAACCCCGGCGACGAGTGCGACCTCGACTTCGTGCCCAAGACCGCGCGGGAGAAAAAGGTGAAGGTGGCGCTGAACAACAGCTTCGGCTTCGGCGGCCACAACGCCACGCTCGTCACCACGGCCTTCGAGGGATAGGCGCGCGGTTGTGTTTGGGCTCTCGCCCTGGTTTCCAAAACAAGATTTGTCGGGGCGATGCTCCGTTTCTCCCAAATCCGGCCGACCGCTCCCGCGGAGTCAGCGCCGCTGCGCGGCGGGAACCGGGATCTTTTTGAATCGTTGCGTGATCTCGACCAGCGAGGCTTCGACGCCCATGCGCTCGAGGGAACTCGCGCCGACGAAACCAACACAGTCGGTGTGCTGGTTCACGTGCGCGGCGTCTTCGGGGGTGCAGATCGGGCCGCCGTGGCTGAGGAAGAAGATGTCGCGCCGCACGGTGTTCGCGGCGTCGATGATCGCCTGGGTGCGGCGTACGGCGTCGTCCATGGAGACGACGGCGCCGGTGACGCCGATGCTGCCGCCGACGGTGGTGCCGACATGGGCGATGATGGCATCGGCGCCAGCTTCAGCCATGGCTTTGGCCTCATCCGGAGTGGCGACGTAGACGACGGTGAAGAGGTCCATCTTCCGCGCGAGCGCGACCATCTCGAACTCCTTCTGCACGCCCATGCCGGTCTCTTCGAGGACCTGGCGGAAGTGTCCGTCGATGATGGTGTGGGTGGGGAAGTTGTTCACGCCGGAGAAGCCCATTTCCTTTACCCGGCCGAGCCAGTGCCACATGCGGCGGCGCGGGTCGGTGGCGTGGACGCCGCAGATCACGGGCACCTCTTCCACGATCGGCAGCACTTCATATTCGCCGATGTCCATGGCGACCTGGTTGGCGTCGCCGTAAGCCATGAGGCCGCAGGTGGAGCCGTGGCCGGCCATGCGGAAGCGGCCGGAATTGTAGATGATAATGAGGTCGGCGCCGCCTTTCTCGATGAACTTGGCGCTGATGCCGGTGCCGGCGCCGCCGGCGATGATCGGCTCGCCGCGATCCAGCGTGGCTTGGAGGCGGTCGCGGACTTCTTGGCGGGTGTAGGGGTTTCCTTTTCCGGTCCAGGGGTTGGGCATAGGTCGAGTGGGGTTTTGGGGTGAAAGTGCAGGCGCATGAAACCGCGGCCCGGCGCGGCTGCAAAGCGTTTGTGCTTTTGCGATAGCGGAATGTGCGGCTCGGGCGGGCCAGGGAAAACCGCAGAGACGCGGAGGCGCAGAGGAAGGAGGGAAACAAGGATCGTCGTTCTCTCCGCACCTCCGCACCTCCGCACCTCCGCACCTCCGCACCTCCGCACCTCCGCACCTCCGCACCTCCGCACCTCCGCACCTCTGCGCCTCC
>Ga0209181_10013686_pt1 | contig 10115 bp, 7 predicted proteins | sample MAT05_FD_187208 | JGI IMG/M metagenome (GOLD analysis project Ga0209181, IMG submission 187208) | Freshwater microbial communities from Lake Fryxell liftoff mats and glacier meltwater in Antarctica - MAT-05 (SPAdes) (version 2) | ecosystem: Environmental > Aquatic > Freshwater > Ice > Liftoff...
ACCGCTGCAAACTGGGTATCGATGTCTGTCTCGGAGTTCATGCCGACCGGTCTCAGATCAATATTGGGTTGAGTAGCAGCCCATTTCACAGTCTCTTCTTGCATGATCTTAAAAAACTCATTTGCAAGCGATTTCATCACCAGCCCTACGACAACCTTCTTGGCGGCTGGAGCTTCTGGAACTGTAACGCCTAATTCTTTAGCAGTCACCAGGCTGACTGGGGTCTTGATCCAGCCAGTCAGCTTTTCGCCGTTGAGAACGCGCAAACCAACTTCGATGGCATTCTTGGCCATATCGGGACCGAACTGATCTACAGTAGCCAATACCTTGCCTTCTTTGATCAAATCCTGGACAGCGGGGATGTTGTCAAAGCCGACCACTTCAATTTTACCTGTCAGACCAGCAGCTTCAATCGCCTTAACAGCGCCGAGCACCATCGAGTCATTGGCGCACAAAATGCCCTGGAGATCCGGGTACTTGATCAACAGATTCGATACAACCGTATTGGCTTCTTCGGTTTCCCAGTGAGCGGTCTTCGAGTCGAGCAGCACCAAGCCGCCTTCTTCAATGGACTTTAAGAAACCGTTCTTGCGCTGGGTTGCATTGTCGGCACCAGGATTGCCTTCGATAATAATAACCTTGCCGCCTTCGCCAAGTTTCGCTGCCATTGCATCACCTGCAAGTTTGGCGCCTTCAGCATTGTCGGGACCAACGAACAGGAAATCTTCGGGAAGGCCAGCGGCTTTGAGAGCAGCTGTGTCGAGTTTTACATCAAAGTTGACCACGACAATACCGGCGTCAACTGCTTTCTTGACCGGAGCAACCATACCGACAGAATCCGCCGCAGCGACTATGATTAAATCCACGTCTTGCGTGACAAAGTTCTCCACCGCTGCAAACTGGGTATCGATGTCTGTCTCGGAGTTCATGCCGACCGGTCTCAGATCAATGTTGGGTTGGGTGGCAGCCCATTTCACAGTCTCTTCTTGCATGATCTTGAAGAACTCATTTGCAAGGGATTTCATCACCAGCCCTACAACAACCTTCTTTTCGGGAACCGCAGGAGCCTGTGTAGCGGCCGGCGCACAGGCAGACAGCACAAAGCTAAGCAATACTGCGATAGTCAGAATACGTGATACGAGTTTCATTTTATCCTCCAGAATATTTTTGCGATAGAATTACTTTACGGTGCTGGGACATGCCGTCCTGCACCCTATCTGGCGCACAGGCTTTCTCTTATTCTTTAGCGAGAGAGTGAAAGTCTGTGCGCTTTCTGTGTGCTTTTTGAAGAATTATTTGTTATCTTATTCACCTCCTTTTTGGGAATTTTTTATACCTTGTGCCCCACAAGAACTCCTAATAACCATGGAGACAGGTAATAAAACAGATTGAGGTGCTGATTGTTTATTTTGTATTCGGCTAATTAAAAAATTCAGAGCAGCAACTCCCATTTCAAACTTGGGTTGTTTGACGGTCGTCAGCGGGGGATTTGTATATGATGCAAGTTCAATGTCATCATAGCCTACCATGGCAAGATCACCAGGGACTTGCAATCCCAATTCTGTAGCAGCCCGCAACACGCCCATGGCCATTAAATCATTGCAGGCAAAAATGGCTTTAGGAGCATTCTTTTCTGACAGCATTGTTCGGCCCAATTTCCAACCTGATTCTGGGTGAAAATCACCGCTTACTATCAATTCGGGCTCTACTACCAAGTTTGCATCCCGCAATGCCTGCTGATAACCTGTAATGCGTCGCGCGCTGGGGTTAATACCTGATGGCCCTGTGATACAGCCAATACGTTTATGTCCTAATGAGATCAAATGCTGCGTTGCCAGATACCCGCCTTGAAGGTTATCAGCCGCCACAATATCCAGTTTCAGCCCTGGAAAATCACGGTCCATGACCACGGTTGGAATTTTCATTTCCACCAATTTTTTGACTGAATCACTGCGATCCCCCGTCGTCACAAAAATCAGCCCATCAACCTGCTTTTTGGTAAGCACATCTATGTAAAGGGATTCTTTTTCAAAATCATTTTCTGTATTACACAAAATCACGCTATATCCAGCTTCAAATGCTGCAATTTCGATACTATGCCCAACCTCGGCAAAGAATGGGTTGGCACTATCCGGTAAAATAAGCCCTAAAGTTTGCGTATAACCGCTGCGTAGAGAACGTGCAAGGGCATTCGGATGATAATCCAACTCATTTAATGTTTTCTGAACCCGTTCCCGCACTGTCTCAGAGACGTAGCGGGTCCCATTAATGACATGGGAAACGGTTGCAGATGATACACCAGCACGAAAAGCTACTTGTTTAATGGTTGTCATAGTTTTTTAGGTAAATCGATTACGTAAACCTTTACGTAATCGATTTACCACAGTTTAGCACGGTGTTTTGGTAATTGTCAATGGTTTTAAAAAATTGTGTTAGCCCAAAGCTAAAATATCCCCTTCGGAGGACGAGAAAAGTGGAGATATTCCTGAATATGAGCAGAAATGAATTAAGTCGGTTAGAAATAATGCAAAAGTTTGTGGAGAAAAAGATGAGCCAAAAGGAGGCGGGGGAAATCCTTGATCAGGACAAGCGACACATTACTTTGCGCGTGAACAGGAGCAAACAGCGCAAACAGGGTAAAAGCCAGCAGTACAATGCGAAGTTTTTTCATGCGGTTATTTCAATCCTTAAGCAAAAGCGGCCTTGCGGCCGCCTATTGTTTAGTTTGTTCGGGGGCTTAGCCCCCGAACAAACAGAAGGATATGAATTTTTTAGAACTGTCCTGCGAGATATTGTCGTGTACCTTCGTGCTGCGGATTGGTAAATACTTCATGGGCAGGTCCCGCTTCGATGACTTCACCCAAGTACATGTAAATAACATAATCCGCGAGGCGTTTGGCTTGGCGCAAGGTATGGGTCACAATCACGGTCGTGTATTGTTGCTTCAATTCGATCAGGCGGCTTTCGATATTTTGCGAAGAGATCGGGTCCAGCGCGGAGGTGGGTTCGTCGCCGAGGATAATTTCAGGTTCGACGGCCAGGCCGCGGGCGAGGCAGAGGCGCTGTTGTTGCCCGATGGAGAGGCTGGTGGCGGGGTCATGTAATCGTTTGTGGACTTCCTCCCATAAGCCGACGATCTCCAGATAATGCTGCACCGCGGCTTTGTCCCCCTGCGATCCTTCTTCATCTTAATAGTTCTCTTGCAAAAGAAAATTAGCGCACGATTTTGAATTCCAAGTTGCAGATGGTAGCAATCAAGTTGAAACGCAATCCAAAGCGTTTGTGGCGATTTCGATAGCGTTCACTCAAAATATAGACGATTTTCAATCAAAATTTTTTCAACATCCTTCAAGGTTGGCATGGAAGATTGTGCTCCGACGCAGGTAGTGGACAGGGCGGCGACCGCATTTGCAAATTTTACTGCGTCAACAAGTTTCTTCCCTTGTGCAAGTGCCACTGCCAATCCGCCGTTGAAAGCATCCCCTGCTCCGGTCGTATCTATTGAATTGACTGAATATGAAGGCACAGTCTTATTGTGGAAGCCTGTAACCATTGCGCCTTTTTCACCCAGTGTAATTACAATGTTTTTGACTTTGAACTTTGAAGTTAGCAAATATGCCGCATCACTTGCATGCTTAGCTGAATAACCACCAGCCAAAAATGCCGCCTCGGTTTCGTTGGGAGTCAGGTAATCAATCATTTCAAGTAAGGCAGGGGGAAGTTGTGTCGCCGGAGCCGGGTTCAAAATGACTGGCACATGATGCTTCGCAGCAAGCTGCACCGCTGTCTGCACCGTTTCCACGGGAATTTCCAGCTGCACCAACAGACAATTTGCTCCTTGAATGGCGCTTTCCGCCGCAAAAATATCATCAGGGGATAGTTTTGCATTTGCGCCCGGGGAAACCGCAATAATATTCTCGCCATGACGATTGACCATGATCAGCGCCACTCCGGAAGGGGCTTTATCGTCCCTGACAATATGCCTAGTATTAATCCCATCTGCCTTGAATGAGGCAATCGAGGCATCCCCGAACGCATCCCGCCCGAGCCGGGCTATAAAGGTCACGTCCGCTTCCAGCCGCGCGGCGGCAACAGCTTGGTTGGCTCCTTTCCCGCCCTGCGATTGACTGTAATCTCCACCAAGAACCGTTTCACCAGGTTCGGGCAAATGTTGAACATGTACCACCATGTCTGTATTTGCGCTGCCCACAACTACAATTTTAGGTTTCATGAGAAAGTATCCTTTTTAATATTATGCATGGGTATAAAAGTTCTATACCGAAAATCCAAACTGATTAGTATTACAGCGCAAGGTTGAGAAAGGAAAGCATCAGAGTTTTGACCATCCATCTGGGCGAACAGCATTGTGTGGACAGATTTCGTACGAATCTCCTCTGATTCGCACGAAACTATTGCTGAGTTCCGCTCATCACATTTTGCCTCATATCACACTCACCGCAAGGCTGGATTGGCTTAATTTGTCCTTTTTACTTGTAACCTTGCGCTGTAAACTAGGCCTCGGTTTTGAAACTAAATTTTGCGCGGTAAGTGTCAATAATCACCGCCACAACAATGATCAGACCAGTCACTATCTGGCGGACAAAATCTCCCATCCCGATCAAGATCAGTCCATTATCCAAAACACCTATGATGCAAGCGCCTAGGAAAGTGCCTACCATGGAGCCCTTTCCACCACTCATACTGGTGCCCCCAATGACTACTGCTGCAATTGCCTTTAACTCAAACCCAACTCCCAAAATCGGGCTGGAGATATTCAACCGCAGCATGTACATAATGGCCGCCAGACCGACCGTAGCTCCACACAGAACATAAGCCAGAACTTTATAAAATGAAGGCGTATGGCCCGAAAGACGTACTGCTTCTTCATTATTCCCAATGGCATAGATCATGCGTCCAAAAACTGTCCGATTGAGGATAAAGCGACCTACAAAGACCACTACGACGGCAATGATAAAAATATAGGGAATTCCAAAGAAACTCAATGATCCAAAAACATTAAAGGCCTCAGGAAAGTTGAAAATCGTACGAGACTGACTGACCTGTAAAGCTGCACCACGGGCAATATTCAGCATCCCTAAAGTAGTAATGAAAGGATGGATTTTCCATCTTTCAGAAACAAAGCCATTAAAGAGCCCGCAGGTCATAGTTACTGCCATGCTTCCCAACACCGCCAGGAAAACCGCTGTCCCTACAGAAAAAGACGGATTAGTGATGATTTTTCCGGCAATAATGGTTGCCAGAGCAAGAACAGATCCAACGGAAAGGTCAATACCGCCCAGCAGAATGGTGAAGGTCATGCCAACGGATATGACCGTATTGATGCTGATCTGTGTCAGGATATTGGTGATATTGGTTGCCGATGCGAAGCGTGGGGCAGCAACAGCAAAGACGACACACAACAGCAGGAGCGCCAACCCAATACCCGCTTCACGTAACAACAGGGAGAGTATTTTCTTTGCATTCATAGTTTGCCTTCCTTAGTTTTCTTTCACACTGCCAATTTTGAGATACTCGCGGTAGGCAATGGAGAGTATTTTTTCCTGGTCAAATTCATCGCGCATCACTTCTCCGGCTATCTTCCCATTGGAGAAAACCGCGATACGGTGGCTGATTCCCATGAGTTCCGGCAGGTCCGAAGAAACTACAATGATTGCCTTTCCTTGTCCAGCCAGTTTCCAGAGCAGCATGTAGATTTCGTATTTGGCTCCAACGTCAATGCCGCGGGTTGGTTCATCAAATATCAACACCTGGCAATTTCGGAACAGCCATTTTGCCAGCACCACTTTTTGCTGGTTCCCGCCGGAAAGGAAACGTACCCATTTTTTCGTGGAGGATGTCTTGATGGACAATTCATCGACGAATCTCGTTGCCACATCTGCTTCTTTTCGAAACTCCATTAATCCTGAATGAGAAACTCCAGCCAGGTTTGCCAGCGAAGTATTAACTTCGCATGACATATCCAGAATTAGTCCCTGCCCCTTCCGATCTTCTGTAAGTAGACAAATTCCTCCATCAACCGCATCCTTGGGTTGTTTTATAACCAGTTCATTCCCATTCAGGAAAATCTTTCCCGATCGTTTAGGGTCAGCGCCAAAAATGGCACGCATTGTTTCTGTTCTTCCAGATCCAATCAGGCCGGCAACCCCTAATATTTCGCCGGCTTTAACAGAAAAAGAAATCGGTTTATCATTCCCTTGGTAAATGAGTTCTTCAACCCGAAAGACTTCTGCGCCAACCTTTACGCTTTCCTGGTAGGGGTACTCAGAAGCCATATCCCGTCCGACCATCATTTTTACAATTTCTGGAATGGTTACTTCACTTGTCAAACGTGTGTCGACCTTCAAACCATTTCTAAGAACTGTGATTCTGTCGCCGATTTCGAAGGTTTCCTGCAAGCGATGAGAAATATAAATGATTGTTACACCCTTTTGTTTCAAGCGCTTAATAATTTCAAAAAGACGGTTGATTTCTTTTGAAGTTAGTGTTGCTGTCGGCTCGTCTAGAATCAGCACCTTGCTATCCCCTGACAAAGCCTTGGCAATTTCGACCAGTTGCATTTGGGCAATACCCAACATATGAACCGGGGTTCGGGGTGATATTTTTAACCCGACTTCATCCAGCATACTCTTTGCATCACGATACAATTTATTAAAGTCGACCAACCCTGCCTTGGAAGGTAATCGTTCAAAGAAAATATTTTCGGCAACTGACATATAAGAAAGCAGGTTCAGTTCCTGATACACTACCCGAATGCCGGATTTGATCGCATCCTGGGTGTTTGCAGGGGCATATTTATTTCCCAGATAAAGGATTTCACCTTCATCCGGCTGGTAGATACCGCACAGGATTTTTATCAAACTGGATTTTCCTGCGCCATTTTCTCCTACCAGTACATGCACTTCTCCCTGGGTAATTTCCAAGTCGACATTACTTAATGCCGTGACACCAGGGAAATGCTTGGTTAGTCCTTTGATTTCAATGATTTTTGGTAACCTGATCATGGCTGTTCAATCCGGTATATCTTTTCACATTTAGCCCCCCCGCAGATTAGCGGGGCAAAATCCAATCTTACGGGAGGGCTTTTGGGTTATTGCTCTATTCCCAGATCATCGTTTCTGATAATTCGACAATCAAGGATGAGCTCGCAGTCAATTTACTTCAATTCTGCGGCAGTCACTAGGCTGACTGGGGTCTTGATCCAGCCAGTCAGCTTTTCGCCGTTGAGAACGCGCAAACCAACCTCGATGGCATTCTTGGCCATATCGGGACCGAACTGATCTACAGTAGCCAATACCTTGCCTTCTTTGATCAAATCCTGGACAGCGGGGATGTTGTCAAAGCCGACCACTTCAATTTTACCTGTCAGACCAGCAGCTTCAATCGCCTTAACAGCGCCGAGCACCATCGAGTCATTGGCGCACAAAATGCCCTGGAGATCCGGGTACTTGATCAACAGATTCGATACAACCGTATTGGCTTCTTCGGTTTCCCAGTGAGCGGTCTTCGAGTCGAGCAGCACCAAGCCGCCTTCTTCAATGGACTTTAAGAAACCGTTCTTGCGCTGGGTTGCATTGTCGGCACCAGGATTGCCTTCGATAATAATAACCTTGCCGCCTTCGCCAAGTTTCGCTGCCATTGCATCACCTGCAAGTTTGGCGCCTTCAGCATTGTCGGGACCAACGAACAGGAAATCTTCGGGAAGGCCAGCGGCTTTGAGAGCAGCTGTGTCGAGTTTTACATCAAAGTTGACCACGACAATACCGGCGTCAACTGCTTTCTTGACCGGAGCAACCATACCGACAGAATCCGCCGCAGCGACTATGATTAAATCCACGTCTTGCGTGACAAAGTTCTCCACCGCTGCAAACTGGGTATCGATGTCTGTCTCGGAGTTCATGCCGACCGGTCTCAGATCAATGTTGGGTTGGGTGGCAGCCCATTTCACAGTCTCTTCTTGCATGATCTTGAAGAACTCATTTGCAAGGGATTTCATCACCAGCCCTACAACAACCTTCTTTTCGGGAACCGCAGGAGCCTGTGTAGCGGCCGGCGCACAGGCAGACAGCACAAAGCTAAGCAATACTGCGATAGTCAGAATACGTGATACGAGTTTCATTTTATCCTCCAGAATATTTTTGCGATAGAATTACTTTACGGTGCTGGGACATGCCGTCCTGCACCCTATCTGGCGCACAGGCTTTCTCTTATTCTTTAGCGAGAGAGTGAAAGTCTGTGCGCTTTCTGTGTGCTTTTTGAAGAATTATTTGTTATCTTATTCACCTCCTTTTTGGGAATTTTTTATACCTTGTGCCCCACAAGAACTCCTAATAACCATGGAGACAGGTAATAAAACAGATTGAGGTGCTGATTGTTTATTTTGTATTCGGCTAATTAAAAAATTCAGAGCAGCAACTCCCATTTCAAACTTGGGTTGTTTGACGGTCGTCAGCGGGGGATTTGTATATGATGCAAGTTCAATGTCATCATAGCCTACCATGGCAAGATCACCAGGGACTTGCAATCCCAATTCTGTAGCAGCCCGCAACACGCCCATGGCCATTAAATCATTGCAGGCAAAAATGGCTTTAGGAGCATTCTTTTCTGACAGCATTGTTCGGCCCAATTTCCAACCTGATTCTGGGTGAAAATCACCGCTTACTATCAATTCGGGCTCTACTACCAAGTTTGCATCCCGCAATGCCTGCTGATAACCTGTAATGCGTCGCGCGCTGGGGTTAATACCTGATGGCCCTGTGATACAGCCAATACGTTTATGTCCTAATGAGATCAAATGCTGCGTTGCCAGATACCCGCCTTGAAGGTTATCAGCCGCCACAATATCCAGTTTCAGCCCTGGAAAATCACGGTCCATGACCACGGTTGGAATTTTCATTTCCACCAATTTTTTGACTGAATCACTGCGATCCCCCGTCGTCACAAAAATCAGCCCATCAACCTGCTTTTTGGTAAGCACATCTATGTAAAGGGATTCTTTTTCAAAATCATTTTCTGTATTACACAAAATCACGCTATATCCAGCTTCAAATGCTGCAATTTCGATACTATGCCCAACCTCGGCAAAGAATGGGTTGGCACTATCCGGTAAAATAAGCCCTAAAGTTTGCGTATAACCGCTGCGTAGAGAACGTGCAAGGGCATTCGGATGATAATCCAACTCATTTAATGTTTTCTGAACCCGTTCCCGCACTGTCTCAGAGACGTAGCGGGTCCCATTAATGACATGGGAAACGGTTGCAGATGATACACCAGCACGAAAAGCTACTTGTTTAATGGTTGTCATAGTTTTTTAGGTAAATCGATTACGTAAACCTTTACGTAATCGATTTACCACAGTTTAGCACGGTGTTTTGGTAATTGTCAATGGTTTTAAAAAATTGTGTTAGCCCAAAGCTAAAATATCCCCTTCGGAGGACGAGAAAAGTGGAGATATTCCTGAATATGAGCAGAAATGAATTAAGTCGGTTAGAAATAATGCAAAAGTTTGTGGAGAAAAAGATGAGCCAAAAGGAGGCGGGGGAAATCCTTGATCAGGACAAGCGACACATTACTTTGCGCGTGAACAGGAGCAAACAGCGCAAACAGGGTAAAAGCCAGCAGTACAATGCGAAGTTTTTTCATGCGGTTATTTCAATCCTTAAGCAAAAGCGGCCTTGCGGCCGCCTATTGTTTAGTTTGTTCGGGGGCTTAGCCCCCGAACAAACAGAAGGATATGAATTTTTTAGAACTGTCCTGCGAGATATTGTCGTGTACCTTCGTGCTGCGGATTGGTAAATACTTCATGGGCAGGTCCCGCTTCGATGACTTCACCCAAGTACATGTAAATAACATAATCCGCGAGGCGTTTGGCTTGGCGCAAGGTATGGGTCACAATCACGGTCGTGTATTGTTGCTTCAATTCGATCAGGCGGCTTTCGATATTTTGCGAAGAGATCGGGTCCAGCGCGGAGGTGGGTTCGTCGCCGAGGATAATTTCAGGTTCGACGGCCAGGCCGCGGGCGAGGCAGAGGCGCTGTTGTTGCCCGATGGAGAGGCTGGTGGCGGGGTCATGTAATCGTTTGTGGACTTCCTCCCAT
>Ga0209181_10013693_pt1 | contig 10113 bp, 10 predicted proteins | sample MAT05_FD_187208 | JGI IMG/M metagenome (GOLD analysis project Ga0209181, IMG submission 187208) | Freshwater microbial communities from Lake Fryxell liftoff mats and glacier meltwater in Antarctica - MAT-05 (SPAdes) (version 2) | ecosystem: Environmental > Aquatic > Freshwater > Ice > Liftoff...
GCATTGCGCCAAGAAATCGCAACTTTAGTAGAACTTAACTTATTAGAATCTGGTACAGGTGAAATTGCGATCGCCCAAAGCGCGATCATTGACAAAAATACTGCCCTAGCGATCGCGATTAGCGACCCTGGCGACAATCTTGATTTAACCGCAGGAACGCCCGTCTGGGCATGGGTACACCTAGAATTGTCATCAGGGATAGAACCACAGCAGAGACTGATTTTAGAAGCAGGAGAAGGATTGGGAAGAACCGCCAGTGGAGAACCAGCGATTTATAAATTAGCGCATAATTTAGCAGAAGTGAATCTTCTGCCTTTATTGCAAACCAATATTACAGCTAGGATTCGATTTATTTTGCCTGAAGGGCGATCGCTAGCTAAGCGAACTTCCAATGCCGCTTTTGGCATTCTTGAAGGACTCTCGTTATTGGGAACTTCAGCGATCTCAAAACCTCTCTCTATAGAAGATAAACTAGAAGAGTTTCGTGCAGATTTACGCGCTAAAGCTACTAATTCTCATGAAATTGCTTTTTACATCGGCGCAAATGGCTATCAAGTGGCGCAAAATCTTGGTTTCCAATCTGCTCAATTAGTCCAGACTGCAAATTGGATTGGAGCAATGTTAGTGGAAGCAGCGCTCTTGGGCATAACTTCGATTACATTGGTCGGCTATCATGGCAAATTATTAAAATTAGCAGGTGGGATTTTTAATACTTCTAGTCACTTAGCCGATGCGCGAATAGATATTCTTGTTCGGGCGGCTGTCCATGAGAATTTGCCAATAGAAATAATTCAAGCAATCGAGCGATCGCCTACTGCCGAAGCTGTGCATAAATTACTAATTGAACATGGTTGCGATCGCCAGATTTTTGAGTATCTCACCAATCAAATTACGCAACGCGCTACAGCATATGTCCAGAAATATACAGATATTAAGGTTGATATTAGAACTGTGTTATGCGATCGCTTAGGGCAATTAGTTCTCTAAAATAAAAGAGGTGCAAATCACTCCCTTTATTTTTTGAATTTAATGCTCAACCCAGTCTATATAGTAGGCGCAGGCCCTGGCGACCCCGATCTAATAACCGTTAAGGGACGTAATCTCTTAATCAAGGCAGATGTGATCGTTTATGCCAACTCTCTCATTCCTGACTCAATGCTGCAATTTTGTCGAGCCGATGCCGAAATTATTCCCACGGCTAGCAAATCTCTGGAAGAGATCTTGGGAATTGTGATTGACAGAGTGCGATCGCATAAATTGGTAGTCCGTCTACACGATGGCGATCCTAGCTTATATGGAGCAATCCAAGAGCAAATTACTGCTCTTGTGGAAGCTGAAATTCCTTTTGAAATTATCCCAGGAGTCAGTGCATTTCAATTAGCCGCAGCCCGTTTACAGGTGGAACTAACTGTTCCTGAATTAGTACAAACGATTATTCTGACGCGGATTAGTGGACGTACTCAAGTTCCTCAAAAAGAAGAATTATCAAGTCTTGCTGCTCACCAAGCATCTCTATGTCTATATCTCAGCGCTCATCATGTAGATAATGCTCAAGCAAAACTAATGGAACATTATCCAGCCGATACAACTGTGGCTATTTGTTATCGATTAGGTTGGGAGGATGAAAAGATTTTTACTGTTCCCTTATCAGAAATGGCATCTGTCACTCAAGAAGAGAACTTAACTAGAACTACGCTATTTGTGATTAGCCCGGCTTTAAATAATGCAAAAAAAAGTGTGAAAGAGCGATCGCAGTTATACAGTTCTCATTACAAGCGCCTTTTTCGGTAAATTACACTCAACGATTAAAACTAAAAAGCTGGGCGATCGCATTTTGAGTTGCCTCGCGATCGACTTTACTCAAAGCTCCAATTCTCTTTACTACCAACAAATCATCTAAAGTAAATAATTTCATCCTGATTATAGAAGGATGTGTTAGCCCAGCACTTGGTAAATCCAGAATATTGAGATCGAGTACCCATGGCGAATGATTTGCAGTTGTGATCATCGCCATAACGCTGCGACTCATTGGGGCATTAAAAATTAAGTGATCGGAAATTACCAGTGCAGGTCGTCGTTTTTGATTCGCAGTATCTGTAAACGGGAAAGGAACTATAACTACGTCAAACTGCTTAAAGGTCACGATATGCTTCCTCATCTTCGGTCGATGACCACTCGCTTAGCGTTCCTGAGAATGCATTGAGATAATCCAAATCTAAGGGCGGCAATCTTTTGATAAAAACCCTACCTTCCTCAATTTCAAATACAACAACATCTCCCTGACATATTCCCATAGCGTCGCGAATGGATTGAGGGATAGTTGTTTGAAACTTAGAAGTTACTTTTGAAGCTAAAAGTTTTTTTGTTACTTGCATAGTATTACGGTAATACAGTATTACTATAATAACTTGAGTAGAGATGTAAAATCTCTAGCCGATTGGTTTGATTAGCTCCACGCCATCGCGACCATCGCCAGACGCGTTCAAAAATACTTTGACCTGCTCATCCTTAGAAGTAGGCAAAGTACGCCCCACATAATCAGGGTGGATTGGTAACTCACGATGGCCGCGATCAACCAAAACTAATAATCTCAAAACTTTGGGACGACCATAATCATGGATAGCGCTCAAAGCAGCACCAATTGTCCGACCGCTATAAATTACATCATCCACCAAAACCACAGTTTTACCATTTAAATCATAGGGAATCTCGGTTTTGCTAGGTGTTCGCAATCCAATCCGATCTAAATCATCTCGATAAAATGTAATATCCAGTGCTCCTGATGGAACTAAGACTCCTTCAAGGGTATGGATCTGCTTGGCGATCGCTACACTTAGCGGCACACCGCGAGTATAAATACCGAGCAAGACAACATTTGACAAATCATCACTAGCCTCAACAATTTGCGAAGCTAGACGATTAATCGTACGACGCAACTCGTCAGCAGATAAAATTTCGACAATCTTGGATTGCAGCACTACTTAAGTATATTAATGAAAAATCGAAAGGAGCGGTCTACACCCCCTTCGATTTTGAAAATAACAGATTATGACAGAGAAATTCTTAACTGTCCAAATATTTCTCAATAGTTGTACATAGGGTTGTCTTAGGGACAGCACCAACAACTACATCGACACGTTGGCCACCCTTAAACAACATAAGCGTAGGAATACTACGAATGCCGTATTGACCAGCTACACTAGGATTTTCATCGGTATTAAGCTTAAAAACTTTGATTTTGCCCTCATACTGTGTAGCGACTTCCTCTACTACAGGAGCAACCATACGGCAAGGACCACACCAAGGGGCCCAAAAATCTACTAGAACAGGGATGTCACTTTTAAGTACGTCCTGCTCAAAGCTAGCATCTGTGACGACGATCGCTGATGACATGCTTTGCTAACTCCCTAAATACTAAGAACTTGATACATTCAAAATTATGTGTAGGTAGTATAACAGCTAGAATTACACATTTACTAAAAATCAGAATTGTATAGTGGAATACTTTACATAAAACTGAACATGAAACTGAGAAATCAGAGGTAATACCTTGCGCGGCATCTACTTTTTGAAGTTTTCAGAGTCGAGAGTATTGAAAACTTTAAGAAAGGCTTGCTAAAAAGCACTTATAGTCAAAAAATAAGAAACCGCCTTTGCTGCTCATAAGCTCAGGCGGAATGTGGTGTGAGGAGTGAACGGAAACTTTCGTCTCCGCTTACATATTTATTGTAGTCTAATCCGCAAATATGAACACGATCGCCCAATTTTTTCGAGTTTTTCAAAGTCGCAAAATGGTGGCGCTTTTGTCACTAGGATTTGCATCAGGATTACCCTATGCGCTAACCGATGACGCATTCCGCGCATGGCTTACCAGTGCTAAGTTTGACCTCAGTACGATTGGTTGGCTAGGCTTAGTTTCGCTACCCTATTCGCTCAAATTTCTGTGGTCACCTTTTATCGATCGCTTTATACCACCTTTTTTAGGACGTCGAAGAGGTTGGATTTTATTAACACAGGGTGGATTGGTGCTTGCAATATTGGCGATCGCTTTACAAATGTTTACGATTGGCAATATTTTGCCTGCGGAGCGATCAGGGGCATTACCAATATTGGCGATCGCCGCTCTAATTCTTGCTTTTCTTAGTGCTACTCAAGATATTGCGATCGATGCCTATCGTACTGATGTATTAGAGATTCAAGAAGTTGGTGCAGGGATTGGCATCTGGGTAATGGGTTATCGAATCGCACTTTTATTTGCAGGATTTGTGGGGTTTAATCTAGCAAGTAAATTGGGTTGGGCTTGGGTATATGTATTTTTAGCAATTATTATGGGCTGTGGTCTAATCGCAACCATCACCGCGCCTGAACCTCCCGAAATTGAAGCGCGTCCTACATCATTAGACGAAGCGGTAATTAAGCCTTTTCAGGACTTTTTTCAAAGATTAGGATTAACTCAAGCCTTACTAATCATTGTATTCACGATCTTCTATCGGTTTAGCGATGCGATGGTTAGCAAAATGGCAGTACCATTTTTAAAAACTCTTTTTGATGATGGCACAATTGGTACAGTCAGACAGGGGATTGGCGTTGTTGCCACGATTGTGGGCACTTTAGCGGGAGGCGCAATCCTTAGCAAAATTGGGGTTAATCGTTCTTTATGGGTATTTGGATTTTTGCAAGCAATTAGCAATATTGGCTACTATGCAATTTCTGTGGCTGGGAAAAATGAGTATGTTCTCCTTGCAGCAATTAATGTCGAGAACTTTTGTGGTGGATTGGGAACGGCAGGATTTTTAGGATTTTTGATGGTGCTATGCAATCCTAGCTTTTCGGCAACTCAATTTGCACTACTTTCTAGCTTGTTTGCAGTTGGTCGGGATCTCTTAGCCTCGCCATTTTCGGGTGAATCAGCCCAGTTTATTCAGCGTAATATGCCATTCTGGACATCAATTAACCAAATCCCATGGCTTGCTGGAAGTGATGGCAAGGGCTGGTCACTATTTTTCTTACTTACATTGGTTCTAGCAATTCCAGGGATGATGTTTTTACCATTTTTTGCGCCTTGGAATGGGGAATTCAAAAAAATAGATTCATTGCCAATGGATTAAAAAAAAGCAGTGCCAAGCACTGTTTTTTTAAGTATTTCACCCGATCGCGTGAGGTATGGAAAGTGCAGTTGCCAGTAATCTACTTATCAATGAAGCCTTAAACTGACTGCACCCAGCGCCCAAAACGCTGGGTTTTTATTTTTTATCCTAAGATAGCTAAGCCAAAAAATAGCATATCTACAAAAATTGTTCCTAACACGGCGCCACCAAATGCCCAGTAACCTAGATTTAGCGATCGCATGGCTTTGTTACCAGTAATCAATAGTAATGCAGCCAAAATACAAGCCCAAGTCATGCCCCAAGGAGTTTCTACGAGAGATAGAGCATTCTTTAAAATAGGTTGAGCAAGGCTAATATTTGCTTCCACTTGCATCAATGATTGCCAGTGAGGAAAAAGATGCGCGATGTAGAAATACAAATCTGTAATCGTCGTTCCGAACAATGACCCGATGTAGAACCAACTACCGACTCGGTATGATTCATGACGAACTCCCCATATAGCCCAAGGTAAGGCTAAAGCTTCAATAGGGACATGATAGGCAGGTTCCCAACGTAACCACCCCCAATAAAGTGAGCCACATAGCCAAGTAAGACTAAAGCCCCAAATCAGACTGCCCCATAGCTTTGATTTAGCATCTTCCTGCAAATGTTTGGCGATCGCTAGCCAACCAACTGTACAAATCAAGCTCAGCCAAGGTGCAAAGCGAACAAGTGGAGCTTCAAAAAATACGGGCACTGATACTAAAAAAAGTGAGAAAAGCCATACTTGCCAATGTTCAGACAAATATGCTGTGACGAGTGGTTTTTTAAATAAATATTGCGGAAGCGCTGTCGATGTAGCGTTTGCAGTAAAGGACTTTGCCTGAACTGGGATAACACGTTGTGATGAGCGCTCCTTTAGTTCTACTGGGGCAGGAGATAAAAACAAAGTATGTTAAAAAGTTATATTAATTATTATTAAGCAATATATTAGCAGGATTTAGGAATAGGCTAAAACAAACTCTAGTTTTTTTTAAGGTTATCGCTTATATCTTCCAGCAATCGCTTAAAGGTTTGCCAACTGATATTTTCTAGCCAGATCCTTTGTTCGGCAACAGGTCGCACTTGATCGCCGCGATCGTTACTCGGTAAATCGCCATAGTTCGCGCCAATATCCGCACCACCTTTACAAAAAATTTCTTGGCTTTCAACAAAGCCTAAAGCGCCGTAACTATACTATTAACTACATTGATCAAATATCTTGGGCAAATGATTTACTGCCATGAATACGATTATCTTTGATATCAAGCCCATCGCTAAAATCACAGGCAAAGAGTTTGAAGCCCTGTGTCAGGCAAACCCAGAACTTAAATTAGAGCAGACGAGAACGGGAGAAATTGTAATCATGGCTCCAACGGGAGGAGAAACAGGAATTTATAATGCAGGACTAATTGCCAAGTTTTGGATTTGGAATGACCAGAGGAAATTAGGACAGGTATTCGATTCCTCTACCTGTTTTGCACTTCCTAATGGCAGTAAGCGATCGCCTGATGTGTCATGGATTTCTCAAGAAAGATGGCTAGCACTCACCCCAGATCAACGCATTAAGTTCCCGCCGATCGCCCCCGATTTTGTTTTAGAGCTAATGTCACCAACCGATCAGCTTATCGATCTGCAAACCAAGATGGAAGAATACATAGCGGCAGGGGTGAGGTTGGGCTGGTTAATTAATCGTAAAAACAAATCTACCCAAATTTATCGTTCTAGCTGTATAAACCAAATTGTAGAATCTCCAGATTTTCTGCTGGGCGAAGATGTATTACCTAGTTTTCATTTGGATATGCGATCTTTTTGGTTTTAGACTGCTAGAAAAGAAGGACGCAAAGCATCCCCCTTTTTTTGTTGGTTTTTACAGAGTTAAAGATTGAGGATCGGTTTCGATTAATTTTGCCAGATCTTTCAAGAATTGCGCTGCGTGAGCGCCGTAGATCACACGGTGATCAGCGGTTAGATTTACTTGCATTTGGCTGAGGACTTTGATAGCTCCATCTTTGGTTGCCACAACCTGAGGACGTGAGCCACCAACGGCAAGAATTGCGCCAGTATTAGGCGGCAAAATTGCATCAAAGCGATCAACGCCAAACATGCCCAAGTTAGAAATCGTAAAAGTGCCAGAGTTGTATTCATCAGGCTGCAATTGCTTGGTACGAGCGCGCTCAACTAATCCTTTCCAATTGCGAGAGAGACTATATAAATCAGTTTGATCAGCGTTCTGCAAAACAGGTGTAATTAAGCCGCCATCATCCATCGCAACCGCCACGGCAATATTAATATTGCTTTTATACTCAATACCGCGATCGCTATAGCTAGCGTTAATCAAAGGATGTTTTTGCAAAGTCATAGCTATAGCTTTTGCCAATAGTGCGGTCATGGTGACGCCTTTAGGCTTGACTTGCTTGTAAAGTGCATCAAGTGCATCAGTGGTAATCGTGTAGCCCACACGAAACACAGGAACTGAAAGACTCTGGTTCATGTTATTGATTACCGCCTTTTGCATAGTGCTAAGGGGCTGTGCAGTTCCTAGTGCAACAGGTGCGATCGCCTTAGCTACAGGTGCAGCATTAGGCACTTTCGCAACAGATATAGGCGCAGCAGCTACAGATGCAGCAGGTTGTAAGAATGATTCAACATCGGCAGCCGTAACTCGACCATTGGGACCAGTGCCTGCAATCTTAGCTAAGTCAAGCCCATTGTCTTTAGCAATGCGTTTAGCTCTAGGAGATACGATTTGACGACCTGATGATGCGGGTTCAGACTTGCGTGGTGCAGATACAACGACATCAGGAATTGAAGCGATCGCCGCTGCTGTTGGCGAGGAGACTAACTTAGCGGGTGGCTCTTCAGATTTCTGTGGAGAAGAGGAGCCATTCTGAGATGCTGATTGTCCAGCCGCTTTTTGCTTAGCTTCTGCGATTTCTTCTTTAGTCTCAGCTACATAAGCGATCGCTGAACCAACAGGAGCAGACTCACCTGCGGGAGTAATGATTACGCCGAGATAGCCTTCATAAAAACTTTCGACATCCATATCAGCTTTGTCAGATTCTACAACCACGACTGTTTCGCCTTTTTCCACCTTATCGCCAGGTGATTTCACCCAAGAGGTGATCTTTCCTTCGGTCATGGTAGAGCTAAGCGCGGGCATGAAAATTTCGTAAATCATAGGAAATTTATAAATATTTAAAATATCAATCTATTGCAGAACTAACAAAGGCAACGTCTGAAGTCGAAACGCCATCTCAAAAAGCCATCATAAATCTTAACGTGTTTTTGCGATCGCTGATATCAATTGACACAATAAAAAGTAAAGGGTTGGCTTCGTGTGCGCTTTACTTTTTTATTCATTCATTTCTCGATAAATTGTGGCGGTAGCAGGAGAAGCTTGGGTGAGATATTGGAAAATCCAGAATTTGAATAAACCATCAAGAAATACTGGAACAGTTGAAATAAAAGCTTGAGCCAAAAATTTGTTTTCAGGTAAGCCAAAATGCTCTAATAAAACTGTCAATAAAGCATCCCATCCTTCGCTAGAGTGAAATCCCACAAAAGTATCAGTTAAAATGATAATTAAAAAAGCTTTGGCATTGTCATTGAGGCTGTAGAGAATTTCATCTAGGAATTCTTTAAGAGTTCTCAATTCTTTTCGACCTGAGAGTAGAAAAAGATAAAAGACAAAAGCAGAAGTAATATCAGCTAATAAGTTTTTCACTCCATCTAAACTTGCGTCGTTATACTTCTTTAAAATCTTGACTGATTCTTGCTGTATCGACGCTTCAAGTTGTTCTGGTGAGGTCTTTTCAGAAGTTCCTTTGGACGTCTCCTCCGATTTAGCTGACTCAGGTTTTACTGCTTCTTGGCTAGAGCGCGATTGCTCAAACACAATGGATTTGATCATGTAATCAAATTCAATCTGCTCCTTAGCAAATTGCAGATGCTTAAAAGCTTTTTCTTTGATTGCAGGACTAAACTTGACGGTCATATCGTTAGTATCAACAAAGCTGTTAATCATCGGGCTAAAAATCAGCGTTTTTGATAGAAACTGCACAGCAATAACCGAAATTACAAGGATGACAATGTAACGCAAAGCCTGATTAATCCGTTCTCGTGATTGTCTCAGTTCTTCAACAATGTCTTTTTCATAATCAACATACGAGCTGCTTAAATTACGTTTGACCCGATCAAAGGCTCTAAAAAGTGATCCAGGTAAAATAGTTTTTTCTACAGATGCAACTTGTTGTGAAGTGCGTCTATAGTTTTTGGTTTTACTAGTATTAAAGAGTTGGAACTTCTCATCAGTCTCTCGATCATCCTCTTGATCTGGTTTAGTTGTGGAGGAATTAGCGTTAACTGAAGAATTAGCAGATATGTCAATAGTGCGATCGCTTGCTCCGTTGTATCTTTCGAGAGTGTAGTCAATAAATGCGAGTTTCTGATAAATAGAGAATTTTCGGCTATTGCCAGCAAGTTGATTTGCCAATAATTGACCATTACTGACAGGATCGAGATCCTGATTGTTGGGCGCATATTTGGCGATCGCTATATTCGCTTGATTACTGGAACTTTGGGGCTGCAAATAAGGTAAGGCAGCACTAACTTTATAAAAATTCAGACGGGAATTGATGGTTCTGAGACACTTCTGAAGTTGAATTTCAAATACGCTAAATACATTGCTGCCAAAACTGCCATCATTAGCAATCTTATTGCCATTAAAGTTTGCTTCTTCAATCCGCTTAATATCAACAGCCACCTCAAAAGCCTCATCAATTGATCGCTCAGGGCTATTCTTGACCCAAGAGAATATATTTTGCAAAGGTGAGTTACTGTCGGAGGGATTTGGTTTCATATTGCGACGGATGATGCTTAGAAAATCAAGCTATTGCTTAGTTGCTATTACTTAGTTTAAAAGGGAACAATTATCCAAAATGTTTTTTATCGATCTTAAAATATAAAGATTGGATGCGCAGCGCTG
>Ga0209181_10013697_pt1 | contig 10112 bp, 11 predicted proteins | sample MAT05_FD_187208 | JGI IMG/M metagenome (GOLD analysis project Ga0209181, IMG submission 187208) | Freshwater microbial communities from Lake Fryxell liftoff mats and glacier meltwater in Antarctica - MAT-05 (SPAdes) (version 2) | ecosystem: Environmental > Aquatic > Freshwater > Ice > Liftoff...
CAGCGATTTCGGCGCGGCCACGAAACGGACCCACGTGTCTACCGAATGCTCACCGTTTCGCCAAGAAAATAGTCCTGCACTCACATGCAAGCCTTTGATCTTCTTCGGCCTTCTTTGGCTCTCCGACCTGGGCTCGAACCAGGGACCTACGGATTAACAGCCCCACCACCGAACGGGCCGGAAACCCGCGCCAATACTCGCTTTCCAGGCTTTTGATGTCTGATACTTCCGCCAAGTTCAGCCCGATTTCGCCCAGGTTCCGGCTCGTTTCGGCTTCGAATATCAGACAGCTCTGGAGGCCTGGAAGTTGAGGTTGGCAATGCACGCGCAAGGGTAGGGCGGTTCGAGCGCCAGAGCAACTGCCGCACGGTCAGAGGATGATTCGACCCGTGCGCCGTGGGCAAGACTGGGCCCGATGATCATGCGACAGACACGAAGCTACGGTCGATCACCGCGTCAACCGACCGCCAACTTCCATGGGTTGACCACAGTGACGCCGCAGTTCTCGAAGTCGTTGACGTTTCGGGTCGCCAACTTGACGCCGGCGTGAAGCGCGATGGCTGCGATCTGGGCATCGAACTGCGAGATGGGCCGGCCAGAGGCGCGGCGGGCACTGACGATGTCGACGTAGGCCGGCACGGCTGCACTGTCGAACGGGAGGATGCGCCCGGCAAAGTCTTCGCTGAACATGGCGCCCAAGGCAGCCTGCAAAGCGGTGCGCCGTTTGCCAGCCGGCATCAGTCTCGCACCGAGGGCCATTTCGGCGTGGGTGACAGCGCTGACGAACAAGGTCTCGGAAGGCTGGCCTGCGAACCAAGCCAGCACCATCGGCTCTGGTGTGGACCGAAGCAGTTCGGACAGCACATTCGTGTCGAGCAGCGTGCTCATCAGCGAGTCTTGCTCGCCTTCGGCCCGCCGGGCGCGCCAGCTTGCTGCTGCCCATCAAGCTCGGGCGGCTCACGCAGGGTCTGGCGCGTTTCGATCCGAAGCTGGACGTCGCCCAATGCCGCAAACCGTGCCCTGATTCGGGTGCCCAAGTCCAGCGTCTGCGCCGCAGGTTCTTGTAGCGCCGCACGCAAGATCTGCCGGGCTTCCTCCTCCATGGATCGATTGCGGGCGGCGGCGCGCATCCTCAAACGGCTCTTGAGGGGATCGTCCAAATTTCGAATGGTCAAGGTCCCCACGGTGCGTCCCTCCAAAAGCTCATTGTAGTCGTTGCTAGCAATGACAGCAAAGATCGCGCTCCGAACGACCGGATACCTGACCGTCGACTACTCACGCGGACGGCCAGGAGCCGTCGTTGGCGGCTGGCGGCTATCTGATGGCCCACCCGATCCCTGACCGATCGAGCCGCGTTCACGCCAACGAGCGCCCGAGAGGATAGGCTGTCGGCGCCGGACGCCAAATGACGCGCATGAGGCCAGCGTACCGACTGACGGTCAACCCATGCCGTCTTGCCCAGCTGGCGGGGTTCAGACTGCTGCGCCCGCATAGGGCACGTCTTGATGTCCATAGCGGCGCACCCGGACGTTGGCTTGTTCGCCGTGTGCAACCATGCCTTCAAGTGCGCACAGCCTCGAACAGTAACGACCCACCATGGCGCTGGCCTCGTCGGTCAGCACCCTCTGGTACGTGCAGGTCTTGATGAACTTGCCGACCCACAGACCGCCTGTGTAGCGCGCTGCCTTGCCCGTTGGCAGGGTGTGGTTGGTACCGATGACCTTGTCGCCGTAGGCCACGTTGGTGCGCGCACCCAGAAACAGCGCGCCATAGTTGCGCATGTGCTTGAGAAAGTAGTCCGGGTCGCGCGTCATCACCTGCACGTGTTCGCTGGCGATCTGATCTGCTTGCTCGACCATTTCGTCAATGCTGTCGCAAACGATCACGGCGCCGTAGTCACGCCACGACACACCGGCCGTGTTGGCGGTGGGCAGGATTTTCAACAGGCGCTCCACCTCGGCGATGGTCGCGTGTGCCAGCGCTTCGGAATTGGTCAGCAGAATCGCCGGTGTGTTGTAGCCGTGCTCGGCCTGGCCGAGCAAGTCAGTGGCGCAGAGTTCAGCGTCCACGCTGTCGTCGGCAATCACCAGGGTCTCCGACGGCCCGGCGATCAGGTCGATGCCGATGCGGCCAAAGAGTTGGCGTTTGGCTTCGGCCACATAGGCATTGCCCGGCCCGACCACCATGGCCACAGACTTGACGGTCTGCGTGCCCAGGGCCATGGCGCCGATGGCTTGCACACCGCCGAAGGTGTAAATCTCGTCAGCGCCGCCCAAGTGCATGGCGGCCACCACGGCCGGCACCGGTCGGCCCTGCACGGGCGGCGACGCGGTGATGATGCGCGGCACGCCAGCCACCTTGGCCGTGACCACGCCCATGTGCGCCGAGGCCACGAGTGGGAATTTGCCCCCGGGCACGTAACAGGCCACGCTTTCCACCGGCATGTTCTTGTGGCCCAGCACGACGCCAGGCAGCGTCTCGACTTCGACATCGCGCAGCGCCTCTCTCTGCACCTGGGCGAAATTGCGCACCTGCGTTTGAGCGAACTTGATGTCGTCGAGCTGGCCGCTGGAGAGCGTGGCCACACAGGCCCGGATTTCATCGTCGCTCAGACGGAACGACGCGGGCGTCCATTTGTCGTACTTGGCCGACAGCTCGGCGACAGCGGCATCGCCGCGTTGCTCGATGCTTTCCAGGATGCCGGTGACGGTGTCGCGCACCAGGGTGGCGTCTTTGGACGACTGTTCGGCCGTGCGGCCGGTCTTCAGAAAACGAATCATGCTCTCTTGCTCCTTTGGGTCGATAGGGAACGCCGGGCCTCGGGCGGTGCTTGCGTGAGTCCGTGCTTCCTTGCGTGAAGGGTTTCAGTGGTGGGTGTGTGGCGCGACGCCCAGGTATCGCTGCTGTGCCGCTTCGTCGCGCATCAGCTCGGCTGACGGCATGGTCACTGCGATGCGGCCGTTGACCATCACCGCCACGGTGTCGCACACAGATGCCGCCAGGCCGAGTTGCTGTTCGACCAGCAACAGGCCCATGCCTTCGGCGGGCAACTGGCGCAGCACCTGCACCAGGTGTTCGACGATCACGGGCGCCAGGCCTTTTGCTGGGTTCGTCCATGATGACCGGCTTGGGGTTCATCAGCAGTGCGCGCGCAATGGCCAGCATCTGCTGTTCGCCCCCGGACAACTGCGTGCCGCCATTGCCTTTGCGTTCCGCCAGGCGCGGGAAGGTGGTGTAAATACGATCGATGTTCCACACCGCCTGGGGCCCCTGCGACACCAGCAGCAGGTGCTCATGCACGCTGAGCGAAGGAAAGCAGCGCCGCCCCTGCGGCACGATGGCGATGCCCTTGCGTGCGATCACGTTGGCGGGCTTGCCTGCGAGTTCCTGCGTGCCCAGGCGGATCGATCCAGCCGAAGGCCGGATCAGGCCCATGATGGTCTGACACAGCGTCGACTTGCCCATGCCGTTGCGGCCCACCAGGGCCAGGGGCTTGACTCCCAGCGTCAGGTTCACGCCCTGGAGGATGTGCGCCCGACCGTAGTGGACGTCGATGTCGCGAATCTCGAGCATGGGCTTGTCCACGTTGTCAGGCCGCTTTGCGGCCGAGGTAGATCTCATTGACCAATGGGTGGTCGACGATGCGGTCGGGTGTCTCTTCCACCATCACCTCACCGTCCTTCATCACCGTCACCAGGTCGGCAATCGGCAGCGCCACGTCCATGTCGTGCTCGATCAGGATCAGCGTCAGTTCTCGTGGCAGGCTGCGCATCAATGCGCTCAGCTCGGGGCGCTCGGCTGGCGACAGGCCGGCCGCTGGTTCGTCCAGCATCAGCAGGCGCGGTGAGCCGGCCAGCGCCATGCCCACCTCGAGCTGCCGCCGCTGGCCGTGGCTGAGCTCGTCCACTGTGCTGTCGATCAGGTGACTCAGGCGCACGCGCTCGGCCAGCTCGCGCACGCTGCGCTGCTGCGCGTCGTCCGCACGCGGCAGTCGCAGCGAAAAGCGGTTCGGGCGGCTGCCGCGCAGCGCCACCAGCAGGTTGTCGGCCACCGTCAGGCCGTTGAACAACAGCGAGGTCTGGTAGGTGCGCCCGATGCCCAGCCGCGCGCGCCGGTGTGGCTGCAGGTGCGTGATGTCATCGCCGAACAGCAGCACCTGGCCCGAGGTCGGCGGAAAGTCGCCACAGATGAGGTTGAACAGGGTCGTCTTGCCGGCCCCGTTCGGGCCCAGCACCACGCGCCGCTGCCCCTGCGGCACCGTCAGCTTGACGCTGCGGACAGCATGCAACTGGCCGAAGCGTCGGCCGACGTCGATCAGTTCGAGTGCATTGCTCATGGGCTTGGGCGTGTGCGTCTGTGAGTGGGTCTCTGAGTGCGTATACGAACGAAGGGCGGGAAGCCCTTCGACATACGGTCTCAGTTCGCCGGCGGGCAACTCGGGTTGTCGCGCGAAGGCGATCCCAGTGCCAGGAACTGGTCACGCGGCATGCCCTGGGTCTGCGTCACAGCTTCGAACTTCTGCACCTGCGTGGTGAACAGCTTGCCGTCGCGCTCGACGACGCGGCGGATGAAGTTGTCGGCGATGGCCTGGCGGTTCTCGTCCAGGCGCACGCTGCCGCCCATGGGCGTGGACACGACCACCTTCGCCAGCGCGGCCTGGAATGCCTTCTGGTCGTTGGACAGGTCGCCCTTGACTTGCTCCAAGGCCTGCAGCGTGGCCTTGGCGGCGATGTAGTAATGCACGGCGTTGATCGACGGTGCTGCAAAGCCGTCAGGGAAGCGCTTGCGGTAACGATCAACAAACGCCACCCAGGTCGGGTTATCGCTGTCGTCGACCAAGGGGCCAGCGGTGATCAGGCCGTTCAACAGACGGCGATGCGGGCCGCGGGCCGACATCACCACCTGGTCGGCGGTCACCGAACCCGCTATCAGCGGCAGGGTCGCACCGGCTTGCGCATATTGCGTCAGAAAAGCCAGCGCATCGGTGCCGCCGTGCAGCACCGGCACGGCGTCCGCGGTTTTCGGAATGCGGGCGATGGTCGACGCGAAGTCGGCCGTGCCCAGCGGCGACCACAGCTTGGTGACCTTGCCCCCGGCCTTGCAAAACTCTTGCATGAAGCCGAACACCTGCGTGTACGGGAACGCATAGTCACCGGCCACCACCGCCACGTGGCGTGCCTTCAGCGTGTTGTAGGTGTAGTTGCCAAGGCCGGCGATCCACTGCATGCCGTCGCCGTTGAAGCGGAAGAAGTTCGGGCTCGGGTCGCGCATCGTGGTGTCGGCGGCGGCGGACTGGCCGTTGATGATGGTCTTGCCCTTGAGCGTGCGCGAGTAGTCGCGCAGCGCGATGCCTTCAGCGCCAGACAGCGGGCCGATGATCAGATCGACGCCGTCCTGTTCGATCAGCTTGCGGGCACGTGCCAGCGCCACGTCGGCCTGGGCGTTGGACGACTCACGGATCCACTCGATCTTGCGACCGGCCACCGTGTAGTTGACCTCTTCGAAAGCCATTGTCAACGCGCGGACCGCGTCTTGACCTCCGGTCGCGAAGGTGCCTTCCAGCGTCTTGATCGAGCCGATCTTGATCGGGGTGCCTGCTTGTGCGAAGGCGGTTGAGGCGGATGTCAGCAGGGCCATGGCAGCGGCAGCGGCGATGGCGCTGACCAAGAATGCTTTGCGGGTCAGTCGGCGTGAGTTCATGTGGTTTGTCTCCGTGATTGAAGGTGGGACAGCGAAGGTCGCCCGGTGTGTTCATGCCGGGGGGTTGGGTTTGGCGGCGCGGCCCGGCGTTTGGATCGTTGGTGCGGGCTTCGATTCGCCAGGGTCTGCGGCGGCCGTGGCCGACCGACGCTGGCGGTTGCGCAGGCGTTCGACAGCACCCGTCAGGCCATCGGGCGAGGCCAGCACGATGACGAGGAACACCAGACCGATCAGCGTGTTGAAGCGGTCACGGTCGTAGACGCTGGCGGCGAAGGTGTCGAAGAAGGTGAACACCAGCGCGCCCACGAAGGCGCCGATCGGCGAAGCCAAGCCACCGACCACGCTCATGATCAGCACGTTGATGGCCGGTCCCAGGCCCAATACTGTTCGTTTAATGAGCTTTAGCCTAGAATCGCCACCGTGGCAACTCGACGGCGGACGGGGGCATGGCACGAACAAAGGCAGTGTTGGGCGCTGGAGCCCGGCTGAGTGATTTCTTGTCGGCCAGCCTGCTGGCCCGAGTCGTTCCTGCTGACCTCGTGCACACCGTGCTGAACGAGCATGGGTGCAACAGTCGACGCGTGCGCGGCTTCCCCGCGGTAGCGGGGGTTTACTACTGCATGGCGCTGAGCTTGTACCCCGAGGCAGCGTACGAAGAGGTTTTCGCCGTCGTCTCCCAGGGACTTGCTTGGGCCAGTGGAGCGCCGCAGCCAGCATTGGTCAACAAGTCGTCCATCAGCGGACTGCGTAGCCGTATCGGCTCGGCGCCGCTGCGTGACCTGGTTCAGCGCTGCTGCGTGCCCTTGGCGAACCTGCAGGACCATCCGCAGGCGTTCTATGCCGGCCTGAGACTGGTGGCCGTCGACGGCAGCACGTTCGAGCTGCCCGACGAGGCCGACAACGCGCAGATTTTCGGCTACCCCGGCAGCCGCACCAGCGTGGCTGGCCATGCCGGCTACCCGCAGGCCCGGTGTGCCGTGCTCGTCGAGTGCGCCACGCACGCCATACTGGGCGCCAACCTGGGGCCCTACCGCACCGGCGAGTGGGAACTTACCGTGCCGCTGCTGCCGCGACTGGGGCCGGACATGCTTTGCATGGCCGATCGAGGCTTCCTCGCGTTCGAGCATTGGCAGCAGGCGACGGCCACCGGAGCCGAATTACTTTGGCGCTGTGGAAGCACCTTGCAACTGCCGGTGCAGAAATTGCTCGATGATGGGTCTTTCCTCAGCGTCATCCGTCCCACTCGCGTGGGCCGCGCCAAGGCTGCCGAGCAGGCCATCACGGTGCGCGTGATCGACTACGCGCTGCCGGGCCTGGACGACGCGCAGCCGCGCTACAGGCTGCTGACCACGTTGCTGGATCCGCAGCAAGCGCCGGCCATGGAACTGGCGGCGCTTTATCACCAGCGCTGGGAGATCGAGGCTGTGTTCGACGAGCTCAAGACACACCTGCGGCAAAGCCGGCGCGTGCTTCGCAGCAAGACGCCTGAGCTGGTACGCCAGGAGTTCTACGGCTGGGTATTGGCGCACTACGCGGTGAGATGGCTGCTGCACCAAGGGGCCACCCACCACCGAGTCCCGCATGCCGAGTTGTCCTTCAAAGGACACGTCGAACTGCTCAGACGCACGCTGCCCCAATCAGGGGCCTTTCCCCCCAGAGCGGCCCAGACGTCGACGACGATGGTTCCGTGAACTGCTCCAGGCCAGTGCCCGGACTCGGGCAACGAGGACCCTCGATCGGCGTTCTCCGCGCATGGTCAAGCGCCGAAACACGCCATACGCTCCTCACGACCGCACCCTCGCAACCCGCGTTCCCATGGACTGCACACCCTGCGCTCTCACTGAACCGCCAGGCACACCGATGCCAAGGGCACCACGGACGCAGAAACAATGCTGGTCGCCAACGAATCCGAAAGGTGGCTTTTTGTTCTAAACGAACAGTATTGGTACTAAACCACGGTGGTCAGCTCACCTTCTTTGTCGAAGGCTTTAGGTTGAATCGTTCGGCTAACCGCTCCTCAAGCGTCGGCGACTCGTGGAATTCTCAGTGTTCTTTCGCGTTGGCAGCTGTTGCCGTTGCGAACCGCGCGGCCTATGCTGCGAACGCCCGCCCCCTCGATCTGGTTTTTGGGAGAGTCGAAGCATGTGCGCCAAAAACTCTATGTCGCGCTGAATGTATTCCCGCTCAATTTCTGACGAAAACTCTAACGCCGAGTTCAGACTCCTCTCTGCATCAGAAAGGTATTCACGGAACAAATCCCACGCGCGTGTCTGCGCCTCGCGAGATGTATCTCGGTTCCGCGCCGTATCAATGCACTTTTCGCGAGATCGATTCGAGCTTTTCCCTCGAGTTGAAGCAAGGGGGCGCTACGGCGAAGCGAGCCATCTCGACGAAACATTTCCTCGATCAGATCCAACGCCTTGTCGTCTTCCCGCAACTTGCGAAGGTTCACTACCGCCCTTCGGAGTTCGTTCGCTTCCAAATTGCGACCGCTCGCGATTACGTTCAGGCGTGAAGCAACTAGCCGGGTCTCGACATCGTCCCTAAGCGACAGCAGAGTTTCGGATATGGTCAATAGGGTAGACGCACTTGTGTTCTGAATCTGATCGAAGTGAGCGTCCAGAATTCCGAGTAGTCCTCTTACATCCTTAGTGGCGGCGGAAAGTTGGCAGAGCAATTCAAGCGCGCGAAAGTTGCTCGGGTCCAGCTTCAACAGTGCCATTACCTGACCCAGCGCCTCATCGAAGCGTCCGATGATTACCTTATTTTCGATCGCCTGAACATCGCGCAGCATGGCATGGCGCGGATGTGCAGGCAAGACACGCGTAATTCTCTCAGGTTCAATTACGAAAGACGGGTCAGGGCAACCCTCTTCCCGCATAGGGCGAAAAATCGTTGGTATGCCCTGACCTTCAGCTTGGGCGAATTGCATGCGCGAAAAGAACTATGCGAGCGCCTGATTTTTCCAGAATGGAGCAGCCTGCCCGTGCTTAAAGCGCTCCTCGTCCATTGCTCGTGGCAGATTTCCCGGGTGAGGCGATTTCACTGCGGCCACCTGCAAAGCGCGGATTGGATACTTCGTCTGATTCGGTATCGGACTTGACTCGTCTTACGCGATATAAGCTTCTGCATTGAGTTGCTCGATGATCTTCCGGGTTTGATGCAGAATGCTTCCGACAATTTCGCGACGTTCAGCCGTCGGCTCGCTGCGATCCTTTCCTCGATAGACTGAGAAAATCACGTAGGCACCAGGTACGTGTTTTGTTACATCGCGGCCGAAGAGCAATATCGAAAAATTGCGCGGTCTCCAGGCATCCAATCCACCTTGAAGCAACAGCGGGGGGACGAAGGAAGATATAGAGTCCTTCGCCGATACGTAGTCCTCGATAGATTTATGGGGATTCCATAAACTCATTTTCTGCAAGGTGTCGCGTAGCGCTACCAAGTCAATGTCGTTTTGACTCGCAGTCGTTGACCCCCTTCGATCCCAAGGGGGTGGTTGCCCTTTTCTGACGAGTAGCTCACGCAGGAGGCCATCGCGGGCTTCACGTGTCTCTCGACCTAGTCGTACCCAATATCTGGAGGCGTCCGCTCCATCGGCGCGGTAGCAATGAGCGTATCCGGTCGATGCGATGATGAAAATTAGCACCCGTCTTTCCGGATCACTCTCGACACGCTCTTCGTTCACTACCGGTGTGATTGGCGGTTCAACCTTGTCTCTGCAATGAGCCATCAATTGGCCTTCGACTTCGCGAAATCGAACTGATGTCAGACCGACAAGTTCCACGGATTGAAAGCCGTTCGCATCTTTGGCTTCCTTGGCTCCGCAAACAATGTAGCCCCCTCCGAGGTTTAATAGTCGTTGGCCAATGCCACGGCGGTTCTGACAAGGTCATGAACATCAGCAACGTCTTCTTTCCACTCGACGCGCTCACTCTCCCGGGTGGCTAGTTCTTTCAGATCAATTTGGGTCATATGTTGGAATTCGTTAGCGTCGGCAAATCGAGTACGGAAACAGCCTAAATGTATCTCGGCTGGCTAAGATAGAAGCCGATCATATCGGGCATTCTGAACTTGACTACTGGCTCTCTGCGACCGAGTGACCGCTTGGCGGTGACGTTGTGTAGGACAGCTCATGGCCGCGATGAGCCTGTGGCCGACCGAGCCCGAAATGCCGCTTTCGCTGCATCGCCATCACCCAGGGCGGCGTGGCGAAGGGCAGCAAAGGGCTGCAACCGAAGGCTGTTCTTGTTCCTTCGAACACCAACCCGCATGAGCGCGCCAGTCCGCAGAGATCATCCTCTCGGGCCTTGAATCCTGAAGTGGACTTTCGTACAATGAAAGTCTTGAACAGGATTTCATCATGAACGTTGTCCTGAGCCCGACGCCTGCCATCCCCGCCAGCCCGGCCC
>Ga0209181_10013699_pt1 | contig 10111 bp, 12 predicted proteins | sample MAT05_FD_187208 | JGI IMG/M metagenome (GOLD analysis project Ga0209181, IMG submission 187208) | Freshwater microbial communities from Lake Fryxell liftoff mats and glacier meltwater in Antarctica - MAT-05 (SPAdes) (version 2) | ecosystem: Environmental > Aquatic > Freshwater > Ice > Liftoff...
TGGGTGCGACCGTGCACACCGACCGCCGCACCCTGGCCGCCGACCAGTTCTTCAGCGGCCCCTACGGCACGGCGCTGGCCGAAGACGAAGTCATCACCGCCGTGAGCTTCCCCATCCCGGACCAAGCCGGCTGGCAGAAGTTCGTCCAGCCCGCCAGCCGCTTTTCGCTGATCGGCGTGTTCGTCAGCAAAGGCCCGGCAGGTGTGCGCGTGGCCGTCACCGGCGGTGGCTCGGGTGTTTTCCGCGCCACCGCGCTGGAGGCGCTGTTGTCGAGCAGCTGGTCGGCAGCCGCCCTGGCCGGCGCCACCGTGCCCGCCGAAGGGCTGAACAGCGACCTGCACGGCTCGGCCGCGTACCGCGCGGCACTGATTCCGGTGCTGGCGGGGCGCGCAGTGGGATAGTCCGAGCCGGCGCCGCACCCGCGAACGCCGCACGCCTGTGCGGCGTTGTCGTTTCGGCGGCCTCGCGCCGACGGCATCCCGGCGCAGGCCCACTTGAGTGCCCACTTGAGAGCAATGCGAACATGCGACGCAAATGGACCACATTGGTTTCGATGAAGTGCGCCACCCTCCCCTCCGTCCGCGTCGAGCCCGAACTGCGTGCCGAAGTCGAGTCCTTGCTCGGCGACGGCGAAACGGTCTCTGAGTTCGTCGAGGCGTCAGTGCGGGCAACCGTAGTGCGTCGCCGCCAGCAAGCCGAGTTCATCGCCCGTGGGCTGTGCTCTTCGAACGACGCGCGCCAGACGGGGGAGCACGTCGGGCCGGACCATCCGGCGGGTAGCAAACTACATGAGGCAACAGGGGATCAGCGGTAACAAAACTGATGAGTCAATGCGGGCTGCGATCGACCCTCAATAGGCCGCTGCCGAACCCAAGGACCGCACCAGTGGATGTTCAAGAGCATTGACAGGGAGCCTTTGGGAGAAGAAATTGCGTTTGAATTTCCGGTCCTTCCGGACAATTTGTGGGCGGTTTGCGGTCGTTTTGACCGGCTGAGACGAGCTGCCCATCGCGCCGGCCCGCCGTTCGTCGCGAGTTGCGCCCGCCCGTCTCCGTAGACAACTCTGCGCCGTCTGCAGGGGTGGGCGCGGTACTTTCAAACTTGCTGTGACAAAAGCGAAGCTGTTCTGGAACCCGTGTGTCGCGTTTCTCATAGGGCAGAACGGGCTAGACAAGCCTCCTGGATTAGCCTGACACTCACAAAATCCCGGACGAAGCGAATTTCCTATTCCCTCCCCACCTTGGCCGTCAGGTCCAGTTCCGCGATGCCGAATTCGGCCAGGCTGTACAGTTCGCCGCCGTCGGTCTTGTCGTCGTGGTTGGAGTCCAGCTGCTGAATACGAATGCGCCAATAGAGCTTCGGGCTGCGCGTTTGTGCTGCGGATGCATGGCCATTGCCGCTAGGGAGCTACGAAGCACCGCTGACCAAGCCGGCGATTCAGCCGCCTAGGGCCGAGCAAATGCAGCTTGAGGGGATCGGCGTGAAGGCCGACGATGCATGTTTGCTTTTCGGACATCGATAGTGTAGTCTTCGGACCGAAGGAGATGCACTGATGAATGTTGCTACTGCACTTGCGAAGATTTCCTACGCCCCCTACCCGGCGGCGAATGTCGCCGCCGTACTACAGCAGGAGTTGATCGATGCGGTGCGCGGAAACGCCGAGCGAAAAGGAGCGGCAGTTCCTTTTAGCGATGCTGAACTGGCCGAGCTATCAACCTTTATCGATTCGCTGGCAGTCGTCGAATTGCTTTGTGCAGTTGATGATGTCCTCCCGTTCGAGGTCGGCGAGTGCGTCGTCCGAGCAGGAGGGTACAACTCCGTCGCAGCGGCGGTTAAGCACTTGGTTGGCCGCATCGAGACACAGTGGATTCGTTATCACACAGGAGTCAAAGTATGAACACGCTAGTTCCACTCAATGATGAAGCGAGTAGGCAACTCCTAGGTGAGAGGCTGCGAGAAGCCAGAGAGTATCTTGGCTTCTCTCAGGACGAAGTCGCCTTGTTCTTGAAGATTCCTCGCACAGCCGTGACGAACATTGAAAGCGGTCAGCGCAAGGTTGAGGCTTTGGAACTAAAGCGTCTTGCACAGTTGTATAAGCAGTCAGCTGATCACTTCACCGGTGACGACGAAGAGACCGCCGCGGCTCTTCCACCTGACGTTTCTCACCTCGCACGTCAGGCAGCTAAGCTCTCAATCAGGGATCGCGAAGAGCTAGGGCGATTCGCAGAATTTCTGAAGTCACGGTCAGACTCAAGAGCCAAGTGATGGCTGACTACCCGACCGCCATCCGTCGCGCTGCATTAGCGGCGTCCCGACTTCATCGGGATCTTGGCATCCAAGCGATGGCCATACGCAATCACGGCCGGATTGACGTCTATCACACCATCGATCAACTGGGCGTCCCGCTCATGTTTGCAAAGCTGCAAGGTCTGCTGGGAGCCTACTACCGCGACCCTACTCCCGGTGTCTTGGTTACTACTGAGCGCCCCCTTAGGCAGCAGCGATTCACAGCCGCGCATGAGTTGGGGCACCACTACCTTGGCCACGCCCCCAGCTTGGACGGCGAGGACATCCTTAGACGGATTCCTTTCGCGGCGGCGGCTGGTGACAACCTCCAAGAAGTCGAAGCTGAGTCTTTCGCGGCAAGTTTCTTGCTGCCGCGGTGGCTCGTCAGTTGGCACTTCACGCGTCAAGGCTGGACTGACGCACACCTGATCGACCCTCACAACGTCTATCAACTCGCGCTTCGCGTCGGTACAAGCTTTCTATCGACCGTATGGACGCTTCATCGGTACAAGGTTCTCGACTATCGGACCGCGAGTGAGATGGCTCAGTTAAAGCTGCGGACAATCAAGGAACAGCTGCTGCGCGACTTCGAGCCGAAGGACTATCGAGGAGACGTGTGGCGCCTAACTGCGCGCGACGCCGGGCTTCGCATCGAAGGAGAGCAGAGCGATCTGCTCGTAGTCGAACTTGGTGAACAGAGTGGCGCCGGCTACCTTTGGGCGTTTGAAAATGCAGATGAGGGCGTGTCGGTTGTCAGCGATGGCCGCGCATCGCCCGCAGACGGCTCGGTCGGCGGGCCAACCACCCGTCGCATAACGGCTGCGATTCGCTCGCCGGTGGCAGGGGTGCTCCGTCTGGCACAGAGAAGGCCATGGCAACCAAGTGCGCCACTAGAGACCTTTGCGATCGATTATTCGCTAATTGGTGGCCAGCCAGCAGGCTGGTACTGGGAGCAGCGGTGCCAGCATCGCCAAGCGCTTGAGGCGGCCTAATGGTTGTGGTGCAATGTGATTTGCGGTTGCGCTTTGGTCCTGCTCGAAACCAACGTGGTCGCCCGACTTGCCTAGCGTTCGCAGCAAGTGATTGCCACGGTGCATTGCGCCCAGTCTGGACCGATCTCTCCTGTGAGTACGCATTCTTCCATGCGCAGAAGCTGGCTGGAAGGCCGGGTACCGTTGGCTCAGTTCTACCTGCGATGCTGGAGACTCTCCGGCTAAAGGGTCAACCCACGGAGGCGGAGTGGCCCTACCTGGAGTCGCTACCTACAGATGTTGCGACTTGGTCACCCCCAAAGGTCACTCAACTTTTTCACCGCAACTGTGACACGGGGCAGCGTTCAGTAGACGAGGTCATTGACATACTAAACGGAGGAAACTGCCCATTAGTCCTGCTTATGATTTCGGACGCCTTCTACTCGCCTGACGATGAAGGTATTGTACGCCTGCCACTTGGCGAGGCCCCAGATCCCAATCGTCGACATGCCGTCATTGCGGTCGGGCATGGTCAGATCGGTGGGGAACGCGCAGTCCTTGTCCGAAACAGTTGGGGTGAAGAATGGGGCTTGCGTGGCTACGCCTGGCTGCCCGATCGCTTCTTGCTACCCGCTATCACTCGTGTCGCGAAGCTGCTGGAGGACCTCAGTGTTTATCCCACGAATTGAGAAACGAAGCTGCGCTGAAGCTTGGCTTGCAGCCTCCATGGAAGTAGATCGACAACCCGGTCACGAGTCCAATCAAGTTGTAATCGACGTCGAGCAGCCCACTAGTGTCACAGCCGCCGATCTCGCGATCATAGAAGCTGTCGACTCGTATCTATTGGGACAGGATGAACCGCGCTTTCCGACACAGACCGTCGCCAATACTATCTTTCCGCAATCGACATACGAGCGATATGGTGCACCAAATTTCTACGACGTTTACCTTGAAAAGGTGTTCCCAAAGCTAAAGCAGTCGCCGAGGGACTGGGGGCGTTACTTTGAGCGTATGGTCGCACACCCTTCTCCTGCCGGCGCCATCAACAACCTGTCGTTCATGGTCGACAAGATGACGCGACACGTCGCCGGCGGGCAGACCTATCGGAACATCTATGAGCTGCCGATCTACGACCCACTTCGCGATGCTGGAGGCTCTCCGCGCGGAGGCCAGTGCCTGAGCTATCTGAGTTTCAAACTGACGGACGATAAGCGCCTATTGCTCTGCGCGATCTATCGAAATCACTACTACACAGAGAAACTGCTAGGCAATTTGCTCGGCCTTGGAAGACTCATGGCCTTCGTCGCGAGCGAAGTCAAAGTAGTGACCGGCACACTCACGATAGTCTCAACACATGCCGAAGTCGACGCCGCCGGAGGGACACGCACTTCGCTATCTTCTCTTCACAAAAGATGTACCGACATCCTCGCCAAGAAACAATGAAAATGTCCGAAGCGCTGACGTCAAATGACGAGACCACCTGAATTCATCCGTCCAAAGGTCTATGTTCGCCGGACTGAGCCGAAACCTACCATCATCTTCGACACATATTGGAACTTTGCCGTCAAGCGGCAGGAGTTGTACTTCTCGCGTCTGCGCCAGGCGCAGGGGCCGTGGACCAGTGACCCAATTCTTGCAGGCCACCGATTCACGAATGCCTACCGCGCCGCAGACCGAGTCAGCCAGTTTTTGATCCGGAACGTCATCTACAACGGCACTTCCATCCCGATAGATACCATCTTTCGAACCCTTCTCTTCAAACTGTTCAACAAGATCGAGACCTGGCAGCTTCTTGAGCAGCGCTTCGGCGAGTTGAACGTGAGCACGTTCAACGTTGACGCTTTCGACCGCGTGTTGAGCGACGCGTTGCGTTCTGGCGCACGAATCTACTCGGCCGCCTACATCATGCCGAACGCGCCGCGCCACCTTGCATCGAGCTTCAAGCATCGGACGCATTTGGACTTGTTACAACACTTTCTGGTCGAGGGCTACTGCGACGGCATCCTCCAAGCGAAATCGATGCAGGCACTCTACGAACTCTTGCTTTCGCTCCCGAGCGTCGGTCCGTTCTTGGCGTATCAGTATGCAATAGATCTAATTTACAGCGAGCATTTGCAGTTCAGCGAGAACGATTTCGTGCAACCCGGACCAGGTGCATTAAACGGCTTAGCAAAGTGCTTTTCGACACTGGGAGACTACTCGCCCGCAGACGCGATCGCGTGGGTCACCGATCGGCAAGAACGGGAGTTCGTCCAACGCAACCTCAGGTTCACAACCTTGTGGGGACGACCGCTTCATCTCATCGATTGCCAGAACCTCTTCTGTGAAGTGGACAAGTACGCGCGAGTCGCGCACCCTGAGTTCAGCGAAGCCACTGGCCGATCGCGAATTAAGCAGAGGTACTCACCTAGCGGCTTAATCCCGCGTCCATGGTTCCCTCCGAAGTGGAAACTAGACACGATTGACGCCGAGATTGCCCTTGAGTCTCGCTCACCGATTAGCGAAGCGGCCGCACTCGGGCACCAGGATCAACTCCCACTTCCCTTCTGATGTTCATGTATGGAGTGTTCAATCATCAAGTTTAGCGGTATGCAGCCTCGATACCAAGGCGGAATTTCGCCTGCCCGCCATAACTTGGATGACGCACCAGAGTGGAACTTTGACCTAGTCGCGTGAGAACAAGGTGAGCGTCGTTTCCGAGCGCAATAATCCTTACGGGTCTGAACAGCAAAAGGAGCTTCGACATAAAGTGTTCCGTTACCTCAAACTCCCTTCTGGTGTGTTTGCGGTTTGAGAGAGATTCTTCAGCTTTATGTGGATGCAACGGGAATGCATTCCAGAATATTGGTACGTCCTTCAGCCTACCAACGGATTGCCAGACATCGGCAGCCGTCCTTTCAGTCATGCTTTCGGTGCGCGTCGCCTTCGTCAAACCTTCTATCCCGAGGCGCCTCTCCAGAATTGATAGGTGACGCTCGTCAGTTAACGCAATGCCAGTCCGGCGGCCACCGCGATGACCGAGATCGCGACCGATCCACAAAGTCTCTACTCCCTTTGCTAGACCAGCTTCAAACACCAACCGAAGGTTTTTGCGCCGTATGGCGGGTGCCCCGCGTTTGTCGTGATCCGGACAGGTATCCGCGTATGGGTTGAATACACGTGGCAATTGAATCCTTCCTAAGCTTGTGATAAATGTGTCGATCTCGCTCATGGGCGTTTTGGCTGATCCTGGTTGCACTCTACTACGCGCCCCTGACTCTAAAGGGGTATTTACATCAGATGCTGAAAGCGGACTGCACGGGTTGCCTATTGCATCCACAATGCGGCACTCGACTTCGCAGCATCTGGACGATCTTCGCCGCCACGTAACTTGCGCACTGTCAAGGCGGGCAGCACAATTCTTTATGGAGGGGACATGCTCGTTTCAGTCTACGACAACTTCGTTCAGGCTAGCGACCGATCCATTGGCAAGCCGAGCGAGGAGAGACTCGACATCGCCACATATGGCCTCGCCTCTGAGATCGGCTCGGTCGTGGCGGCCATTAAGAAGCGCCTGCTCGCTGAAGGTGGCGTTGAAGACTGGAACCATGCGAACGAAGAGATCATCGAAGAGTTAGGCGACGTGATTTGGTACTGTTTTTCGCTTGCGCGTAGCGCCAATCGCAAGCGGCCGATCAACATCTTTGCCCTTGATATCGTCAATCTCAAACGGGAGATTGGTGCTGACAATGCCCGAGCAGATCGAATCCGTGGAGTGCTGGATAAATCCAAGCGAACTGAATTTCTAAAGGCCGCCAAAAGATTTCCAAAGAAGACAAAGTCGATGGCGTTCGAGGACTACCAACGGGTCGCATTCTTAACAGCTAGAACCGAGGATCGGACTCTTGTCGAGGTGTGCTTGGCAGTTCTCTGGCAACTTAGTGCTCAACTCTTTCGACGCAAGCTATCTCCGCTAGAGCGAGAGCTAAACCATGCCCTAGTTGACAAGAGTATTAACGACATTCTCGGTGAGATCGCCTGGCACATCGCGGCGCTGGCTAGCATATACAAACTGCAGCTGAGCGACATCGCCCAGAGAAACGTAGAAAAGGTGTCGCACCGGCTCGATCGCCGACATCCGACGCCACACCATGATCAACGGTTTCCCACCTCCGAGCAGTTCCCGCGTCGTTTCGAAGTTGCCTTCGTGACCTTCACGAAGGGCCGCTCTCGAATGTACCTTGATGATCGCCGTCTTGGCGACGATCTTACCGACAATGCCTACGATGACGATGGTTATCGGTACCACGACATTATGCACCTCGCGAACGTGGCTAAACTGGGTTGGTCGCCAGTATTTAGAGGACTGATGGGGAGAAAGAGGAAGTCAGTCGAGGTCACCGACGAAGTCGAAGACGGAGCTCGAGCAAAGATCGTCGAGGAGGCAGTGATAAAGGCAATTCATTCAGAGGGACAGCGCCTCGCTGCACTCCGCGGCTACGCACCTTCAAGCCAGCCATTGCGCCTGTTCTCGAAATCATCTGATATCACGTTCCGATTCCTCAAATTGATCCGCAGTTTTGTATCGGATCTTGAGGTGCACAAGAATCGCGACTGGGAATGGGAAGAAGCCATTCTCGACGGTCACAAGATCTTCCATCTCCTTCGATGCGAGGGTCAAGGTACGGTGATTGTGGACCTTGATGCTCGTTCAATAGTTTTTAAGCCTGAGGTTTGTGTCTGTCTTGACGGAAGGGTCGCTGGTCTTGGTTCAGCGTTCCTCGAATGCAGCCTGCCTGGCGCTCGAGGCGTAAGCGAGGATGAAACAGCGAAGTTCCGCTCAACGGCTCAGAGATTGGCGATCCTTGATTCGCTGGGCATGCATCAACCGACAGCATTGGACCTCGAGACGTTGCAAATCAAGAGCATAGAGGGAAAGGGAATTAGCGTGAAGGCAACGGGCTCAACCCAAAGCGCAATGTGGGCTCGAAAGATCGTAGCGTTCAGAACGACGATCGCTACAACGAGTTCGGGAAGTTTGCATTGCATGGCGATAGCACTGGCTGACGACTGAGCAACAGGGTGGCCCACGGGTGGCGTGTGTAGCGGAAGTGGTAGTCCTTGATGCCGGATTTGTTCAGTGCGGTGCACCAGTCCGTGTTTGCCGTCGCCGGCAGCGGTGTTTCTTGGGAGATGAGAGCGAACTTGTCGTGCTTGCCGATCTGCGCGCGAGTTATCGCGATGGCGCTCTAGTTCATCGGGCTGCTCAGCGTCTTGCGGTTCTTAAACGTGCTGGAGATCACATGCATCTCGTTCCAGCACAGGTAGATCTGATTCCAGCGCGGGCAATGTAGGGCGATCAGCGCCCCGGCCAGGCGCCGATAAGGCCCGCTGCGCTGGCGCTTTTTGCGGGTATGGCCGGGGCGGCCAGGCCCGGGTCTACAGCCAGGGCAGGGCGGCGGGCTCGTCGTCCAGCGGCGTGCGCAACGGCCACGGCGGGCTGCTGGCTTGCGGCGCGGGTGCCATCGGTGTGGGGGTGGGTGTCGGCGTGGCTGGGTCGGCCAGCAACTTGGCGGCGGGTGTCGCCGCAGGTCGCCCAGGGTGGCGAGCGCAGCCACGTTGGCCCTTTGCGGCGCCACGTCCTTGGCAAACCACACATCGGCCAGCACCTACTGCGACCCGTCGGCCCGGGTGGAGGTCGACAGCAGTCCGATGAGATTACCGTGGTCCATCTGGGTGCACACGTGGGCCGTCAGGTCCAATTCCACGATGCCGAATTCGGCCAGGCTGTGCAGCTCGCCGGCGTCGGTCTTGCCGTTGTGGTTGGCGTCCACCCAAAGCTGCAGCTCCTTCCCGTGGGCGTCGCTGGCGTTGAGCTTGCCGTCGTGGTTGCTGTCTTCCAGCGCCATGGCGGCAAAACCATGGCCGGCACGGCTGCCGTCGGGGCGCAGGGTGGCCGCGCCATACAACTCGATGCTGTCGTTGATGATGCCGTCGTGGTTGCGGTCGCGCACCAGCAGCGCGTCGCCGCCCGTAGCCCAGCCCCAGCGCGCCTGGGTGCCGGTGCCCAGGAGGTCGAAACTCACGCCGTCTGCAGCGGCCCGGGTCTGGACGCCGTCGCCATTCAGGTCCAGCATGATGAGTGTGGCAATGATGAAGGCGTCGAGCTGCGCCGCAGACAGCAGCCGAATGGATTCCGCACCCAGTGCTGCGATCTGTGCCGCGCTCATGACCAGGATGTCGCGCGGCTCCAGCGCCTGGATCTGCCGCGGGTCCAGCGCCTGCACCTGCTCGACGCTCAGAGACTGCACCTGTGCGCTGGTCAGCCCGGTGATCTGCGCCGGGCTCAGCGCCTGCACCTGCAGCGTGCTCAGCGCCGGCATCACCGACGGACCCTGTGCGGCCAGCGCATTGACTTGCAGCGCGCGCAGGTCGCCCGGGTCCAGCGCAGACCACTGCGGCAGCGCCAGCGCCTGCAACTGCGTCGTGGTCAGTGCATTCAGGCCGCCCTGGGACAGCTCGGCCAACCGGCGGGGCAACAGCGACGCGACCTGTGCGGTGCTCAGCGCCACCCACTGCGCCGGGCCCAGGGCGCCAAGCTAGGCACTGTCCAGCGCCTGCAGCGACGACAGGCGCAGCGCACGCAGGTCGGCGGTTTCCAGCAGCGTCGGCTGCAGCTCTGTCAGCGCCGCGGCCTGGGCCCCGGTGATCACCGAGAACTGCAGTGTGCTCAGGGCATTCCGCGCGAGCTGGGCATCGACCCGGCCGAACTGCGTCGGCGCAACTTCATCAAAGAGTTCCCCTACGCCAGCCCGGTCGGCCTGACCTATGACATCGGCGACTACGACGCCACGCTGCGCCGCGCCATCGAACTG
>Ga0209181_10013700_pt1 | contig 10110 bp, 7 predicted proteins | sample MAT05_FD_187208 | JGI IMG/M metagenome (GOLD analysis project Ga0209181, IMG submission 187208) | Freshwater microbial communities from Lake Fryxell liftoff mats and glacier meltwater in Antarctica - MAT-05 (SPAdes) (version 2) | ecosystem: Environmental > Aquatic > Freshwater > Ice > Liftoff...
GACGGCCATGCCGAACGAGACCAGCAATCGCCCGGGTCGTTCGCCGCGCAGCGCTGCGATGACGTCGACCTGGTGACGCAGCCCAGCGAGGTTGTGGGCGAAATCCAGCACGATGGTGACGCCACCGAGCTCATGGCGCTCGAGTCGACCGGGGTTATCGGCGATGTCGCGGCCGAACTCCCGCAGCGTCTCGGCGATCGCCGCCGCAGGTAGGCCGAGTCCCGTCGCGACGGCCGCGACGCCGAGCGCATTCGCGATGTTGTGCGTCGCGACGCCGCCGAGTGCGAGCGCAATGTCGTCGATCGCGACGATTGCATCGCGCTTGCTGCCGCGCGCACGCACGATCATGCCGCCGTCGACGAACCACCCCTCGCCGCCGGACTGGAGATGGCGCTGCACCCTCGGGTTGGCGGGACCGAGCGCGAACCACACCTGCGGTGCGGCGAACCTCCACGGGCGCGACGCGAGCGTCGGACTGTCGGCACCGAGGACGACCAGGCCGTCGGGCTGCACGCATCCGGCGATGATCGCCTTGACCGAGGCGAGCTCGTCCATCGTCTGGATGCCGAATTCGCCGAGGTGATCGTCGCTGACGTTGGTGATGAGCGCGGCGTCGCAGTGCGGCAGCACGAAGCCGCGGCGCAACAATCCACCTCGAGCCGTCTCGAGCACGGCGGCCTCGAGCTCGGGGCGGCGCAGCAGCCGTCGCGCCGCTCCCGGCCCAGTGCAATCACCGTCCTCGATCAGCTCGGTGCCGACGAAGATACCGTCGGTCGACGTGTGGCCGGCCGTCTGCCCCGTGCTCGCGAAGATCCGCGCGAGCCAGCGCGTGCACGTGGTCTTGCCGTTGGTCCCGGTGACCGCGATGACCGGGATCGTGCCGAGCATCGAGAAGTCGATCGCGTCGGGGTGGGGCACGCGGTCGAGGGCCCACGTGCGGCTGTGGACGCCGAGCCCGAGCGTCACGCCATCTTCGTCGAACAGCATGGGTAGGCCATGCGCGGTCGCGGCACGCTCGAGGAGCACGAGGTCGGCACGGCGCTCGGCAGCAATCAGCGCGGCAATGCGCGTCGCGTGCCGCTCGAGCACCGGCGTCGAGCGGCCGCGCAGCACCGCGGCCGCCGTCGCGAGCGCCCATTCGTTGACCTCGGTCGCGGCGTACAGCGCATCGAACGGCGCGGCGAATCCGACCGCCGCACCGCGACCATCGGCGAACGGACGCACGAACCTCGTCGCGTCGGACCAACCGACCGCGTCGAGCATCTGCGTTGCCGCGTCGTCCCACGCCGCGATTGCAGCGTCGACCGACTCGTCGGGACCGAGCTCGATCTCCGCGATCGCGGCGGGGTCGCGCAGCTGCAGGTTGGGACCGGTGAGTCGTCTGGAATCGAGCAGCTGCATCGCGTTGGTTCAGTCCTCGACGTCGCGGACGATTCGGACACCGCGCTCGTCCTCGACGAGCGTGCCGCCGAGCTCCCAGCGCTTCGTCTGCGGTGCGGTGTCACCGGGATCGACCCGGACCGGCTCCGCGGTCTCGACGATTGCACCGGGGCCGTCGGTCTTGAATTTCGTGATCTGCTTCCACGAGCGCGAGATCTTGTCGCCGAAGACGACGAGCAGATCGCCGGGCTTGCACGACACCAGCGCGCGATCGATCGACTCCTGCTCGTCGGGCACGACCTCGATCATCTCTGCCGCGACGCCACACGCAACGAGACCCTTGCGCAGCAGGCCCGTGATCTGGTCGCGATCACGACCGCGGGTGTCGTCGTCGGTGCGCAAGATGAAGCGATCGAACGCGCCTGCAGCCGCCTTCGCGACCTCGAACAGATCGTCGTCGCGCCGGTCGCCGGGCGCCGCGAGCACACACACGCGCTCGCCGGTGACCTCGAGCCGGGTCGCGAGATCGGCCATCGCCCGCACCGCCGCGGGGTTGTGCCCGTAGTCGAGGATCACGCGGAACGGCAGCTTGTCGAACACGTTGAGCCGACCGGGCGCCTGGAAGTAAGTCGTGTCGAACGTGCGCAGGCCCTGGCGGATGTTGTCGACCTTGCAGCCCATCACGAACGCCATGAGCGCGGCGAACATCGCGTTTTGCACGTTGAACATCGCCTTGCCCTCGAGCGTGGCAGGGATGAGGTGCGCCCACAGCAGCGGGATGTGGCTGCCGCGATCGTACAGCGTGATCATCTGCCCGTTGATGCCCTCTTCGAGCACCGCCGCCGCGCCGCCGGAGCGGATGTGCTGACGCACCAGATCGTGCTTCGGGTTGATCGTGACGTACGCGATGCGCTTCGCATCCGTATGGCCACCCATGTACAGCACGAGGTCGTCGTCGGCGTTGAGCACCGCACAGTCGCGCGCGACCTCGACGACGATGCGCTTGACCTCGGCGAGCTGCTCGAGCGTCTCGATGCCGCCCATGCCGAGGTGATCGGACGACACGTTGAGCACGCAGCCGACGTTGCAGGTGCGGTAGCCCATGCCGGCGCGCAACAAGCCACCGCGCGCCGTCTCGAGCACCGCGAAGTCCACCCGTGGATCCCGCAGAACCATCTGCGCCGCCATCGGGCCGGTCATGTCTCCGACCACCGTGCGTTCGCCGTCGATGTACACACCATCGGTCGTCGACAGACCGACGGTGAAGCCCGACATCTTCTGGATGTGCGCGAGCATGCGCGCCACGGTGGTCTTGCCGTTGGTGCCGGTGATCGCCGCGATCGGGATCCGCGACGGCGTGCCCGGCGGAAACAGCATCTCGATCACCGGCGCGGCGACGTCGCGCGGCGTGCCTTCGGTCGGCGATACGTGCATCCGGAAGCCCGGTGCAGCGTTGATCTCGCAGATGCCACCGCCGACGGTGCGGTGCGACTCGGAGATGTCGGGCGTGATGAAGTCGATGCCGGCGACGTCGAGACCGATCGCGCGTGCCGCTCGCACCGCGATCTCGCGGTTGTCGGGATGCACGACGTCGGTGAGATCGATCGCCGTGCCGCCGGTCGAGAGGTTGCCGGTCGAGCGCAGGTACATGATCTGGCCGGCCGCGAGCACGCTCGCCGTCGTGAGCCCGGCCTGCTCGAGCAGTCGCAACGCCTGGTGATCGAGCTCGATGCGCGTGAGCACCTTTTCGTGGCCGATGCCGCGCCGCGGATCCGCGTTGACGATCTCGACGAGCTGCTCGACGGTGTGCTCGCCGTCACCGACGACGTGCCCCGGCACGCGCTTCGCGACCGCGATGAGCTCACCGCCGACGACGAGCATGCGGTGATCGAACCCACCGATGTAGGTCTCGACGATCACGTGGCGCGCGTGCTCGACCGCCTTGTCGAACGCGGTGCGCACCGCCTCGTCGGAGCTCAGATCGATCGAGACCCCGCGGCCATGGTTCGCATCGAGCGGTTTCACGACGACCGGGTAGCCGAGACGGCGCGCCGATTCGACCGCGCGATCGGCCGTGCGCACGACGTACTGCTTCGGCACCGGCAGGCCGAGGTCGGCGAGGATGCGATTGGTCAGCTCCTTGTTCGACGCGATGTCGACGGCGATGTGCCGGGTCTCGGAGGTCACCGTCGCCTGGATCCGCTTTTGGAACCGACCGTGCCCGAGCTGGACGAGCGAGTGGTCGTTGAGCCGGATCCACGGAATGTCGCGCTCCTCGGCCGCGCGGATGATCGACGCGGTGGACGGGCCGAACTGACGACGCTGCGCGAACTCGATGAGATCGTCGAGCTCGCGACGAAAGTCGAGCACGTCGTCGGGATCGCTGCGCAGATCCGCGGGTAGCAACGAGTCGACGAGGCGCAACGCGAGCTGACCGGCGGCCTCGCCGACGCGCTCTTCCTCGAACTCGTAGACGACGTGATAGTGACCGACGGGACCGGCCGATCGGGTCTTGCCGAACGTCACCTTCGCGCCGGTCAGCACCTGGATCTCGATCGCGACGTGCTCGAGCACGTGCCCCATCCACGTGCCTTCGGCCTCGCTCATGCGCCGCACGAAGCCGCCGTGCGTGCCGTACGAGCACGTGTGCTCGACGAGCGACGGCACCGTGCTGAGCAGCTCGTCGACGAAGCCGGGCAGCTTGCCCGTCGGATGTTGCTCGAGTCGACCGAGGTCGACGCGCATCCGTATCACTGGGAAGTGGGCATAGAGGTTGGGACCACGGTAGACGCGACGCTCGAGGATCTTCATGGGGCCCAAAGTGCGAGAGCTGTCAGGGTGAGCGATCCTTTGTAGATCGGATCGCCGCCCCGCGTCACCCGTTGCGTCGCACAGGCTTGCGATGCGAGATGCCGGCGAAGTCGGCGGCGCAGAGCGCCTCACGTGCACTGATCCGCGGCAAGGGATAGGCTTGAAGAGATGGACGCGTCGAAGCTCGGGCTCGTGGTGACGATGGCGGCTTTGGTCGGCTGCTCCGCCGAGGAGCGCCCCGAGCAGACCTCGTCGACCACCCCGGTGACGCTCACGCAGAGCCCGACGACAGTCGATCCGCAGACCGAGACCCCGCCGGAGACGACGACCGGTGCGATCGACGACGATGACGATGACAACGACGACGAGACCGGCGACAAGCTCGACGTCGGTGCCGGCACCGGCATGAACTCCGGTGGCGACGAGATGACCGGTTGCACGAAGGTCGATCTGATCTTCGTCGTCGACGGCTCGGGCAGCATGGCGGACGAGCAGAGCAACCTGCTGTCGGCGTTCCCCGGCTTCATCGATACGATGCGCACGCAGCTCGCCGACGCCGATGGCTACAACGTCGGCGTCATCCGGACCGACGGCAACGACATCTCGTGCGTGCCCGGACGGTCGGGCGTGCTCGTGACCCGCAACTTCGCGGCTGGCTCGAGCATGGCGACCTGCACGCCGTATGCGTCGGGCATGCGCTACATGACGGAGCAAGACGATCTCACCTACAAGTTCGCCTGCGCCGCGCGAGTCGGCATCGGTGGCGACGGCGACGAGCAACCGGCCGCGTCCCTGATGGCCGCGCTGTCGGCCCCGAATACCGACATCGGCGAGTGCAACGAGGGATTTTTGCGCGACGACGCGCTGCTCGTGATCGTGATCATCACCGACGAGGAGGACGATCACGAGACCGAGGACGAGGCGTGTGGCAACGAGCCGGGCTCGGGATCGCCGGGCGAGCCGCAGGACTGGTTCGATGCGGTCGTCGCCGCGAAGGGCGGCGTCGAGCAGAACATCGTCGTGTTGTCGCTCATCGGACCGTCCGTCGATCCTTGCCCCGCGCTCGACAAGTGCAACGGCGGTATCACCGGCGCGGAGCCGTCGGTGCGGCTCGCGAACTTCACGTGGCTCTTCAGCCACGGCCACGTCGGCCCGGTGTGCGGCGACTACGATCCGTTCTTCGCCGAGACGGTCGCGGACATCGAGACCGCGTGCGACGAGTTCGTGCCGCCGGGGTAGCTCACGCAGACGGCGTCTACCGAGTGCGCTGGTAGGTGCAGCGCTCGTCGCCGGGGCCGCGCTCGACGAGCGAGCCCTCGACCACATCGAGCGCGCTCGGCAGCGGCTTGGCCTGCGGGCTCTTCTCGGCCGCGGATGTCAGTCTCACGCGATCGCCGGCGAGCGCGAACGTGCCGTCGCGTAGGACGATGCCGGACCACACGCACACCGCCCCCTTCGGACACGGCGAGACGAGGTCGGCGCTGCGAAACCTGCCGTCGGCGGTGAGCTCGAGCTCGCGCACGTACTTGCGCTCGCCGCAGCGCGGGGACGACCACGCGCCGACCACAGACGATGCGCCGTTGCTCGCAGTGGTGCCCGGCGCCGATCCGTCGAGCTCGAACGTCTCGTAGCGCTCGACCACCCTCATCTCGCCGCCCGGGAATCGCACCGTCTGCGCGCGGAGCTTCGGCAGCCCATCGCCTCCGAGCTCGAGCGTCGCGTCGCCGACCGGCTGACTGTCGACGTCGATGTCGAATGCGACGACGTCGCCCGCGACCGGCGACACCTCGCTCGGCGGACGACGATGGGCGCGGGTCTTCACCCATGCGTTCATCGGCGCCGCGCCATCGGTCTCGCCGGGCGGCAGCTCCGCGCGATCGGGCGGCTTCGCGGTCCACACCCGCGCGACGTTGTGCAGCACACCCATGCGCACGAGCCCGAGCAGCAGCGCCGGCTGCATCGCGGGCGGGCAGGGCATCTCGAGCTTCGCCGTGCCGCTCGCGCCGCGCAGCGTGGTGCCGTCGCACTCGATGCGTGCGACGCCGGCCTTACCGGCGAACGTGCCCTGGGCCGCGAGCAGCACCCGACCATCGGGCGCGATCGCGATCATGCCGCGCAGGTCGGACTCGATGCCGCCGTGCGACTCGACCTCGAACACGATGTGCACCCGGCCGGCGGCGAGCAGCCGCTGCTCGAGCGTATTGATCACGACGTCGGGTGCGGGCAGCGGTGGCGGCTTCGCGACGTCGATCGGCGCAGTGTCCGTACCGTCCGTCGGCAACAGGACCGGGGTCGGACGACACGCGACGAGGGCGAGCCAGGTCGCGGCGACCAGTCGCAGCCGGATCACGATTGTCCCGCGGGGGGCGGCTCGGCCTTGCGCGTGTGCAGATCGAAGGTCGACCCCGCGGTCAGCACGTGCAAGCGCACGCCGGTGAGACAGATCGCCTCGCCCGAGCTCGCCGTACCCATCGACGAGTGCTCGAGCGCCGATGCATCGACGATCGTGATCGCGCCGTTGCCCACGACCTGGATGAGGTCGTTCGAATCGATGAACCCGGCCGTGTCCTCGTCGAGGCCGATGCCGATCGCGAACGGGTTGTACGCGAGCGCGGCGAGCAGACGGCCGAGCCGGTCGCGCTGGCGGAAGTGCTGATCGATGATCACGCGGTTGGTCAGGCCGAAGCCCGGCGCGAGCGAGACCAGGCCGGCGCGCGGTGTCGAGCCGCTCTCGCCGAAAGCGATCATGTGCTCCGAGAGAACCGCCGCACCGGCCGACGTGCCGCCGACCGCGACGCCGCGTGCATTGAGCGAACGGATCTTCTTCGCGACCGGCGTTCCGCCGAGGATCGTCGAGATTCGCAGCTGGTTGCCGCCGGTGAGAAAAATGCCGGTCGCGTTCGCGAGCCGAAGGAGCCAGTCCTCGCGCTCGGTGTCGACGCGCTCCTCGTAGGGCAGCGCATACGCCTCACCGGCACCGAGCTCCGTGAACAGCGTCTCGTAGCGGCTGCCGGTGTCGCGCATCGTCGACGCCGTCGGGATCACGGCGATTCGCGCGTCGGAACCACCGGCGACCTCGACGAAGCGGTTGAGAATCACCGCGCCGGCCGCTTTGTCCTCGGCGCCACCGACGGGAACGATGTAGCCGCGAGCAACGCTCGGATCGACCTTCGCAGGGCACATGCGCTTAAGCCATCACCTTTCGAACATCCCGCGGCGGATCGATACGCCATCACGCACCCACGGTCGACCGCGTGCGATCACGTGGCTGATGAGACCGTCGTCGTCGAGCACGACGAGATCGGCGTCGGCGCCGGTCTCGATGCGACCCTTGCGCGGCAGCCGCAGGAGGTCGGCGACGTTGGTCGAGAACGGCATGATCGCCGAGGCCGTCACGAGGCCGTAGCCGAGCATGCGCCGCAGCGTGAGCATCAGGCTCGCCGGCTGGCCGACGTCCATCGCGACGAGACGACCGTCGCCGTCGAACGTCGGCATGCAGCCGCCGCCGTCGGACGAGCACGTGATGCGCTCGATCGGCACGCCGGCGTCGAGGCACGCCGCGATCGCCTCGTGGGCCGCGATCGCGTCGCTGCGGTCGAGATCGGTGTCGGGAAACGCGGTCACGTCGATCGTGCAGCCGTATTCACGCGCGAGCGCCTGCGCCTCGCGCAACAGGCCGGGGTTCCGGTTGACGTGCGTCGGATGGAACATGCGCGGCGGCAGCTCCGATGCGTCGAGGGCACGGCGCACGAGATCGAGCCCGCGTCGACCATCGCCGAGGTGCAGGTGCAGCACGCCCGCCTTGCCCGACATCATGCCGGCGGTGTGCACGTCGCCGGCGATGCGCAGCAGCTCGTCGAGCGTCGGCTGTGACGAGCGGTGATCGGAGATCGCGAGCTCGCCGACGCCGATCACCGGATCGATATAGACCAGATCGCTGCGGATCGATCCGGTGAGCGTGCGGACCGGAACCTCGTAGTTGCCGGTCCAGCACCACGCCGACAGACCCTCTGCGCGCAGCCCGAGCACCGACGCGACGAGCTCGCCGACGCTGCGGGTGGTGCCGTCGGTGCCGAGCACACCGATGCAGGTCGTGACGCCGCAGTGGGCCAGCGCGCCCGGGCCGAGCGGTGGAACCCGGGTGTGCGGTCCGCCTTCGCCACCACCGCCGGTGACGTGGACGTGCGCGTCGACGAGTCCAGGGATGAGGCGGCGACCACCGAGCTCGATCGTGTCGCACGCGATCGACGACGGCATCTCGATGCTCGGTGCGACAGCGACGATGCGCTCGCTCGCAACGAGCACGTCCACCCGGCCCATCGGGAGCGGGGCGTGCACGTCGGCGTCGCGCAGCAGCAGGAACATCGTTCGCGCGGAGAGTAGCAGGGCTGCTACCCGCGGGTGGCGCATGGCGGAGGATGAAGTCGACCGGTTCGGAGACCGGTTGGGGATCACCCGCACGCTGCAGGAGACCGACAGCGTCGACGGTGTGAGCGAGGCGGGGCTCGCACGCGGCACCGCGCTCGGCCGCGACATCCCTCGACGAGACGGCGGATTCGACGGCCGAGCTCGGCCATCGTGTGGTGATCACGAAGAGCGAGGTCGAGGAGACTGCGAGCACCATCCTGCAGTTGGGTGAGTGGCTCGTCACCCACCTACCGGCCCGCCCCAGCTGCCGGCGCGCCGCCCCCCCCGAGCGTCGTCGACACGCAGACCCTCCACGATGTTCTCGGGGAAACTAGGACATCTACGAAGCCGGTTCGGACACAGCTGCGCCCGCGTCAGCTCGCGCGGCCGCTGCGTCACCACGAGCAGCGCGACGACGAGACTCGTGGCGAGCAGGACCACTGGCAGCCACACTTGTCAACGCCCTCAGCGATCCTCCGCGTCTCCGTACTCCGCCATTTTCTGCCAGACTGCCTGCCAGAACGGGAACGGAAGCAACGCGACCGGCTCGATGTCGGCGGCCGCCACAGCGCCCGCATCGTCGAGATCGATGAACGTCCGCACGGCAAAACCAGTTGCCGTCGCGATCAACGGCACCTCGACGCAGTATGCGTGGCGTGGACGGGTGCTCACGCCGGGAGCGATCTCGACGAACCCATCGCCATGCTCGAGAAGCACGAGACCGCGACGGCTCTTCTCTTGGGTGCTGGCCCACGTATGGTCGAAGTACACGACCCACCCGACGAACGACGCCCCCACCTACCTACGCCCCCTTCGCGGCACGCCGCTTCGCGATGTACTTCGCGACTGCGGCTTCTTGCCGCTCGTGCTCTGCCTGGACTGCGACCAGATCCATCGACGTGATTCTCGCGAGGAGCGGCGACTCGGGGAGCTTGCGTCCGCTTTGGACCGCGGACCCGACCAGAAAAGCGACGTAGTCCAGCAACCCCTGCCGCGCGCGTGTGTGCAGGTCGTCGCGCAGCCACTCGGGCATGGGACCACCGTCGTCGTCGTCGAGGACGAGCAATCCGAGCTGCCCGACGAAGGCACCGTAGAGCGCAGCTTGAACCGGGCGTGGCAACTCGTTCCCGTAGAGCAGGTCTCGGATGCTGGGCATCGACAGCGGTGCGCCGTCTGCCGCCGAATCATGCCCGCCACCGGCGACGCTCGCCTGCTCCGCGTTCCCCTCGATGAACCCGAGTCCGAGGGTCAGGGAAAGAAGGAACAGGTCACGGAGTTCCACTAGACCCTCGGTTACCTCGAATCCCTCGTGCTCGGCGAGCTGCGCGAGAAGGTCGCCGAAAACCTGCGCCTGCTGGAACGAGGCGAAGTCATCGCCGCAGATCTGTTCCGAGAGCACCCAAGTGAGCTCATCAGGCGATCGCGCACCTCGGACGCCATCGACGATTCGCGCCATGCTCGCGAGCAGCTTCTCGAGGTCGAAGCGCGTCACGCTGCCCGGACGGGGGCCTA